>Ga0075916_139_pt1 | contig 1573 bp, 1 predicted proteins | sample RifGroA2_FD_68335 | JGI IMG/M metagenome (GOLD analysis project Ga0075916, IMG submission 68335) | Parcubacteria (OD1-vii) bacterium GW2011_GWA2_38_13b | reverse complement strand
CCTGGTCGTTTTGAAGATCGGCGAGGGTTGCTTTGAAAATAATGGTGTCTTCAGTGGTAATAGCGCTTTCGTTGACCGAGGTTATACCATCAGATTTAAGCTGATGGTGGCTGGAAAGAAATAGTGGTTGATCGATTACTTGGGCAAAAGTAATACCGCTGGATGAATAATAAGCCAATGATAACAGAAAAACGGCTGTAATTGTAAGTGCGTTATTTTTCATTGATTATGTAGATTTTCTTTTCTCCTGACGGCATTTCGTATTGAAGCTGGTTGTCGGAAAACCAATGTGGTTTAAAATTCCATAGGGGTTCGGTGGTTGTTGCCAACAAAATACGATTGCGGGAAAGCAAGTTAAAAAGATACAATTGGGAAATTTTACCCTGTTTTATCAACTCTTTTTTTATTTCTTCTGTAACAACATCAATTCCGGTCCAAACATGGCCGGGAAGCTGCGTCACGTAACCCTTGTCAACATTTAAAGCAGTACCGCCTAACACCCCATCAGGAACAGGAAATACATCAACATTCCAACTGTCCCTGGCGATTCTTAAAAAGGCCTCTGTGTAGGCGCCCGCGAACAATCTCGCCCAAAAATAACTGCCATTTTTTGTCCAGACACTTAATCCAAAATACCCTAAAAATTCAGGATGCTTTTCTGACAAAGATTGGCGAGATAACACAAAATCATCCGTATTGTTATTAAAATTTTTAATTACCAAAGCATAATCCTCTTTCCCCGAATAACTATATTCAAGAGAAACATAAATCTCTTGCGGGTCGATGCGAAAATCATAAGAATAGTTACCAACAAAAAGGCCTTGCGGATTGGTCTCGCTTAAGGTTAATAACTTCTTGGCACTTTGGCCATAGTTGTATTTCCACAGTTCAACACTATACCCTGGCTTCTGCTTTCTAATTTTAGGATTATAATTAAACTCTCTAATTACATAAATTCCGCATTTATAAATTTCAATTGGACGATAATTTTCAAAAACATTATCTATTTGAAAATGAAATTTCTCTTTATTAGTTTTTTTATCTTTCACATAAATAACTACAGGAAACTTTGGATATTTAAAATACTCATTACTGTAGTATTCATTTATAGGAAAATCAGCCACTTCGTCATCTCCCAAACACTCCAAATGAGCAACTTTGGTTTCAATAGGATTTTGCTTAATAGATTTATTTAAAAAATAATAATATATTCCCGTACCAATTAAGGCCGATAAGATAACAGTGGTACTTGCAATTTGAATTTTCTTCATATTACTTCAAAAATATTCAATAAAGAATAATATACTCCCGCGAAAAAATCTGATATTTTTGAAAATACAGATTGTTTATTGACAGACTGGATAATTTTTACAGAATCACTGCCTTTTATAAGGGTATTGTCATTTAACCTGCCGGTTAAAACGACTATTGTGGCAGTTGCTTTCAGTTGCAGTGATTGCGTGTCAAAACGCAGAATCAAATCTTGAAAACCATCATTATTTATATCCTCAAACGAACTCTTTCTTGGGCTGGCGTCTGCTAATAAGACACTGCTTATAACGACATCTTTAGC
>Ga0075916_138_pt1 | contig 4059 bp, 8 predicted proteins | sample RifGroA2_FD_68335 | JGI IMG/M metagenome (GOLD analysis project Ga0075916, IMG submission 68335) | Parcubacteria (OD1-vii) bacterium GW2011_GWA2_38_13b | reverse complement strand
CAGATCAAATCTTGAAGAGATCATAAAAAGAGCTAAGAAAATAACAGAAAATATAATTTTTATGGATCTAAAAAATTGCGATGAATCCAAAACGATGCCCGTTTCATGGGCTAATGTTTATTGCACGAATGAGAATATAGTAAAATACAGCGGGATTATGCAAGAAGTTTGCAAAAATAATAATGTTCATTTTTTGGATATTAAACCATTAGATGATGCAGATTTTGTTGACGGATTGCATCCAAATGCCGCCGGACACGAGAAAATTTTTATTCAAGTGAGAGATTATTTAATCAAAAATAAATGGATATGACCGCAAAAAATGTAAAACTCGTTGTTTTCGTCCCGATTTCCCACGCTGATGCGGTTCGTCAAGCTATGGGCGAGGCAGGAGCGGGAAAAATTGGCAATTATGATTTTTGTTCTTTTTCTTCTCGCGGCATAGGCCGTTTTTGCGGAAACGAGAAGACAAATCCCGCCGTTGGTAAAGCTGGAAAATTTGAAGCGGTTGAGGAGGAAAGAATTGAGGTAATTGTACCGCGAGAAATTTTGGAAAAAGTCATAGAGAAAGTGAAAAGCGTCCATCCGTACGAGGAAATCGCATTTGATATTTACCCGATTGAAAATTAATATGGCGACAATTCTCCTATGAAAGTTATTGTTATCGGACAATCATTGACGGGTAAAACAACTTTAATTAAATATCTCAAGAAGACGACAAAGTTGCCAATGGAAGAAATTGACGATAAAATTAGAGAAAGGAATAAAGGAGAATGGCCTGCGGATGATAAATACAAGCTTCAAGTCATCGCTCCTCCAATTATCAAAGAAACGCTAAAAAAAGAAAAGATTATTTTTTTTACCAATACAGATTATTTCACATCCAAAGACTTACAACACGCGCGACGAAATGGTTTTAGGATAATTTTACTCACGCTTAGTTTGAAAGAGTTAACAAAAAGGAACGAATATCGGATGAATAACGAAGGATATGAGGATTTTAGAAAGTATTTTCAAACAATGTCCGAGTATCAGGAAAAAATAAAAACGGAAGGATTGATTGACGCTATTATCGATGTCAATAAGCCAGTCGAAAAAGTCGCCGAAGATCTTATATATCAATTGAGTTAGTTTTTTGCATTTAAGTACGGTAATGTGTTTCCCTAAAAAATATTGGCCAGCGGAAGTAATAAAGAAAAGCAATATCATTGATCTGGGCAATGTCGTTTCAGTCCGTAATGTCTATCTAAATTTCTATATCAATTGCGGCGAGAAAATGCGCCGGCAGTCAGAAAAAGATTTTTGCAAAAGTAAAGAATTTTCTAGAAGAAAATAAATGGATTTAGTAAAATTATGGCAATAATTCATAAAAAGGTTTGGCGAGAATATTTTGAGCAAATTGTTTCCGGTAAGAAAAAATTTGAGTTGCGTCTGGCTGATTTTGAAGTAAACGAAGGTGATGTCTTAGTTTTGGAAGAATGGGACAAAGACACGAAAGAATGCGTGGGAAGGAAAATTGAAGTGGTCGCCACTTATATTATCAAAACCAAAGGTCAGACTTTTTGGTCGGCGGAAGAAGTTGAAAAATACGGCTTTCAAATTATTCAATTTGAAGCGAGATTAAAATAATTTTATGAAAGCAATATTAGACTCCATACAGCCTGTAGTTAAAAATTCAAAACTTGTCCGAATAGATGAAGACGCTATTTTGAAATTTTCAAAGCAGGTTGAAGCTAAGGATTTGGAAGATTCAGAGTTTGGCTGGGAAACAACACTACCAGAAAGCGCTCCCGAAGAAAATCAAATTGCGCTTCCGTTTGTCTACAACGCGGTGAATTTTTGCTATTGGGGAGAGCCAAAATGGGCGGTTGAAGTAAATGGAAAATCTTATGACGGTAGCACAGGAATGTTGCGAGCCGTAAAGAATGCCATAGATAATGGCTTCAATTTACTTGATCCGAAGCACTTAGTTAATCTTCCAGCAGATGAATTGGCAACAATCCTTTGCGGTAATGTAGAAATTCCGCTATTTCAAGAGCGCCTCCGATTATTGCGGGAGCTAGGAAAAAATATACTAGAGAAATATGATGGTTCATTTACAGAAGTTATAAAAAGAGCAGAGGGAAATGCAACAAAAATAGTTGAATTGCTAGCAAAAGATTTTCTGGAAGTTTTTAACGATGTTGCCGATTATCACGGCAGAGAGGTGAAATTTTATAAGAGAGCTCAGCTCATTCCCGCGCATTTGTTTGATCTTGCTAAATTTGGCCTTATTTCAACCCCTCTGAGTGGTCACGACGAGCTTACCGCTTTTGCTGATTACAAAGTCCCTCAAACACTCAGAAAGTTTGGAATACTTGTTTATGCGGATGAGCTTGCGGAAAAAGTTGATAACAAAATTAAAATTCCTAGCGGTAGCGATGAAGAAATAGAGATAAGGACAAATACAATTTGGGCAATCGAAATCGCAACTAAAATTTTGAAGGAAAAGTTTCCGCAGGCTAATGCCGCAAAAGTAGATGGGCTTTTCTGGTTTAATGGTCAAAAAAAATTTCCAGACGACAAACCTTATCATCAAACAGAAACGATTTGGTATTAAAATTATGACCGATAATCGCAAACTAAAGCTCTTGATAATACCACTAGTAAGATCAATGATGCCATTAGGGCGATTTATGCTTACCGTTATAAAGGAAAAGTTAAGGATTTGAAAATAGAAAAAGTATAATTTAGAAGTTTTTATTAAAAATTAAAGAACTAATATGAGAATAACAATTTGCGGCAGTATTGGATTTTATAAAGAAATGGAATCAGCCAGAGATGAACTGGTGAAGTATGGCCATGAAGTAAAAATACCCGAGCTTGCTCTTGAGGTTCCTCAAGAATTCGGTGGCGGCAAGAAGGTTTATTTTAGTCAGTATATTGAGCAGAATGGTGGTATTGACGCTTTTTCAGCAGAACATCAAATTTGGAATCTTAAAGAAGGCGCAATAAAAGATCATTTTGAAAAAATTGACTGGTGTGATGGGATTTTGGTCATTAACCATAAAAAACGAGGTATCAGCGGATACATTGGCGGTAATACCTTGATTGAAATTGGCGTTGCGTTTTACCTCAAGAAAAAGATTTATATTTTGAACCCAGTTTCATCAGAACTTTCCTGCAAACAGGAAATTATGGGAATGAAGCCGGTAATGTTAAACAGTAATCTTTCAATAATATGAAAATCGTAAAATTTGGACATTGCACTCCGTGCCGCCAAAAGTTCTGAAGCTAAAAGGAATAAAATTCGTGATTTTGGGAATTAATCAGGAGCATGAATTTTAGAGAATCGCCGCCAAAGTCTATTTTTTAATTTTAATATACCCGTATGCCAAAAGGATTTTGGGAAAAGAAGAAACCGATTTTTGTGCTGGCGCCGATGGCCGATGTAACGGACCAGGCTTTTCGGAGAATCATCGCTAAATACGGCAAGCCGGACGCGATGTGGACCGAGTTTGTTTCGTGCGACGGATTGTGTTCTAAGGGTAAAGAAGCACTGATAAAAACTCTTGAATTTACAGATGCCGAGCGCCCGATTGTCGCGCAATTTTTCGGCGCTAAGCCGGAAAATTTTTACAAGTGCGCGCAACTGGCGGCGGAGCTTGGCTTTGACGGTATTGATATCAATATGGGCTGTCCGGATAAAAAGGTGGAAAAGCAAGGAGCGGGAGCGGCACTGATACGCGATTATAAATTGGCGAAAAAAATTATTTTGGAAACCAAAAGGGGAGCGGGAAATTTGCCCGTATCGGTCAAGACGCGCATCGGATATAATTCCGATATTTTGGATGAATGGCTGCCGCGGCTTTTGGAAACCGAGCCGGCCGCCATCACCATTCACGCGCGCACGCGCAAGGAAATGTCTAAAGTACCGGCTCATTGGGAGGCGGTGGCGCGGGCGGTAGAAATCGCGCATAAGTATGACAGTTCTCCGGATCGCACGCGCATTATCGGCAATGGGGATATTTTAAGTTTAAAAGACGCGGAAGAAAAAGTAAGGCAGACGGGTGCGGACGG
>Ga0075916_139_pt2 | contig 4521 bp, 3 predicted proteins | sample RifGroA2_FD_68335 | JGI IMG/M metagenome (GOLD analysis project Ga0075916, IMG submission 68335) | Parcubacteria (OD1-vii) bacterium GW2011_GWA2_38_13b | reverse complement strand
TTTTATTGTGAGATTTCAGTATGTGCTCTACCATTCTTTCATACTACCACCCTTCCTATTCGGTTCCTACCGATGCAAGCATCGGGGTAAAGTTAGAATATAGTAACTGGACTGAATAATCTTAAACCCAGGAAATTATTATTATAGTTATAAACAAAAGAACTTCTCGATTGATTGAGATTTTTTGTCAGGTAAAAAATAGGATCTTTTACCGTATAAGTGCTTGATAATTTTCCATCTGCAACGATAAAATGGTCAACTAATTCTCCTTGAGTGTTTAAAACCTTGGTGTTTAATATCGTCGGCTGCAGATTATTAAGCTGACCGTTCAAAGTATTCGTATCTTTAGAATTTACAGGACCGGCATAAAACACCCGGGGAACGCCGAATTGATCTTTTGAATAATCGTTAATTTTGGGCCACTTAATATCGCCGTTGGATTTGTAACCCTTGTTAGATGTTAACCAGAAATTATAGATTAGCGGATTTACATCATCTCCGGCAATATCGTCGGTAATTCCATAAAATCTCATTAGCATGACTTCGGAAGTTATGACACAGCCGCAATCTCCAATAGATGAACCGCAATCATAATTACCATCAACTCCCTTTGCATAATCTAATCACGGACTTTCATTGTTTTGCGAATCAATCGCTCTTACCCGCCATTTATATTGTCCGTTAACAAATCCGAAACGCTGAATAGTTGCTTGAGAACCGGAAAGAAAGAATCCGCTTTCTAAAATTCCGCCGTCATCTATTCCGGTAAACGGCTCGCTAAATTGCCGGAGTTCCACTTGAAGCTTGGATTGATCCTTCTGGGGATCGGTGAGAGTTGCTTTGAAAATAACAGTGTCTTCAGTGGTAATGGCGCTTTCGTTGATTGTAGTTAAGCCATCGGATTTAAGTTGGTGGAGGCCGGTAACAAAAGGGGCCTGATTAACTAAAGGATTAGTAAGCAAAAACGGCTTAAACAAAACGTTGTCTGACACCGGATTTCCAAGTCCACCAAGATTTGTAGTATGGAATGGCCCAGTGGAGTCACCCCAAAAGTTATTACGAGTATCCATATCGGACGGCGAATTTTTATTAACGCCAAGGCTTGCGTTATTTTGAATACTTGACTGAGTAATAAATGCTGTTCCACCAGTAACGGCAACCCCTCTAAAATTATCATGAATGGAAGAGTTGACTATGGAAGTTACGCCGTTGGTTTGAAGTACTCCGTCAAGTCCTGCATGGTCAATCTCGGTTCCGGATATGTTAAGATTCCCGGAAGAAATAGCAATGTTGTTTCCAGAACTTTCAGCAACTCGTCCGGAATTTATGGTAAGGTTTCCGCCGGCAACGGCTAGGTTGGCGAAAAGAAGTATGGTGGGGCCATGACTGGTGCCGCGGAAGAAAACATTGGTATGATTAAGGATGGAAGTTCCGGAAAGAAAGAATATGGCTCTCCACTGTCCGGGTTGGCCCGTGGAAGGACCGTCATTATTGGTATCGCCTCCGACAGAATCGTCATTTATGGAAGTGAAAGTAACGGGCTGGGACAGGGTGCCGTTGGAGTTGAGGTTGCCGTGGACAATGATGTGGGAAGCGGGAGAATCAAACTTTACAACCACGCCTGGATCAATGGTAAGTGTTACTCCTGAGGCAATGGTCAAAACCCCTTGAACCACGAAAGGGCTATCAGTAACGACCCAAGTAGTATCGGTAGAAATTGTCCCGGAAACAAAAGTTGGTCCTACCGCAGAAGTGGCACCGCCGAAAGAATAATAAGCCAATGATAACAGAAAAATGGTTGTGATTGTAAGTGCGCTATTTTTCATTGATTGTGTATACCTTCTTTTCAGGCGAAGGTAAAGCATATCCGTCTTTATCCCTCTCACCGGAAGGAACGGAGTATTCCAATTCCGTATCAGAAATCCAATTTGGTTTGAAATACCAGAGTGGCTCGTCGGTTTTGTCTATAAACCGGCGCTCTTTTGTAAAAAAATTGTAAATGTAGAATTCCGTGCCCATGCCTCTGGCACGGCGCTTCGCCACTTCTTCCTTTGTAAAATCGGAAATGCCAAACCAGATATTTCCTGGATGAACCGTAAGCCAGCCGTTTTCAAGATTCAGCTTATCGCCGCCGAGAACGTCGGGGGGCGACTTGAATAATTCATACGACCAGTCAGTGTTATCAATGCGGATAAAACCTAATGTGTCAGCCCCGATATGAGTGTGAACCCAAAAATATCTGCCGTCGCGGGTCCAATCATTAAAAATGATGTCTTGGACAACATCAGGATTTCGCTTTTCAATTTCTAACATGGGAAGAACAAAAATATCATCAAGGGTTTTAATATTTTTGATGACTATAGCATAATCAGGAGAGCCAAAATATGCTTTTTGAAGAACCAAATAACGTTCATCTGGGGAAATGCGGAAATCTCCTAAAATATTTTGATAAGACCATACTGCTGAATCTGACAATAAAGAATTTCCATCGCCATTATAATTATATAGCCACAATTCTCTTCTATAATCCTCCAGGTTTTTTTTATTTTTATAATCGTATCCGAAGGTTCTAATTGCATAAACGCCGCACTGATGCATTTCGATTGGATGATAGTGATTCGAATCTGATATTTCAATCCGGAATTTAAAAATCTCTTCGTTAGTCATTTTTTCCTTAACAGTAATATCCGCAATGCCGTCATTTTCGGCTTTTTTGCTAATGTTGTATTCTGCAAATTCGTCTTCTGACAAACAGGGTTGATGTTTTTGTATTTCTACCCGCAGTTGCTCTTTAGGATAAAAATGTAAAAAGCGCAAGGATTTAACAACTATTGCTTTTATACTCTCCATAAATGACAAAAACCATCTGCTAATAAACGAATCTGATACTGCTGATAAGGAAGCTTTGGGATAAATTTCATTTGCCATTGATAAATTATCCTGAAAAGTAAATAGTTCAAAATTCAATTCCCCCGCTTCGGTAATCAACTTAACAAGGACAAGCCCCGGCAGGGTAAAACTTTCTTTTTCTTTGTTTTTCCCTTTCCCCTTTTCAATTTTTATGTCAGTCTCATTTTTTGTTATTCCATATTTCGCCTGAATCGTGAATTGGTCCTTAACATCAACTTTCTGGTGCAATTCGCGGATTTGTTTTGTTTTGGGGTCAAGAGCCCATTCAAAATTTAAGGTTGTTTTTGGGGGTTCAATGACTTGTTCATCGTTATATTGCAAACTTTGCAATTCTGCTTTGATTTGATTTCCCGCCTGCTGTAATTTTTTGAATACCAACTTCGTGGTATTATTTGCCGCGTCGATAATTGTGAACGTGTTTACATTTTTAATAACTTCGGGTGCCGGATTAATAATGTTATCCGTACCCTCTACTTTGAGGGTTAAATTTTTGGCGTCAAAGAAAATGCTGGCTTCAGGAAAAATATCATCAGCTGGCGCTACCTTTATATCCTGCGGCTGGCTCGGTGTGAACGTAATATTGAAATCAGTAATTTGATTTGTTTGCGTCAGACCGGAAAATATCTGCGAATGAGGGTTATTTTGGTCGTCATACATCAAGGAGTTTAATGTATATGTGCCGGTAGCCGTTCCGGTAACTTTGAACGCATAGTCGCCGCTTTCAGGATTTGGAATAAAGATATTTTTAACTTCTGGCGGTTGCGGCGGAGGTTCCTTAAAGGCATCACCGACAGCTTCTTGGTCGTATGAACCGTTAGGGATTTCGTTAAAAATAATATTAGATATTGGGTCTTTTCCAAGACGCCTTCCAGAGGGGTCAGTGATAAGCATTTCTGCGGGAGAAGCAAGATTGAAAGAAATGCCGTCAATAGGGCCCCCCGTAAGAACCGGGGTGTAGAGACGAAGTCCATCAAATTGATTATTGTAATCCCTTATGAAATTGTTTTTATCCGTTGCGGCCTCGTTCAGTTTTTTGGTGTTGTAAAAAAGCGGGTCTTTTACGGTGTATGTCATTGCGAGCCGCCCATCTGCAAGTAAAAAGTGCTTTAATGAGCTGTTATAGAGAACAGCAGGCCGGAAAGAATCAAGATAATTATTAAGCGTTGAGGTATCTTGAAAATTTATTCTTTTGTCATAATTGATGTGCGCGAGGCCTGATTGATTTTTTGAATATTCAGAAACCTTTAGCCAATCCAAGTCGCCATTTCCGACATAACCATTGTTTCCATTGAGCCAATCGTTGATGTTAAGAGGGTTGGCATCCTTATTATCAATTGCGGAAGTAATGCCGTGATAACGAAGAAGCATTACTGCGGAAGTAATGGCACAGCCGCATTCACCTATTGAAAGACCGCAACGTTCATTCACGGGCCCGATATTGCCACGGCCATTTGCGTAAACTTTATCTGCCCATTCTTCCTCTTCAGTTCTGGGTGGAAATTGCGATTCCAGCTGCGTATACAACGGCACCAGTTTAACCTCAAAATCAATATTGCCAGCAGTTCCAAATTCCTGCCACGGACTTTCATTGTTTTGCGAATCAATCGCTCT
>Ga0075916_142_pt1 | contig 5026 bp, 5 predicted proteins | sample RifGroA2_FD_68335 | JGI IMG/M metagenome (GOLD analysis project Ga0075916, IMG submission 68335) | Parcubacteria (OD1-vii) bacterium GW2011_GWA2_38_13b | reverse complement strand
GTGCCAAAAGAATTAATTTTTTTAAGCAGATGAATAATGTCGGCCGCGTTGATGGCATCCAAATTGCCGGTCGGCTCATCAGCCACCAGTAATTTCGGTTTGTGTACGAGTGATCTGGCAATCACGGCGCGCTGTTGTTCGCCGCCGGAGATTTCATTCGGGTAGCGATAATGTTTGTCTGCCAGCCCCACGATTTTTAAAGCTTGCGGCACTATTTTTTTAATCTGTCCCCGGCTCGCGCCTACGACTTCCAGCGCAAAAGCCACATTTTCATAAATGGTTTTTTTTGGCAAAAGTTTAAAGTCCTGAAAGACCACGCCGATTTGACGGCGCAGGTACGGCACTTCTTTATCGCGGATATTGGTAATGTCCCAGTCCCCGATGACAATCCGGCCGGCGCTGGGCTTTTCCTCAGCAATTAAAAGTTTTATTAAAGTGGTCTTGCCAGTGCCAGATTGGCCGACAATAGACACGATTTCACCCGGCTTGATGTGCAGGTTGATATTTTTAAGGGCAATCACGCCCTTTGGATATACTTTTTCAACTCCGTCAAATGTTATCATATCTATTTCATTGTATAACAAATATGTGGTTGCTACCAGTTGAAACTATCTGGCTCGAATAAGAATAGAATATAGAAATATAAAAAAAAACGGCTGGTAAAAAACCAGCCGCATATTATGATATTTGAATTTCACTATTTTCCAGAAGTTGATGGAATGAGTGCAGTGAAAATTCGTTAGAATTTGTAATGGTAAAATTTTCTCCAGTTTGGCTATTTTTGATCGTCATTATTCCGTTATTATTGACGATATTGTTATCGACGATATTGATGTAATTCGGGGCAATCAATGAATAACGGACACCAATCTCGGAATCGTAATCGGATATTATAGCTCCGTTTATCCCATGACAATATTCGTTTGTCTCGACATAATGCCAGTCAGCGGCATCGTGGATGGTTTTTACAGTCCACTGTTCATTTTTGTAAAGCAGAGTCGCGATGGGGTTATCTTGATCATGATATGAATCATAGACTGTTTCTGTCCAATCAACGCAAATTCCTTTATAAGCCGCGTAAAGCAAAATGACGGCTTCGCTATATTCGCAAATATCTAGAAATTCGTCTATTGGAACGAGTTGATTTATTTTTTGAAAAATATCATTTCCAAGAAGCTCCAGATTTTTGTTCAATTTTATCCTTTCTTCTCTTCCGATTTTTGCTTGAACAAAATTGTTTGTGATATGTTTTATTATATCTTCCGATATTGTAAAGGGTTTTAGTAAACAGCAATTATGTCCGCGCCTGATAACGACATTTTTAAGATCTTCCGGCGTCGTGCTATCCATGGTTTCAAACGTGTCACAATAATTATTAACACCATCCGATACGTTAATCTTAAACCATGTTCTCTTGGATTGTTTGCTGTGAGAAATTACCCAAAACGGAGAGAAATAACATTTGACCGTTAACCCTTCTATAGTAATTTCTTCTCCAGCCAATTCTTCATTGGGCTTAAAAAGCATAAAATATGGGTTTTTTGGAATTTAATTTGAAAATATACCTAAAAATGTAAGTCAGTATTCAGCATTCAGAACTCAATATTATACATTCTAATCCCAATATTTTTTGTGTGTTGATGAGTATTTGCTATAATATATATCTATGAGTAATGATCAAAAAATCGTTATAAATCAAGATAAAGATTCGCGAGAATTTAATCTTGCTTATCATAATACAATTTTAGAAAATATCAGTAGCCAGTTTAAAGTGTTTGGCGAAGCGCAAATTGCGTTAACTGAAAAGGTTGATGGTATAGATGAGAAACTTGGCGCCTTGACCGAGAAAGTGAATATTATTGACGCAAAACTTGATGTGTTAACCGAAAGGGTTAATATTCTGGAACAAAAAGTTAATATTCTAATTGGGAGAATGGATAAAGTGGAGGGTAGGTTAGATGGAATTGAAATGGAATTAAAAGAAATTAAAGAGCAATTAAATATAAAGGTTAGCGTTGAAGAATATAATAAATTGGAACAGAGAGTCGTTCATCTCGAAAAATTGGTTGCAATGTAATTTCATATTATTCTAAATTCTAAATTCCAAATTCTAGATTCTAAAACCAGCCTAATGAAATACAAGGCTGGTTTTTAATGCTAGGCCGTTGTAAAAATCCAAGGCGGGCAAGGTTTTTTTGCCTTCGCGCTGGACGGAAACAATTTCCAACCATTCGCTCCCCTCTTGCTTGTCCGTGGCGGGACCGCAGGACACGAATATTTTATCTTGCAATTGAATTAAAGTGCCAATAGGTACGGATATGTCAGGAATGACACTTGGCAGGGCGACGCGAATAATTTTGACGCGAAAACCGTTCAGCTGGGTGTAGGTTTCAGGCCAGACCTCATAGGCGCGTATTTTTCTTTCAATTTCTTTGGCCGATTTATACCAGTCAATTTTACCATCTTCGCGCGTTAATTTTTTAGAAAATGTCGCCGCTTCGTGATCTTGTTTTTCAGGCTTGATTTGCCCTGCTAAATATTCTGGTAAAATATTGGAAATTAAAATTGCTCCTCGTTCGGCTAAAATTTGACGCAGTTGAGAATGAGTTATTTTTGGGTCAAGATCAATTTCTTCTTGCGCCAAGATGGGCCCGTGATCCATTTGTTCATCCAGTATCATTAAAGACAGACCGGTAGTTTTGTCGCCGTTTAAAATCGGCGGCGTAATCGGGTCGGGTCCGCGGTATTTTGGTAATAAGCTCGGATGCAGGTTGACGATGCCCAAGGGAAAAATATCAATTATCTCTTTGGAAATAATCGCGTTGAAACTGATTAAAATAGCGACCGACGCGACAAACTCTTTGAGCCGCTGAATCAGTGCCAGATCAGTGCGCGGTTTTTTTGAATAAATAATTTCTAAATTATTTTCTTGCGCGAGCTCAAGCGCGTTCGGTCCGAAGGGCGAATAATTATCAGTCAGCGTTGTCACCATTAAAATTTGATAATTTTTGGATAATAAATATTCCAAGGTGGATCGGCCCATATCGTCCCCGCCGAAGAAGACAACTTTAGATTGGTTATTTGGTTCAAATTTATTATTCATAGTCATAATTTTTAATTTCTAATTTCCAATTTCTAATAAATTTTAAATTTCTAATTTTAAAACATTATGTCATTAAAAATTTATTAAAAATTAAGAATTTAAAATTTTAAATTTTTTCCCCCTGATTTTAATAACCATACTAATTAACAAAACCAGCGCCAAAATTATTTCAAACACCCACCAGATGGTTGGCTTATATGGGTAGGTCATGGTTGGGAATAATCCGCCCGGTAGCCGCCACGGATACGGCCAAAAGAGCGCGTAATTGATGGGGTTGTGAGTTAGCCAGTCGGCGACTAGATGAAGCCCCCAGCCGAGCCCCAGCGGCCTGATTTTAGGATAAAAATAGCTAATAAGCAACAACAGCACCGGAATCCAAATGGCGTGCATCCACAACCCTGGCGTATTAACCCAATCCGGCAATCTAGATAAGGGCTGGCTCGCGCCGGAAAATAAGTTGATGATGGTGGTGTAAGATAAAATGCAAACATAAACAATGTCCGGCAACAGTCCGCCGAGCGCGCCTAATATAATCGCAAGTGCCTTTTTGGCTCTCCATGGCCACGCGCCGATAATCATATGTGAAATGGTCATCATAAGTTAGGTTTTAGGTACTAGGGATTAGGTTTTAGGTTGAAACAATCCTGATAAGTTTAGCTGATTAATAAGAGATTGTGATTTTTCTTATGATTCTTTCTGCAGCAATCTGGTGGATTTACGAAATGCTAAACATTTACGCTAGAAATTGGGATTATTCTGGCAGTTTTGGCATCTTATTGCCTGCTTTTGTAATAATAAAAAGAACAATAGCATTCTCAACAGTCCTGCCAGCCTTCTTTGAGACATTTGAGCTGTTCAAAACCAGTTGCGTTAATGTAAGCGTCAAATAGCAAAGGCTTGAATCCTGTCCTATGTTGAATTACGCGACGGTCCAAATTTTTGAGAAGGGTTTTAATTTTTGGTGTTCTTGACAATTCCACCCATTTATAAATATCGAGTTTTATCATTTTTAATGGTGACGCGACCGTTAAGGGGTAATTTAAGCGAACGATTTCGCATGTCGAAGTAAAGAATGCTATTATAGTTTGTAGATATTTTCGCCACTTCACACACTTCCCTGAATATTTTTTTATTGAATCAATTTGCGCCGAAGGCACTTCACCGCTGATTTTGTTAAGATCCAAATAAAAAGATCTCGGGAAAAACTTTATTGGTTCAACATTAATATTCAGAATATTTTGTTTTGGTACGATTGAAACCATTTTTCCGTCAGGAGACAGAGGTATCGACTGAGAGTTGATAAATTCTCCTCCTGGCTTATAAAGCAGCACTGTTTCTCCGGCGTAGCTTTTGTCGAGATAACCAATAATTTCTTTTGCTTCAGGAATATACATCGCTGTACTGTCCGAGTTGAATGAAATGTATTTGGCAGGGAATACAATTTTATGTCGGCTTTTAAGTTTCACTGTAATAATGAAATTGTTGGAATTATATAAATGATTTGTGGCTCCAGCAGAAAAAACTTGCTGAAACGAAAGAAGGGGTTTATCTCCATTTTTTACAGATGTTTCAGTTGTTGCATGCATTTTTGTCAAGCCCCGCACTTTTAACGGGGAATATTCTTAAAAGCGGGGTCGAGTTCATAATTCAGTGCCGTGTCATCCTTTCCACTTTCTAGCAGGTGCTAGATTGTGGAAAGGTATATTATTAAGATTTCTGTCTGGATTCCGTTTATCAACGGAATGACGGACAATTCAACATTCAGAACTCAGCATTCATAATTCAATGCTAGCGTTGTGCTAGCATTGAAGGTGTCATTTTAAATGGGATGTAGATGGTCGCGCCGAGTTTGATGGGTTTGTCTTTTTCGGGCTTATCGTCCACGCTCACCGGGGTTTTTGGATCCATCAGCTCCACGATTAT
>Ga0075916_135_pt1 | contig 5088 bp, 4 predicted proteins | sample RifGroA2_FD_68335 | JGI IMG/M metagenome (GOLD analysis project Ga0075916, IMG submission 68335) | Parcubacteria (OD1-vii) bacterium GW2011_GWA2_38_13b | reverse complement strand
AGGTAGGCGAAGCAAAGAGAATTCTCACCGCCGGCGTCATCGGCCTTATCATAATTATTATCTCTTGGGCGATAGTTAATTTTGTTATTGGAGCCGTGCGGGGTTGACACTATTTGTGATAGTATTATAATTAAATCGTCTGTGGATAAGTTTGTTTGATTATTTATTTATTTATTATTTTTTACTTTGAAAGGGGGTGAAATTATGAAAAAACTTTTAAAAAATGTCAGCATTTTGGCAATTACTTTGCTTCCGAACGCGGCTTTGGCGCAATTAGCCCCTCCAGCTACCATTGGTGGTTTAAGCGAAAGATCGCTTGATGTTACAATAAATAATATCCTCACCGCGGTATTGGGATTGGTCGGTATTATTGCTTTGGGTGTGATTCTTTATGGCGGTTTTCGCTGGATGACGGCGGCCGGCAATGAAGAAGCGGTTGGCGAAGCTAAGAAAATTATCACAGCCGGCGTTATCGGACTTATAATCGTGATAGTCGCTTGGGCGGTGGTCAGCTTCGTTATCTCCACTGTAGTGTAGCTTATTTTGTTAGGCTAAAAAAACAAATCCCTCCCAGATGTCAATCGGGGAGGGATTTTGTGTTGCTTGGCGTGAATTTAAGTTAACTAAGATTTATTATTTTGAAAATAGGCGCTTGAGATAATATTAGCGAAGCCCATTATTAATAATATTGAAAAAACCAGCAAGGCTGGGAAAAATAGTAACTTGATAAATATTGGCTTATATGTCATTGATCTTTGATGAAGCATTTGTATTTTTTCTTGCGGACTTGCGAATTTTGATTCCGTGAAAAAAGATAAAGCTTTCCCATCTATTGCTTCATTATTAATTTGCACGAAGTATTCTTTTTGAGCGGTCGGGAGGAGTTCTAGTCTGATATTTTTTTGGACATCATCAGGGATCTCAATCGTCAGATAATATATTTGATGTGAGGAATCCTCTATCGGATTGAATTTCCAAATAATCGCATTATTCGCTGCGCGCGGCTTTGTTTCGCTTCGAATAATATTTCCTTCGCTATCGGCGAGCGAGAATGTTGTGTTTTTGCGGGGAAGACGCGCCTGAATGGTGATTTTGGCAAGGTTTTTGCCGGTAGAAAAGATTGGCTGTCTTATCAGCCGAACATTGTCTTTCTGAAAAACTATATTGCGGCTATATCCCGGCGGATAAAAATATTGTTCAGAGCGATCGTAGTAAGGGGTGAAAAAAATAAAGACAATTATTGGGATGATGAAAGTTGCCAAAAAGCCGGCCCAAAGAGCGTTGCGCAAGAAAGAAGTTTTGTTAATCATATCATCAAATTTAATGTCTAATTTCAAAGATAATTGAGCTGTAAAATAATATTGATAAGCGAATAATTATGCAGGATGAGAAAAAATAATAAAAGACTAATGGAGACGAAATTTTGAGGAATATTGAGTTTATTAAAAAATCGGTATAGGCTGGCTAAAAAAATAACAATAAGAGGTCCGATAACCGGAAAATAATACCTTCCTTGCGCGGCAAAATTATAATAATTAGTGAGCAGTGCCCCTTTATAAAAAAGCATTGTGTAAAATGCCTCAAGCGCAAAAAATGCCAATACGCATAATGCAATATAAACATAGAAATGTTGGTTTGATTGAAGTGCTTTCTTGGAGTAATCTTTTCCAATATAGATTAAGCCGATAGCCGCCGCCAATTCAAGCGCTAAAATAAAGCTATTCATATAAAAAGGATAAAAGACGCTGTAGAGTTGGGCTTGCAGCCAGAATTCTAAAAGCAGAGAAAATCGCCTAAGAAGATCATAACCGATTGCTGTAAAAATATTTTTAAGGGACAGGATGTCTTGGGGCTGATTTATCGCTTCGCCGGGATTATTTATGAAATATTTTACCGGTTCAATATAAAACGGAGCAGTCATTATCACGCCGATAAAAAAAATAAAAAAAATGGCAATGATGGCTTGTCTTTTCCTTTTTTCCGCGAACCCTTTAAACAAAAAAACAATGGCGATAATAGGAATAAAAATAACTCCCTGCGGCTTGGCAAGAAGCGTTAGCCCAAGTACTGCCCCAATGCTAATAGGCGCCATTATTGTGGAATTAACATTTTTTAACGCTTTCAGTAGCAAATAAAACAGAATTTGGCTAAAAGCAATAAGCGCCGCGTCATTATTGATTCCGCCAAACGATGATGAATTGATTGACGGCATCAGGGAAACGATAGCAACAGCGGTTAGGGCAAAAAGCCTTTGCTCGCTGATCAATAGCGCTATTTTGTAGATAAAAATCAAAGTAATAAAGAGAAATATCAACGAAAACATTCGCGTCAAATACAGACGGGAGAGTATATCCAGATTATAGCCCAACATATACGGTATGGCCTCAAAACCGTAGTATAAAGGAGAATAGATCGCTGCGGAGTTTTTGTAATTTTCCTTTTCTGTTCGGCGAGAATATGAATCAAATTTTGCCGGTATCGGTTCGTTCTGTTCTGAAAATTTCATATGGCTAAAAGACCGAATCAAATGCCGCTCCTGCAATAATGCTGAGGCCTTATCCAATTCTTCCGACATCGTGGTGACTAGTGGTAACAATTCGCCGGAATTTTTCGGAATGGCTTTTTCTTCAACCAGATATTGCGTGTAAGCAAAATGAGGCAGTTCGTCAGAGACAAAAAACGGCGGTATGCTCCACGTCCAAATAAGACCTTTTATCAAGATAAAAAAGAAAAATAAAATATAGAGTTTATTTTTCTTTATCCATTCTTTCGTTTTGTTGATCATAAATACTTCAAAATGTATAGCGAAAATTTAGTAGATGACTTTATATAAATTCCCTTGCGCGGTTGATAATATGAATTTTAATTCTTTTGTTGAGGCGCCACTTTTTTTCAAAAATTCAAGCTGGGGAGCGTAAAGATTTTTTTCAATAAATATCAAGTTCACTTTTTTCATTTTAGCAAATTGTATGACTTTTTCATAATCAGCGTAAGGCGTTGAAACAAACGATGCGTGTAAAAAAAACGGAAGGTACGGCTTTCCGCTCATAATTATTGTTTTTTCATTTTTGAATACATCTAAAGTTTTTGCGATATTTTGATATTCAAAAATTTTTTGAGCGTAAGCATTATTTTGCTTTATTGATAACGGGAAAAGCAATATCGCTCCTATGCCAACAACAAAGAATAAGAAAGCGGGTGTCGGCATCCGCCTTATTTTTAATCGTTCAATTATGTATTTTAATGATATTTTTATACCGCCGCTTGCCAAAACTATTAAAAGCGGAAATAAAGGAAATAAATACCTTTTAGGGCCCACTGCGCCAAAAAATGCCCCGCTTGCCGCATAAAAGGAGACATAAAGCAAAATAATAGAAAGAAAAAAAAGAGAAAGTATCTTATTTTTTCCTCGTATGTTGGTAATCAAGTTTATTATAGCAAATATCCCAAATCCGGCGGTTATAGCAAGGATATATAAGACAATTTTGCCGCCGCCCAATAGAAACTTTTTTATCACCCAATCAATTTGACCAATGAAATCGTTTAGCGTAATTTTTTCTTGACTATTGGCGGCAATTGAGTAATTAGATCCATCTTCGGTAAGCGAGCGAGTGGTTATTTCTCTGGTTATTTGATTATTCAAACTTGGCGCGGTGAGAATCTTTAATATATTATGCTTGGCTGTATTATTATACGAATTAAGATTAGGGTTGGATTTTAATAAAATTACTAATGGCGTAAAAAAAATCAAAAACCCCAGAATAAAAACAGATAAATATTTTAAAACAGTAAAGGAAGAAATAAGTCTCGTTTTAAGAAAGTATATTAACCAAGCAGACGAGATAATAATGGTAACAATGCCGACATCGCGCGTATGCCAGGCCAATGCGCTGGTCGCCCCGATCGCAAAACAGTAAATAAATAAACTATTTATATGATTTTGCGATATTTTATAAATAAGGAAAATATTAAGTATAAAGAAAAAAGTAAAAAGCGATTCAGTAAGAATCGCCAGGGAAAAAGTTATGAAAAAGGGGTTTGCTATCATTAAAATAATTGCAATATTAGAAGCGGAGAATCTATATAAAGATTTTGCTAAAATATATGCAATAATGATGATTCCGACGGATGAAATAAGGGAAATAAACGCCCCGGCAATAAAAGGGTCCGGTATGATTTTTTGAGCCAGCGCGACAGTGAACGGAAAAAGAGGCGGGACCGACAATGACCCGCTTCCCCATTGTTCAATGTAAAAACGCCAATTTTGCATTTCTTCCGCTAAGCGAAGGTAGGTGAAAGAATCAGAAAATATTATAGGTGTCCCAGAGGCTATATAATACAGCCCCGTAAGCGTAATTGTAAAAATGTATAAAAATAAAAAAACAGGTACTTTCGGGAAGAATAATGCTTTAAAAAATTCCATAATACTATTTATTTTTTGATTTTTGCGCTAGACATAAATATCCTTCGGCTAAATCAAGCGATTGAAATAATTTGCTAATCTGAATAAATGGCGCAAGCGTCCACGAGTTTAAAAGTATTCCGACAACGGGTATGTGAATGATGTTTACTCCGCTTTTTTTTGTATTTTCGGAGGCGCTGGACGATGAATGTGATCGTACGAACTGCCGTCGGATTATTTTAATGAGATGCAAGAAAGGAAAACCATAAGATGAAAAGCGAATTATTTGGAATCCCGCTTTATGGAGCAAGGTTATGAGTTCTTTTTTTTCGTATCGCCGGATATGGCCGACAACTTCATCCGAGTGATCCCAAAGTTTTTTCTTGGCAGGCACGGATAAAAGGAGATATCCACCGGGCTTAAGAAGGTGAAAAAGCTTCTCTATTGTTTTTTTATCTTCTGGGATATGCTCTAAGACCTCAAAAATCACGATAAGATCATATTGCTCTTGATTTGAGAGGTTAAAAAGATCTCTCTGTTTGATTGTTAGGCGATCAACATATTCAGGCGGGATCGTGGTTCTCATGACCTCGTTAGCGTATTGCGAATAGTCAATAACGACTCCGGTTAGTCCGCGTTCAATTAATGCCATGGAAAAATCCCCTGATCCTCCTCCAATTTCAAGA
>Ga0075916_109_pt3 | contig 6147 bp, 5 predicted proteins | sample RifGroA2_FD_68335 | JGI IMG/M metagenome (GOLD analysis project Ga0075916, IMG submission 68335) | Parcubacteria (OD1-vii) bacterium GW2011_GWA2_38_13b | reverse complement strand
TTCCTCCGTTGATTTTTTGGAGACAAAAAATAAAACAAAAATTCTATAATCAAATCGGCAGCGACTATCTTAATGCCGGCGCGTTGCGAGATATTTTTTTAAATACCATTCGGGAGGATTTAACCGTTGCCGCAAAAAAAATTACAGTTCCGACTTTGCTAATTTGGGGCGATTGCGATGCGCAAACGCCCGTCAATGACGGCAAAAAATTAAACCGTTTAATAAATGACTCGCGATTGGAAATCATAACTAACGCAGGGCATTTTCCGCACCGCGATAATCCTCAATTAATCGCCGAATTAATAAAAAATTTCATTTTATAATAATGAACCCCATTAGAAATTTTAATTGGGCAAAATATAAAAGTTATGGAGTCGCAAAAACCGAAAATTTCTAACGGGGTAAAAAACTGGCTTTCTCTTTACAATCCCCGCTATATCCGATCTCTTGCCTATATGCTGCAAGCGAGCGAATACAACATTCGCGATTATGTAAGCTGGCTTGCAAGAGTTAAAAACTTCAACAAAGTTGAAAATAGAAAACATTTGGCAAGCACCCCAAAATCGCTTTTTGTCATTGCTTTTATTTCAATAATTATTTTATGTATTTATGGCGCGGCGTTCGCGATTTTGCTTCAATGGGCAAACCCGTTAAAATACCTTGTTTTTATTTTAATTATTATTTCCGCGCCGCATCTTTTGTCTTACGGGATAATTATTCCCCTGTGGTTATTTACTTTTTTTATACAAAAACCAACTGAACATTTTATTATCAACCGCACGGAAAAAATATTGCGAAATAACAAATCTATTAAAATAGCCATTGCCGGAAGCTTCGGAAAAACCACTATGCGGGAAATTCTTAAAACCGTTTTGGCGGAAGGGCAAAAAACGGCCGCGCCGCCGGATAATTACAACACGCCGATCGGCATAAGCAAATTCGTAAGGCAATTAACCGGAAACGAGGAAATATTGATATTTGAATTAGGCGAATATTATAGCGGCGATGTGCGTAAATTATGCCAAATGATTAAACCGCAGATTGGAATAATTACGGGGGTCAACGAAGCGCATCTGCAAAAATTCAAAACCACGGATGCCGCCGCCGATACGATTTTTGAATTGGCCGACTGGCTTAAAGATAAAACGGTTTATGTAAACAACGAAAACGCCCTGGCAAAAAATAAGGCCTTAAATAACCATATAATATACAATCGCGACGGCGTTGGAAATTGGCGCGTTCAAGGAGCGCAAACAGATCTTACCGGCACATCATTTATTCTGGAAAATAATGATTTGAGAATAGAAGTAAAATCAAAACTTTTGGGCCTGCATCAAATCGGTCCGCTGTCTGTCGCCGCCGACATCGCTCTGCGGTTAGGCATTAGCCCTGAAAAAATTCAACAAGGAATCGCCAAAACAAAACCGTTCAATCACCGTTTGGAACTTAAAAATTACAACGACGGCGTAATTTTATTAGACGATAGTTATAACGGCAACCCCGATGGCGTAGATGCCGTTATAGAATTTTTGGCATCGCTGAAAAACCATAAAAGATTTTATGTCACTCCCGGCCTCGTAGAAATGGGGCTAAAAACCGAATCCGTGCATAAAGAAATCGGGAAAAAATTGGCAAAAGCCGGCATAGAAAAAATAATATTGATAAAAAATTCAGTAACGCCGTATATTGAACAGGGGTTGAAAGAAAACGGATATAACGGCGAGATACAATGGTTTGATAATGCCGCCGCAGCATTCGCCGCTCTGCCCAACCTTACCGTCAACGGAGATATTGTGGTTCTGCAAAACGACTGGCCGGATCAATACGCGTAAAGATTACATACAGCGAATTGTTTTTAGTTTTGAATTGCGGTAAAATTAATATATGCACAACTGGGATTATCCGAAAACTAAAAATTTAAAAGATAACGAAGTATGGTATCTGGAAAGATTGCTTATTTATGGTTTAAATAAAGAAAAAATTAATCGTGCAATGCTTGAAAGAAATTTTAATAAAATTAAAATCCCCGATAACACGAGGGCTTTTTTGGAACTTTTATTATGGAACAAACCGTTTTAACGGCTGATCAAGAAATTGGAGCCGGAAATTTTCGATAATTAAAAAGGCGCTCACTTCGCGTGAGACGCTTTTTCCGCAGGCAGCCATTCCAGCTCTTAGCCCCCAGAAACTAGGCACGGTGGCACCGTTAAGAGAATTGAACCATTTCTTGGGATCGGCTGTCGAATTTTGGCGAGACCATACTTCTTATTATAATTGATATTATAATAAGAAAGGAAAAAACGCTTCTAGTTTCCTTATTAAATACTATCGTACATTATTCAATGGACAAAAAAACAATCGCGGTTATTTTCGGCGGACGAAGCGTTGAACATGATATTTCCATTATCACGGCGCATACTCCGATTATCCAATCGCTTACAGCCAGCGGTCAATTTGACATTTGGCCGATTTACATCGCCAAAAACGGATCATGGTATTCCGACAAAATAATGAATGATTTGGAATTTTTCAAAAGAAACGATTTTGAAAATTATTTGTCCGAACAAAAAAAAATCCGTCTCTTGTTTGATGACGGCTTAAAAATTATTTGGCCGGGGTTCAGACAAAAAACAATAGCGATTGACATTGTTTTTCCGGCTATGCACGGAACTTTTGGCGAAGACGGAAGCTTAATGGGATTACTGCGGATGGCCAATGCGCCGTTTGTCGGATGCGATATTTTCGCTTCCGCCGTTGCAATGGACAAAACGCTTACAAAACAGGTTTTGGCCGCGGAAAATATTCCAATCGTGCCGTTTGTCTGGTTCACAAAATACGAATGGGAAAAAAATAAAAACGGCTTGATACAAAAAATAAAAAAACTAAAATGGCCGTTATTCATAAAACCGGCCCATCTCGGCTCAAGTATTGCCATCACCAAAATTAAACAAGAATCGGAATTGGAAAACGCCATTGAAGTCGCTTTTCATTACGACGACAAAATTTTAGCCGAAGAAAGCGTGGAAAATCTTATTGAGGCGACTCTCCCGATCATCGGCAACGATGAACTGCAATTAGGCGGCATAGAACGGCCATTAAATAAAACCGGCTTCTTTGATTTTAACGACAAATATTTGTCCGGGAATAAAAAAAGCGGCGGCGTAAACAACCAATATAGCGAAATTCCGGCGAATATAAGCGCCGACTTAAAACAACAAGTGGAAAACTTGGGCAAACAGACATATCGCCTTCTCGGCTGTTCGGGGATAGCGCGCGTTGATTTTCTTATTGACGGAATTTCTCAAAAAGTTTACGTCAATGAAGTTAACACCCTCCCGGGAAGTTTGTATTGCCATAATTGGCGAAAAATGGGCATTTCGGGAGTAGAACTCGTAACTAAACTTGTCGCGCTTGCCGAAGAACGGTTTCAAAAACAAAAAAACATTACTTACACTTTTCGCTCCGATATATTAAATCAAGTCAACGGAAAAAAAATTACAAAGTAAAACCGCTTATGCAAAAAATTAAATATAACTCCGCAAAACTTAAAAAAAACGAAATATTTAAATGGATGATAAAATTTGCCTTAAAAGCCGGAAAAATTATTTTAGAATACAGAGGTAAAACACAACCAGTGAATAAATCGCATGATTTATATTCTGGTAAAAATTTAACGGATAGTTCTGTCAAAACAATAATTGACGACGTAATACAAGAGCTGTTTCTATCTGAAATTTATTTCAAATACTCCGATTATAATATAAATGCCGAAGAAAAAACTCCCGTAAAATTTCTTTTTCGGACAAAAAACGAAAATCCCTGCTTACATATTGACCCGCTGGACGGAACAAAGTCTTATATAGATATGAAAAAAGAATTCACGGTAGGCATGGCAATATCCGATAAAAAAAACAATTTTTCTCATACGGTAATTTATGCTCCGGCATTAAAAAAATTATTTATAGCTTCGCCCAATGACTATGATATATTAAATGAAAAACTTAAAAAAATACCAAAAAAAATAATTATAAAAAGTAATATCATATATGAAAAAAGAATGCTTTCCGATGCTGGAATCGCTAAAATAAAAAGTATAGGATTTGAAATAAAAAAACCCTTATCAGCACACCTTGCAATAATAGGAACTGTTTTGGGAGAAAATTCAGCTTTTCTTTATGGAGGATCACAAGTACACGACGGACTTGTGCCACTTGCCTTTGCGATAGCCAATGGCGTTAAACCGCTTAACGCAAAAGGCAAAGAGATAAAAAATACCGACATCCAAACTAAAATTGAAGAAAACGAACTAAAATTCGCGAGAATTCCATCTCTATGTTATTTTTCAAAAACAGAAAAAAAAATTAAAAACGTACTTGAAATTTTATCCAAAAAAGAGAATCTCCATCCTGAATATTTAAGTAAATTCGCTACTTACGATAAATAAAAAGCGCTTTATTTAACAAAGCGCTTAATTTATAGATAGCAGCAAAGCATATTTTTTAAATTATCAATTCTTTTCTTATTTATTTCTTCTTCGAAATGAGATCGCTTGAAAAATGACTCCATCTCATCGATGGTCATTTTTTTAAAAAACGCCAATTCAAGCGCCAGTTCGCGTAATGTATATACATTATAATCAACGCCAAAAATTTTATCTTCCAGAGAATTTTGAATAATTTCTTTAGCTTTTTTTATATCGGATTTATCAACACAATCTTTACCTAAAACATCATGGAATTTTCTCCATGGAGTATTCTGAAATTCCGCAAAAAAATCTTTTTTCAAATAAGATAAACCCGCATCTGCAAATTCTCTTAACACATATTCTTCAAATAAAATCTTCAAAGAAGGTTTTATTCTGCCAAGCTGTTCCATAAACCCCAAAACAATGCCACGAACATCAAAATATTTAAAATAACCCAACTCATTGCCCAATTGGGTCTTTAAATCAAACCATTCAATTATTGGCTTACCATTCTTTCTGTAACGAGGCGGAAAAGGATCAACATACCAAACCTTTCCATTACCATCTATGGTAAAATTACTCGGCTTCGGATCTATCCCAACTAAAGTTTCCAGGCCCGATACACGATTATCAAAAACCAACCTCAAAACGCCGTATATATCTTCAACCAACTTACTGATGTATCCGCGATCATTAGTTTTTTCTATATACATCTCCGCATCAAAACCAACCCATTTAGTTTCCATTAGAACCATCGCCGACTGTTTTTCGAGATAGTTATATTCAATGGAAATTTTTTCTATAGCCGGCATAACAACGCCTAAATCAGACAATTTTTTTTGGTACTCAATAATATCTCCTGCGATCTCTTCCGCCCTTGCTATTGTAAAACCACCTCTTTTGTCGCCAATTCTTTTAATAATTTTCTTATCGCCATTTTCTTGATGACTATGTAAAACCTCTGAATTAAACCCTCCTCTTTGCCTGTAAATTTTCGACACTGGCAAAAGAAAATCATTGAAACACAAAAAACCAGTATCCACATCTCTCATAAACACTCCTTTTATTAAATTGATTTTCAAGTAACCAAGCTTACTCTATAGGCATTATAACAATATAATAATTATTTTCAACTGCCATTATTTAAAAAAATATGGCATAATAAATTTAAAGTAAATAATCTACCTATGGACGGCATCCTTCGTTGCGCGCGGTACGCGTTCAGCCCGAACAAATTACACCTTTGCGGTCCCGACGCCAATCGGGAAGTTTTTTCATATATACGGGAAGGCGTAAGCGATCCGGGATTGGAAAAAATTTTAAGCGCGTTCCATACAATGTATCCGTATCTGCGCCATATCGCGGAAGCGAATAAAATACGCGATCCGTTTGACGACCAAGTCGTGGAAGCATACTGGATAGGCAATAACCTGCTAGAAACGGTTGATAAAAAAGTTTTTTATCGCCATATCATTGACGGACAAAAAATAAAAAAACGGGTTAATTCGGTGGAATTTAATCAAATAACCGATAAAATCCGCTCGGGGGCCGTCCCGCATCATTCTTTTCATGTTTTTACGATATGGAAAACGAAAAAAGATTATGATTCGGAACATAGAATTGAAGATATTGATAATTGCAGAATAAGCTGGGGAATAATTGAAAAAATTGACGGTCCGTTT
>Ga0075916_141_pt1 | contig 6664 bp, 8 predicted proteins | sample RifGroA2_FD_68335 | JGI IMG/M metagenome (GOLD analysis project Ga0075916, IMG submission 68335) | Parcubacteria (OD1-vii) bacterium GW2011_GWA2_38_13b | reverse complement strand
ATTTTGGATAAAGAGAAGATTGAAAGGGAGAAGCAAATAAAAACTATGAAACGCAAGATGGTTGTCGGCGGCATTCTTTCGGTTTTCATATTCTTCGGCAGTTTTCCCGAATGGTTTTCTTTCATCCCTGAAATTTTAAATAACAATATAACGCTTTTAATACTTACAACACCAGTGCAATTTTGGATTGGTTGGCAATTTTACAGCGGACTTAAACTTTTGATAAAATACCGCACGGCCAATATGAATACTTTGATTGCTATAGGAACTTTATCGGCATATTTTTATAGCGCCGCGATTACCGTTTTTCCGGATTTTTTCACCAAGGGCGGAATAATGCCGAAAGTATATTTTGATACCTCGGCCATTATTATTGTTTTAATTCTTTTGGGAAAGTATTTGGAAATATTGATGAAGGGCAGGGCATCAGAAGCGATTAAAAAATTAATCGGCCTTCAGCCCAAAACAGCAAAAATCGTAAAAGACGGAAAGGAAATTGAAATATTGATTTCGGAAGTTGCGGTCGGGGATTTGATAGTGGTTCGTCCCGGCGAAAAAATTCCGGTTGACGGAAAAATTTCACGTTTAGCGCGACAAAAATAGGAAAAGATACGGTGCTTTCCCAAATTATTAAAATGGTGGAAGAAGCGCAGGGATCAAAAGCGCCGATTCAACGTTTGGCCGATTTAGTTTCTTCGTATTTTGTTCCGGCGGTTATGGCGATAGCCGTTTCCACTTTTGTTTTATGGTATTTTTTAGGGCCGGCGCCCGCTTTTAGTTTTGCTCTTGTTAATTTTGTGGCTGTTCTAATCATTGCCTGTCCTTGCGCCTTGGGTCTTGCCACGCCAATGGCCATTATGGTTTCCTCGGGTAGCGCCGCAAGCAGGGGGATTTTGGTAAAAGACGCCGCTTCGCTGGAAATAGCGAATAAAATAAATACGATAATTTTGGATAAAACCGGTACTCTTACTCAAGGAAAACCGCAATTAACCGACATCATTGCCTTAAATAACGAAAAACAAGCGGAAGTTCTTCGGATTGCGGCTTCCTTAGAGCAAAGATCAGAACATCCATTGGGCAGGGCGATAATAAACGAGGCGGAAAAAGAGAATATTGATTTGTATAAATTAGAGGGTTTTAAGGCGATTTCCGGAAAAGGGCTCCGCGGATTTTTGCTGATCGGATCGCAAAAAATTGAGGCGCATCTTGGCAACAGGATTTTGGCGCGGGAGGCGGGAGCCGACATTTCTTTATACGAAGAGAAAATCAAGGAGTTTGAAAGCGAAGGAAAAACGGTAATGATTTTAATTACGAATAAGGTTGCCAAAGGCGCGCTTGCCGTTGCCGATGTTTTAAAGAAAGAATCAATAGAAGCGATAAAAGTTTTAAAAAGCAATAATATTGATGTTTGGATGCTTACGGGGGATAATGATCGCACGGCGCGCGCTATCGCGCGCCAGGCAGGCATAGAAAATGTGATGAGTGAGGTTTTACCCGATAAAAAATCGGAAAAAGTGCGGGAACTTCAAAAGCAGGGAAAAATCGTGGCAATGGTCGGAGACGGCATCAATGACGCTCCCGCGCTTACGCAAGCTAATGTCGGCATTGCTATGGGCGAAGGAACTGATATCGCTATGGAATCGGCCAATATTACTTTAATGAGGGGGGATTTAATGCTTATTCCCGAAACAATAGAACTCTCAAGGCGGACAATGAGAATAATTAAACAAAATCTTTTTTGGGCGTTTTTTTACAATTCCGCTTTTATACCGGTCGCGGCCGGGGTTTTGTATCCTTTTTGGGGTATTTTACTTAACCCGATTTTCGCCGCCGCGGCAATGGTATTTAGTTCCATTTCGGTCGTATTAAATTCTCTGCGGCTTAAGAGATTATAAAAACAGCCTCGCAGTATTGCGGGACTGTTTTCGCAGAGTTCAGCGATTAAAAGTGTTTTTTAAAATGTTTCCACGAGTCGCGGGCGGTTTTGATAAGAGCCGTTTTTTCTTCCGCGGAAAGGTTTTTCGTTTTACCGTATGTTTCAGCCGCTTTTTCAATAAACGCTTTGTATTCTTTTTCTGTCATTTTTTTTATCTTTTTGATTTTGGAAGACACTAATTTATAAAAATCGGCTGATTTGTTTTTAATATCTTCGCGTAAATCTTTTCCGGATTCCGGCGCCAGTATCATTCCGGCGGCAAATCCCAAAGCGGCTCCGATTAAAGCCCCTTCAACGATTTTTATTTTACTGGTTGCTTTTTTGATCATATGGATTTTATGGTTATAATTTTTTATTTGCGACCTTTTTGATGAGCGTCTCTTTTATCGGACGCTTTTTTAAAAAAGAAAGAAATAAAAGGCAATGCCGAAAGATTTTCAATGGTTTTTTCCAAACCTTTTTTGGTATCTTCCGATATTTGCCCGATATTTTTTGATATTTTTTTAATATGGCGGGCTATTGATATTAAATAGTAAGCCGCGGCTAAAAAAAGCGCGCCAAGAATAATTACTGCCAAGGCGGCGGCTATATAAAAAACTGTTTGAGAAATTGCCAGTATGTCCATATAAATAGTATATCATAATAATTTTATACTGCACAAATTTTTATCACCCTTCGCCAGACAGGTATGGATGGCGAAGGGTGATGCCCCGAAAGTCCCGATTTCATCGGGACGAAGGGGAATAACGGCAGAAGGCTACGGGTGATGAATCTTTAAGAATGATTAATGTCCTGCGGTCTTGCCGCGGGGAGTTTCATAACTTTTTAGAAATCATTTTTTATGTTAATCTTTATTTATGAAGCAATCGTCTGATGAACAAATCGTGGATTTAAAAGGTTCGGATCGCGGTAAAAGCGATGTTGTTTTCTCTCATAGAAGCGCGGTTGATGACCGCAATAGCGATAAATTGATAAATAATGATAATTCACCGCGAAACGACGCGATGGAATGGCAAGCATTGGAATTCCAATATTTTTCCAAAAGCAAGGCGTGGTTTGCGGTTCTATTTTTTATCGCCGCGGCAGTTGAGATTTATTTTATTATTTACGGGGATTTTTTCACTTTCGCCACTTTTCTTTTAATATTTTTTGTGGTATTTTTATACGCAGTCAAAAAGCCGCGTCTTTTGCGTTTAAAAATTGACAATCAGGGCATATGCATTGACGGCAAATTATATGCTTTTGACAAAATGAAATCGTTTTGGCTTTTTTATGATCCGCCGGAAACAAAAGAAATTTTTTTCAAAAGAAGCGGAACAATGTATGTCGATTTGGCGCTGCCGCTTGGAAATCAAGATCCGGTTATTGTGCGGAATTTTCTAAAAAAATATCTGCCGGAAGTAAAAAAAGAAGAGTCATTATTTGAAGCGTTGATGAAAAAAATAAGATTTTAAAATTGCCCTCGTCGTTCAACGGATAGGACGCGAGCTTGCGGAGCTTGCAATCGAGGTTCGATTCCTCGCGAGGGCACCAATAAGGAACTCAAGAAGTTTGATATGCAGGTTTCCGCCCAAGGCGGACCAGCACTTAAATTTTATATATTATGGCTTGTATTTGTATATTGCGTAGCAATATAACAGGTAAAAAGTATGTTGGTTCGAGCAGAAAAAATGATTCTAAAAAACGTCTATTGGCGCATAATGCAGGCAAGACAAAATCTACGAAATCAGGATGTCCATGGATTTTAATTCATCAAGAAGTATGCAATGATTATACTGAGGCGAGAAAAAGAGAAAATTTTCTTAAATCCGGACGGGGGAGAAAATGGGTGAATGAAAATTTAAAAATAAATTAAACGGCAAATATTTGGAGAGGTGGCTGAGTGGTTGAAAGCGCTGGTCTTGAAAACCAGTAGAGGAGAGATCCTCTCGTGAGTTCAAATCTCACCCTCTCCGCCAAAATTGAGGGCGGTGTTGTTACTAAGCCAAGCGTTCAAACAATTCAAAAAATCGCCAAGTCGTTAGGCGTTCCAATGGAAGAACTTTTGAAATAATTATGAAAATTTACTTTTGTCATTCGCGAGATTTTGATTACAAAAACGACTTGTATAAGCCGGTTAGAGAAAGTGTTTTGAATAAACAACACGAGATTATTTTTCCGCATGAGGACGAATCATCAACTATTAATACAAAAGATGTTATCAAAAATAGCGATGTCGTTTTTGCTGAAGTTTCTTTTCCAGCAACTGGATTAGGAATAGAACTCGGTTGGGCAGATACTTATGCTGTTCCGATTGTCTGTTTTAGCAAAACTGGTGCGAAAATATCTGGTTCGCTAAAATTTATTACAAAAAACTTTATTGAGTATGTGGACACAGAGGATCTGGTAGAAAAAACTCAGAAATTTTTAACAAGTTTCAAACTTATCAGCGTAGCCAATACAAATGAGAAGCGAGAAATTGTTGATATTAAGGGCAATAAAAAACAACTCGGCTGTCTTGGGTGTGCTATCCAGAAAGGCGAAGTTGAAAGTCCTGGTGGTTCTATCGCTTCAACAAAATATTTTGACGCACATCAAGACTACGAAATTCCTATCCCCGGATTTGTGATTCTTGCTTCCAAAAGACATTTGCAAAGCGTAGATGAATTTACTAATGAAGAAAAAACAGATTTTATCGAATTTTTATCCCACCTACGTCAAACGATGAGAAAAGCGTGTGGTGTTCAAGTTGTTTATCTAATACAAGAGGAGGATACGTCCCACCATTTTCATGTTTGGATGTTTCCACGACATGATTGGCTCATGGAAAGATTCGGAAGGAAAATTCAGTCGGTTAGACCGATTATGGAGTATGCGAGAGAAAACATGAAGACACCTAAAAATTTACAAAAAGTTGATGAAGCTATGGAAAAGATGAAGAAATATTTTCAGAAAGAATTCGCTCCTAAATAAAAGATATGAGCTACTACACTTCTAAAACAAAAGTATTTATCAGTTTTGATTTTGATCACGACGAAGATTTGAAACATCTTTTTGTTGGTCAAGCAAAGCACGACGACACTCCTTTTGAAATAAGCGATTTATCCGTCAAACAAGCATTGCTAGGTGATTGGAAAGCAAAAGTTAGACAAAAAATAATCAATGCTCAACAAGTCGTTGTAATTTGTGGTGAATGGACTCACACCGCAAAAGGAGTTGCCGAGGAAATAAAAATTGCCCAAGAATTAGGCAAGCCATATTTTCTCGTTAAAGGTAGGAAAGATAAAAATTGCACATTTCCAGTAGGTGTGAAAAGTACCGACAAAATATATACATGGACTTGGGAAAATGTTGGCTTGCTTCTAAAGGGCAATAGATAATCCTATGAGCGATTTGTTTTCAAAAAATGAAAAAGATTATGGAAATGACTACAAAGAACACTTATTTGAGCAGTATAAGCTCTATGTTGAGAGTGTAGAGAAAACTAGCAATAGGCGACAACACGCAAACAACTATTTCATAACTATCAATACTGCTCTAATTTCGCTCATAGGATTATCATTTCAAATAAAGTTTTTTGAAAATCTAGCAGGAATAAAATCCGTCCTTGCCCTTCTCGGAATAATCATCTGTGTTGTTTTCTGGTTTTTGATTAGATCGTACAAACAACTGAACACGGGAAAATTTGCCGTAATTCACGAGATTGAAAAAAATTTACCGCTTGCGTTGTATAAATACGAATGGGAAGTTTTGGGCGAGGGCAAGGACGACAAAAAATACTATTCGTTCTCCCATGTTGAACTTTTGATTCCGTGGGTGTTTGGGATATTCTACGCATTACTCGGATTGTATTTTTTGTGCTAGATTTTCATTAGCCGCCGAATTTCCGAAAACCATTCCCCCAGAAAAATAGTTTTCCCCGCCGAGTCCAAATTAGTTTTCAGGATTTTCGTCAAAAAATGTTCGAACATCAATCAAAAAACACCGCCAATTTAAGGAAGCTACGAGGCAAAAAAAGGGCTACTCTCTCGAGAAGATAGCTCGTCTTGCTGATTTATCGCTCGATACCATTGTTAAGGTTGAAAATGGCGTAAATATAAATCCAACAATCGAAACACTAACTAAGATCGCCAAGGCGCTTGAGGTTGGCGTTGATGATTTAATAAAGTAATTATGCCGATATTTAATGATTTAAATTTAGATAATTGGAAAGAATCAGAAATTTTGACTGATAGTCTTTGGATTATTCCCGAAAGAGATAAAACAGGAAAACATAACGGTTTTTATCATGGTAATTTTATTCCGCAAATTCCGCACCAATTTATTTTGAGATATACGAAGAAAAACGAAATTGTTTTTGATCCATTTTTAGGAAGTGGAACAACTGCTTATGAAGCGGAAAGTCTAAATAGAAATTTTATCGGCGTTGATATTCAAAAAAAGCTTGTTGATTATGTCGGTAAAAATGTTGAGCCAAAAAATAATTTTTCTGATTCGATTGTTGGCGATAGCACAAAAATTGAAACTTTTGAAAAAGTAAAAGAAATTTTAAAAAATCACAAAAAGAAAAATGTCCAATTGGCAATTTTGCACCCGCCATATGCCGATATAATAAAATTTAGCGATTTGAAAGATGATTTATCAAACGCAAAATCGCTAAAAGAATTTTTAGGGAAATTTGCAGAGGTTTTAAAAAATACCATTGAAATTTTAGAAAATGGCAGATATTTAGCAATTGTTATCGGCGAT
>Ga0075916_131_pt1 | contig 6765 bp, 5 predicted proteins | sample RifGroA2_FD_68335 | JGI IMG/M metagenome (GOLD analysis project Ga0075916, IMG submission 68335) | Parcubacteria (OD1-vii) bacterium GW2011_GWA2_38_13b | reverse complement strand
TCCCCTTTATTCCACTTAGGGAATAGTTTTGAAAAAATCATTTGATTTTAATGCTCCTCATAGAATACTTCCAATCGTAGCCCATCAGGATCATGGAAGAATAGAGCGTAATAGAGCTTATCGCCATAGTCAGGATAATGTCTGGGCTTGGCCTCTATGTCTACGTCTTTTCTTTTTGATAAAAACTCGTAGAAATCATCAACTGTTTTTTGGCTCTCAACCGCCAAGCCCAGATGATGAAAACCTACTCTATAGCGATCCATTTTGTCTTGACGGTACTTTTCATGTCCTTGAAAAATTGCCAGATAAAAAGGAAACTTTTCGGACTTGTAGTAAACATTTCTTTCATCAGCGAAAGCGATATCAAAACCTAAGAAGCCTAGCACTTCATCGTACCACTGTTTTGCTTTCTTTAAGTCCTTTACCGTCAGGACAAAATGGCTTTTGGATGACATAAATTAAAATCAAATTATTTTTTCAAAACAAATCAATATGATTTAAAGGGGAAGTGTATTTTGCAGAACGTATCCGAGTATGCGAAGCCGCGCCGTTGTTTTGAACACAAACTTTCGCTTTCAGATAATCCTATTTTAGCAGTTTAAGCCTTTGATTTCAATAAGCGCGGTTTGGGAGAAGAAAATAGCGATACCTTTGAAAATATAAAAATTATCGCTATTTTCTGAACCGCATACTCGGTGTTATCGGATGTAAATTATTTTCATTTTTCGATTTTTTTTAATTATTCAAAGGGCGAATTTTGATTCCATTTGGCGGGGGCGCAAGAGGGGAATAAAAGGGGTGAATTGCGCCCCCGCCAATCGTCTTTTCAAGATTACAGTCAGTCTTTTCAAATTGTCTGTATTTGGTACAATATAAGCACTTGACTATGAATAAAATATATAGCAAAATCAAAGGATTTTTTACGCATAAATACACCCTTTACACCATATTTTGGGGGTACAATATTGTGTATTTAGGGTTTATCGGATTTTCTTCTTTGACCCTCTTGAGAGGATCCTTTTTTGAGCGAGAATTTCTCCCTTGGAATGTTGCTGTTATGCTTTATGTTTTACTTCTTGTGCCTATAAGTGCTGTTTGGTTTGGGTTTTTCACAAGAGCGAAAAAAGAACCGAGTAAATTGATCTCGTTTTTGTTTGCCGTTGAGATTCCTATCGTATTCTTGGCTCTTGTTCGTTTGTTTTTCATACGTCAGATGACAGGAATTTTATGGTTATTTTTCTTGAGCTTGTTTATCTCAATGGTAGGACTTGTGCTCTTTTTTGTCCGTGAAAAAGTTAAAACTTTGGTGCAACGTGTAGTAATGTTTCTTTCTCAAGAAGTTGCAGTCATTATTGGATTGTATTTGGCTTTACTCGCGGTATTTTTTCTTCCAATAATAATAGCACTTATCGTGCGCGGGTTTATAGAACTTGATTTTGGAGATATCTTGTACGCGCTCGTCCAAACAAAAGGTTTGGCATTTTTTTCTTTTCTTTTTTTTCTACTTTTGTTTTGTGCAACAGTTGGACTTTTCATCGTAACTCCCGTTGTTGCTTTCATAATTTATTGGAAGTCGTTTAGAGCAAACAAAAGAGAATTGGCAACTGAGCATAAGTACAAGCATACAAAATCACTACAATATGGTTTCGGTTTTGCTTATATCGTCATCGGCATCTTTCTTGCTGTTCAGTGGCATGGTGGCTCCTATACAGCCACAATGACCAAATATTTTGAGGCAACCAGTTTCGAGCAGCAACAGCAATTTGCGGCGCAACTCATTGATGATGACACATCCATTCGGACGATATTGCGAAATGAATACCTCGCTCCGTATCGCTTTCTCACCGATGAGGGTATGAATATCTTGGCAAAAGGATATACAAAACAACTTAATGTGCCAGAATCTGCGGCATCAGGTATTCAGTCTTTTTTCAATGTGGTCGCGCTTCCTTTTGTGTATCAAAGTGATTTTAAAAAAGACAGTCAACTGGCAAAAGATCAATATCCGAAATTGTTTGATGTGCCTCTGCAAGAAGGTGAGCGTAGCGAGCTGGTAGACGCGATGAAGTCAACAAACACAGAGGACGGAATAAAGGCGGGCATCTTGGATGAAGAAAGTAAAACCGTTCGACTTGTTTCTCGTACAGTCAAAGCAACAACCGAACAAAACGGATTGTTTGCTCGCGTATCGGTAGAAGAAGAATATGAAAATACCTCGGATGATATTCAGGAAGTTTATTATGAATTTTCCCTACCCGAAGATGCTGTTGTAGTCGGTTTATGGCTTGGACCTCAATTGGAAGAAAAAGGCGTGATAGCGCCTAAAGGTGCGGCACGTAGAGTCTATGAGAGCCAAGTGCAACGGAGAGTTGATCCTGCTTTGCTTGAACAAACTGGCCCAAGACAATACCGATTGCGTGTTTTTCCAATTCCTGTAAAACCGGGTCTGTTGGAACGCTCACGTGGTTTCAACAATCAACAGGTTGACGAGCGTAATCAGCGCATTAAGTTTGAATACATCACATTTTCGTCGCCAAAAGGTATATCGTTGCCTGAAATATCAACCAAACGCAATATTTACGAAGACAAAAAAACTGCGTTTCAATATTTTGTTGATGGACAGAAAAAAGATACATTCGTTTCCTCTGTCAATCACTGCCAAGACAAAGCGTTTACAGTCGATACTTCTATTGGTGCCATTTCTTTCATTCCACACCACCTCAATCAATCTCTGAACAATACATACAATTGCGCAACAGCATCGTTTGTCTCTTTTCCGGATATTCGTGGTAAAAAAATAGCTCTGTTGTTTGATACTTCTTACAGCAGCAAACAAAGAGATTGGGCATTATATCTCAAGGAAAATTTGCCGATAAACACACTGTCCCAAAATAATGAGCTTGATGGATACTTCTTTTCTACTCAATTGAGTCAGTCAATTAGATTGACACCTGAACGCCTACAATCGAGCTTGTCGTCCGTTCACTTTGGGGGTACAGACAGATTGAAAGCACTTCAGCTTTTACCTAAAAAATACGATGCGATTGTTGTATTTACTGATGACAGCGACAGCGATATAGAGTCGCAAAGTAATATAAATTATGTCGCAGAAACTCCCGTGTATATTGTCCATGACAACAAAAAATTGCCACAGTATCATGATGATTTGACGCTTGCTGTAATACAGAGCGGAGGACAGGTATTTTCTGAGGCGAAAGAAGTGTTTGAGCGCATGGCTTTGGTGCAGAGCTCCCAAATTTCAAATGGGGAGTTAGTTTCGGTAGACAGATATGGGAGCTGGATTCTTGCGGATGGTTTTACCAATTTGTCAGGTAATACCGATGATGTTTTTGCATACCGTCAAGCGATCCAATGGATGATTAAAGTGGATAATAATGCTCTTGAGCAAATTCATCAAATAGCCCGAATGTATGGAATGGTTACTCCGTATTCATCATATATCGCGCTTGTTACGGATAGACAAAAACAACAGTTGGAAAATGAATCTCAAAAAAATAATAAATTTGATGCTGATTATAATGTTGGTGAAGAAAATATTTCTGATCCATCCATGAGTGGCGCATTGAATCTTAGCGCAGTTCCAGAACCTGAAGAATGGGCGTTAATGATCGCTGCAGTTTTGATGCTTGGATATTTCTATCGAAGGCAACTATTAGGGTGGGCATTCCAAAAGCGATGACCAAGATATTTCTCCAAAAAAATAAGGAATATATAAAAGATGGAGTAATAATACTCCTCTTTTTTCTCTTTTTCCGCTCCAATGTAATTTGGACGTACAACTATTTTTTGCAAGCCGCATCTTATGAGTATGTACTGCTTTTTTTAATCTCGCTCATAGTGCTTTGGGTGGAAACAAAAGGCAAATATTCATTCAGGAAAGAAAGTTCGGTTTCGAGAAGTATTTTTTTGATATTTTTTGGAGCGATTTTAGTCGATCTCATAAATATATTTTACCTGCACTATCAAATTATTTCGGCCAGCGCAATGATCATCGGTATGTATGCACTACTCGGTATGTACATTGAGAAGCAAACGTGGAAGAGAGGGTTTTTTATTGTAGGTATTATAGCGTTGTCATTGCCATTTGCCGAACATATTCAAACTTTTCTGGGATTCCCTATTCGCTTATTCACTGCGAAGATTGTCAGTTTAATCATGGGGCTTATTGGCTTGATAAGCGTGAGCGACGCGTCAGTCATTGTTACTGAAAACAATGCGACCAGCATTGATGTGCCCTGCAGTGGCATCAAAAGCATTTACACAGGGATTATCGTACTTTTAACAATGTTTTTTCTTAAAAGAGCGACATGGTCATTAAAATTGGTTGCAGTTGTGATTGTTTATTTTTCATTGTTGATCATTTTTAACATCTGGCGTGTATTTAGTTTGGTTTATATTTATGACGTATTAAGTTTTCCTGCTTTTGGTAACACAATCCATATTGGAATTGGCATACTCGGCTTTGTCGTAAGTACATATATATTGTGGTATTTGATTGATAAGTACACCAGCAAAGGAATTGAACAAAGTGATTTACGGACTCAAAAAGAACGATCATATAAAAAACTTTACTTAATTGTATTGTTGATAATTGCACTTATTCTTGATACTTCATACGTTATTTTTCGAGCAGACAAGACTCAACAAATTCAGTCTTCAAGTATTGTTTTTAGCGTGCCAAATTTGGAATTACAGGAAATGCCTTTTAATCACCAAGAGAAACTATTTTTTGTAAATCGAGAGATTGAATTTAGTAAGAAATACACTGGGGAAACAAAATCGGGACAGGCATTTTCGTTATTGCTTATTTCAAGTAAATCTTGGCGAGATTATCATAATCCGGAACTTTGTTTGCAGGGTATAGGCTACAAGATTGATGATTCTAAAATTATGCAACTTGCAAATCTTAGAATTAGAAAATTGTCATTAAACGATGGAAAGGATACTGTATTATATTGGTTTGTCAACAAAAATAAGAGTGTTATGGATTATTCCGAGCGTGTTTGGGAAGGTATAAAAAATTCAGAACAGGTTTGGACATTGGTGGAAGTTGGGTTTCAAGGTTCGGTTGATTTAAAAAATTCTGACATTGCAGGGCTGGTTGAATATTTACACGCAAGTGTTCAGCTGTTGTAAGCGTGTAATTGTGAAATATCAAAAAAATCGTAAAATGAAAATAATTTATTTCCGATAACGTATCGGCATATCTGACGTTTCGCCACATCCATTATATTTTAATAGAGTGGCGAAATGTGGCTTTAGCCCTTGCAGATATTCATTGTTATACGCTGTAATAAAAAGCCGATTAGTTAATGATTTTGGCAATTTATTTTTGGCCTCTTTCATTAGTGTACTTATGAAGAGCCGCCTCGAGACGATTCTTCGCTTTATCATCAAGTTGTTTGGTTTGTGGATGATATGATTCGGGATCTAAGGCCGCTAAAAGCTCGGGAAAATTTTGATCCGTTTCTAGTAGTTTGATTTGTTTGACGATTGCGTCTACAGCTTCTTGATCGCTGATATTTGGGCCCTCTGCTAATTTTAGTATGAATGTGTTGATTCTTTCTGCGTCGGCTGGTTCTGTCGTTTCAGCAGTACTTGTTTTTTCTCCTGACCCATCTTCCTTCTGATCAGCTCTATACTGATCCATATCAAAATTTTCTGTCCAGTCTTGTTTTGTCATGCGCCTAAAATCTGGGAGTAGATTTTTCACTGTGTCACCAGCTTTTAGCGGACGTCCCTCTTGGGCGGCTTTTAATCTTTGGTCATATTCAGCCACTTTTGCCAGTGCATTTTCCTTGATTCCACCGCCCATGTTTTTGAACGCCGTTTCGATCTGTTGACCAGTCGAAGTCGGTTTAGGCTTTTCGGTACACGCACCAGTTGTGTGTGCGCCACCGCATACTTTGCATACTGTTTCCATATTTAGAAATAACGTATCGGCATCATCCGAAGTTTTTGTGCAGCGATAGCGGAACAAAAATTTGGGTCGAAGAAAATTGACACTCCTTTAAAATATAATTGAGTCAATTTTCTGAGCCGGATATGCCGTGTTAAGTGATGTAAAATTTATTTTCTTTGATCAACTAAACCTCCGATATACTTCGCTTTGTAAATTTCGTTTCCATCCACGGACTTGATAATTTCTTCGCCAAAAAAATTGTCGATTTCTCCTTCGAAAACATTGATATATTCAACGCCGTCTAGGTTGTATTTTTTCGGTCCACGAAATGGTTTATCTTCAGGAATGAGGGTAAGTGCACCTTGCAAGGTTTTGTAAACTGCCTGAACATCTGAAACACCTTCAATAACCCAACCATAGTACACCATCATATAAACAGGCGAGTTTTGAAAAAATACAACCTCTCGTCCGCCATATGGTTCACCACCGAAATAATTATCGTGATACCTCCAGTCGCCATCTTCAAATATCAATGTTGAAGACTTATCAGCTTCGACAATTTTTTTGGCAGCCTCTCCAGCCGCATAAGTTGATTTTTTCGCTTTAACCAGAAATTTACAAAGCTCGTTTAGGTCAATCATATTCTTGTATTACCACTTTAGAAAATAAATTTTATTTCACTTAACTCGTTTATATGCGAACCTTTGTTCGCATATAAGGCATAATATGCCTCTTTAGGCGTTATGTCGTACGGAAGTTGTAATGTCACATTTGACGGAAGTTAGAATGTCACATTCTGGCAGTTGATGGGATCACTGAAATCCTGTTTAACAGCCAGATAT
>Ga0075916_137_pt1 | contig 7684 bp, 6 predicted proteins | sample RifGroA2_FD_68335 | JGI IMG/M metagenome (GOLD analysis project Ga0075916, IMG submission 68335) | Parcubacteria (OD1-vii) bacterium GW2011_GWA2_38_13b | reverse complement strand
ACGAACCATCCACTTCACAGTGGGGTTCGGAGACCGCGGCACCCATCTTTTTCGAGATAGCAAAAGAACTTATAGTGTATTATAATATAGTACCAGAATAAGCCAAATCTATGCAAAAACTAAAAAATATTTATCATCTTTTCAGAGCACTATTTGCAACCTTTTGGTATGGTTTTCCTAGTCGTAAACTTCGAGTAATAGGGATTACCGGCACCGATGGAAAAACCACCACCACGCACCTCATTTACCATATACTTACTTCTTCCGGGAAAAAGGTATCGATGATATCAACCATTTTTGCAAAAATTGGTGAAAAAGAATATGACACGGGATTTCATGTGACGACACCTGATGCATCCCTTATTCCCCGGTACTTAAGAATGGCAGTTGACCAAGGACAAGATTATTTTGTGCTTGAGACCACATCTCACCGATTAGCTCAAAATCAACTTGCAGGCACGCAATTTGACATTGCCACAATAACCAATATAACCCATGAGCATCTTGATTACCATAAGACGTTAGAAGAATATGCAACGACCAAACTAAAACTTATCCAAATGGCACGGGTCGGGATAGTAAATGCGGACGATGAAATAACGAGGAAATATATTGCCAAAAGCGCTAAGCATAACATTATAAAGACGTATGGACTGCAACATAAGGCGGACTACTCTCTTGATTTCCGCAAAGAGGTACCGGATCTTGCCGATTTCAATGCCTATAATTATTTAGCCGCTTATGTGGTGTGCCGCGAACTTGGTATACCTGATACGGATATCAGATCCTCTTTTTCTACATTTAAACTCCCGGCCGGGAGGATAGACATCGTGTATAAACAAAACCTCATGGTCATCGTGGATTTTGCCCATACTCCAAATGGTATAACTCGCATTCTGGAAACGGTCAGAAAACAATATGTTCATGGGAAGGGGCGACTCATCCATGTATTTGGTTCTGCCGGTTTACGAGATCACACCAAGCGTTTTGCCATGGGGAAAGCTAGCGCAACTTTAGCCGATATTTCCTATATAACTGAGGAAGACTATCGGACCGAAGATCCACAGAAAATTGCGGATGAAATAGGAGCCGGGTTTGAAAAAAAACACTATTATGTCGAACTTAATCGGGAAAAGGCAATTCTTGCCGCAATTCAGAGCGCAAAGAAAGATGATGTGGTTATCATCACGGGAAAAGGTCATGAAAAAAGCCTGTGCCGTGGGAAAACGGAGTACCCATGGGATGAAATCCGGGCGGTTAAAAATATTTTAAAGATATGATATACTTCAACTCTCTCAATAAAACATTTGTATCAAATAAATTAGATGACGTTTCGTTGTCCTCAGGATTCACCACGAAGGATGCGGGAGACGGGCGAAATATTGAGACCGTACTTTCAAATCTTCGGATAAATCAAATCATTTTCAAAAAACTTGTCGTTGCCGAGCAAATTCACTCAGCCAATGTGGAATATTATGAGTCACACGACAATCAAATAGTCGAAATCATCCCGGAAACAGACGGGGTAGTTACCTCTGAAAAAGGGTTGGTGATTGCGGTACGAACCGCCGATTGTATTCCCATTCTCTATGCGGACAGAAACGTAGGCATTATTGCCGTGTCTCATAACGGTTGGCGCAGCACGTTAAAAAAAATATCAGCAAAAATTGTGGACAAGATGGCTGAACATGGTGCAAAGCGGGAGCACATAGTCGCCGTGATTGGACCTGGTATAGGTTTATGTTGCTATGATGTGGATGAGGAACGATACTATACTTTTATGGAGGAGTTTGAAAACGATTTAGGTTCATTTTCCATGAGGGGCGGCCGACGTCATCTCAACCTTAGCAAAATGAACTTTGAAATTTTAAAAATGGCAGGAATTAAAGCAGAAAATATAGATTTTTTCCCTTTCTGCACTTCGTGTGATAAAGATAAATTTTATTCCTACCGGCGTGATCATAAAAAACACCCGGAGAAATTTGGAGAAATGTTTAGTTATATTGTGAGAAATTAGAAATTTGAAATTCGAAATTTAAAATCAATTTCAAATATTTTTATTAATTGAATTTTAAACATTAAGCTTTGAATAAAAATTTCAAATTTCAAATTAAAAATTAATATGTTAAACAAGAGTAAAAATATTTTTATTGTAGGTATAAAGGGTGCCGCTATGTCAAACTTGGCAGTGATATTGAAGAAGATGGGAAAACGAGTCACCGGGTGTGACGTGGCTGAGGAATTTATTACCGATATCATTCTTAAAAAGTTTGAGATCCCTTATTCTGTTGGCTTTAATCCGGAACTTCTTTCAAAAGAAACGGATTTGATTATCTATTCAGCCGCGCACACCGGACAGGAAAATCAAATCATAATCGAGGCAAAAAAAAGAGGCATCATGACTGCTTCTCAAGCCGAGGTACTGGGCGAATTATTGACGCATTTTAAAACCAGCATTGCGGTCTCAGGATGTCATGGTAAGACAACAACCTCGTCCCTTTTGGCCTATGCTCTTACAAAATTAGGAGTTAAACCAAGTTACCTGATCGGCGTTCCCACGTTTCATGACCAACCAGGAGGAATGTATGACGGTCAAGATTATTTTGTGATAGAGGCTGATGAATATGGAGTTAATCCGCCGGTCGATAAAACACCTAAGTTATTATTCCTCCATCCAACGCACATCATCTGCACCAATATTGATTTTGATCACCCCGACGTCTATCAGAATATTGAAAAAACAAAAAAAACTTTTCTGCAATTTTTTGATAACAAAAAACTCTATTTATGTATTGATGACGTTCACATAAAATCAATTGTAGATAAATTAGATCGAACACAATACCAAGGATTTGGATTCTCGCAAGATGCTGATTTGAAAATACAAAATCCTCTTGTTATCGCAACACAATCATCTTTTGATCTCATCTACAAGGGGAAAGATTTGGGTACATTTATCATATCGTTATTCGGCGAAAAAAATATTTCAAACGCGGCGGGGGTGATATTGACGTTAATCAATTTGGGTTTTGACGTTGAAGGTATCAAAAATGCAATAAAAGATTTTGCAACAGTAAAACGCCGATTTGAATTTGTTTATAAAAAGAATGACACATATTTGTTTGATGATTACGGACATCATCCCGCTGAGATTGCGGCAACGATCTCTGCGGCAAGAGCGCATTTTTCCCTCGGCACGCGAAAATGCGAAAGAGTTTCACATATCATCTTTTGACATAGAAAAGGAGGCAGGAAGTGAACAGGTAAAAGCATTTTCTTCCGTGAAAGAATTATTAGTAAAATTAAAGGAAACAGTGAGACCGAAAGATATTATCTTTACCATTGGTGCAGGCGATGTCTATAAACTAAAAGATGAGATTATTAAAATAATATGAACATATACACTCTTTTATCAGAAGCTTTGGGGAAAGGTCGGGTGTTTGCTGATAAAAATTTATTCCCGTATCTTACTTTGCGGACCAGCACCGTTGCGGAGTATTTTTTTGAAGCCCACACAAAAGAAGACTTGATAAATGCAGTAAAAGTTGTACAGCAATGTCATATTTCCTTCACTATGATTGGGGGAGGTTCTAATATAGCCGCAACAAAAAACAGCATTTCCGGATTGATTATCAAGAATAATTACGCAAAATTAGAACTTCTGAAGGAGGAGAAAGAATACGTTGAAGTCTTGGTTTCTTCAGGGTACACCATCACCCTTCTTGTCAACAAAACAATCGAAAAAGGATGGGGAGGATTTGAGCATCATGAAGGGCTCCCGGGCACCATGGGGGGAGCAATATACATGAATTCAAAGTGGACGCATCCTTGGAGTTATGTAAGCGATCCCCTCATTTCCGCCAATCTCCTAGATGCATCAGGGGAGGTTAAAACAGTAAACCGTGATTATTTTTGCTTTGCCTACGACTACAGCATATTGCAAAAAACTCGGGAGATTTTTATCGACGGAGTATTTAGGCTTATAAAAAAAGATCCGGCCATCCTCAAACAACAATCTCACGAGACGATGTTATACCGTAGACAGACCCAGCCATTTGGCGAGGCAACATGCGGGTGTTTTTTTAGAAACATTTCAAAAGAAGATCAGGAAAGGCTACATCTTCCCACAACCTCTTCAGGCTACCTGATAGACCAGGTTGGTATGAAAAATAAGGGGGTGGGCACTTTTGTCATCTCGCCTATGCATGCGAACTTTATCATCAATACGGGGAAAATGGAGGGAAATACGGCGGATCTGCTACAATTAGTGGAGGAAATCAAGGTTAAAGTGAGAGAAAAATTCGGAATCGAATTAGTTGAAGAGGTTGTAGTCGTGTAACCTATGGAAGACGCATATATTATCCAGGGAGGTAAACCCCTCAAAGGAAAAATTAAGCTTTCGGGTGCGAAAAACGTAGCATTAAAGGCGGTTATTGCCGCTTTACTCTTTGATGGGGTAGTGACACTCAAAAATATACCCCGTATTCGGGATATTTTTGAGTTGCTTCATCTCATTCAAACCCTCGGAGCACGTGCAGAATTTACTGACACGAACACAGTTTTAATTGATTCAACTGGTCTCAAAGTGAATAAGTTAGATTTTCTTCATGCTTCAAAAATACGTGCCTCATTTATGTTATTTGCGCCTCTCCTTTATCGTTTTAAAGAGGCATCCATTCCTAATCCGGGAGGATGCAGGATTGGAGCCCGGCCGATTGACCGCATCGTAAACGGCATGAAGGATTTGGGTATCGAAGTTACCTATAACTCCGAAACAGGCTATTATAAAGCGTTGATGAAAGAACAACCATCCGGCAATTATACCTTTCATAAATTATCACATACCGGGACCGAACTCATGATTCTTCTCTCCGTTTTTTGTGAGGATACAATTACAATACATAACGTTGCATTGGAGCCAGAAATAGACGATCTTATATCTTTTTTAAATGATGGAGGAGCAAACATTAAACGCAATGGCAACGACATGATAATTCAAGGAGTTAAGTCACTTACCCAGAAAAATCCCTACACCATCGTCTCAGACCGGAATGAAGCGGTGACGTTTGCCGTTCTTGGCATTATTACGAAAGGGGATGTGATAGTGAGCGCAATACCTGAAAATTATCTCAAAACCTTCATTGAAGTAATCGAAAAGATTGGGGGCGGAGTTAAAAAAATCGAGGGAAATGCTTGGAGATTTTATTATAGAGGACCATTAAAGCCTTTGGATATTACAACCGGCGCTCATCCTGGATTTATGACGGATTGGCAACCCAACTGGGCAGTACTTATGACGCAGGCTGAAGGGGAATCGCTAATCCATGAACGGGTATTTGAGAACAGGTTTTCTTATGTCGATGAGTTAGTAAAAATGGGAGCTAAGATTGAATATTCATCTCCTCAAGTATCAAACCCAGAATCATTTTATATATTTAACTACGATAAAAATAAAGAATATAAACAAGCAATTATCATCTATGGTCCTCAGAGATTACACAATGGCGTATTAACTATTGCAGATCTTCGAGCAGGTGCCACTCTAGCCATTGCGGCTTTATTTGCAGAAAGGGAATCCATCATCAACGGGGCCTCAATACTGGAGCGTGGGTATGAAAATTTTGTCGAAAAAATTACCAGTTTAGGAGGGGACATTAAAAAAGTATGAAAAAAATAAAAAATATTATCGTTTTAGCAGGAGGAGACAGTGGTCGTTTCTGGCCTTTGGAAAATAAATTTTTAACCCAGTTCCTTGGAAGGCCATTCTTACCCCAAATGATAGATAGTCTTATTCCCTATAGTGAGCATATTTTTATTGTAGGTTCTAAAGCGAACAATAGAATGATTAAAGAATTAGTTAAGAACAAAGTTGAAGTCATCGTCCAAGATCCCAAAGTTGATGGTATGGCGGGTGCGGTATTGTCTTGTAAAGATAAAATAAAGGGTGAAGCTGTGATACTTAATGCTTCAGATCTTTTTGAGTTTTCATTTTTAACAGACTTCATCAAAAAAATTGAGGAAACAAAAGCTGACTACATCTTCTTAGCAAAAAAAACTGCTCATTATTTTCCAGGGGCATATGTTATTTTCTCAAATAATAAAGTTCAGAGGTTTGTCGAAAAGCCGCCCGTTGATCAAACACCCTCGGACATTTTAAAATTAGTTGCGGATTATTTTTCAAGCTTCCAAACATTCATAAGTCACCTTGAGAAAACTAAAACCATCAACGACGATCATTACGAGCAAGGAATTAACACATTATTACTTAATAAACCCGTAATTGAATATGTTTTATATAAAGGTCCCTGGTATATGCTCAAATATCCCTGGCATGTTTTGTCGATGATGAAGCATTTTTTGGATGGGATAAAAGTAAATAAACTTGCAGATTCAAAAGATTTAACGATTGCAGAAACTGCAATCATCCAGGGTCCTGTTATCATGGAAAGAGGAGTAAAAGTCGGGCATTTTGCGAAGATTACGGGACCCTGCTATATCGGAGAAAAAACCACTATTGCCGACTATGCGTTAGTAAGGGAAAGTCACATTGGAAAGAATTGTTTGATCGGTTCATCATGCGAAGTCGCACGTTCCTACCTGGCTGATAATGTATCATTACATCGAAACTACGTGGGTGATAGCGTGTTGGAGGACGGAGTATTATTTGGGTCGGGTGCGGTGACTGCCAATTTCCGTTTTGATGAGAATGAAGTTCAATCGATTGTAAAGGAAAAAAAAGTAAATACGAACATGAAAAAATTAGGAGTTATGGTGGGAAAAAATACAAAGATTGGCATAAATGCCACATTATACCCGGGGACCAAAATAGGAAGTAACTGCCTGATATTCCCGGGTGAGGTGGTAAGAAAGGACGTACCAGATAAACAATAATAATATGAAAACCATAACAGTGCTCGGTGGAGGAACAGGAACATTTGTGGTATTGACCGGCATCAAAAATCTTCCCATTGATTTGGGGGTTATTGTAACTATGATGGATTCAGGGGGCTCAACCGGACGTCTCCGTGATCAACTTGGAGTATTGCCTCCTGGAGATTTGCGCCAATGTTTAGTAGCCCTATCTGACGCTCCACAATTATGGCGCAAGCTATTTTTATATCGTTTTGAAAAAGGGGACTTTGAGGGTCACAATTTTGGCAATATTTTTCTGTCTGCGCTTGAAAAAGTATCTGAAAATTATAATCAGGTCCTTGAGACGGCAAGCTACGTATTAAAAACAAAAGGAAAGGTCATTCCTGTTACTTTTGATAAGACAAACCTTTGTGCAGAATATGAAAACGGGATTATTTTAAAAGGAGAATCTCACATTGACGAAAACAATAAAGAAACAAGCAGAATTAAAAATGCTTTTCTTGAACCACAAGCCACAGCAAACCCGTATGCCTTACAACGCATCGAAGAATCAAATTTAATAATCATCGGTCCCGGCGACCTATATACCAGTATCATTCCCATCTTGCTTGTGGACGGTATGAAGGAGCGCATCCAATCTTCTCACGCAAAAATAGTGTATGTCATGAATCTGATGACAAAATCAGGACAAACGTCTAGCTATACCGCTATGGATCATATAAAAGACCTAAATCATTATTTAGGGAAAAAACCTGATCATATCATCATCAATAATGGCAAGATTCCGGAAGATATCATACAATGGTATACG
>Ga0075916_126_pt1 | contig 9200 bp, 9 predicted proteins | sample RifGroA2_FD_68335 | JGI IMG/M metagenome (GOLD analysis project Ga0075916, IMG submission 68335) | Parcubacteria (OD1-vii) bacterium GW2011_GWA2_38_13b | reverse complement strand
AAAATCGCTTTTGGTTTCCTTGAGCATCTCCAAAAGTCCTTTTTCAATTTCCTTCCGCCTCTCAAAAATTTGTTGTTTTGTTTCGATTTCCATAATTTTATCCTAAAGCAAGTCGGTGAGTTCTTCGCGCTCGTCCTCGTCAAATTCTTCAGGATCAAGACCCTCGCTTTCCAATTTTTCTTTTATTTCTTTTTGCCGCTCTTTTTCTTCGTCCACAGCTTTATTTCAATATTTTCTTAAAAATGTATGCCAGCAGCCCTCCATCTTTGTTCAGGCGTTTTATACATTTTAGAACGCGCAATTTTGCCGAGCCTACGATCCTCTTCAATAGTAATTACCGCTAGCTTCCAATATTTTTTTACTAATTTATCCATTTCACGCTTATTCAATTTCTGTTTGCGATAAAGCTTCAAAACCATATGGGCAAAGGCGCGTCTTGGAGTGCCATGCTCGACACGAACATATTTACCAAAACTTACTTTAGATTTAAATTTTTTAGCGGCCAAAGACCAGAGTTTTACCTGTTTGGCGCTATGTGGTGATGCCGATCCACCAGTAAACAGCTTTGCGTAAACATCAGTAAATAACTCGAGTAAACGAATTGCGTGATTCATCGTCACTCCTTCCGCTATCATCTCATCAATATGGCGACACGCCATACACAATTGTTTTATTGTCGGTTGATTTTTGCTCATGGTTTTTTCTTTTTGTATGATTTTGACCATAAATTTATCTTTCGCCGTTTAATAATCGCTCAAACGCTTCAAGATTGCCCATCGCGTCATTAACGGGGTTGTGATCATGCGGAGTCACACGCAATTTTTTCCACGATGAAGCATTCGTAAAGTCCCCGACAAGGCCAGCGTAAAAATCGCCAATTCGTCTCGCCGAATGATCAAAAGGATTTTTGCCAAGCGTTCTCCAAAAACCATCATTGACCCACTGCCAATCGAATGCGGGGTTGTCGCTCACGAAAACGGGCCTTTCTCCTTTTGTGATCTCCGTAAGCCATTTATCAAATTTCTCAAAAACTTCTTTTTCATCAAAGGTTTTCCCAGTTGGTGTTCGAAATTTCGGATTTTCCTCTGACAATTTTCGTTCTACTAAAACCCCGTGAAATGTTGCCTTTGACGGATAAGCAACCGCGCCAAATTCGGTCATCTTTCCCGTGCCCGGCGATTTACCATCCGCCTCACAATCCACAAATATTAAGTTTTTTATATTTTCATTTGCCATGTTGTTGGTATACCAAATCCGGCCCCTTATGCCCAATCTCATATATCAACTATATGAGATTGTATCCGATTATATACGATTCCAATTTTGGCATTAATTGCCTTTAACAAAAACTGCCAAAATCTAACCCGTAAAGCTGCTTATTCTAAGGCAATTTTGGCATTGCTTATAAATGCATTTAATACGCTGTATTCAGTATGGCAGAATGTAACGAATTATTTAAATATTTACCTTGGCTACATAAGCACGAAGTCGACGGTACTCACCAATAAGTTCAAGGCAATGCTCTGTTACATTTTTGCCATCAACTACTCTGTATATCAAACCCCTAAAAACATCGATTTCGTAAACTCGATTCAGCTCTTCAGGATTTTCCAAAAACCACCTGCATGCTTGTTCAAAATTTCTACGCCGTTCAGAATCAAGAGCATCCCAAATACGATCTAAATAATCGTGTGAAACCCATGATTGATATTTCTCGCCTTGTTCATCGGTTTCAAATGCCTGCGTTCTCATATCAATGATTGGCGGAAACGGCTTGTCAAAATTCCAACTTTTCCCGAATTCGTTATACCAATCATGGTTTACCTGTCTATGCTTATATCCAAGCTTTCTCCACGGATGATCTTTGTATTTATGCAAATCAAAATAACTGCGTCCAAACGCCATTAAATCCATCGATGCATGTACCCATCCTGCGGCCATAATTTGCTAAAATTTACTAAATATTCTTAATGAAATCATCAAGTAACCTAATTTCGATAAACTTAACCCCCGTAGTAACTGGAAGAAACTTCGTCCACCAAAAACCCATTTTAGTTACAAACACGGAGACGACTTTAGGAGTTATCACAGGATTTTGCCAGCCTAAGTTAACCATCAATGCCGGCCCATTTGCGTTGAGATAACTAGCCCTTTCCTCTACTCGTTGCAAATATCCTTTTTTAAAACTTCCATCAGTTCTTTTCTCTCCATATATTTTTCTCTGCATCCTGCCCGAGTCCTTATTGCTGTGAGGTGGGTCAATTATTTTCGATTCAATATTAAGCAAAACATTTTTATTCTTTAGATAGGCAATCACATCGTAATCGCCTATATCGGCGATTGAAGAATCGTATGTGTGCGGGTACACATCAGTTTTAATATCACTGGTGAACCGAGAAACAATTTCCTTCGTTTTTACAACAAGATTATTCTCCAAATCCTGGTGACCTTTCAGTAATACCGATTTTACTGTCGGCGCTTCAATATCCGATGGCAACCCGTGCTTTCCTGATATGCCCATCCAGATTCTACTTGTTCGTTCAATTGAATGAGGTGCCCAATAGTATTTGTCCTGATGCTCTATCAAAGGACGTATATCAAATCGCATAAGACGTTTATTATGTTCCCAGACGGGTAAATCGTGTGGAGTTATGGATTCGCCTTTAACGACAAGTATCTCTTCCTGTTTAAGAGTCAGAAAATCTAATATAGCCGGTGTTTCCGACGGGTCATACCCGACAATTTCCTTCTGACAGATTTTAGTTATTTGATCTATATTTGCAAAGTAATAGGTAGCTTCAGGTATCCCTGCACGTTCAGCCCAAAGCGCCAAAACCTGTTGAACATTTATGAGATTCTTCAAACCAAATCCAAGGTCCTTCTTGAATGCCGCATCAAGTTCGTTTAAGTATTCCTCAACCGACAGACTTGAATCGGCTGTATCGTTTTTGTTTCCTATAATTCCTAGATTTATTTTTGCCTGCTCTTCTCCATATTCTTTTTCCATCGCGGAAATGTCATGAGTCTCATCCTTGGTTGAGACAATGTAATCTCGATTAATGTTTACGCTCACCGGATATAATTCGTAGTTTATGAAGTCGCTAGACACATATAAATCCATTAATCGATCAGCGAGGGCCAAAATCTCTTTTAGCCGATCCTCTTTCAGTTCTTTAGTGCCGAAGGGTTGATGCTGTACAAATTTTTCAATGATGTATCGATAAACTCGATACCAATGTAAAAACTCTTTCTCCTTTTCTGAAGAGCGTTCGCTTACTTCATAGTCCAAATCATGATCTTTGGTCGCTTTAAGTTGTGCCTCAGTTTGCCACGCATCATTAATCAGGGCATTTGATTTTTCAAATAGAATAGGAAGAGCATTAAGCAGGCCGTGGAGTTTGATTTTCTCATCCAATATCTCTACAACCTTGGCTCGCAATCGGTTTAGCTTTCCTTTCGCGTCTTCTGCTGAATAGGTGCCCGGCTCAATACTAAGTTCGTGTGCGACTTTGGCAATTTCTTTGTCAGCCAATTTATATTCTCTTTCATCCGGTTTTAGTGTCCGTACATGTTGAGGGAAAGATGCACGCTTTTCTACAGCGAACATTCCAAAACGAGGCTTATTACTCTTTTCCTTTTCTAGCTCGGCAATAATTTCATCAAGTTTTGGCTCGGGGTATCTGTTGCCTAATTCTCTTAGAGTATCGATCAACAGTGATATTTGCAAAGACCGATCTTTTACGTCTTTTAATGCTTCAGCCACTTTCTCCTTGTTGTATACAATTCTGATCCCAAAATCTCCTGAACGAATACGCGCCGAATCTATAGCCCAAAGCTTTTCATTTTGAGCCAAATGTTTGATATGTGAGAGTTCTTCATCAGTAGTTGCGAGAAACGAAGAACAGAAAAAGAGATGGACTTTATTATGAGATTTTGCAATATCTAATTTCTTTAAAATACTTTGGTATATATCAACGGCATCAAAAATAATGTGCATCAATGTATCAGCGGTTTTTCCTTCTTCGAAATTCATGCGGTGCACTGGAGCATTGATGTGGAAAGTAGTTTCTCCAACTTTCTGGACATAGGCATAACCAAAAAAGTTTTTAGAGTTTAAAATCATTCCGGTTGCCGTTTTCCGATCTTTGGGAATCGTCCAGCTTCTTGGGTGCCCAAATAGATTTTCTTCCGGATATGAATCCCAAAATTCTTTCAAGGATTTAAATCGATAATTAGAACCCCATCCAAAATCAAGCATTATCATGTTTGGTTCTAATGCCCCAGGAACAAGGACGCCGTGCGAATCTTTGAAAGAACCAAATCTATCTAGATAAGAGTTAAGTCCTGGGATCCGCGCCTTAGTTCTTTCGTTATTTAAGTAATCTATAAAGTCATTTAGCTCCTTGGGGTTTTCTATTTCGTCAAAGATTCCTGCCAATTGATCCAAGGTCATTATTTCGGCTTCAATGCCGTCTGGTATACGAATACGGCCTTCTGTATCGGAAATAACAGAAGGCATTGCAATGATAAATACTGGTTCAAGATTTGCGGCTTTCTTTGATCTAAACTCTACAGCTCTTTCTTCCGCAAATTGTCCCAATCGAACAGGGGCTGTTTTTACCAAACCTGCGCTTTCCTTTAGTTTTGGTGCAACCTCTTCAAGATGTTTTCCAAGCTCATCTTTATCAAAAACTGGTGGGGTTGTATAAATCAAATAAAGTTTATCCTCGGCATGTATTGCGGTGTATACGAGATCATGCGGAGGCTTCATATCAGCTTTCAAAGGAGCTGAAAAAGTAAAAATGTGATCCTCGTCCATTCTCTGTTTTATAAAATGACCAACCCCTATTCCTATGAGAACATTGGGTTTTGATTTACCAAGCCTTTTCGTAATCTCGTTAAAGTTATCTTTCAACAAAAGACCCCATTTATCGTAAATGACCGTTAGCCACTTACGAGGCATGACAGGATATATCTTCGTGCCTTTTCGCATAAAGAAATAGCGACAATTTCGACCTCTGAAAGCATTTTCGACAAATGTGTTTATGTCCGGCAATTTGGTAACATCTCCCATATCTTTTGTGTACAAATCGAGCATATCCGGACTGAAGTCGGTCGGATTGTAGGTGTCCAAAAAATTAACCGCATCATTCCAAAATGTCCTTGATGGAAGTTCAAGGTGTCCGGGCGTAACATCTTCTAGTGTGGAACTTTTCTCCTGTTTGAGATTTGAAAGAATAGAGTCTTGAAGTCTAAGACAAAACCTCATCTCGGTAACGGGAGATCTCTTGATGATATCCAGGTAGTGTTGCTCGAACGGATGATGCGTTATCTCAAATGCGTAGTAAAAATCATAGGGGTTAGACAAATCACCTCCGTAAAAAATCTTAAAGAAGTGTTTCTCGAAGTAATATTTAATTTCTGCCCAGTCAGTCTCAGGTACATAGTCCTCAAGCATCGTGAATGAGGGCAGTACCGCAAAAAGGCTCTTACAAAAGGCCTCAAAATCTACATAAGATATAATCTTGTTTTCAATCGGTAAATCCTTTTGGATTGATTCTAGGGTTACATAGAGATACTGGATTTTGATTGGACTAGCGATGTTGGGAAGCCATAGATTCAGCGCAAAAAAGGACTTTAATAAATCCTCTGTGCTATAAGCCAAAAGAAGGTCTTTTAGTTTTATGGTATTTTCATCAGTCATTTTTGAATCAAAAATCTGTGGATAAGTACCCTATTACATCTTCGGCAAATCTTCGGTATACTGATAGTGTAAGAAAATAACAGCACCGAGTCAATCGTTTATGGCCACTCTAACAAAACGACAAAAACAAATCTACGACTACACCAAGTCCTATATCAATAGGAAGGGTTTCTCGCCAACTTTGGAAGAAATAAAAAAACACTTCCGACTCTCATCTCTATCCACGATCCACCAACATGTCGGAACTTTAGCAGATAAGGGATTTATCACTAAAGATGATAATTCGGCGCGGGGTATTGGTTTAATAGAAAAAACCACCAAGCTGGTAAAAATTCCACTCTTGGGCACTATAGCCGCGGGCCAGCCGATTGAAGCCATACAAGAAAAAGAAACCATCGCAGTCCCTCAAAGCAAATTGCCTCGGGATGGAGAATTCTATGCTCTACGCGTAGTTGGCAACAGCATGATCGATGAAGGCATCAATAATGGTGATGTCGTATTGGTAAAACAACAAGCCGTCGCCGATAATGGGCAAAAAGTGGTTGCTCTCATAGACAATCACGAAGCAACCCTTAAGAAATTTTATAAAGAAAGGGGGCATATTCGCTTGCAACCAGCAAACAAAAGCATGGAGCCGCTTATATTTAGAAACGGGCGGGATGTTTCTATACAAGGAATAGTGCTTGATGTGATTCGAGAATCAGGAGCGAATATTCCTGAAATTATTACTGGAAAGGCAGAACAAGATGTAGTGATACCAAATCCTTATTATGAAAAACCAAGATTCAAACTTTATCAAGCGAGTTGCCTCGATGTGTTAGTAAAGCTCCCAGAGAACTCGGTTGATATGATTTTCGCCGATCCGCCTTATAATCTCTCAAATGGTGGCTTTACGGTTCATGCCGGCCGAATGGTTAGCGTGAATAAGGGAGATTGGGATAAGAGCAGAGGATTTAAAGATGATTATGACTTTCATTACAAATGGATGGAGGCATGTCGAAGGGTTTTGAAATCACATGGCACCCTATGGGTTAGCGGCACCTATCATTCAATCTACCAATGTGGCCACGCACTACAGGCACTTGGATATCACATCTTAAACGATATCTCGTGGTTTAAACCAAACGCGTCACCGAATCTTAGTTGCCGCTACTTTACCGCAAGTCATGAAACCTTAATTTGGGCAAGAAAAGAAAGAAAGGCGAAACATACATTCAATTACGATCTTATGAAAAACGGCCATTGGGCAGAGGATAATTTGAAAAAACCAGGTCTCCAAATGCGCTCGGTTTGGTCAATGGGCACTCCCAGACCAATAGAAAAAAAGTTCGGCAAACATCCAACACAAAAGCCCGAAGATTTACTAAAACGAGTTGTGCTCGCAAGCACAAATAAAGGTGATTTAGTTATTGACCCATTCACCGGGAGCTCCACCACTGGTATCGCGGCCTATCTTCATGGTAGAAAATTTATAGGCATCGATACTGAACCAAAATTTCTTGATTTATCAATTAAAAGATTTGAGGCGCTGGATCGTAATTTATCACTAAAATTTAATCAAACATAAATTTATGAAAAACAAAGGCACTGGTGGTGGCAATACAATTACGGGGCTTAACTTTGAGAAAGAGCGCGATATTTTAGATATCCTGAAGAAGGCCAAGGATTATTCCATAAGAGGCCATGTTATCTATTATCGAGGCAAAGAAGTAGCTCTTAGTTACCGAAAGCAGGGTTTGTATAAGCTACTAGCCGAGAAAAAAGTTGATTGGCGAAAACTGGTATCAAAGCGTCTGTTTCCAGACGAAGCTCTATACGTGATCGTAAACAACACCCTTTTTATTATTGAGATGAAATTTCAAAAAGTTGCGGGGTCTGTTGATGAAAAATTACAAACCTGTGATTTCAAGAAAAAGCAATATCGTAAGCTGATGGCTCCATTAAATATCGATGTTGAATATATCTACATTCTCAATGACTGGTTTAAAAACCCGGCGTATAAAGATACGCTCGATTATGTTATTTCGGTGGGCTGTCAATATTATTTCAATTATTTACCGTTACAAAAGATAGGACTGCCGGTGCCTAAATAATTCTATGTTGCGCTCTAGCCTATCTATTGCTGTAGCCGGGCATTGCCGCTTGAAGTACTTCTGTATAGTGTTTCGTACCATCAATATAATCTCTTAGTGTAGATAAAAGATCACGGAACATGTATGCTTCGGGGTTGATTTTTTCATTCTTACAAAAGAGCTCAATTATTGTCGCAACATAATCTAATGAAAGCGTATAAGGCTGTTCCAGTTGAGCATAACGAGTTGTAATGTCATTAACGGTTGCGAGCTGGTAATTATTGCGTTCTTCAATTGACGAAAAAGGGGTCGTGCGTTCGTAGTAGTCGATATAATACTGCACGATTTCTCTTACCTCATTTCTAAATTGCGGAATTTTTAGTAACAAATCTACCACCCAAAAAGTATGAGTTGGCGGTCTTAATTTTTTATCAGTACCAGGAATAAGAATCTTAATAACAAAATCAATATCTGGACGAACTCCGCGACTTCCCTGAAATAGTCCGACCAAAGCGCCATCTTTCATTCTATAAGTTTTGAACGCAGTGAGGCGAGGCCTCATTTGCATGAGGTTAGTGCCATCATAATAATTTGGATTGTAGGCGAGTTGGGTTTGAGGCATTTTTAATCAATTCTTAGTTTGTCTTTCTGAAATAATACTTTTTAGCTCTATGACTTCGAGGGGGCAATTTTTCCAATCATGCTCCCAACAAACGATTATGTCGCACTCTTTTGGATCGTGGCCGTGAGCCTTAAAAGAAGAACTCCTGTACTCGAATTCAATCCATACATCTTCCCAACCTCGATGGGTCTTTCTTCGTGCTTTTGCGTCGGGATAACTTGGTTGGATCGCCTCGATAAAAATACCCAAACTCTCGTGCATCTTGCTGAATAAGAAAATAACTCCATTTTCGTTAAGCGGGCCAAAAATTAAACCCTTGTAGTTTATAGGATCACCCACAATGGAGCGCTTTCGATTCATCAACACTTCTTTTGCCTCGTCTTTCTCTTTTTTTAGCACTTCTTCTTCAATGACTTCCATGCCCCACGATCTAAGGCCAAATCTATTTTTACCGAGCTGAACAAATTCGGATTTACCGGCGTTGTTTTTGATATCTGTATAAAGTTGGGCTCCCATAGATCGTTCCGGCGTTTTGCCAGCCGTTTCTAAATACCTTTTTTTCAAAGCTATGGCCGTAATGTCATAAAATGAGTTGTCTTTTTTTCAGTAAATAAGCACCCTGAATCTATCGAGTAGGGTCTGGTTCTTTTCGTTTGTGATGAATGTTAGATCAGAGTTCATATTCATATTCATATTCATTTTTATTTTCATTTTTAATATTCAAAATTCTCTGGAATTTTCCAGACACCTCTCTCTCGAAAGGCGGGGATCTTCTGCCGGCGAGCGGCATTTGAGACAGCCG
>Ga0075916_125_pt1 | contig 10518 bp, 12 predicted proteins | sample RifGroA2_FD_68335 | JGI IMG/M metagenome (GOLD analysis project Ga0075916, IMG submission 68335) | Parcubacteria (OD1-vii) bacterium GW2011_GWA2_38_13b | reverse complement strand
TATAAGCCGCGCCGCCCATTATGCCCAAAAGCCGCTGTCTTATTGAATGCGCGCCCGATTCCGTAAAGGTAAGCGCCAAAATATTCTCCGGCGCGGTATCGGTTTTTAATAAAATATTAGCGATTCGCAAGGTTAAAATCTGCGTTTTCCCCGTTCCGGGACCGGCAATCACCATCACCGGACCTTCCACCGCGTCAACCGCTTTTTTTTGTTCCGGATTCAATTTCCGGTATTCTTTTTGGAATTTATCAGTGTTCATAATATTAGACCGGCTGCATAATAATTTTCGTAGCGTCCGCCGAAGCAGAAAAATTATTACGCAACAGGTCTATTAAAATTATATCACAAAATAGCCGCGCTTAAACCGCTCGGAGAAATTTAAAAAATAATAAAAATGCGCGGGTGCCAGGGCTCGAACCCGGAAAAGCAGTTTTGGAGACTGCCGTGATACCATTTCACCACACCCGCATCAAGAGATGGTCGCAAAATTATTCCTGCTGCAATTTGATATTTTTGTCCGAAGCTTCGTTATGCTGGCGCGAAATGATTTTCGCCGTAATTATATTACGGTTCAAATTATTTCACTGGCATTCCTCGCTTTGTTCAAAAATATCTAAATTTCGCCACGAAATAATTTTGTAATCATCTCCAATTATTTTTTCGTTTCTTTGTGTAAAGTATGCTTCCTGCACCAATTACAAAATTTTTTCAGTTCCAGTTTTTTCTGAAGTTTTTTCTTATTCTTATGAGAATAATAATTAAATCTTTTGCAATCGGAGCATTTAAATCTTATTAAATAATCTTGTGGCATAACTTAATTCTTGGAACTTGAAACTTAAAACTTGAAGCCCTGTTATATGTTTCAAGTTTCATGTTCCAAGCTTCCGGTTCTATAATTAAGAGCCGTTGATCGGATTTGAACCGATGACCTACTCCTTACCATGGAGTTGCTCTACCGGCTGAGCTACAACGGCATTAATACTATAAAATTTTATGGGCAGGGAGGGATTTGAACCCCCGAAGGTCGGAGACCGCCCCGCTTTTCGGGCGGGGTGCATTTGACTACCCCGTAAATATCCATACCTACTCAACTATCATCATTATGCGTGGGGAGGGATTTGCACCCCCGAAGACCAGAGGTCGCTAGATTTACAGTCTAGTGCGTTTGACTACTCCGCCACCCACGCATGTTTTATTAATTTTTTAAAGGCCGAACCGCCTTTGTATTTTTTTATCTGCCTCTCGCGACGCATAGCATCAATTTTATTTGGATATTTTTCAAAATATACCAACTTCCAAGGACGCCCACTTCGCGTTGATAAATTTCCTCCACTATTATGACGCGATACCCTCTTATTCATATCAGAAGTATATCCTGTGTAAAAACGATTATTATTCAAGCTTTGCAAAATATAAATATACCACATCACAAAAAATCCTATAAATCGTTCTATTTTTGACAAGGTGCATTTAACCGCTTTACCCCGCCAAAAACGAAGGTCTGCCACCTGCCCATTTATCCGTTTATACTCAATTTACCATTTGCAAAAATATTTTACAATATAATAAAATGCTCCGCAACAATACATTGACGGAGTGGTCAAATTTTGCGAATCGTAGCAAAAAATTTTCGAATAAACCGAGAAAACGAATAGCCAACCATACTCGTTAACCTAAAACTAAAACATCCGGTTCATAGTTCAACGTCCAAAACTAAAGCCGCCCATCAGATTTGAACTGATGACCTACGGTTTACAAAACCGTTGCTCTACCGCTGAGCTAGGGCGGCGCAAGCCTTGGCAAACAAACCAAAACCGTTCCCTATAAATTTCGGTTAATCTCTTCTATAATTTCTAAAATTTTTTCGTCTTTGCATCCAAGCTTGATTGCCTGCTGAAAAGAATTCAAGGCATCTTCGTAATTTTTATATTCAAAATACAAAAATCCAAGTTTTTTATACGCCTCCATATTACGCGGATTGATTCTTATTTCCTCTAAAATTCCTCTCTCCCGCCGAACCGAAGAATCATCATTAAAATCTTCCTGATGCTTAATCTTGATAATTGCGCTATCGCCTTCATTTTTCCCGGCGGCATCCTCCTCGATGGAATTAAAAATTTTGCTTAAATCCTCGATCAGTCGCGAACTGCCGTTACCATTGCTTTGTACGGATAATTTTTCAACAACTGCCGCCCTTTCTCCATTGCCGCGTTTTCTCTTTAATTTCACCGTTAAATGGCTTAATTTATTCTCAAATTTCAACAGCATAATTTTGAATTTTCTTAAAGATTTTTCCATAAAAGCCAACGATGCTTCCTTAACGTGCCAAAACCGAAAACTCTTTATTTTAACGGGAAATTTATAAAGCCAACTATCGTAAAAAGCAGATGCGTCATAAATAGGCATCTGTCTGACATTCGGCATTTTACGAACAAAAATAACCATAATGCCGATAATAGAAAAAATTATAATTGGAAGAAAAATATACATTTACCCGCCTAAATTTTTTAATGTATTTTGTAAAATTTTATTTAACCGGTTACGACTCCAACTAACTAATTTTAAACCACTATTATTCCGCCTTAAAAAAATTTGGCGGGTAAATTTGCTTAAATTTCATAACGCGCAAATCTGCGTATTTGTATATTCTCCCCCATCTTAAGTATTTTATCACGCAACAATCCTTCAATAGTGGTATCAGGATTTTTAATAAACGGCTGAGCCAATAAAGATTTCTCCGCGCTGAATTTTTTAATTTTCCCTTCAATGATTTGCTCAAGAATATTATCTGGTTTATCGCTATCTTTCAATTGTTCGCGATAAATATTTTTTTCGGCTTTTATTACTTCCTCCGGCACATCTTCTATTCTCAAATATTTCGGATTCATCGCCGCAATATGCATTGCGACATCATGAGCTAAATCTTTGAACTCATTATTTTTCGCCACGAAATCCGTCTCGCATCCCAATTCCAGCATTACGCCGATTTTACCGTTACCGTGAACGTAAGTTTCAATAAGTCCGGATTTTATTTCACGAACAGACTTTTTATCCGCGACTTTCTCTCCTTTCTTGCGCAATATTTCTATAGCTCTATCCATATCATCACCGGCTTCTTCCATAGCCGCCTTACATTGCGTTATTGAAACGCCCGTTTTTTCTCTTAATTCTTTAATCTTATTAAAATCCATAATTATTGAAAATAATAAATTTACACTTCTATTTTTTCAATACTTCTTCTATTTTCCCCGCTATATACTTTAGTGCGGCAAACGAATTATTGCCTGCCGGAATAAAATAATCGCAACGAGCCGGATTGGCTTCCGTATTTACAACAGCCGTTACCACGGAACCGGATTTCTTGGCCTCCCGCAAAGCATAAACATCTTTTATAGTATCAAATATAAAAATAATATCCGGACATTTTTCCAGCGCCTTTATGCCCCCCATAAATTTTTCCAATCTTGCCAATTCCTTATCAAACATAATTCTTTCTTTTTTTGTATATTTTCCCAAATCGCCTTTCTGCTTAGCATTTTCAAGATCGCGAAAATACTTAAGCCGTTTTACTATAATGCCGAAATTCGTAAACAATCCGCCAACCCAGCGATTATTCACATACGGCATACCGGTTTTTTCCGCCAATTCCTTAATTATATCTTTATCCTGAAATCTTGTTCCGACAAACAAAATTTTCTTGCCTTCGGAAACCGATTTTTTTAAGAAATCCAGGATTTCCTCAAACCTAACAATTGTTTTTTCTAAATCAATAATTCGCACGCCATTTCTAACAGTAAAAACATACGGGGCCATTTTAGGATTCCACTTTGACTTAATATGACCCAAATGAAGACCCGCGTTAAACATATCCTCTATTTTAAGACCGTATTTGCTTTGAAAATTCCAATTTTCTTCTTTTTGTTTTATTTCTTTTACCATATAAAAATAAAATTACATATTACCTCATAAACAATAGTATACCAAAATAAAAAATAAAAGCAACCCTTTACGAGTTGCTCAATTGTTTTTTTTAAGAACTTCAAATTTTTTTAATAATCCCTCGTCATCTATTATATAAAGCGACAATATTTCTTCACCGCCTCCGATCAAATAACTCAACGCTTCGTGAGGCGACATTCTTTCCGTAAAACGACCATTGATATTATACAATATGCCGCCCTCTTCAATCCCGGACAGTTCCGCCGATCCGCCAGAAACAATTTTACCCATAACATAACAATACTTGTCATTAGGATGCCATTCGCCCTTATTATCAGAATATATTTTTATATCCGCCCCGATATTAGCGTATTTTTTACTGCCGGTATCTTCCGGAAAAATAAACGACGGACCGGCATCATTGCTGTCATATACAATACCGGTAACAGCAACTCCAACAATGGCAACGCCGGGAACAATAACGCAAGAAACAGATAAAAAACATAACCAACACAATAATATAATACCTATTTTTTTCATCCGTCCCTCCTATTCATATTTCAACGCGTCTATCGGATTCAAACGCGATGCCTTGCGTGCCGGCCAATAAGCAAAAAATAATCCAACCGAAGCCGAAATCAGCAATGATCCCAACGATACCGCCGGAGAAATAAGCATAGACCAATTCAGCATCATACTGACCAACGCGGAAATCCCATTGCCGATAATAACCCCTGCAACGGCTCCGCCAAAACTAATTACTAATCCCTCTATAAAAAACTGACCCAAAACATCTTTGCGTCTCGCGCCAACGGCTATTCTTAATCCAATCTCACGAGTTCTTTCTCTGGTAGAAGCCAATAATATATTCATAATGCCAATTCCGCCAGAAATAAGGGTTGTGAATGACCCAATGCCAAGCAAAATAGTCATAATACGAGTCATGGCTTCGTTTTGCTTGGAGAATTCCGCTTGGTTCATTATCGTAAAATCATTCTCTTCGTAATCTCCTAATCTATGTTGTTCTCTTAAAACCGATTTTATATTTTCAATTAAGCCGCCCATTAAATCCTTGCTTATCGCGGATGCTAACGCGAAACTAATATGCTTTTGATTTAGCATCTTTACTTGCATTGTGGTAAGAGGGATATAAATAACATTATCCTGATCCCTCCCGCTCATTGAAAAACCTTTTGGTTCCAATAAGCCCGCCACTTCAAAATCCTTGCCGCCTATTGATAAAGATTCGCCTACGGGATTGGCATTGAAAAATAAATCCCGCGCAACCGTTTGTCCGATTACGCATATTTTTTTAAACGTATCTGTGTCATAATCTTCAACAAACCTGCCTTCTTGCAATTGCCACTTTCTTATTTCCATAAAAGCGGGCGCGACTCCGGTAACTTCCGGTTTGCTTTTATTCCCAAGATATTCCACCGGAAAAGAGCTGACAATTCCCGGAGATACTAATTTTATGCCTTCTATTATTTTTATGGCTTCCATGTCATCCGACTTCAATGTTTCTTGCTTTGAACCGAATGAAGTGCGTCCGGACATTTGTCCGGGTATAATGATAATCACATTTTCTCCCAGGCTTTCCAGTTGTTTTAATAACGCCAATCTGGATCCGAGACCGATAGACAACATACATACTAAACTCATAGCGCCGAACATAATTCCCAAACAGGAAAGCGTGGATTGGAACTTATAAGAACCGATTGATTTGACGGCCGTTTTGATATTTCTTAATAATCTTGTCATAATTCCTCCTCTTCGCCGACAATCAATCCGTCTCTTATTATAATTTGACGGGAAGCGTAAGCGGCAATTTCTGGTTCGTGAGTTATCATCACGATACTGACGCCCCGCTTATTTAGCCGCAAAAATATTTCCATTATCTCTTTACTTCTCTTTGTGTCCAAATTGCCGGTCGGTTCATCGGCCAACAAAATCGCGGGATTATTAATCAACGCTCTGGCAATGGCGACTCTTTGCGCTTCTCCGCCGGACAATTGATTCATGGAACTATTTATTTTGTTTTTTATGCCCACAATGCCAAGTTTATCCTCCGCCATTTGCCGCCATTTGCACACCGATACATCACTGTAAACCAACGGTAAAATGACATTGTCCAAAACCGACGATTTTTTAAGAATAAATTTTTCAAAACTTTGAAAAATAAATCCTATTTTTTTATTTCTCGCATTTGCCAGCTCATCATCGGTCATATTTCTTACATTCATTCCGTCAAATAAATATTCACCGCTCGTTTGAGAGTCAAGCAGACCCATTATATTCAGAATTGTTGATTTGCCGGAACCGGATGCACCGGTAATAGCAACGAATTCGCCACTTTTTATATTAAGATTTACCCCCTTCAATACCGTTTCTGAATAAATCTTTTTTATGTCTTTCATTTCTATTATATTCATAGCGCCTCCGATCATCTTCCGCCGGTTTTTGATTGCCACGGAGAAGTTTTGGCTTTATTTCCGCCACCGAAATTTTTATTACCCGTTATTATTAAATCCCCTTCTTTTATTTTTCCGGAGATTTCCACCAGCTTATCGCCTAAAAGTCCGGTTTCAATTTCACTGCGAACAACCCTGTCTCCGGTTAAAATCATCGCGTTTCCATTTTCTCCGGAAAAAATCAAAGCTTTTTTCAAACTATCTGCAGAAATGGTTAAAACATTATTTTTTTCAGCCACGGTAATAAAAAATTTTCCCGTCATTCCCGGCTTCAATTCCAAATCTTGATTAGATATTTTAGCAATGGCATTATAGACTGGCACGCTATTTTCCAAAATAGGATTATCGTGTTTTTCGCTGATAATTGAATAGAACCCTTTAATTCCCGCCGCAGTGTTCACATTTATTTTTATTTTCTGCCCGACACGCACAGCCGAAAAATCAATGCTATTTACTTTAGCAAAGAAATTCAGCTCGCTCATAGGAGAACAAACATCAAACATCTTGTGTACGGAAAAACCGGCAGAAACAGTCTGGCCCATTTCCACATATTTAGCCAAAACTATTCCGTCAATCGATGAACGTACAAAACTGTTCTCGAGATCAATTTTTGATACACCTAAATCAGCCAATGCCTCGTCCATTTGGCTTATAATCAATTCAAGATCATTTAAAGATTTAAAATAATCGTCTTCCGCTTTCCAAAAATCCTCTTTCGAGACAACCCCCTCTTTGCTCAATTTTCTATTTTGCTCCAAGTGACGCAAATTCGCCGTAATGGTTATTTTTATTCCCTCGGTCTGCCGGCAAAGCATTTCCAATCTGGCTTCGAATTTTTCCAATTTTTTCTTGGCAAGCGCCGATTCGACGATCGCCAAAACATCTCCCTTTTTAACCAAATCACCTTCTTTGACAAAAATCTCCGTAACATTTCCGGATATTTTGCTGCCAACCTCAACTCTTATAACGGGATTAAATATTCCATCGTCTTTAATCTCTCTAACAACGTTATTTTTCGTTACCGTAACAACATTATATTTATTAGCATCCTTATCATCTGCCACCCAAAAACAAAAAATAAATCCCGCCACCGACAAAACAAATAAACCGATAATCATCACTATCCATTTTTTTTTCATAGTCATCTCCTTCTTTTTGAATTTAATTTTCAAAAAACAACGAAATTTCACTTCACTTCGTTAAAAATTCATCAAAAAATTTTATTTCCATTAAACTTCTAACAAAGTTCTTAAAATACTGCCATAAAAACAAAAGGGTGTCCATAACCCCTTTAAAATTAAAGAAATCGATTTTGTAAAATAAATAGTTATTTTTATCTTTGTCCGCAAAATTCCAAAAGCGTTTTTCCGAATTCTTCGCTCGCTTGCGGTCCATTGGCGGTTATTATATTGCCATCGGCAACGACTGCTTGATTCTGATAATCAACACCGTTTTTTCGCAAAATTTCAATCGGATTTTTATCCATTGGCGACGACCATACCGTCGCTTTTTTATTTTTCAGAATGCCGGCTTTCGCTAAAATAACCGGCGCGATGCAAATCGCGCCCAACGGCTTGCCTATCGCCAAAGTTTCGCGAATAATCCGATAACTTTCTTCGTTATCCAAATTTTCCAGCGCTCCTAACCCGCCGACAAAAACAATCATATCAAAATTTTCTGGATTAGTTTCCTCCAAAGAATAATCAATTTTCACTTCCATTCCTTCCGCGCCACGCGCCATTTCGCCCGTCTCAGCGTTACTCGCGACAAAAATTTTATGCCCCGCCGCTTTCAAAATATTTGACGGATTTAAAAATTCAATACCCTTAAATCCATTTTTCGCCAAAACGAATAAAATTTTCATCTATAATTACTTTATCTCAAATGTCACGCTTAAAGTTACCGTCACTTCCTGCGAACCGGGTTCAACGGAAGTTTCTATGCCTTTTTCAACTCCCCCGCCCATTCCCATCGCGTCCATAGTTCCGTAATAAGGAGGAAAATATCCGTCGCTTTCGGAAAAAGTTATCACTCTTTTGATTTTCATACCGGCGATTTTCGCCAATGCCTCGGCTTTGGCACGGGCTTTCCTAAACGCCTGCTCTCTTGCTTGCGCTTTCAATTCATCGGGATCGTCAATTGAAAAATTAATGCCACCCACTTGCGTCGCGCCGTTTTCCACCGCGCCGTCAATTATATCGCCGGCATTATCTAATTCTCTTATTTTAACATCTAGCGTCTGGCTGGCCTCATAACCGATAATTACCGGCGATTTGGGAGGGCAGGAAATCGGAGAAGATGATGACGGATAAACTTCACTCATCAACGGACAAGGAATTCTTGGATAATCATAAGAATAATAATATCGCGGATTAACGCTTATATTAAGCGTTTTTATATCTTTGGCATCCACTCCTTGTTCTTTTATAAAATCAGCGATTTTATTCATTTTTTCGGAAACTTGCCGCTGAACTTCTTTGGGCGTCTTTCCTTGGGCTATTACGGAAAAATCAACTCGGGCAACATCCGGTGCGGCATCCACCTTTCCTTCCGCGGAAATAGTGATAGTATTTTCGTCATTATTATCTCCATTGTCTAAAATATTAATTGACTGAATTGAAATATAAACCGTTGCGGCGAGAATCAACGCGCTTAAGAAAATATAAAAAACGGCTTTACAATTTATGCCGCAAAAACATTCTTTACCGATTATCACGCTATTTTTGTCATTTTCCATAAATAAATCGAAATGTTATTGCCGATACGTTAAAATAATTTAAGCATACGAAAATAACACAACAAATTAATTACCCGTTAATTTAATATTAACATTCTTTCATTATTTTGTTAAGCAATTTTTTTGTTAATTTTTTCGGCAAACCAATTACGCTTTCCGACTCTCCCTTTATTTCTTTAACATATTTCCCCAATATTTCATCGTCAATTGAAAAAGCGCCCGACTGACTAAATATATCGCCTTTTTTTATTGATTGATAAATCGCCTCTTCCGGTATGGGATAAAATATCACTTCCGCTATATCCACTCCCTCAACCCGTTTGCCTGTTTTTGTATTAGTGACTGCGACCGCCGTAATGGTTTTGGCGGGATAACGCGCGTAATTTTCCAAATATTCCCGCGCTTGCGCTTCGTTTGCCGGCTTTTCCATCATACGACCATTACACACTCCAACCTGATCGGAAGTTATTAAAATCGCCGGTTCTTTTATTCTCGTCAATGTCAGCCGGCATAATTTCAAAATCATATCCCATGCTTTCCAGTATTTTTTTACGCCCCTTTGACGCCGAACCTAAAATTAATTTTACCCCGTTAGAAATTTTATGTTTCCGTGGTTCCATATTATTTATCTATCGCTCCATTAAAATTTATACTCATAGAACTTATTATACATTTAATTATTTTTGCGTAACCAGTTATACATTTGATTTAAAATATTCTTCAATTTTTCAAAAGCGATCAATTTTAACGCTTTTTCGTAATCCACCCATAAATAATCTTTTACTTCCGCTAAATTCATTTTTAAATATAAAAAATATTTATAAATTAACTGCAATTTATAAATTGACAAAATTAATAATATTTTACGGAGCGATTTTAAAAATTATCACGTCGCCGTCTTGAACGATATAATTCTTTCCTTCCGTGCGAACCAAACCTTTTTCTCTCGCGTTGGCGTATGATCCGGCATCCAATAAAATTTGCCAATCAATTACATCCGCCTTAACGAATTTTTCCTGAAAATCCGTATGAATGGCGGCGCCGGATTCGGGAGCGTTGGCTCCTTTTTTTATCGTCCACGAACGGGTTTCATCTTCGCCGGTTGTTAAAAAATTTATCAAATTAAGCAATTTGTAGGCCTCGCCTATCAAATTATTCAACCGGCTTGGCTCCAATTCCGCTTTTTCATCATCGCTCATTTCCGCCAAATCATCTTCGGCTTTAAAATCCAAAACAATATGATTTTTTTTCTTCAATTCTTCGGAAATTTCAATATTTTTTGCCGAAGAATTAAAAACATATAAAACTGGCTTAAAAGTCAGCAAGCACAGATCTTTTACCATTTCATATTCCTCGTTGGTTAATCCGCAA
>Ga0075916_121_pt1 | contig 15467 bp, 20 predicted proteins | sample RifGroA2_FD_68335 | JGI IMG/M metagenome (GOLD analysis project Ga0075916, IMG submission 68335) | Parcubacteria (OD1-vii) bacterium GW2011_GWA2_38_13b | reverse complement strand
GATCCCGATTCCCCGCCCGCGGCGGGGACATCGGGACTCAGTGGTAGAGCGCAGCCCTGAAAAGGCTGGCGTGGACAGTTCGATTCTGTCCTCCGGCATCATGGCCACATGCTGTTGACATATATCATATATGATATATACTGTTTATGTCAGATTACAGGGTAAAATTTTACAAAAATAGTGGTAATGGTAAAGAGCTTGTATTAGAATATATTGAAAATTTGGATTGTAAAAACAAAGCCAAAGTACTTAAATACATTGAATTTTTGAGGGGAAATAACGGATATCTGGAAGAACCGTACTCAAGGCACATTACTGGAAAAATTAGAGAATTGAGAATAAATTTTTCAAAAAACAAACATAGGATTTTCTATTTTACTTTTATTGAGAAAACTATCATTTTATTGCATTCTTTTCTTAAAAAAACCAAAAAAACATCCAATGGAGAAATAAAAAAAGCGGTAAATAATTATAACGATGCGATAAATAACCGCCATATATATGAATAAAATAAAAAAATCAACCGATTTTCAGAAATATTTGAAAAACCAGCTCAAAAATAAAAAATTGAAGCAATATTATAATGAATACGGCGAGCAATTAAAAATTGCTTACCAAATCATTTTATTGCGCAAGAAGGCGTTTATTACGCAGTCGGAATTGGCGAAGCGTATCGGCACTACCCAAAGCAATATCGCCAGAATAGAGCACGGACAACAGAATTTTACTATTGGACTATTAGATAAAATAGCCAAAACATTCAAAAAAGAATTGACTATTTCCATTCAATAGATTAGAAAAAACGGTTTTTCTTCGTAAATAAAAAGACTTTTATGCAAATTGGCGGTTTCATTTGAAAGAAGATTTTTTTTAATCATTATGAACATACAAAATATAAATTTTACTTATGCTGGCTTTTGGAAAAGATTTGCCGCTTTTGTAATTGATATGTTTATTTTGTCCATTGGTAATTTATTCCTTGGGTTTATATTCGGTATTCCTTATGATGTTATTACTGGCAAGGCAGAATTTACTAAATTTATTGATGATTATATTTTGGGTTCCATTTTAGGTCTTTTATTGGGATGGATTTATCAAGCGGTTATGGAAAGTTCTGTCAAGCAAGCGACTCTTGGCAAAATGGCTCTTGGGATAGCAGTAACTGATTCGTCTGGAAATCGCGTGTTTTTTGGAAAAGCATCGGGGCGCCATTTTGGGCAAATACTTTCTGGATTTATATTTGGCATAGGATTTTTTATGATTGGTTTTACCATAAAAAAGCAAGGACTTCATGATATGATAGCCGGCTGCCTCGTCATAAATAAAAATCGTAGTTTTTAGGTGCCACCGAAAAAAAACTTGAAATTGTCAGCAGTGCGGCTTTTTATCTGCGGTGAAATGTATTCAGATGAATTCAAGAATACGGTATTCATAATTTTAATTGATCTTTTATCGGTTCGGCGCATAATTTTTTTATGCCTACATCTTATAAAAGATAAAAAATATGGGATTAGAAAAAAATTATTTGCAGCCCGAAGGAGAAGCTAAGGAAAGTGTTGGAATAACCGAATGCGCGGTTACCTTGCGTCGGCTTTCCGGACTGGGATTAAGCAATTTTGAGCCGGTAAAAAATAAAATTGTTATTGAGCACGAAGGAATTGATATTATCAGCGATCATTTAAGGGATCAGGAAGATTTTGGCGGAAAAATTAAAGCGCGAATTGACGGTCAGGAATTTCCGATTGTAAAAATATGGCCGGACAGCGGTTCAAAAGTAATGGTTATTACCATTTGGGACGAGAATCAAGTCGGGAAAAGCAATCTTTCAAGAGAAGATGAGGGCGAGGTTGATCTTTGGACGGATATTCCCGCGCCGGCGCAGAAATAGTGTATTTTTTTAATTTTAGTTATAGTAAAATATAAAATATCGCGGGCGTCGTATAGTGGTTATTATGCAACCTTGCCAAGGTTGAGATGGCGGTTCAATTCCGCTCGCCCGCTCCAAGTATCGTTGAGTATTTATATTTAATGCCGCGGTGGCGAAACTGGCAGACGCACATGACTCAAAATCATGCGGGAGCAATCCCATGAGAGTTCAACTCTCTCCCGCGGCATATTTAACCGTTTATTGAGATCTTTAAAAAAATAAATAAAAATAAGGAGGTGTTTTATGGATAAAGAAATGGAAATTTTGATAAAAAAAGCAGATGCCATAATAAAAGAATTTGACATAGAGATTGAAGAAATAAAAAAGTTTATTAAAATAAACAATAAATATATGGATATGCTAAGAAAAAAAATTCTATCAACTTATTGATAAAATTATAGTAGAAGCGCCGGGTTTTATATGAACCGGTGCTTTTTTAAAACTTTTCAGATGCGTTATTTTAGTATATAATAAAGTTATGGCGAAGATAATAAGTTTGGTAAATCAAAAAGGCGGGACGGCGAAGACCACAACGACCGTGAATTTGGGCGCTTATCTTGCCGCGATGGGCAAGTATGTTTTATTGATTGATTTGGATCCGCAGGCGAATGCGACTTCGGGGGTTGGCGTGAACAGGGACAATACCGACAAGACCCTTTATCATATTTTGGCAAACCAGGCTCCTTTTGACGAAATTATCAAGAAAACATCCCTTTTTGGATATGATATAATACCTTCTTCCTCTGATTTAGCCGGAGCCGTCGTGGAGTTGATCAATGATTCCAGGAGAGAATTTAAGCTCTATGATGTTTTACATAGCATTAGAACAAATTACGATTATATTCTGATTGATTGTCCGCCTTCTTTGGGGCTTTTGACTATAAATGGTTTGACGGCGGCGGATAGCGTTATCATACCGGTTCAATGCGAATATTATGCCCTGGAGGGATTGTCGCAATTACTAAAAACAATCCAGCTAGTTAAAGAAAACCTGGGGAGCGAAGTGGGCATAATGGGCGCGCTTCTTACGATGTATGATAAAAGGAATCGCCTTGCGCGGGAAGTGGTAAAAGAAGTAAGGTTGAATTTTCCCGGCAGGGTTTTTGATGCGATCATTCCGCGATGCGTCAGATTGGCGGAGGCGCCAAGTTTTGGTCAGACGATTTTACAATTTGACGTAAAAAGCGCCGGAGCCCAAGCGTACCGGCAATTGGCGGAAGAAATTATAAATCTTGAATCCAGCAATACGTAAATTAAATTTAAGTTATATTCCAAAATCAAAAATTAAATATTAAAAATAAAAATGACATTTTAGATATTTTAAAAGTATTTTTATATTTTTGAATTGTTATTTTTATTTTTCAGTTTTTAATTTTTAATTTTATATGGCATTAGGCAGAGGACTTGCGTCTTTAATACCAAAAAAAGAAAACAAACTTGCTGATTTCGCGAAGGAAGATTTTGCGTCTTCCGGATCGGATAAGGAAAGCGTTTTTTACGTTGAGATTGAAAAAATAAAGCCGAATCCGCATCAGCCGAGAAAGAATTTTGCCGAAGAAGCTCTGCAAGAACTTGCGGATTCCATTAAGGAATACGGCATAATACAGCCGTTGGTTGTCAGTAAAGTGGAAAAAATTACTGCTGCAGGAAAAAGCGTTGAATATCAGCTTATTGCAGGCGAGAGAAGATTGAGAGCCGCGGAGATTGTTGGAATAAGCCAAGTTCCCGTTATTATTAGAAAAGCGTCCGAAGAAGAAAAATTGGCCTTGGCTTTGATAGAAAATATTCAAAGAGACGATCTTAATGCGATAGAAAAAGCCAACGCTTTCAGGGAATTGGTTGATCAGTTTAATTTATCCCATCAGGAAATTGCCGATAAAGTATCAAAAAGCAGGGAGGCGGTTTCCAACATATTGCGCCTTCTTTCTTTGCCGATGGAAATTCAGCGGGCCGTTTCAAGCGGCGAAATCAGCGAGGGTCACGCAAGAGCGATTTTATCTATGGGAGAAAATCCGGAAAAGCAAAGAGCGTTTTTTAAAGAAATTTTGGAAAAAAAATTGACTGTCAGGGAAGCGGAAGAAATGGCGCGAATAATCAAAAAAGTTGTTTTAAGAAGAAGGATTGCCGGCGTGGATCCGGAAGTAAGGGCTTTGGAGGAGCGGCTGGAAGAAGTGTTGGGAACGCGAGTGCGTTTGAAAAAGCGCGGCGAATCCGGAAGAGTAATCATTGAATTTTACAGCAACGAGGAATTGGACAAGTTTTTGTCAAAGGTGGGCATTGAAGATAGATGAATGGGTGATATAATAATATTGTCGGCGCAGTAGATTAGTAAAAACTTATTCTTTATAGCATTATGAAAAAAATAAAAAAGAAAAAAATGACAATAGAGAATTTAGCCGTTGTAATAAAGAAAGATTTTAATAGAATAGATGAGCGTTTTGATAAGATGGTAACAAAGGAAGAATTTAATGAACGTCTTGATGAGATGGTAACAAAGGAAGAATTTGAGGTAACAAAATATGAGTTTAATGCGCGTTTTGACAAGATGGTGACGAAAGAAGAGTTTAATAAAAAAATGAGCGATTTAATCGGTACGTTGGATTCTTTTATAAAACGAGTGGAAATATATTATCAGGAACATTTGGTGATAGGCGAGCGAGTGAATCGGCACGATGAATGGATTCGTCGCATTGCCGATAAATTGGAAATTAAATTGGAGGTTTAACGTTAAGTATTTGCAGTAAAAATAAAATATCGCTCCGCATTACTGCGGAGCGATATTTTATTAAGTGTTTGCACTGTTTTTATTGTCAGGCGTTTCCGGTTTTTTCCATGACGCGAAATCGCACTTGGGCCAGCGGTTGCAGCCGAAAAATAATCTTCTCTTTCTGCTCATTTTTTCCACAACTTCGCCTTCGCCGCATTTCGGGCATTTCACCCCTATCATTTTAGCGAATGATTTTATATTTTTGCATTCGGGATATTTTGAACATCCTAGAAAAGCGCCAAAGCGACCGTGCTTTACTTTCATAGGCGAACCGCATTTTTCGCATATTTCATCGGTTTTTTCCGCTTCATCAAGCGGTTTTGTATTTTTACATTCCGGATAGTTTGAGCAGGCGAGAAATTTTCCGTACCTTCCCAATTTGATTACCATTTTTTTCTCGCATTTTTCGCATATCTCGTCAGATTCTTCTTCGGTAATATCTTTTTTGTTTATTTCCTGATTTTTCTTTTTCAAATTTTCCGCGAACGGTTCATAAAACTCTTTTATCATAGGCGGCCATTCTTTTTTTCCTTCGGCGATTTCGTCTAAATTTTTTTCCATTTTTGCCGTAAAATCAAAATCCACGATGTTGGAAAAATGTTCTACCAGCAGGTCGTTGACAATAGTTCCCATTTCCGTTGGCTGAAGTTTTTTTTGTTCGTTTTTCAGGACATAATTTCGGTCTTGAATAGTAGAGATTGTCGGGGCGTAAGTGGATGGCCGGCCAATGCCTTTTTCTTCTAAGATTTTTATTAACGCCGCTTCACTGTATCTTGCTGGCGGTTCAGTGGATTTTTGGTCGGTTTTTATATTAATCATATTTATTTCATCCTTTTCGTTTAGTGGCGGCAAAATTTTGTCTTTGATTTCTTTTTGGCTGTAAACTTTCAAAAAACCGTCAAATTTCATCACTTCTCCTTTGGATACAAAAAAATATTCATTGTCTGATTTTATTTCGGCTTTCGTTGAATCAAAAATGGCTTCCGTCATTTGGGAGGCGACGGCGCGCTTCCAGATAAGATTATAGAGTCTGTATTGTTGGGGAGCCAGGTAATTTTTTATTGATTCGGGCGTTCTTTCGGGGTCGGTAGGCCTTATGGCTTCGTGCGCTTCCTGCGCTCCTTTTGATTTTGTTTTGAATCGGCGCGGAACGGCAACACTGTAATTATTGCCAAAAGAGTTTGAAATAAATTTTTGGGATTTATCAAGAAATTCATCGGCTAAATTCAATGAATCGGTTCTCATATATGTTATGAGACCGGTTTGTTCTTTGTCTATCTGAACGCCCTCATAAAGTTGTTGCGCCATTCTCATTGTTTGCTTCGCGGAAAAATGCAGGTTGACCGACGCGGCTTGCTGAAGCGTGCTTGTGGTAAAAGGGGGATAGGGATATTTTAAAATTTCTTTTTGTTCCAGTTTTGATATTTGGAATTTTTGTCCCGCAAGTTCTTTGTTTATCTTTTGTGCTTCCATTTCGTTTTTTATATCCAATCTTCCGATTTTTTTATCTTGAAAACGTGCGAGGTCTCCAATGAATTGGATTTTCTCCTTTTCAAAAATACAATAGATGTGCCAATATTCCTGCGGTTTAAACGCTTCAATTTCACGTTCCCTGTCAACTATAATTCGTACCGCTACCGACTGCACTCTGCCGGCGGAAAGACCTTTGGCGACTTTTTTCCAAAGAAACGGCGAGAGTTTATAGCCGACCAAGCGGTCTAAAATTCGGCGCGCTTGCTGGGCGTCAACTAAATCCAAATTTATTTTTCGCGGGTTTTTCAACGCTTCCTCAATCGCTTTTTTTGTGATTTCGTGGAAAACGATTCTTTCGCATTGCTCGTTTTTCAGTTTCAATATATTGGCGATGTGCCAAGCAATAGCTTCGCCTTCGCGGTCTTCGTCGGTCGCGAGCACCACCGTGTCTGATTTTTTTGCTTGTTCTTTCAGTGTCATTACTTGCCTTTTCGCGTTGAGCGGAATTACATATTTCGGTTTAAAATTATTTTCAATGTCAATGCCCAATTCTTTTTTAGGCAGATCGCGGACGTGACCGTAAGAAGAAAGCACGGTAAAATTCTTCCCGAGAAATTGGGAAATAGTTCTGGCTTTGGTTGGCGATTCAACGATAATTAGTTTCATAAAGTTTTTATAGTATATAGATTATTATTTTAATCGGCGTTGAAAAAGTAGTTTAGAAATTAGAAATTTAAGATGTTATTATATAATTCATTCCTCCTAAATTTCGCGCCATTCCTTTCATTTCCATTATTATAAGCGTTGAATTTATTTTGGACGCGTTTATATTACTTTTTTCAACCAATCTGTCAATATGAATCGGTTCTTTGGAGAGTAATTTAAGAATCATTATTTCTTCTTCGGAATCGGGAATGATTTTTTTATTTTCTTTATGTTCGGCGATTTTTTCCAGATTTAATTCTTCCAAAATGTCATCGGCGCATGTTACGGCTTTGGCGCCTGTCTTTATTAAATTATTAGGACCAATGGAATTAAGCGAAGTTATCGGACCAGGCACGGCAAAGACTTCGCGGTTTTGTTCAAGGGCGTCATTGGTCGTAATCAGCGCGCCTGATTTTTCTTTGGCTTCTACTATTAAAACTCCGAGAGACAATCCGCTGATTATTCTGTTTCTTTGGGGAAAATTCTGGGGAAGTGTGGGCATACCGATGGGGTATTCGCTGATAATTGCGCCGTTTTGGCAGATTTTTTCCGCCAGATTTTTATTTTGCGACGGGTATATGCTGTTTCTGTCCAAACTTGACCCAAGCACCGCGATTGTCCTAGCGTTATTTTCCAGAGCGGTTTTATGGGCGATTGAATCAATGCCTTTGGCAAGACCGCTGACGATCGTTACGCCGGCGCGCGCAAGTCCAGCGCTTATATCCATTGTAACTTCTTTTCCGTAAAGCGTCATTCGGCGCGTTCCTACGACGCCAATGCAAATATCATTTTCGGAAAACATCCCCTTAATATAGATTATTGGCGGGGGAGTATGGATTTCTTTCAGTAGTTTCGGATATTCTTTATCGTCCATCGTTATTATCATTATATTTTCTTTTTCTAATTTTTCAAATTCTTTTTCCGGATTTACTTTGTTTCGCGCTTCAGCGACGGAACGCGCTATTTTGGAATCGGGGAATATTTTTTCAAATTCTCCGGCAGGCGCGTCCCAGGCGGTTTTTATATCCGGAAAATATTTTATGATTTGCGCGAGGCGAGTCGGACCGACGAGCATCAGCGTATTAAAGGCGTTAAGATAAATTTTTTCCACTTTAGTCATTGACAAATCAATATTTTTTTGCTATCATTATATGAAGTTTTTTGAAAAAATATAAACAATTTCGGAGGTGATAAAAATGAAAACGAGAAATTTAAACTGGTTTAATTGTCGTAACGGGCGGGATAGATCCCATTTGATACGGCGGACAATGGCGGTAATGAAAGAAATGGTTTTTGAATTTAGGTCGTTGCCGGGAATTATTAATCCGATTTTCAAAAATCAATTTGATGTAATTGAAATAGCGCGACTGGAACCGTACGGCGGATCATTTATTTATTTGCACGCATTGGGTGGTATCAAAGAAGTGGATTGTATTCATGGCCATTATTTCTGGCGTCGGCTGGAAGAATGGCAGTGGCCGGAAATTATTGTGAAGTATAAAATGACAGCAAGGGGAGTTAGAAATAATATTGATGATGCGCCGATTCATAATCTTCATTTGGAAAAATTACTTGAAGCAATATTCGGTTCTATAAAATAATTGAAAGGAGCTTAAAATGAAAATAAAATGGTTTTTAATTTTTATTGCTGTTTTTATTTTTAGTTTTGCTTGCGGGATTCTTCTGCGTGGCTGCGAACAGGCGCGTGGCGCGGAAATGTGTCAGGAATTTCGGATATAAAACAATGGCCGTTTGAACAAAGTTCAGCGGCCTTTTAATTTACCCTTTCCACATAATCTCCAGTTTCTGTGTTGACGCGAATAACATCGCCCTCTTTTATGAAAAGCGGCACTTTTGCTTCAAAGCCGGTTTCGGTTTCCACGGTTTTTACGGTTTTGCCTTGCGCCGTATCGCCCTTGACGGCATCGGCCGCGGAAGTTACTTTCAAATCCACTTTTGGCGGAAGTTCTACGCCGATAACTTTTTCGCCGAATTTCATCAAAGTTATTGAAACACCTTTGGCGATAAAAGGAACTTTATCGGCAATATCGTTTTTGGGGAATCCGATTTTACCTTCTTTCTCTTTGAAAAATAATTCTTCTTTGGTTTGGTAAAAATATTCCGCCGATGATTTGGAAACATCGGCTTGCTCAATCGTATCGCCCGGCTTGAAACTTTTTTCAATTATTTTGCCGTTGAGGAGATTTTTGACTTTCGCCTGCAAAACCGGTTTTCTTTGTTGCATACGCAAAAAATCGGCTTCAAGAACTTGATATGGTTCATTGCTTATTATGACGAACATTCCCTTTTTTAACGAATGAAGAGAGATGGACATAGAGGCGATAATTTTCAATTTTTAATTTTTCCGCCCGAGGCGGATCCGGCCCAATGGCGGGACAATTTTCAAAAAGCGTTAATTAACATAATGGTTCGTAGTCAATAATTGAAAATTGATAATTGGTAATTGAAAATTTAGTTATTATGTCTCCATTGTATTTAATTATTGGAATATGTCAATTTGAGCGTTAGTTCGGCGGCATAAAAGATTCGAAAAAAATTTGACAAAAAATCTGCAAGTGTTAAAATCCTAGTATGATGCTAGGATTTTTATTATTTTTAAAAAAAATATGAAAAAGTTTCTTGAAGTTTCAACCAAGGGACATTACGGATTAGCGCTTATGGCGCGCCTTGCCGGTGAATTTAAAAGTGGCAGTTTTGTATCACTTAAAGAAATAGGCGAGAGCGAAAATATTTCCTCCGGATATTTGGAAGAAATCGCGGCGATATTGAAAAAGAAAAATTTAGTAATAAGCCATAAAGGAAAAAACGGGGGGTATAAATTAAGCGAAAAGCCTGAAAAAATAAAAATTTTGGATATTATTGAAGCATTGGAGGGACCATTGATGCTTGTAGGTTGTTTGGGAACGGATAAAAATTTTATTTGTGCCAATAATAATTGCGTGTCAAAAAAGATATGGCAAAAAATACAAAATAATTTATACGATAAATTGAAAAAAATTAAATTGGGAGAATTTATATTATGAAAATTTATTTAGACAATTCAGCTACAACTCATATTGATCCGCTTGTTCTGGAAGCGATGATGCCTTATTTGAAAGAAAAATACGGTAATCCATCCAGTTTTCATAATAAAGGCAAAGAAGCGCGCGACGCGGTGGAAAAAGCGAGAAAGCAAGTCGCCGGTGTTTTGAATTGCGCACCCGATGAAATTATTTTTACCGGCGGAGGAACGGAAGCTAATAATTTGGCGATTCAAGGGATTGTGGCGCGGATTAACGTGGATATTAAGCTGATCGGCGCGGAATTCGCTAAACCGCATATTATTACAACAAAGATTGAGCATCCTTCCATTTTGGAGGTTTGTAAATATTTAGAAAAAAAGGAATTGACAGTGATAACTTGTTTGGATGTTGACAGATATGGTCTCATTGATTTAAGGGGGTTGGAAAAATCATTGCGTCCGGAAACGATTTTAGTTTCCATAATATACGCGAATAATGAAATTGGAGTTATTCAGGATATTAAAAAAATTTCACGAATTATAAAAAAATATAATAATAATATTTTATTGCATATTGACGCCTGCCAAGCGAGCGGATATTTAACGCTTGACGTTAAAAAACTTGGCGTTGATATGATGACTATAAATTCTTCCAAGATTTACGGACCCAAAGGTGTTGGCGCGTTGTTTGTTAAAAAAGGAGTGAAAATAAAACCGATAATGTTTGGCGGTCATCAAGAGTTCGGTTTGCGTCCAGGCACGGAAAATGTGGCTGGAATTGTTGGTTTTGCGGAAGCGATGTTAATAGCGCAAAAACAAAAACTAAAAAATCAAAATTTAGGAAAATTACGAAGTTATTTTATTAAAGAATTATTTAAACGAATTCCGAAAATAAGATTAAACGGGCATAAGACAAAACGGCTGTCGAATAATATTAATATTTCAATTTTGGACATAGAGGGTGAGGCGCTGATTTTGCGGCTTAATGAGAAGGGTATTTATTGTTCAACCGGTTCGGCGTGCGCGTCCGGATCGTTGGAACCGTCTTATGTGATTATGGCGCTCGGCGTTTCTTACGAAGCGGCGCATGGCAGTTTGCGTTTTACATTAGGGCGGGAAACAGCCAAGAAAGAAATTGATTATGTTTTAAAAGTTCTTCCTAAAATAGTTGGCGATTTGCGGGCGATTTCGCCGGTGAAAATAAAAAAGAGTTAAGGTTTAACCTTAACTCCATATAATATTATTTTTATTTTTTTGTCGTTTTGCGCATTAGAACAATTGTCCAGAGAAAAACCATTAGTACTATTCCTACTATTGATCCCAATTCAGTCCATGTTCTTACGGGGTCGGAAAAATTTGACAATTTTCGCATTGTATTTGAAAAAACTGTGATTACTTTTTCCATATTGGCGGAGTTTGTAAATAATGATATCCACGCGATTGTCAATAATGTTGTCAAGAAAACAAGCAATTTTTTCATAATTTATTCCTCCTATTGTTCCTTTTCCCAATGAATTTTCAAAAGACTCGATGATAATTTTTTAATGATATAATCTTTTAAAAAATATGTCAAGAATAAAAAAGAAAAAAATGAAAAATGCGGATGTTGAATCCTTCCATGGCAACGAAGGTTGGTTTTACAGTGAAACGGTAAAAAGCCATTTTTTGCGGCCGAGAAATTTTTGGAAAAAGACAGACGCGAAAATAAAATGGAACGGAATGGGTATGATCGGCAGTCCGGCTTGCGGCGATGTGATGCGAGTCTGGCTTTATATTGACCGTAAAACGGAAAAAATAAAGAAGTTCAAATGGCAGACCTTTGGATGCGCTTCAGCCATCGCTTCCACGTCAATGCTTTCGGTTATGGCAACGGAAAAGGGCGGAATGGTTTTAGACGAGGCGATTCGGATAAAGCCGCAGGATATTATGGATCGACTTGGCGGTTTGCCGGAAAGAAAGATTCATTGTTCGGTGTTGGGCGACAAAGCGTTGCGCGCAGCCGTCAATGATTACTTCCGCCGGACAAAACAATATGATAGAATAAAACCCGAAGGGAATAAAATTATTGACAGGGTTTTGAATATTACCGATAAAGATATAGAAGAAGCGGTTAAGGGTGGAGCCAAGACATTAAAAAAAGTGCAGGAAATAACGAAGGTCGGATTGGGAGATAAAAATTGCATTACGGAGGCGGAGCAGTTAATAAGATTTTATATGGAAAAATATTATGGAAAACAATCTTAATGAAAAAATAGAAAAAATTTTAAATAAATTGCGTCCCGCGATTCAATCTCACGGCGGCGATGTTGATCTTGTCGGTTGTAAAAACGGCGTGGTAAAATTAAATATAAAGGGATCGTGCGTCGGTTGTCCTATGGCGGGAGCGACATTCGGTTTGGGAGTTGAAGAAGAATTAAAAAAAATTAAAGGGATTAAGAAGATAATATACGAATAAATTTCTAATTTCTAATTTCTAATTTCTAATAAAAATTTTTAAATTATATTTTATTGGATATTGGAACTTTGAATTTGTTTAGGATTTAGATATTAGGATTTAGAAATTTAGTATTTATGGCAATCTCTAAAATCGTCGTAGATCGTAATCTTTGCATCGGGGCCGCGTCGTGTGTCGTTGTCGCGGACAAAGTTTTTGAATTGGACGCGGAAAATAAAGCGGTATTCAAAGTTAAAGGCGGTTCTAAAAGTTTAGGACCCGTTGTGAAAACCGATTTGGAAGATTCATCGACGGATGATGAGACAATTTTACTTGCCGCCAAATCTTGTCCGACAAAAGCGGTATTTATTTATGATGAAAATGGCAAGCAGATTTATCCGTAAAATTTTTTAGTGAATAATTTGATAAATTGAAATGTTAAGAATAAAATAAAAAATTCGTTAATCAATTGATAAAAAAATTTTGCTTTTATTTTTTTTATGCGCATTTTATTGATGCGTATGAAATTATGATAAAAAATATTTTATGAAAAATTATAGAATAATGATTGTCGCGGTAATCGCATTCATCGGTCTTTCTTTCGGCGCAATGGTTTTTGCGGGAAATGAAAGCGATTTTGGGAGATATTTTATTTCCGGTTCCGATTTCGGTCTTGATGTCGCGAAAATCGTTGTCGGAGAATCTCGCCATGAATTTAAAAATGGTTTTACCGGCGATTTTGCCATCGGGCAGGTTAAGGCATTGGAAGTTTTAAGCGGAATATTTGATATTTCCATTGAGCCGGTTGATATTTATTACGTAATAAAAGAGCAGGATGATGTTTTGTCGGATAAGGCGTTCGATAAAGCGAGAAATGGTGGCGGTACGCGCGCTTATTTCCCGTCAGATAGAACTCCATGGGGAATTGAAAAAATATACAACAATTCAAGCATTGTTTCTACTTCGGGCGGATTAGGCGCGGATGTGGCTGTTTTGGATACAGGTGTTTATAAGAACCACCCGGATTTATCAAGACGAATCGGCCAGTGTAAGGATTTTACCGGAAGAATTGCGGTGAAAGACGGTTCCTGTAATGATAAAAATGGCCACGGCACCCATGTGGCAGGCACTATTTTGGCCGATGGCGGAACTGATAATTTGGGAATTTACGGCATCGCGCCGGAAGCGAAACTTTTCGCCTATAAAGTTTGCGGTAACAGCGGGTCTTGCTGGGCCGACGATATTGCCGTTGCTATCAGAACGGCTGCCGATAATGGCGCCGAAATTATTTCCATGAGCTTGGGAAGCGATACTGAAAGTTCATTGATTCGTGATGCGATATTTTACGCGGTCAGTAACGATGTTTTAATTGTGGCAGCCGCCGGAAATGATGGCGTTGACGGTTCGGGTTCAATAGATTATCCGGGTGCCAATATTAATGTGGTTGCCGTTGGAGCGATTGACAAAAATGAAGATGTTCCATATTGGTCATCTCTTGGTTTAAATAACGGTGATTATGTTATCACAGAGAAAGAAGTGGAATTCGGTGCGCCCGGCGTTGCCGTGGAATCAACATGGATAAATGGAAATTATAATATTATTTCCGGAACTTCTATGGCCACTCCTCATATTTCCGGTCTTGCGGCAAAACTATGGCAAGGAAATTCCGCAGACACAAGAACGTATTTACAAAGTATCGCCCGAGATATTTTTTCTGTCGGCGATGATCCGGCCACCGGATTTGGACTGCCGTTTGTCCAATAAAATAGAAATATAAATCATAAAACTCACCCCGCAATACTGCGGGGTGAGTTTTTGAGTGGAGAAAAATCATTGTTCACGTTAAATTTAAAAAGCCGTTCTTGCGGGCGGCTTTTTTGATTTAATTGTTTAAATAATTTTGTATTTCCTGTATTTCCATTATTTTTTCAATTGGCAGCGTGGCGTCAATTTCAATATCCGGCGCAATGCCTACTCCGTCAACTTTTTCTAAATCAATTATTCGGGCGTTGATCTTTTCGGCGTTATTTTTCAGCGCATTATAAATTTTATATTCCGATATTGTTATTTTTATTTGCGGTATGGCATCGTTTTCGGTTAATGGGAATATTCTTTGCACCGATCCTTTGCCGTAACTTTTTTCTCCGAAAATTTTCGCTAAACCATGATATTTCAATACCCCGGCCATTATTTCGGAAGCCGAGGCCGAATTATTATTTATCAAAACAACAATTTTTCCATTGAACAGCGGTTTGCCCGATGACTTCCTTGTTTCGATAATTTGATCTTTGGAAGTGATGCAAATCATTGTATGGTTTCGGGGCACAAAATAACTCAGGGTTTCCAGAGCTTCTTCCAATACTCCGCCCGGATTATTTCTTAAATCGATTACGATTTTTTTTATATTTTTTTGCGAAATTTGATCAAGTATTTTTTTTGTTTCATCGCTTATGCGTCGGTTGAATTCTTTTATTTTGATATACATTGTATCGCCGTATTCTTTATTCTCGATATTGAATTTTGTCGTATCGATTTTTTTTCTTACGATTATAGATTTAAATTTATCCGAACCCCTTGTGATCATCAAATTCACCGGGGTATCGTTCGGTCCTTTTAGGTAAGCGCAATTTTCGGAAATGGTAAAATTTTCCGTTTTAATCCATCCCGCATTTGTTTCTATTTCGGATATTATGTCATTTGATTTTAAGCCGATTTCTTCGGCTCCGCCTCCGGGTATAATTTCGATGATTTTCAGCGGTTCCGCTATTTTTATGTATTGATTTTTAATCAAAGCATTATTTTGTTTCGGATTTTTTTTAAATATTATCATTTTGCTGCCGCATGGTATTTCTTGAGTATTTAAAGTATTTATGCGTTTTCCGGCAGGATTCGTTATCTTTAAGCCAAGAATGGTGTTTTCTGATTCTTCGCCATATTCGTCATTCGGGTTTTTAGGGAATGATTCTTCGGTTTTTTCCAGAATCCATTTTGTCGGTTGGGATACTTGCGCTCCGATGCCGTAAAAAAATCCTTTGGTTGCGTCGTTCCATGCCACGGTTTCTTGAGGCGTGAAAGCCGCATTATTGGGATGCGTATCCACCATCGCTTTTATCGCTTTTTGAGTCATCTGCTTTGCCAG
>Ga0075916_119_pt1 | contig 15942 bp, 12 predicted proteins | sample RifGroA2_FD_68335 | JGI IMG/M metagenome (GOLD analysis project Ga0075916, IMG submission 68335) | Parcubacteria (OD1-vii) bacterium GW2011_GWA2_38_13b | reverse complement strand
TCATTTTTTCCGCCGCTGTTCCCTTAGCCAGCAGAGCCAATAATCCCAGTATTAACAACGGAGCTTGGACCATCATAAAGTATCCCCCCGACGGAAGAATACCCTTATTGCTGCCGGTAATAAACCATTCTCGAATCGAGAAATGCGACAGATAATTTGCCGTTAATTCCTTAGTAAATAAAATCGGCTTATTGAAAAAAAACCTGCAAATCAGTAAAGAAAATTTGTCGTTGCAGGCGCCCCTTTCAGCATTAAGCTGTCCAACCAAGGCCACATCGTTTGTAATATTCACCTGACTTAATCTGGCATTCCCACCTTGAATCAGGCTGATTTTAATAATTAAAAACGCGCATACCGTACTCATTATCAATAAAATCATTAGATATTTCTTATCCCAAGCAAAATTACGATTAAAAAATGCCAGGAAAACAAGAAATAGGCCGGCAAAAACCCACATTCCGTAATAGGTAAAAATGGATAGCATCAAAAACGCCACAGAGGCGATTACCCGTTGCCGGAGTTTTTGTGACTCCAAGAAAAAATATATGGCTGTCAAAAAAAACGCCATTGCCAGAGGCGCTTCCGTGACAATCCGGGTTAATCCGTAAATCCAAGGAGTTACTGCTGTCATGATTGCCGCCGGAAAAGCTATTTGGGGACGGAGTTTTTTAACAATCGCATAAATCAATAAAACCAGTGCTAAAAATGATAGGGCGGAAACTGCCCGAACCGCCGGAATCGTCGGCCCCAATATCCCAATAAAGGGAACAGTCAAATAAATATAAACCGGCAAACTCCAGTTGCCAAAACCTTGAAAAACAATTGGAAAAGGATTCCCCCATTGATCTTTGCCAGTCGTCGCGATCGACCATGCCTCGTAACCAATATTCGCCTCATCATTGTTTAATCCTGGCGGTATATCGCTTAGCCGGTAAAAATGAAGAAAGAATAAAATTGTTGAAATAAAAAAAATCGGCCAATTTTTCATAATTCCCCATTATATCGAAAAATTATATATTCTCTTTTTCCGTCAGGCCAAGCTTCCCGGTCAACAACTTCTACACCCTCAGTTAACACTTCTCCGAATTCATTCAGCCGAACATATAAAACATTCATGTCTGCATTTTTGGGAATATTGCGATTTCTGGTAAAAGTAAACTTACCAAACGATTCCACATGATCGAACTCCGCTAAATTATCCGGTTGTAAAATCTTGACTTCTTGCTGGAACGTCTCTGGGTCAACTTTTAAATAAAATGTTAAGTTAATATAATATTGCCCGCCTAAAAATATTATTTTGTCATGATAAAACGGATGTAATTTTTTGAATAAATTACCATAGTAATGCCAAGCCTGAAGATATTTCGTTTGAACAGGAATTACCTGCGTATAACCATATAAAAACAAGAAAAAGGAAATAATAAGCAATGAGAAAGCGAGAAATTTTTGTAAAACAGAAATCCGTTCAAAAACCGAAGCGGCGCCAATTCCGCCGATGAGATGAAGAGGAATCATTAAATCTTGGGCATGTTGAGAATTTGGCACAATGGTTGATAAAGAAGCCACAACCGGAGCCATCAAAAGCCACCACGCAATTAACCAGAATGGGAAACTGTTCGCTCCCCTGAAACAGCGCGATATCACTATAATAAGCCCAATCGGTAAGAATAACAGCATCATCCAGTTAAGAACTCCTGAATATGGCGTCCTAAACCTCTCATGTGGATCCCCGGAAAAAAATAAAAACCGCGGGTCAAAATGCGACAAATATCCTTTAATAATTGCTCGCCCATAATAGAGCGGTTTATTATGTTGCAATCTAGACAACCAAACAGGATAACCAGGCGGCATCGAGACAATATCATTCCATAAAGAACCTTTGATACCCTGATCAGCAAGAACGCTTTGGGAAGAAGCGCGGCGGAATATTTTTTGCGGATTATTTCTCATCCAAACCATTAACGGCAACACCATTAAAATTCCGATTATCACTGCGACCGCAACTTGCCGTCTAGATACTCCCTTAACTGATATTACAAAGACTAAGCATCCAAGCAAAAGAAGCGGCGTTGTTAATCGGGCGTTATGGTATGAATAAAACGACAGGCCAAAAAACAACGCGCTATAAACAATATATTTCCACTTATTCTTTCTTATCCAAAAAATGAAACCGGTTATTCCGGCAAATATAGTTAACGTTGAAATATTTGCTTCCTGGGCAAATCTGGTTTGCAATATTGACCATGGAGACAACATGAGCAAAATTGCAGAATACAGTCCTGCTTTCTGTGAGAAAATCTTTTTTCCGACCAAATAAATAAGAACTATTTCCAACGAACCGGCAATCATCGATGGCAATCTGACCGCCAATGGAGTCAATCCAAAAATGACCACAAACGGCATTGACGCATAGATGTATAAGGGCGGCCGATAATCGCCGAAAGACCTAAATGCTAACGGCCAAGATATCCCAAATTGATCTTTTCCGGTTTTAAGCAAACTATAAGCGTCATATCCCATTGTTGCTTCATCTGCAGTAAATCCCGGAGGAAACTTACTCCACCACGATATCCGCAATAATAGAGAGAAAAAGAATAGAAGAAAAACAATCTTTCTATTGTTTTTCATAGATTCTGGTATCACCTTCTTGAAAGACTTTAGTCCATTCCTTCTCTTCAATACCAGACAGACTAAGTACATAACGGACGCCCAAAAGAGCAGTAACCGGGGATTTATAGTTTGTAGGTCTGACAATCCGGCCAAAACTGGCCGGTTCCTCTTCGTTTCTCCCAGTTTCCATTTCGGTGATAAAGCGGGCGTAAGATTTGGAATAAATTGGGTCGTAACCCTCGATTGATTTCAATTTATAAATGATATTGGCATTCGGGGGTAAAATACGACGGTCTAAAGTCATATACCTGTCGTTTTCCTGCATATTTTCTTGCAGAAACTTTATGACAGGGGTTATAGGATACAAATATTCTTTCGGAGAAAACGGAGTAAATTTCCAGCCAAAACGAAAAAGATCAAAGACCGAAAGTAAAAAAAGAAGAGCAAAAAGTAAAGAGTAAATTCTTTTAGGTACAAACCGTAATACGCCGCTAATCAAAATTACCGCGATTAATGTAAATGAAGAAAAAATCAAATTCCTTTGAGAAATTAATTTATCTTCCGGAGAAAATTTGCTGCTAACCACTAAAAACGTAAATAATAAAATGGCTAAAATGGCTAAAATGGTCATAACTTTTGACAATAATTTTCGGGGATGTTTTATAAATTCGTTAAATCCTAAAGCTGAAAGCGTTGCCAACCCGAAAGTTATCAGATAGGACAACCTTGTTGGTTGAAGATCTTGCCAAACTGGAACATTTAACCTAAAGGGAATTTCAGCAATTGGATTTTTGACCGCAAACAACAACCCGACTATCATTAGCAATAAACAAAACTTATGTAGATTAAACATGTTATAGTTTATTGAAACTACATTGTTTCCCTGAGAATCTTTAATAAATATACCTAAAAGAGCAAATAATAAAGGAATAATTCCGATATAAATTATTTGTTCGGCATAGTTCCAGGATCCTCGATAATTCAATGTCGACGGATTACCAAAAAAATCAGGACTTATCAATTGGACTAATTGGCGTGGCCTTATAAAAAATCCTTCACGGGATAAAACGTCCGCCTGTTCAACCGAGCGGTTAGATTGGAGAGTAAATTTTATTGTCGGGAGCAATTGGGGAGAAGTAAAGGCAATGAACAATGAGCAATGAACAATGAGCAATGAGACCGAATGTCTGTTAATCCCAAGCCGTATTAACCAATAAAGCGTAAAGGCTGACAAAAGATATAAAGTTATCTGCCAATGTCCGGCCAACAAACTACTCACTAGAGAAAATTGAAGCAACACATGACATTTCATTGTTTTCTGTTTTCCCTCGGGACTGAGTCCTCGGGACGAACGTCTGCTCATTGTTTTCTGAAGTCTATCTACCGCTAACAGCGCCAACGGCAACCACAATCCTGTATGTCCAATATTCCCCCACTCCAGCCAAACTAAGTTGAACGATGAAAAGGCCCAAACTAACCCGCCAAAAATTGCCGCTGACTGTTTTATGGTATTTTCTTTAAGCCACCAGTACATAAATAATGCAGCCATGATTGGCTGAATGATGATAAAAGCTGTCCAGGCCAAGGGGAAATTACTGATCAGAATAAAAATTATATTCAAAGGATAAAAAACTCCTGCTTGAATATTGGCCAGTAGAGGCATACCGGAAAAATTATATGGATTTTCTAGGATATGTGATAAGGCCAGGCCTTGCCAAGGCAAGGCCTGGCCTTTAAAAACACCGCTAAATATTTCTTTCCAACCATTTATCGCCAACCATTTCCACGGATACTGTTGTAAAACCGGATCCGTTAAAATATAATTTTTAAACGGAATCCCATTGGGAAAATCAGCTGCAAAATAGTCCCTGAACGGGTGATACAATCCGACTAAAGCGTCGGCCGGAATTGGAAGAAGACCGAAAATAATAGTCTTATAAAAAAACAATGATGAAAATAGAATTAACGTGATCCAAATAAACTTATCTTTTTTCAAATCCAATATAAATTGCTAGATTGCTTAATTGTTAGATTGTTTTCAATCTGACAATCTAACAATTTAACGAAAAAACAATTTCTTAATCTCTCGGCAAAATTTTTCTTGGCTAAAATACTTCGACCGACCGACCGCTGACAGGCTAATTTTTTCTCTTAACTTATTGTCGTCTATCAGTTTCTTTGTCAAAAATATTAGCTCTTGCGGATTAATCCATAAAAATCCGTTTTCTCCATTAGAAATTATTTCTAATTGCCCTCCGGCAGCGAAAGACAGCGGAATCGCTCCGGCGGCCATAGCTTCAACCGTACTGATTCCAAAGTGCTCAGCTCTTTCCGGAAACTTATCCAGATCGGTACCGTATCCAGCAGCATGCCAATATATCGCCGACCGGCAAAAAATAGATCTTAATCTCCCGCGGTCCAAATCGGTTTTAATGGCTATCGGAAAACCTTTTATTTTATTCCTTAAATCAGAAATCATTTTTAGACTCTGATTGTCTTCAACTTTTCCTGCCACCACCATCCTCCAACCTTTAACTCCGTTTTTGACTAAATCTTTAAAAGCCTCAATTAATAGATCTTGACGTTTAAATTGAGAAGAGGAGCTAAACCGGCCAACGGTTAAAATTAATTTATCCTTATCCATTGGTTTAAATCTATTAGTTTCTACCGGAGGATAAACCACCATTGAATCTATTCCAAATTCTTGATCAATAAATTTCTTTGTATATTCAGAATTACAAATTATTTTTGTTCCCATTAATTTCAGCTTGTTTTTTAGTTTTTTTCCATCTACATTTTTAAACGGGACTTGAAAATGAATAATTTTAATTGGGAAAAAAGGTAAATATGGGATGCTCCCATCTGACAGCCAAAATATTCCGTCGTAACCGGTTATTTTTCCAGCTTCGGTTATTTTTTGAACAGTTTTAACCCGGTTTAAATCTAACTCTAAGCCTTTACTTAGAAATTCCAGGTTTTTATTATCTCCCGTGTCTACCGAAACTAATGCCTCCCTGCTTAAACATTCCGCTGCAGTTAAAGCATATCTTTCTCCACCTCCTCCAATATGCCAATATGGAGAATGAATTAAAATTTTCTTCATTTTTATTTATCAATAACTATAGTTACCCTGCTAGCCGTATTTTTGTCATCATTAATAATTATTAGAGGAGATATTATATTTATAACCAAATTCCAAATAAACTTTAAATAATAAATTAACCTGTTTACTTTTCCAGGATTTATTTCAAATAAGTGAACCCTAAAATTTAATTTATCCAACCAAACTCTGCCGACTAATTTACAAACTGCAGAATAATATTTTTTAGAAACTTCATTCATTTGAGCTGTAGTGATCAACCCGTATTTCCGGTGTTCTTGCAAATACGAAGGTATCGTTAATTTCGCTGAATCAAATTCCTCGACTAACTCTTTTTCATATTTCTCATGTTCAATCGACGCAAACGGAGCAATTAGAATCATTTTTCTTTTAGCTATCTTGATCATTTGCCCGATTAGATGCAATCTCCTGTCGGACGGAATATGCTCTAACGTATCAATGGATACTACATAATCATATTCTCCTTTTTTAAAGGGGAGTTTTTTACCGTCATAAAGAACATCTGCGCCTACAACCACATCCGTAGTTATAACTTTTATATCCGGTAGGAACTTTCTTATTTCTCCTAACGAGCCACCAACGTCTAGTAAAGAAACCTGTGAAGATTTGTTAATCCTGTTTTTTTCTATCTCCTCCACTATCAGCCAATGGCGTATAAAAACATCCGGCGGTAATAAATATTTACTAAACATATTTTTTTCTCCAGACTATCATACCGAATACGGTCAGGCCTGAAATAAATACTCCCAGGTTAAATAGTTTTAACTGGGAATTTTTCATTCCGCCAATCGGTTCTACTTCTAATTCCTGGACTTGTATGTTGAAAAGTATCTGATACTTTGAATCTTTCCAATCCAACCTGAAATGATCACCGTATTCCCACAATCGGAGATCCCAGGAGTTACCACCCGGAACGGCAAAATCTATAACTCTCTTGACCCCTAATTCATCTAATCTATCAATTGTTTTTGGGTTTCCTTTCGGAAAGTCAGGCGAAGTAATCCGGTTACGCATTAACAGCATTTCCGGACTATACGTCATTAAAACCAGCTTTCGATTTATTAACGGATCATAACCATCAATTGATTTCAACCCAAAAGGCAGGTTTAAATTCGCCTCCAGAGTTCCAAAAATTCGTCCTGAGGATAATTTTAATTGAGTAATAACCGGAACTTCGGGATACCAATTTTTTACATCTGAAAAGGGCGTAAATTTATGATGAAAACGAAGAATGTCGAGAATAGCAAGAAATAATAAACAGGAAGCAAGAAGCAATGACAAACCCCTGTTATCCACGATGTTCATTTTTTTCAGGATCATTGATCCGCCAAAAGCTGTAGAAAAAACCATTAATATCGCTGACGGAAAAATCAAATTTCTTCTAGCTACCAGAATATTGGGATTAGTTGACACAAAAGTCCATATCCACATTCCAGTCATAATAGCTGCGATAAAATAAATCCAGAAACTTAAGAACTTTTTATTTTTCTCTTTTATGAATCCGATTAAAGAATCCAAACCAAATGCCGCTAAAACCGCCAATGAAAAATCAATTAATCCCATGATTCTGGCCGGACTGCTGTCGGAGATAATCGGCAAATTCAAATCAATAATTATCTCCGAAATCGGATTTTTAGTCGCCAACATTAAGGTGATAATAATCCAGAAAATCAACAACTTGATAAGACTCTGCCTTGGGTTTTTATGACCAGGTCTTTTCAAACTTGCAATTGCCAAAATCAATCCTATTATGCCAATATATCCCTGCATTTCCACATAGGAGAAATCACTCCAACTATTTCTGGTAGTAGGATTGCCGAAAAAATCAGGCGCCAAAAATGTCAATAATCCTGAGGAATGAATCAAAAATGCTTTAGCCCAGCTTCTACCGTCAATCAAATTGCGGGCAGATTCCGAATAAACTTGGATCGAGGGAAAGATTTGTGGAGAAGCAAGAAGCAGAGGGATAAGAAACAAGGAACAAGAGACAAGAAGCAATGAAAATTTAGTGATATTTTTTATATTCCTATATATATAGTATCCGATAACCGTAACCATGACGTAAATCGAGATCTGTGGATGTCCGGCAAACAACGACATCGTTAAGGCAAAAACCGTTAATATCGGTATTTTCGTCCTTCGTCCTTCGTCCTTCGTCCTTAATATTCCGTATAATGCCAGCGGCAGCCACAGCAAAGCATGGCCTAAAGTTCCCCATTCAAACCAGGATGTCATAAATCCGCCATAAGCAAAAATGATTGCTCCTAAAAGTGAAGCCATGGGGGAAACTTTTAGTTGCCGTAAAAATAAGATCATAAAAATTCCCGCCAGTAACGGTTGGAGTAAAACGTGAAACGACCAAGCAATGGGATCTGGAAAAATCAGGAATAATAAAGTCGTCGGATACAAAACCCCACTTTGCCAATTCCCCAGATGCGGAGTCCCAGCCAAGTTATACGGATTCCATAAAGGGATTCTGCCGACACGCAGTTCCTGGCCATTAAAAATCTTCCATGGGATTATTTGAGCAACTACATCTGAAAGACCTGAATTTTTTACCGGAGAATCATAGTAAGCATCCCACGGAGCGTAAAAATTCACCAAAAAATCTAACGGGGCCGGAATCTTCCCTTGAAAGAAAAAGGGGTAAGAAAAAATTACCCAGATAAAAAGAAAAATTAAATATGGCCTAAACTTCATTTTTTTTATTTTGCATCTGCCAAAGAATTGAATAGATCATAAATTGATGGAACATTTGGTAAAAAATTTCGATTACGCCGACCACACCGTCCAGCCAGCCGGCTTTTAAAACGCCCCTGACCCAAAATTCCCGCCACATGGCCAAAATAAAATGATAGATTTTTACCGGCGGATGTCCAGCCTTGAATTTCAATTCCGCTTCGATCGGCGCAAAATCACGGGAATTTTTGACCATTTCCGATATCGAATCTTTTGACAGATGAACAATGGGTTCAATTATCAAGCCGACATTCCCAATAACGATGGGAAATTCGTGTAGTTTTCCCGTCCATTCTTTCAGGGCCGATTTTTTTATTAACCTGTGAACTGGATCCGGCCACCAACCGCCGTGTTTCAACCATTTTCCTAAAATAATATTTTTTCGATAAATTTTATAAGAAGTTATCTGCCTATCTGTTTGTCCATTTATCCGCTTATCTATTTTTCCGGCCAACTCTAGACTTACTCTCTCGTCAGTATCAACATAGAGTAACCATTCGCCTTTAGATTTTTGAGCTCCGGTATTCCGGCTATGAGAATAACCGGTATTGTCAACCTTAAAAAATTTGGCTCCGGCTTTCACCGCAATATTTTTTGTTTCATCAGTCGATCCAGCGTCTATCACAATAATTTCGTCTGCAAATTTTAAAGATTCCAAGCAATCATTTATTTTGGCAGCAGAGTTTTTAGTGATAACTATGACTGATAACTTCATTTCCAACTCCCCTTACCGAACCTTTTTAAATAGAAATCAATAATCCCTTTTCTCTGCCAACTGTTTCCTTTCGGGAAAATTCTGACGCTTTCCCTGACTAAGGCAAATTTTGTTTTAAAAGATGCATACTCAAATCCAAACAATAATCTGTTTCTGGTAAAAAAATAGTCATGAATCCCTGAATTGAATCTTCCTGACTGAGCGTTTTTATGCCAAACAACCGCTTTTGGCTGATAAATGATTTTAAACCCGGAATTTTTCACTCTAACCGACAAGTCTAGATCTTCTAAATATAAAAAATACCTTTCGTCATATAAGCCGGTTTTTTCAAAGACTTCTTTTTTGACTAAAACCGCGCAACCTGTGGCAAACCCCGTTTCTTCTTTTCTGTTATATTGTCCATTATCCACTTCATCTACTCCACGGTGAATTCCGAGACAATTATCCCAATCGATTAGTCCGCCGGCGTACCAGATAACTTTGCCTCTGTCTTTTGGATTGTATCTGTCCTTATGGAATTCAAAACCCGGGTAAAAATAAATTTTAGGTGTCACCATTCCGACTTGTTTATCCTTCAGAGTTGCGGTCATCTCTATTAAAACTGATTTATCGACTTTGGTATCATCATTTAAAATCAGCACCGCTTCCGCCCCTTCGGCCAAAGCCTGACGGATTCCCTTATTATTACCTCCGGAATATCCGGTATTATCTATTGAGTTATCGACGACGATAATTCTGTTATTTATTCCTGAATTTTTAGACGATTTAAGACTCGTCAGACATTCTTCTAAATTTGGACTCTTTCCGTAAATTAAAATAACTGTAGCTATTTTCATACTCTTAAATCTTCTCTGTCTGCTTTACCATTATCCCACCTATACATTTTTATATCTCCGCCAATCGTCCCCAACTCCTCGATATTCCCTACCGGAAAACTTAATAACTCCCAGCGCTTATCATCCAGAAGCTCATTTACACTGCTTCTACTGATAATATATAAATGATTGCTTTCTGAATATTTTTCTATTCCTAACGGCGGAATTTTATTTTTATATGTTAAAACATAACGGTAAGGGTTTGCCCTAGTATCGCCATCCAAAGTATTTACTACATTATAGGTCCCTGACCTATTCTTGATATCTGATAAAATTTTATCTGTCACCATATTAATCAAACTGGTATTAACCCACTCAGGCATAGTATATCCGTGGTTGGAGTTTAAATTGTTTTGGGAAGAAGCAAAAATTATAAACGATATAAAGGTTATAATAGCCGGGAATCTTGGCAAAAGCTTAACAATTCCGAGTGAAAAAAATAAAATGATTACGGGATATAAGGCTGATATATAGTGATTTGATAAAGGAAACCTGTAAAATGCGATTCCAAAAATGTTTAATCCAAAATACAAAATAAACATCAAAAGGACAGCCCTCTCCCGGAGAGGGCTGTCCTTTCCAGACAAAATCGTCCTTACCGCTCCAGCCACAGACAAAATAATTGCCGCAGTAGTCGCAAACTGATTTCCCTGGCCGATTAAACGGTCAAACGAAAACCAAATTAAATCAAGGATTCTTTCAACATAACTTGCTAACGAAAACGAAACTTCTCCTGAATGGAGATAAGAAATAATTTGACTTGTAATAAAAAAATTATGGCGGAGTTCAAAAAGAAGCCAAGGGAATAATAGCAGGGCGGTAAGCAGTAAAGAGTAAAGAACAAAGCGGCTAAAACCACGCTTTAACAAAATTACTATAAAAAATATGTAATTTGGGAAGGTTAAAAAATGAAATTGAATTAAACTCCCCAACGAAATTCCGATCGCAGTCCAGTCCCACCATTTATCCGTTTTACGGACAATTCGAATAATTGAAATTAATAGTAGTGTCGAAAAAAACGGGATCAGGTGCGGTTGCGACGGAGCCCGGCTGGATTCAAGGATGACGGGTGAAACGGCGTAGAGAAGAGCGGTTAGAAATGGAAATAGATCGCTAAATGCGAACCGCGAACCGCTAATCGCAAAAAATAATTGTCTGGATAAAACATAAACCAGTCCTATCGTCGCAGTCCCAAAAAGCACAAACATCACCGGGGCAGCGACCGGATCAAAATTGAAGATCAGGAAAAAAGGAATTAATAAATAATAATATAGCGGTCCTAAAAAAATTCCTACGTGTGTTGTTGGCCCCAACAACGATAATCTTCTGTCAACCAACATTTTAGCTACATTTTGGTAATCAATTCCCTGATCTCCACCAAACGTAGCCAAGTCCTGTAAGCGATAAAACCTTAAAAGCCCACCGATTATTACCGCCAACACCAATAACCAATTATTTTTCAGCCAATTTAAAAATATCTTCATCCTTTACTCTCCAAAGTTTTGAAGCCCTATTTCTGGAAATTAAAGCCTCAGGCAATTGCGTCAACGCCCAGCAAAATGCCGCCAAAAATACTCCCTTCGTCCGTATCGTGGTAAAAATTAAATGGTATGGTAACCAAAGAAAATGATTAAACAAATACCACGGAGAAGATATATTTTTCCAAACAAAAAGGAGTTGGTTCTTTAATGAATACAGGGATATTTTTGTTTTACCGAATAATTTCAGATTAGTGGTTTCGTGAAAGTGTTCTACTATTGCTTTTGGCTCAAATACTATTTTGTAGCCGGACTTTAAAGCTCGCCAGCATAAGTCCCGGTCTTCTTCATAAACCGGCCTAAATAATTCATCAAACCCTCCCAGTTTATCCCAGATATTTTTATTAAAGGCCGCGCTTCCGCCGGAAATCCAGGTTACCGCTGGACTTTTTTGGTCTTTTGGGCGCCAGTGTACAACAAATCCGCGCTCAAATTGGGATACGCCTCTGCCTCCGGAAACAATTTTACCGTCAACCGAATTTATTTCTCCGAAACCAACTGCAAATACTTTTTCATCCGCAAAATACGGTATTACTGACGACAGAAAATCAGGGTGGGGGCTGACGTCATTATTTAATAAAATCACAATTTCTCCCTTAGCCATATTTACCCCGCGGTTGCATGACCGGCCAAATCTTAAATTTGTTTTGTTTTCAATTGCTTTGACTTGTGGATAATTCGCCGACAGCCAGCCAACAGTACCGTCTACTGAAGCATCGTCGACAACGATAATTTCGGTTGAAACCAGCCCTTTTAAAGAAGCAATAACCGCTGGCAAATTTTTCTCCAGCAATAATTTACCGTTATAACTTGGAATAACAATTGAAATTGAATTTTGTATCATTTTTCTATGACTGGCCGACTAATAATTAATTTAACGTCAGGATCATTATATATAAGTTTAACGGCACTATCCCCTGCAAGTACTAACTCTACCTGTAAAGGATTATTAATTTTAATCAATAAATTTTTGTCCTGAGGAAGCAACGGATAACTATTTTTTATTATTGAAATTAATTTTCCTGCTTCCAAAGCATGCCTTGACCACCAATGAGTAGCTAAATTTATTTTTAACCCGGTTATAAATTGAATAGCCCATAAAGCAATAAATATCATCCGCAACTGCCGCGGCGATTGCGATAAAGCATTGGCAATAATCAAATATAAACCAACAGCGGCAATTATGGCGTAGTGAGGATAAATATGGCTGCTAAAAAAGATTACCGGTGATAATACAGCGATAAACCATGAGGTCCCGAATAATATTAATCGGTAATTTTTTCTGAATCTTAATAAAATGCCCAAAATAAAAATAGATGTTGCGGCAAATATAAAAGTTTCTTTTGGAAATTTTAACAGGAACGGCTTATTTAAACTAAATAGAGAAATAAATTGATCTCTATATGTCTCCGGCCATCCCAACGTCCACATCAATAACCAACGGATATTTTGGACAACATTAGCTCCTACTTTAAATCCATAATCACCCCCTGAGACGGAAGGAAATTTCAACCTGATAATTCCATATAACCCCAAGATAATAAAGATCGGTATTATAAAACGTCTTTTTTTTGTAAAGTGCAGTAATATCATCAGTAATGGAACTACCGTAACTAATTCATTTGTCAAAATTCCCATAGCAAAGAATAAAATCGAGAGGTTAAATCTTTTTTCAAGAGCCGATAGAATAGATAAAAAAGCAAACATGGCGCCGGTCAAATATGAAATATTCACAATCCAACCTATTGCAGCAAACTGCCAAGGTGAGACTAGATACATCAACCAAACAATGACAGTTCCTGATTTAATTATTTTTTGACTGATTTTATAAACCAAAATTGAATTAATTCCATGGACTAAAATGGCAATGATTCTGTATTTCCATGCAGTTATCCAAAATGATCTAGCCAATAGATAAAAATAAGCCTGCATACCTAAGGGGCGGAAAAATATCGAATCCGGATTTGGCAATGAGGATAAAATCTGTTGATTTACAGAATTAAAAGCGGCTTGTGATATCAAATAATAATCATCCTGAGCCAATGGAAAAGAGATTAATTTAACCCATAAAATAAACGGTAAAATTAAACTTATGGCTGTGATCAAACTGATTTTCATGGTAGACTATGCTTCATTATGACAAATACTAAAAATCCTGAATACTCGATTGTAATCCCGGCCCATAATGAAGAAGGTAACATTCTCCCATTTGTAACCAGAATTATTAAAATGGCAGAAATCAACCAACTTTCTTATGAAATTATCGCCATTGACGACGTCAGCTCGGATAGTACAGGAAAGCTATTAGATAAACTTTCGGATAAATTCCCGCAAATCAGGGTTATTCACCGCTATTCAAATAATGGACCGGGAAATGCTGAAAGGGCCGGATTTGCAGTCGCCCGCGGAAAATGGATTATCACGCTGGACAGCGATCTATCACACCGGCCGGAAGAAATTCCTGATTTTATTGCCGCCACAAATAAAGGCTTCGATATGGTGATAGGTAGCCGCTTCGTTTCAGGCGGATCAATGGACGGTCCAGCTTTCCGCCTATTACTATCGCAAGTCTGCGCTTTTGCCGCCAAATTAATTACCGGATATCCCCTCCACGACGCCAGCAGCGGTTACAGAATTATGAAAACATCGGCTCTTCAAAAATTAAACTTGAAAAGCGGTTGGTTTGAAATTCATACCGAAATCCCGATAAAATTCCATCTTCACGGATACAAGGTCGGCGAAATTCCCATCCAATACGAACGCCGTGGCGAAGGGCAATCAAAATTAACCATTTTCCAATCAGTGCCGAAATATTTGGGGATTATGATAACGGAGAGGATAAAGAAAATACTTGGGAACTATGAATATAAACAAAATGGTTAGAATGGTCAGAATGGCTATAATAGTTGCAAAATATCCTTAATTTTTTTAACCATTTAAACTATTCTAGCCATTTTATCTTTTTTTTATTATGTCCATCGTCTCTTGCGTCGAAGTCGACCAAAAATCCACCAATCCTGAAGTTGTTTTTAAGGCCGTCCGCAAAGCGATGGAGTTGGCCCATTGGGAAAAATATGTTAAAGGGAAAAATTTAGTTTTAAAAGTCAACGTTGTTTGGGACACGATTTACCCATCCTGCACCACTACCCCGATGGTTATTGAAGGAGTTTTGAAAGTCATCAAGTCGTCCAAAATTTATCGTCCGGAAAAAATCACGATTGCAGATACCGACACCGCTGCCATTATGAGGGCAGATATTTCTTTCAAAGTTCAGGGAATTGAGGAATTGGCTAAAGAATACGGAGCTACTGTTGTTAATTTGAGCCATACCGAATTCCGGTTGGTTCCTTTTGCTAAAGCCCTAGTCCTGCATAAATTAAAAATCAGCAGGGTACTTTTGGAAGCGGATACAATTATTACAATGCCGGTTTTAAAAACTCACTCATATTCTTCAATGACCGGAGCTCTAAAAAACCAATGGGGATGCATCCATGACCTACGGCATAATTTCCACATGGTACTCCATCAGGCCATCGCCGACGTCAATAATTTCTTCAAGGGAAAAATTACTTTTGCCCTGATGGACGGATTATTCGGGATGGAAGGAAAAGGACCAAAAACCGGCAGCCCCCGTAAGGTCGGATATATATTTGCTTCCCCCGACCGGGTAGCGCTGGATACGGCAGCTTCAAGAGTGATGGGGATCGACCCACATACGGTAAAACATATTACTTTTGCCCAACAGGTAGGAGTCGGATCCATGAAAACCGAGATAGTCGGGGACAAACTCCCGCAATTCAATTTTGAACAAGCCAATCAATCAAATATCGTCATGGCTACCGAAATGTGGTTAAGGCACCGCGGAAAATGGATGGAGTGGCTGATGTTTGACGCTAAATCGCCATTTTTGTTGTTGCTGCGCTGGGCAGCTAAAATTTATTATGATCTTTGGTACAAATTAATTGGAATAAAACACGTTGAAAAAATGATGAAGACTAATTACGGGATAATGTGGAAAGAAAGATACCTTAAATCTCCCACGGCATTTTGAAGCAGCCTTCTTCAAACAATGAGTAATCGGCCTTGCCGTTAATTACCAGAGTCTTAACGGATTCTGCTTTTGACAATAATTTTTTAGCCATTTCTAAAGTTGCTCCGGAATTAGATCTGTCATCAACCAATAGCGCCCGCTTACCTTCAAAATCAAAATCAATAGAATCAATCAATTTTGGAACGGAGTACTTGGGTTTCTGATAATCGTCTCTGAAATTTAATTTAATAATTTCAAGAGGCAATTTTAGATATGAAGATATCATTACCGCAGGAACAACACCACCACGACTG
>Ga0075916_120_pt1 | contig 17694 bp, 16 predicted proteins | sample RifGroA2_FD_68335 | JGI IMG/M metagenome (GOLD analysis project Ga0075916, IMG submission 68335) | Parcubacteria (OD1-vii) bacterium GW2011_GWA2_38_13b | reverse complement strand
CTCCCGCTAATTTGCGCGGATCAACCGGAGTTTGCGACGGTAATATCAATTTGTCGTGGGATCCTGTAAGTGGTGCGATAAGTTACGGTCTTAGGAGAAATGGTTCCGATATAGCCAGCGGGATAACGACAACATCATATGGTGATTCCGGTTTGGGATACGGTTTGAATTACGAGTATATGGTTAAAGCATGCAATAATACGGTATGTTCTGCGTATTCTTCTCCGGTATCCGTTGTATCTTCCGCGCAGTGCGTTAAGCCGGCTGTTTCCGTCGTATGCAATCCTCCTTCTTGCCAAGGATACAAGGGAGCTGTTGCCGGCACTGATGGCGCTTTGGGATTGTCGTATTCCGCCGTTGATAATAATGGCGATCTCGATGTTTCAACATGCAGTTTCAAAATAGACGACGTTGTAAAAAATAATCTTTATCTTGCGCGATATCGAAGCTGATTTTGACTGTTCGTTGGATAATTCCGTTTTTAAACCCTGTTCCGATATTGTCGTGGCGAGGAATGACAGCGTATTTTTCAGGGACAAATCGGTTGCTTCGGAAGGCGCTTCTTTGAGTGGTTGGTTATGGAGTTTCGAGAACGGAAATCCGGCGTCCAGTTCCCAGGGAAATACCAGCGCCAAATTTACCGCGGAGGGATATAACAATGTTATTTTGACGGTAACGGATACCGCCGGCAAGAGGGAATCCATAACTCGGCAAGTTCGGGTGGGGGAATCGTTAAAGCCGTCGTGGAAAGAAGTCATTCCGCGCTGAAGAGGAAAACGGAAAAGCGTTGTTTGAGGTTGCCATACTATGTTAAAGGAGTAGAATGATTATTGAATAGAATTTTGTTTTGCGGAATTGTGGATTTATTATGCCGGTTAATTTGGTTGCCAATTATTTTAATTAACTGTAATAATATAAATTATGAAAATTAAATTTTTAATTTTAATCTTTGTGGTCGCGATTGTCGGTTATGGAATTTTTTCTTTTAAGTTAAAGCAATGGTCAGTCATTGATACTGCGAATAAAAATGAAACAGCCGTTATTAAGGGCTATGTTTCCGTCGGTCCTATTTGTCCGGTTGGAAGAGAAGATGTGCCGTGTCCAGTGCCGCCGGAAGCATACACGTCGCGGCAGATAGTTATTTATCAATCGGATGGCGCGACTGAAGCGGCGCGTTCAGCTATAAATACGGACGGCGCATATTCATTTGAACTTAAACCCGGTTCGTATGTGCTTGATACTGCGCGCAAAGATATCGGTTACGCAAGCGAAGATACTCCTTATGTTTTTTCACTTAAAGCCGGCGAAATAAAGGAATTTGATTTTTCTATTGATACCGGAGTAAGGTAATTGTAATTTTTGTTGGTTGTTTTTATGCTAAACAAAGAGCTTCCATTAAAATCAATCAAGAATATTAATAAGTATTTTAGTTTCGAAGGCACTTGTGCCGATATTTTTGAATTTGAACCCGAAAAAGGGAAAAAGTATGTTTATAAAGAAATACGTCAAGATTCGCGGGTTATGCGCAATGTTTTTGAGAATTCTTTGGATTTTGAAAAGGAAGCTTTTTCTATGAAAAAAATTTACGGTATTTTAAAAGAGTATTTTGGCGACAGAATAGCAAAAACTTTTTATATTGTGTCTAAAGACAGAAATGGTTATAAATGCATTATGATAATCCAGGAAAAAATAGAAGGAGTTGTTTGGGATGATATGTGCGATGAAGATAAATTTTATGATAAGGCGGAAAAACAAATAGAAGAAATCGAGCAAATAATAAAAAAAGCGGATAAAGATCCGCGGATAGAAAAAATGAGAGAAGAATTAAGATCAAAAAAAATGAGTGCGATAAGCGTTGATTTTGGGGATATTTTACATTCGAAAAATATGATTGTGGATAAAAATGGCGATGTAAAAATTATTGATTGGTAATTATGTAAAAACAATAATGGGTAGTCAATTGTCAAAAAATAAAAAAATGGCAACGGGGAAAAATAAACGTAACGCGCCATATGATATTTGCGATCGTTTTTGCGAACGGTGCGGCTATCAAAAAAAATGCCGGATGTTTCATGGCGCCGGCGCCGATATAAAATTGGTGATAAAAGGAGGCAAGCAAAATAACGTAAAAGATATTTTTCACGATCTGGAGGAAGGATTCAAACAGATTAAAACAATGATACGAAATATAGTTGATAAGAAAACTGTTGATACCGGCAAGAAACAATTTGGCGGGCGCGAATATAATAAACGGCAAAAAAACGCGGAATTGATTGTTGAACAACATCCTTTATTTCGGCAAGCGCAAAAATTTGTTCGCGAAGCGGACGGGTTTTTGCGGAAATTTTTTAGGGTGGCAAACGCGGTCAATCCCTTTTTGCTTCCGGCGCTGGAAAAAGAGTTCAATGACTTTTCGTTTTATTTTCCGTTGTTGTCAATAAAGATTCACAACGCTCTTTTTTGCGTGAACGATCATGTAAATCATTATAGCGAAGAAGGTACAAGAGAAGCCAATAGGGCGGCATGTATTGCGATACGGGCGTCATTGGTGTGTGAGAAAGCCGTTGGCGCCATAATGGCGGAAACGAAGGAAATATACGCCGAGTCATTGCAGATTATTACGGTAATTCGCGATATTCGCGCGGAAATCAAGAGAATTTTTCCGGACGCGGAAAAGTTTCAAGACGAAATAATTTTTAATACGAAAATTTGATTTTTTTGAAGATATTTATTTTTTTCCGCTCGGTTGAACGCCCGGCGGATTTTTTTACCATTTACTTTATATTTTTTTTGTGATACAAAAGTATGATAATTTGTTTTTTTGAAAACTAATAAAAGGAGGATAAATCATAATGGAAAAAGGCGTAATTATTGCTACAATAGAAGTGGCGCCGAATATTTTCAAAATGATAATCGGAGCTGATGATATTGCGAAGAGAATAAAAGCCGGGCAGTTTATCATATTGATGGCTACTGAAAGAGGCGAAAGAATCCCCTTGACTGTTGCGGAATCGGATAGTTGCCAAGGAACAATTACGATATTTGTTCAACGCGCGGGCAAATCAACTTGCGAGCTTGCGGATATGTGTGAATATTCAAAGCTTTATTCGTTATCCGGTCCTAATGGTCGGGCATCGGAAATAGAAAAAACGGAAGGTAGTGTGGTTTTTGTGTGTGGCGGCGTAGGAACGGCGGTTATGTATCCCGTTCTTAAAGCAAATAAAGAGTTCGGAAATAAGGTGATTGCCATTATGGGGGTCAAAAACAAGGAACTTCTTATATTGCGAGATGAAATAGAAAAAATCAGCGATCAAACGATAATCTGCACGGACGATGGAAGCGCCGGCGCAAAGGGATTCACTACTGATATTTTAGGGGAATTCATTAAATCCGGAATGAAAATAAGCAAAGTTATTGTCGCTGGTCCGCCAATAATGATGAAATTAGTTGCCGAAATAACGCGAAAGTATGCTATTCCGACGGTTGCAAGCCTCGTGACGATTATGATTGATGGTACGGGAATGTGCGGCGGTTGTCGTGTTGAAATTAATGGCGGATCTAAATTTGTTTGTTGTGATGGTCCGGAATTTGACGCTCATCAAGTTAATTGGGGCGATTTATTATTAAGACAAAGGATATACACGGGAGAAGAAAAAATATCGCTGGAAAGATATAAAGAAGAGAGGCGTTGTTATGGGCAAGGATAAAAAACATATTGAAATTGCGCGTCAGATATCCGATGTGCGGGAACCGGAAAAAAGAATAAAGGATTTCAACGAAGTAAGTTGCGGTTTCTCGCAAGAAAAAGCAATACTGGAAGCCAGCCGTTGCCTTCAATGCAAAAAACCGAAATGCCGCGAAGGATGTCCGGCGCAAATTGATATACCGTCTTTTATAAAACTGATAACAAAAAAAAGATTTATTGAAGCGGGATTGAAAATTAAAGAAAGCAATCCTCTTCCTCGAGTTTGCGGCAGGGTTTGTCCCCAGGAAATCCAATGTGAAAAATATTGCATTTTGGGCATCAAAGAACAGTCGGTGGCCATTGGCGCTATGGAAAGATATCTTGGAGATTTTCTGAATCAAAATGATCCTCAAGGATTAAATGTCGTTGCTTCTTTGAGTATTTTACCCAAAAACGGGAAAAAAGTGGCTGCGGTAGGATCGGGACCTGCTGGTCTTTCTTTGGCGTTTGAGCTGATTAAACTGGGTTATGATATAACCGTATTTGAGGCGCTTCATGAATTCGGAGGAGTATTGGTTTACGGAATACCTGAATTTCGGCTTCCAAAAGAAATTGTCAAAAAAGAAATTGCTTTTTTGGAAAAATTGGGCGTAAAGTTCGTTAAAGATTGCGTAATAGGCAAAACCAAATCTTTTGATGATTTGCGCCGGGAATTTAACGCGGTTTTTTTGGGACTTGGCGCCGGAACGCCTTTGTTTTTCAATATTTCCGGCGAAAATCTTTGCGGAGTATATTCCGCCAATGAATATTTAACGCGCGTTAATTTGATGAAGGCTTATCGGTTCCCCGAGTACGATACGCCGATATTAAAAAAAGATCGGGTTGTGGTGTTGGGAGGCGGTAATGTCGCTCTTGACGCGGCTCGAACCGCGATGAGATTGCGAGCTTCACGGGTGGCAATACTTTACAGGCGAACAATTGAAGAAATGCCGGCGCGAACTGAAGAAGTGCATCATGCCAAAGAAGAAGGGATTATTTTTCAATTTTTAACAAGTCCAATAAGATTTATCGGCGAGAATGGGTGGCTTAAAAGAATTGAATGCCGGAAAATGGAAATTTGCGATGTTGGCGCGGATGGCCGGAAAAGAGTGAGGCCGATTGAAAATTCCAACCTTTTTATTGATTGCGATATAGCTATTGTTGCCATCGGCGCGACATCCAATAAAATTCTTATCAATGAAGCCGAAGGATTGCAAATTAATAAAAAGGGATATATTGAAACGGATAATGACGGCAGAACATCATTAGAAGGGGTGTATGCCGGTGGCGATATAACCAGCGGATCGGCAACGGTAATTCTCGCGCTGGGAGCCGGTAAAAGAGCCGCTTTGGCAATACATAATCATTTGAGCAATAAATAATCAAAACAGGGCACCTAAAAAGATGTCCTGTTTTTTTAACGAGTAAATAAAATAGACCAACTGCTTGGCAGTTGGTCGGTGTTTTTATATAATTTCCACATCTGTTATCTCGATGGGTTTGCTGTGTCCATCACTCATTTGGATGGACATAAAACTTACTTTTCGCGATATTACTATGTAGTTCAGTGTCGCGACGTTTTTAATGTCAAAATTATTAGCGTTAATCCCGAATTTTTCAAGATTAGCGGCGTTAAGTATGGGTTGACTTGATATAAATGTTTCTCCGTGTCCCAAATATACTTGGTTCTCGCAGCAATTTATTAATTGTTTAAGAAAATCCATAAATTAATTTCTCCTTTCTTTTGCGTAAATATTTACCAAAGATGAATTATCAAGCGACAGACTTTAATTATTGTTTATTCACTGTATTTTATATGAATAATTTTGTCAAATTAAAATTTATAAATTTTAATTGCGCCAAAATAAAAAATTTTTGCGGTGAAAATCGTAAGGGACTTTTTATTTTGGCGCGTGTTTGTTATTATAAATATATGCTACGGGAAGAAATAAAAAATTTATTGGAAAAAGCTGTTTATAGTGCAGTTAAGGATAAAAAATTGCCGGATTTTGGTTTACCAGAAAAAGCGCGGGAAGATTTTTGGCGGTCCGTAACAGTTGAACATCCGGAAAATAAGGATTTTGGCGATTATTTTTCTAATGCGGCTTTGCGGCTGGCGAAAATTTTACGCAAGCCGTCTATGGAAATTGCCGAGATTATAGCGGCGAAAATCAGTCGTGTTAAGGAAATGAAAAAATATTTCACAAGAGCGGAAGTGGCAAAGCCCGGCTTTATAAATTTTTATTTATCGCCGGATTATTTGCGAAAATCCGTCGCGGAAATTATTAAAAAGGGCGATAAATTCGGCGATTTGAAAATCGGCAAAGGCGAAAAAGTCCAACTGGAATTTATTTCCGCCAATCCCACCGGTCCTTTGACTATTGCCAATGGCAGGGGCGGATTTATGGGCGATGTTTTGCGAAATGTTATGAAAACGGCCGGTTATAAAGCGGAAGCGGAATATTTTATCAATGATTCAAAGCATAGCAATCAAATCAGGGAACTGGGTAAGACAATTTTAGGCAAAGGAGAAATGTACAAATCGGAATATTTGAATGAACGGCTTGCGGATTTTAAAGTAAAATTCAGCGATATTGAAGGGGCGGGAAGCGCGGTTGCCAACGAAATCGTAAAAGACCACAAAGAAAAAATAAAAAATAAATTTAATATTAAATTTGACAAGTGGTTTTCTGAGCAGTCGCTTTATGATAAAAATAACGTTCAGAAAATTTTGCTTGAATTAGATGAAACCGGTTTTACGCATAAAAAAGACGGCGCGGTTTGGCTTAAAACAAGCGAGCGGGGAGACGACGAGGATAGGGTTTTGGTCAGAGCCGACGGCGAACCGACTTATTTTTTGTCGGACATCGCGTACCATGCGGATAAATTTAGTCGCGGTTACGGCAAAATAATTAATTTTTGGGGAGCGGATCATCATGGTCATGTGAGGCGGCTCAAAATCGCTATGGAAATACTGGGTTACGATTCTTCCAAAGTAGAAATAATAATTATGCAACTTGTCCGGTTGATTAAAAACGGTCAAGAGGTGAAGATGTCCAAGAGAATGGGGCAGTATATTACGTTGGAAGAATTGGTTGATGAAGTCGGGCTTGATGTCGCCAGATTTTTCTTTTTGATGGTTTCGGCGAATCGTCAGGTGGACTTTGATATGTCGTTGGCGAAAGAAAAATCGGAGAAAAACCCGGTTTATTATGTTCAGTACGCGTATGCGAGAATAGGCAGTATTTTGCGTAAATTAGGCGGAGAAATAAAAAAATCGGAACTTGCCGATTTGAAAAATTTGGAAGAAGAGGCGGAATTTGATTTGGCGAAAAAATTGCTGGAATTGCCGGAAATAATTGAAGATACGGCGCGGGATTTTCAGGTTCAGCGATTGCCGCAATACGCGGTTGAACTCGCGAGGTATTTCCATAATTTTTACGCGCAATGCCGTGTTATTTCGGAAGACAAAAAATTGTCCGTTGCTCGCTTCGCTTTAATAACGGCAACGCAAATTGCTTTAAGAAAGATTTTGGGAATTATGGGTGTAAGCGCGCCGGAAAAAATGTAGGGTTTTTGCCATGCCATTGACTTTTTATTTTCAGGTGTTAAACTGTAAGCAGTTAAAAGCATTGTCGTGATTATGCCCGTTTACTAAACGGGCTTTAATGTTTTAAAAATTTTTTCAGATAATTTTTAACCCAGCACATATTCTAACAACGTATTTTGGTATGCAGTGATTTGGAAGCGAAGTGGCTTCACTTTCATACGGTAAATAATCAATATCCGTTGCTGGAATATGTGCTGGGTGTTCAATTTTGTAGCCAATCGATCTTCGCCTCGCGATGCTCGCTCGGCTCGCTCTCTTGGGCAAAATTAACATGTTGGATCAAAAACAATTTATTTCGGCTATAGCTCAAATAGCGGAGGAAAAAGGAATTCAAAAGGAAAGAGTCGTGGAAATTATTGAAATGGCTTTAGCGGCCGCTTATAAAAAAGATTATGGGAAAAGGGGTCAAATAGTGAGGGCTGATTTTAATCCAAAAACAAACGAAATGAAATTTTTTCAGCTTAAATTGGTGGTGGACGAATCTGTTTTGAAGGAAGAAATCGGCGAAGACGCGGAAGCCGGCGATAACAAAGAGCTTAAATCGGAAAAAACGGATAGCGGAAATTCTTTAAAAAGAGAAGATGTGAAACCGAAAGATAGTATTGAAATTTCAGCGAAGATCGGCGATGAAAATGCGGGAGAGGGAGAAGATAAAAAAATAAAGTTTAATATCGAGAAACATATTATAATGGAAGATGCCAAAAATTCCTTAAAAAAAGAAGGGGCGGTTTTGGTTAAGCGCGCGCCGGGGCTTGATGAAGTTGAAGATAAAATCAAATTGTTAAAAGAAGCAAAGCGCGAGGCGGGAATAAAAGCGGTAAAGAAAATAGAATTATTCGATTATATAGAAACGCCTCTTGAAGGCAGAGACGATTATGGAAGAATAGCGGCTCAAACCGCCAAGCAGGTAATTATGCAGAGAGTGCGCGAGGCTGAAAGAGAGGTTGTTTATACTGAATTTAAATCCAAGGAAGGCGAGGTTGTGAGCGGTATTATTCAGAGAATGGAAGGGGGTAATATTTTCGTTGATATCGGCAAGACGACTGGCATTTTGTTTTTTAACGAACAAATACCGCAAGAAAGATATCGTATCGGGCAGCGGATACGCGCTTTTGTCGTTAAGGTGGAGCATGATGCGAGGGGATCGCTCGTAATGTTGTCCAGATCTAATCCGAAGATGGTTATAAAGCTTTTTGAGTTTGAGGTGCCGGAAATCGGAGGGGGCAGCGTTGAAATAAAAGCGATTGCCAGGGAAGCGGGATCCCGTTCCAAGGTTGCCGTTATTTCTCACGCGGAAGGCGTTGATCCGGTTGGTTCATGTGTTGGTCAAAAAGGAACAAGGGTTTCCACTATAATCAATGAATTGGGCGGAGAAAAAATAGATATAATTGAATGGAACGGCGATGAGGCGAAATTTATCGCCAATGCTCTTTCGCCGGCAAAAATTTTGAATGTTAAATTATCGGAAAATAAGCGTGAAGCTAAAGTGGAAGTGGACGAAGATCAGCTTTCTCTGGCTATCGGAAAAAACGGTCAGAATGTGCGTCTTGCCGCCAAATTGACCGGATGGAGAATTGATATAATCGCCGGAGGCAAAGTGGTTGAAAAAAGCGAAAAAGACATTGAAGCGCCGGAAGCCGTTGAAAAACCGGAAAAAGAAATTTCGGCAAAAGAAGAAACGGAAAATAAAAAGGAAACAGAAAAAGACGAAACCGGCGATAAAAAGGAAAGTGGGAAAGAAGAAAAGAAAAAACCAAAAAAAGCAAAAAAAGCGGAAAAAGCAGGGGAAGAGAAAAAATAATTTTTAATATTTTAGCGTGATAATTTTATGAATGTAATAAAAAAAGATTTGCCAAAATCTATGATGGAAATTACCGTTACCGTCGCTGGCAACGAAATGAACGGTTATTTTGAGCAAGCCGCGGCTAATTTATCGCAGAATATAAAAATTGGCGGTTTTCGTTCCGGCAAAGCTCCTATTGATACCGTAGAAAAAAAAGTCGGTTCCCAAGAATTATTCAATGAAGCGGCCGGCATTGCCGTTCGGCGGACTTTACCGAAAGTTTTAATGGAACACAAGATTGATTCGCTGGGTATTCCCGACATCAAGATTTTAAAAATAGCAAAAGGAAACGATTTTGAGTATAAAGCGGAAATAGCGGTTTTACCGAAAGTTTTATTGCCGGATTATAAAAAAATCGTCTCCGGCGTTAAAAAACAAAAAACGGAAATAAGCGACAAGGAAATTAACGATGCGTTAATGTTTTTAAGAAAATCGCGGGCGAGTTTCATTGGGGTTGACAGAGGCGTCGTAAAAGGCGATCGGGCGAATATTGATTTTTCCGCCGTTGATGAAAATGGCGCGCGAATAAAAAATGGCGAACAGAAAAACCAGCCGTTGATAATAGGCGACAGTTTGTTTATCGGTGATTTTGAGGAAAATTTAATCGGTCTTAAGTCCGGCGATTGCAAAGAATTTCAGGTTAAATTTCCGGAAAATTATTATGATAAAGAGATAAGCGGGAAAACCGTAAATTTTAAGGTTAAAGTTAATTTGGTTGAGGAAATAATTTTACCGGAAGAAAAAGATGATTTTGCCAAGGATTTAGGAAAATTTGACGGACTGGAATCGTTGAAAAAGAGTATAGCGGAAGGATTGATTGCGGAAAAAGAATCAAGAGAACAGGAAAGGTGGGCAAGAGAGGCGCTACGGGAAATTGCCGAAAAATCGGAAATGGATGTTCCGGAAATATTAATCAATTCGGAACTTGAAAGGATAGTTAATAATTTGAAAGCCAATGTCGCGCAGGCCGGTCTCCGTTTTGAGGATTATCTCGGGCATATTAAAAAAACCGTTGATGATTTAAAAAGGGACAACCGGAATGAGGCGGAAAATTCGGTCAGAGCAAATTTGGTTCTTAAAAATATTGGCGATAAAGAAAATATTGAAGTACCGGATAAAGAGGTGGGAGAAAGATTAAGCACGGAATTGTTGAGGCATTACAAATCCGTAGATGAAGCCCGCAAAAAAATTGATTTGCCGCGGTTAAAGGATTATTATTATGGTATAATCAGAAATGAAAAGACAATATCGGTGCTTAAAAAGTTTATTGATTAATAATTCATTTAATTTTTAGATTTTTAACCGTTCTAATTGATTTAATTTTTAAATTTCTAAAGATTCATTTTATTGTTTATCGGGGGTGATTAGAAATTAGAAATTAGAAATTAGAAATTTAGCATGAATCTTATCCCCACGGTTATAGAAAAATCGCAATTCGGCGAACGGGCTTACGATATTTATTCCCGTCTTTTAAAGGACAGAATTGTATTCTTGGGCGGTCCGATCGGCGACGACGCGGCTAATATCATTATCGCTCAACTTTTATTTCTGGAAAGTCAGGATCCGAAAAAAGAAATTAAGCTTTACATCAATTCTCCGGGCGGTTCCGTTACCGCCGGACTCGCCGTTTACGACACGATGCAGTATGTAAAATGCGATGTCGCCACTATTTGCATCGGGATCGCGGGATCGATGGCCGCTGTTTTGCTCGCGGCGGGGCAAAAAGGTAAAAGGTTTGTTTTGCCAAACTCGGAGGTCTTAATCCATCAGATTATGGGAGGAGCCGAGGGTCAGGCGACCGAAATAGAAATAGCGGCAAAGCAGATTATTAAATTAAAAAATAAATTAAATACTATTTTGTCCAAACATACGGGTCAGGATTTGGCGCGCGTAGAACGGGATTCCGATCGGGATTTTTGGATGTCGGCGAAAGAAGCGAAAGAATACGGCATAGTTGACAAGATAATCAAGACCAAGATTTAATATGGAGAAAAAAATAACCCGCCCCGCAGTACTGCGGGGCGGGTTATTTTATGTATTTATATTCAGCCGTTCCAATAACGATTTTCCGGTCATTTCTTTCGGTTGTTCTATGCGCATAATATCTAAAATTGTCGGCGCGATATCGCTTAAAAATCCCTGAACATTTATTTTTATCGTTGCGACATTATTTGCGGTTTTTCGTTTTAGATCGCGGGCGATTAAATAAAACGGCACCGAATTCGCGTTGTGTTTCATTTCAATGCTTCCCGTCAGCGGATCTAACATCTGCTCGGCGTTTCCGTGGTCGCTGGTTATTATCATCGCGCCGTTTTTTTCAATAATACATTCATAGAGTTTTTTAAGCATTGTATCAATAAATTCTATCGCCTGAATCGCGTTTTTAAAATTGCCGGAATGACCGATTATATCTGCATTGGCAAAATTGGTAAGAAAAAAATCGTAGTAATTTTGCGATAAAGCCGAAAGCAATTCATCGGTTATTTCTTGCGTTTTCATTTTCGGCTGATTTTCGTATTGCGTGACAGGTAATGACGGAATAATCAGCCGCTTTTCGTTACTTGCCTGTTTTTCTTTCAAGCCGTTAAAAAAATAAGTGATATGGGCGTATTTTTCCGTTTCAGCAATTCTAAATTGTTTTTTTCCGTTTTTACTTAAAATTTCCGAAAGAGTATTGATTATTTTCGGCGGTTCAAACATTGTATGAATTGGCAGATTTTCTTCGTATTTAGTCATTGCGGTAAAAAAAAGATTATTTATTTTTGGTCTTTTGAATTTTTGAAAATTTTCATCTATAAAAGAATGCGTTAATTGCCTGGCGCTGTCTTCCCTAAAATTAAAAAATATGACAGCGTCATTGTCCATTATTCGTGTATTTTTTGCGTTTTTCAGCGTAATCGGAGGAAGATTGTGGTCGTTATAATTTTGGTCGTAGCCGGTTTGTATCGATTCTATTATATTTTCAGTTGTTTCGGTTGTTTCCGTTGTGAGGGCGCGATAGGCGATTTCAGTGAGTTCCCAATTATTTCCTCGATCCATTGCGAATTGTCTGCCCATCACGGTGGTTATTTTTCCTGAGTTTAATTTTTCCATTCGTTCCATCAGATTTGATATGAGAGTTTTTGCTTCATAGGGGGGGCTGTCTTTGCCGTCGGTGAAAATATGAAGAAAAACATCGGAGATTTTTTCTCTTTTGGCGAATTCCAAAAGGGCGTACAGATGGTCTATGTAGCTGTGAACGGTTCCGGAAGAAGTAAGCCCCATAATATGCAGGCGGGAGTTATATTGTTTTATATGATGCGCTGTTTTAATAAGAGCGGTGTTTTTAAAAAAACTTCCGTCCTGAATGGAAAAAATTATGCGCGGTAAGTATTGGTATGTTATACGACCGGTGCCGATGGCCATATGTCCGACTTCGGAATTGCCGGTTTCGCCCCATGGAAGCCCTACGGAAAGACCAGAGGCGTTGAGCGTGAGAAATGGATAAAATTTTTCCATTTCATCAATAAAAGGAGTTTTAGCGGACGCAATGGCATTGCCCTGTTTGTTTTGGTTTATGCCCCAGCCATCTAAAATGATTAAAATAATCGGTTTCATATGTTTAAGTTTATCTTTTATTAAATGTTCACGCAAGTTAAATATATTAAAAAAATTATTGTCATAACTTGATTTTGTTGATAGTATTGTGTTATAAATGGCGGGGTAGCTCAGTTGGCTAGAGCGCGGGACTCATAAGCCCGAGGTCGTGGGTTCAATTCCCACCCCCGCTATAAAATACGGACCCGTGGTGTAGCCCGGTTAACACGCCCCGCAGTACTGCGGGGAGACCGAGTGAGTTTATGCATTATGTTTATATATTAAAAAGTCAAACAACCGGCAATTACTATACCGGGGAAACCAATAATTTACAAAGACGAATTTACGAATATAACAACAACAAAAGCTTCGCGACCCGCGGACGAGGTCCTTGGGAAATTATCTATATTGAAAAATATAAAACTCCGAAAGAAGCAAAACAACGAGAATACAAAATTAAAAAGAAAAAACGAAAAAGTTATATTGAGTGGTTAATCAACAACAAATACGGACCCGTGGTGTAGCCCGGTTAACACGCCTCCCTGTCACGGAGGAGACCGAGGGTTCAAATCCCTTCGGGTCCGTTTAAAAATAAAAAACCTTTCCATAAAGAAAGGTTTTTTATTTTTAAGTGGAATAGTTTTTTGGAATAAATTACATTGCGAAAATTACTATGGACATTTTTAATAAAATATGGCAATATAAGTAGATTGGTTTTTTGAAATATTATATTTTAAAGTGCGGTATTTTTGCAATGATTACGAAAAATGGAAATTAAACAACAGGAGGCGGTAAAATGGAAAAAAAATTTGTGTCTTGTCGGGAAGCTTGCCCAACCCATACCGATGTTTCGGAATATATTCGGTTGCTCCTTAACGGGAAATTTTATGAGGCGTGGAAAATTAACCGTCAAGCTAATGTATTTCCGAGTATTTGCGCTAGGGTTTGTACGCATCCTTGTGAATTGTTTTGTAAGCGAACTTGTATAAATTACAAAGATGGCGATCCCGTGTCGTTGGATTCGGTTTCCATAAAAGAGCTGAAAAGGTCAGTCGTCGATAACTTACCGGAAAATTATCAAGAAAGATTTTTATTGGAAATTATCCCGACTATAAAAAATAATGATAAGAAAATTGTTATTATCGGTTCCGGTTTGGCGGGACTGACAATTGCCAATGATTTAAGGTTGGCTGGATGCGATGTTACGATTTTTGAAGCCAACCGGAAAGCCGGCGGAATGATAAGGTATGGTATACCGCAATTTCGTTTGCCGCGAGAAGTTGTTGATAAAGAAGTTTATTTATTGGAAAAACTTGGAGTAAAGTTTATTTACAATACTAAAATTGGTGAAAATATTATGTTGGAAAATTTGCGCAAGGAATATGATGCTTGCGTTGTAGCTATTGGAGCCGATAGTTCAATCCGTCTTAATATTTTAGGTGAAGATAATAAAGGAGTTTGCAATGCCTTGGATTTTTTACAAAAACAGAATTTAGATTTAGTTGGGAAACGAGTTATTGTTATAGGCGGAGGAGCGACAGCTATTGATTGCGCTCGTACCGCTATTCGTTTGGTGGGTACGAAAGGCAATGTTTTTGTAGTTTTTCCGGAATCTTTAGAAGAAATTTCCGCCAAAGATGAACTCAAAGAGATGGTAAGCGAAGGAATTAGATTACTTCCCCGTTCCTTTCCCGAAAGAATTATTGAAGGCAGAAATAAAGAAATTATTAGCGTTGCGTTGAGAGGTGTAAAATCTTTATTTGATAAACAAGGAAGATTCGATCTTGTTTTTGAAGAAAATCCGAATTTTTCTTTTTTCGTTGGAGCTGACAATGTTATCGTGGCTATTGGTCAAAAAACCTATTTTGATGATTTTAAACCGTTTTTAATGTCGGGGAGTCAAAATATATTTTTGGCAGGCGATTGCGCTGCAGGCAAAACATTAAATGTCATAGAAGTAATTGCAGGGGGGCATATTATTGCGGAAAAAATCAAGAAACAATTAGGCATATTAATTGAAAAAGAATCGATTGACAATAATATTAAAACAATAGAATTCTCACTGAATCAATTAAAAATTGATACGGCAACAATCGGTCGAAATGCGCCTCGATTGGGAGAAATAAATTTTTCGGAACGAAGTACCGGTTTTAATTCTGAGGATATGATTAAAGAAGGAATGCGTTGTTTTCAATGCGGTATTTCCATTCAATGCGGTACGGAATGCATAGCTTGCCGGCATTGCATTGACGTTTGTCCTCAAGACGCAATTTCGTTGATTAAAACAAAGGAGGCGACGGCGGAAAACAATGATTTTTTTATAAACGGCGAATATTTTAAAGAAAATGGCTATGAAATTGTTATTGATTGCAAAAAGTGCATTAATTGTGCGATATGCGTGATTCAATGTCCGTGCGAATGTTTGCGCGGAATTATAGAATCGTAAAGAAAAAAAGGAGATAAAATGCGAGAAACGATGAAAGTAATTTTTATTGCGGGGCCGTTTAGTTTGACTGCCGTTGAGGCGGCATGGCAGTATAAAGAAATATTGGCAAAAAACTTTGTTGGCGTTTTTTATTCGTTTGATTTAGGGATTGGTGTTTTGGACATCGCATCCGCATATTTCAAACATCTGTGCGGAATTTTTTTACGGACGACCGCAAGCGCGGTTTTGGTTCTGCCCGGCTGGGAGCAGAATGAGATCGCGAAAGATGTGGTTGCTTACGCGAAAAAATATAATTTAGATATTTTTTATCCAAAACTTCCAAATATTGATGATAAGGAATTACGTAAAGCGATTAGTTGGGGTCGCGCGCCGTGGTTAATGACTTTGAAAAAGTGATAATGTGAAAGTCTCCCAAAGGGAGACTTTTTTTATTAGCTATAATAGTTTATACTATCTATATGGAATTGATTTTTTTAGTTATTATTTCAATAATCATCATCGCTGGATTTATGTCCGTGATTTTTATTTTCCGCAATATGCGCGCGGCAATGATGTCAAAAAAGGATAAAGAAGAGTCGTCGTTTGTGTTTTTACAGAATCAGATAAACGAAGTGACGAGAGTTTTGGATTCCAAATTGGGCGAATCAACGAAAATGATGCAAAGGCAATTCGGCGAAAGCGCGCGGATTATCCGCGATGTTACCGATCGGCTGACGAAACTGGATTCCACCAATCAGCAAGTCGTCAATTTTGCGGGTCAGCTGGAAAATCTGCAGAATATTTTGAAAAATCCCAAACATCGCGGCATACTCGGCGAATATTTTTTGGAAACGGTTTTGAGCAATACTCTTCCGGATTTTGGGCGCGAAAAACGAAGACGAACGGAAAAAAATGGAAGACGCTTTGCGCGTTGATTTGAAATTAAGAATTGACGAAACATCAAAATACATCAGACCGAAAGATAAAACAATGGATTTCGCGTTTATGTTTATTCCTTCCGAAGGGCTGTATTATGACCTTTTGATAAATAAAGTCGGTTCCGTGACAGCTAAAGATTTGATTGAATATGCTTTTTCCAAAAAAGTAATTATCGTTTCGCCAACCTCTTTTTTCGCTTATTTGCAAACCGTATTGCAGGGATTGCGCGCGCTTCAGATAGAAGAATCGGCCAAGGAAATCAGAAAGCATGTTGAAGAACTCGGCAGGCATCTTTCAAGTTACGAAACATATCTTAAAAAAATGGGAACGCATTTGTCCACGACAGTTAATATGTACAACGGCGCGTATCAGGAATTTCATAAAATTGATAAGGACGTTATGCGCATCAGCGGCAAGGAAATCGGCAGCGAGCCGATGGTTTTGGACAAACCGAAAGAAGGGGAATAAAAATTTTGGGCTTGTTCCGGCCCTTATTTTATATTAAAATTAAATATATCAATGAGCAGAGAAATTATAATAAAAAATGAAGGCGAGAAAGCGTTGCTTAAAGAATTAAACGAAAGAAATGATGCCAAGGCAGAGCGTATAAAAAGATTTTTAGCGTTGCCGGATTTGACGAAAAAAGAAAATTCTCCGGTAAAAATTTTATTTGACCAAATTATAAATTTGCCGGTATTTAAGGATTTTGATTTGGTTGGTTTTCCGAAGGTTGTAACCATTGAGCAATGCTTTGACCTTTTAAATACGCCAAAAGACCATCCCGCCAGAAGAGAAACAGACACATATTATTTGGATGATACCCATATTTTGCGCACTCAAACAACGGCTTTTTGGTCTTTTTATTTGAAAAATAAGGATATTTTGGAAAGGTTGGAAAAAGAGGGAGAAATAAAGGCGTTGGCTTCCGGAATCGTTTTTAGAAAAGATGAAATTGACAGAAATCATTATCCCGCTTTTCATCAGATTGACGGTTTATTGATTTGTAAAAAATCCAAAAAAATTATCACGCAGGAAGACCTGAAAGAGATACAGATTGAACTGGCGAAGGGAATTTTTGGTTCCGATGTTGAATGGAGATTTATCCCAGACGCGTTTCCCTATACCGTTGAAAGTTTAGAAATGGACATTAAATTTAACAACAAATGGATGGAAGTTAACGGAGCCGGTCTTGTGCATCCGCAATGTTTGAAAAATTTTAATTTGGATCCGGAAGTTTATAATGGTTGGGCGTTCGGTTTCGGCGACAGATTGGCGATGATAAAAATGGGAATTCCGGACATCCGAATTTTATGGTCCGATGATCCGCGGATAGCCGGCCAGTTTAAGGACATAAACAGCAAATACAAAGAAATCAGCAAATATCCAAAGATATCAAGAGATATTTCTTTCATAATCGATACGTATATAAGCTTAAATAATTATTACGAAATTGTCAGAGATTTTGCCGATAATTTAATTGAAGAGGTGGCGCTGATTGATGAATACGAAAATGAAAATAAATTCGGCAAGGATAAAAAATCTTACACTTTCCGCATCGTTTACCGTTCGTTTGAAAG
>Ga0075916_117_pt1 | contig 19433 bp, 18 predicted proteins | sample RifGroA2_FD_68335 | JGI IMG/M metagenome (GOLD analysis project Ga0075916, IMG submission 68335) | Parcubacteria (OD1-vii) bacterium GW2011_GWA2_38_13b | reverse complement strand
AAACTGACAATATTGCTCCTGAGAATTTCTTCCGGTTTTTCATCTTCGGTTGGGATTGGCAGGTCAAACGGGTTTATGTGGTGTTCGGAGGTCAAGGAAATATTAAAAAATGATCCCTCCGTCGTTTCAGCCAGGTATTGGTATTCATTTTCCGGATCAATAACTATAATATCCGTTCCCATAATCATTGATCTTAGTATTTCCAGTTTTGTGGCATAACTTTTTCCGCCGCCTGATTTTCCAAATACAACGGTATTGGAATTTTCCAATTTAAACCTGTCAAAAAGTATTAAGCTGTTATTGTGGCGGTTTATACCGTAAAGAATTCCTTCATTAGCCGACAAATCCGAGGAAATAAAGGGAAAAGTCGTGGAAAGCGGTTCCGTGTTTAAATTGATATTTGTTACAAGTTTATCCAAAAGCAATGGTGATGTTGAGTGGAATCCCTGTTCTTGTTGGAATAGGGCGGTTTTAGGATAAATCAATTTTGATTCGAAAAGCGATATAACTTTTTCTTCTTGTTTGCCGAGGTTTTCTGCCGTATCGGCGTATAAGGTTACATAAAGGCCAAATTTAAAAAATCGTTCGTTTCCTTGCTGGAGCTTGTCGCGCAACGATTCAATATCTCTGTGGGCCGTTTCCAGTATTGGATCCCTGACCAACCCCCGTTCTGTCTGTAATAATATCTGCGATTTAACTTCCGCCAGTTTTTTTGTTAAATTTTTTAAAATATCTCTGCTGTCCGCCGGATGAATAAATATGCTTATATCGATTATTTCGTCAAGATTGATGAGTGGTGAAAGCCAGGCGGTGTTTAGGTATCTTGGGTAGGTGAAAATAAAAAATGTTTTGGTAAATTTTTCCCCTATTTGCATATAATTCGGGGTGATTTTTAGAGCGGAAGGCGCGATAAAATCCAAAAGCGTTGCTGTTCCGTCTATTGTTTTGTTTTCGGAATTTTTATTTTTATTGAACATTTTGTATGCTTATATTTTCTACATTGGCGGCTAATTCCATTTTTTCCGCCAGGTCGAGATTATATAAACTGTAATATAATTCAATGAGTTCCGCTGTTTTAAGCGGTACTACTCTTACGCCGGCTCCTCGTAAAACTTGCTGGACAAATTCCACCCTTCGCCATAATTGGTCTTTTTCCTGGAGGAATATTTCATTTTTTTCTTGTTTGGTTGTTTTTGACCAAAGAATATTTTTTATTTTTCCGATTGCCCCGCCCCTTTTTAGGGCCTCCAGTTTATAAAAAGAAACGATTATGTAGAAATTTTTTACCATTATACTTGTTGTTTCCGTCAAAGTTTTGACGAATTCGGCGTATTCTTTCAGTTGAGTGGCCATGAGTTCGTTTGGTTGCTCGATTTTTTTTGAATCAAGCAGGCGTAAATATTCTTTGATATTTAATCTGCGCGATTGCACCACGATCTGGATGGAATTATCCAGTGAATTTATAAATTCCTGATAACGGTAAATAATCGCGTTTTGTTCGTCTTCCGACATTAAGGCGAAGTTTAAACTGGATACCGTTAAAACGGCTCTCAGTGATCCGTCTTTAAGGATTACGGTGTCATTTTGAATTGTTTTAATCGGTATGAAAGATTGGGAGGATTGCGCCATAAGTTATAAATTATTATTTATGTTGTTTTCTTTAATATCCAATAGCGAAGACAATTTTTTTATTTGCTGTTCTGGCATTGTTTTTGTTATATATTTTTCTTGTTTTTTTTCTTGATGTATTTCTTCCGGCGCGGTTATGAAATTCTCTTTTTTCCATATATATTTTTGGCTGCTGAAAATAAAGCCTATCATGCTATAAAAGAACACATTGAATGGTTTGCCGTTTATTTTTACGAATGCGAACATTACGGATAGTCCCCCGACAATCGTCATAGCTATTATAAAATATTGGAAGGTCAAGAAATTCCATAGAATAAAACCGATTGCCGCCGCCGCTAAAAAATAGAAAAATTGGCGGATCGTAAGGGGTCCGAGGATTTTATCTTCGATGTCTATAAATTGCGGGATTTGATATCTAGGCATATAAATAAAATTTTCAATTTTTCCGCCCACGGGCGGATCAGCCAGCTGGCTGATAGTTTTTTGGTTTCTAAATAAAAGATTATTTGTAGTTTTTTAAATTAACCAAATTTCCTTTGATAAATGATTTTGGCGGAGATTCTTTGTCGGTTATTGTTTCCAAATAGTCGTCTTTTTTTTCATTGTATTCGTTTTCCAGCACCGGAAGATTTTGAGGAGGGGTATTGATCGCGGTTTGTTTTCTTTCGGGATTTTGGAATTTTTTTTGGAGTTCTTTGAGTTCCCGTGTTGCCTGATGAAAAATTTCTTTATTAATGTCCAAGGCGATTTTTTGGGCAAGTTCCCTGTTTATACTTAATGTTGCGGTAATTTTATTGATAAATTCCGAAACCGCCGCGTCGCCCAAAAACACTTTTCGTATCAGTAAAGCAACTTTTCTTGCCGATTCCATCGGCAGACCGTAATCCATTATTGTTATTTTTCTGATTTTATCCGTGTTTTCAATTGATACGAGAAGGTCTTGTATTGTTTGGGGGGAATTTAAAAATTTTTCAATTTTTTCTTTAGTTTGAAGGGGTGTTTCAATTTCTCCGAAAACGAAAAACGGATTTAGTTGGAAGTATTTATTGTTTTCTTCGGTCATTTTATTTTAATAGTATTTTTATATTCCGGCGCCCTGGTCATAATTTTGCTGTTTTTGATAATTGTTTTTTTGCGTTTCATGGGCTATTGTTAAAAGTTCTTTTTTCATTGCTTCATTAACGCTTCTGCTTATTTGTTTAATGTCTCGTGTGTCTATGCCATCTTTTACCATTTGTTTTCTTATGCGGGGATCTTTAATAAAAGAAATATCTTGTTGGGAAATTTTATCAAGGGATATATTGGATTCTTCCCAAACTTTTTGGAATGCTTCTTCGGGGGTAATTTCTTCTTTTCGCGCTTTTGCTTCTCGTACTTTTTCTTCGGTTTTATAATTAAGCACAAGATCCAATCTTTTTTCTCCTGCCATTTTTACGAAATTTTTTGATCGTACGGTGTCTATTGTTTTGCCGGTTTTTAGATCTTTTTCTTGTAAAATATTAAGCGCTAAATTAAATTCTTTTTTATCTTTAATATCTTCTCTTTCACCAAGAAGAATGGCAGCCGCTTTTGCTTCCGACCCCTTTTTTGTCATAATAATGCTTCTTAAGGCATCTGACGAAGTGGTGTCTTTCAGTTTTTCCAATTGGCCCCTTATATCTTTCGCTTCCTGTTCTTCTTTTACGCCTTTTACGCCGAAACGAGCCGCCCAGGATTGTTCTTTTTCCCTGATGGCTTCTTTGCTTGGAGTTATCATCTTCAGCCAGCCGGTAGTGCGCCATTCGTCAATTTTAGCGCCAACTCCGCCGGCAATGCCGGAAGTAGCTAGTGGTGTTTTAACCCCCCATTGGTATGCTTTTTGTTTCGCCGTATTCAGTACCTTAAAAGCGATGTTAACGCCCATAGAATTCGTTTTTTTCGCGGCGATGATTGACACGTAGAGCATTATGGTAATTGTCAGATATTGCAAAAGGTTGGAAGTGTCGGCGAGAAAACCGGAACCGGTAGTAATATTATTGCTTACTTGTTTCGTAAATTGTTCATAAGCGGATAAATTGGCCGCCATTTGGGTCGACAAGTACATAAAAAATCCGACAGTCGCTCCGAAAAAAGTATACTGTAAAAACAAGCTCCACCATTGTTTCCAGTAAGTTTCTGTATTCGGCAAAATGTAAGCGAGCCAGGCCAAGGGCGCCAAAATTACGAGAATCCACAGAATGACAATTCTGATAATTAAAATAATCGCCAAAATAAAGAAAGCGAGAGCGGCGATAAAAGGAAAGGCGGCATTGAAAAACATTGTCGCGATGGCGGTCAATTCTTCGGTGTAGCCGTTGCTTACCGTTTCAAGGTAGCTGGGGGAAGCAAACATACTTCCGGCTTTCATATGATTGTATAAGAACATTGCCAAGCTTCCTTCTGGCGCCACCCCGTTGGTAAAAGTTACCATTACGATTTGCCCGGCATCTATAATCACGCCGGCTATAATGCGGCTGAAATTTATAAAAAACGCGACGAAAATCAATTTTGGCAGAGTTCGTTTTATGTTAATTCCCCCCACATCCACGCGTAAAATAACGGAAAAAGCGATAACGAGCATTATCAGCATAAAAATCATATTGGCGAAATTTCTGGTAATAGTCCATCCTTGTTTTACGAAATAAGAGTTTGTCAAAGAGAGGGTGTTGAAATCCGGACTTAGGACACGGTCGAATAACCCCCCGGTCCAACCAAGAAAAGTAATGGCGATATAACTGGCAGCTCCTCCTATTGCGTAAATAATGCTGAATATAATGCTTGTAAGGGGTCGCTCTATAAAGTCACCGACTAAGGAGGCGTCTATAAATTGTAGGGGCATTAAAATTCCCGTTGCCGCTAAAAAGAGTATAGCGCTTCGGAACAGTATTTTGTTTTTAGGTTTTAGTATTTTTAGGTTCAATTTAATAAGTTTATTTTATGGTTGATTGTATTTCGGATCCCTGAACTCATAACAATTCGCATCTAATCCTGCTGTGCCTTCCAAGCAAAACCATTCTTTGAGTATTCTGGAGAATGTTGACGATTCCGTGTCTTTTTGCGGTAAGTACATTTGATTGATGTCTTTATACCAGCGATTAAGGTAATGATCTTTTCCGAGTTCCGGCGGGACTGTTCCTTTAGCATTATCATTCCCTGAGTAGTTATCGGGCAATTTGGCGTATTTAAATGGATCTTCCCATGGAGCGTAAAGGTAATCAACGAACTCTTCTTCGCTTATTTCTACATTGCCTTCAGTGTTTATTGTGTAAGTCGGTATAGAAGGTTTTTGCATTGATATTGTATATTTTTCATCGGAAAATTCATTTTCCGCGCCGTTAGATATTGTTGTTGTCGCAAGTTCACTGTTGTCCGCCGGATATTTATATGCTTTTTGCGCCAAATCAAATTGCGCTTGCGCCGCCGCCGCCATTTTTTGCAAAAGTATGATTGCCGGCGATACCACATTTTCCGTATCAAACCAAAAGAGCTGGTCGGTGTAAGCCCTGTTATTATAGCTCATATCAAGCGCTCTGCCGAAATACATAGCATCATGTATGCGGCATAAACCTTCAAGCGGCATTGGTTGTTCGGATGACTTTTCGCGGTAATATCTATTGCATGTGCCATCATTAACATCGGTAAAAGCAACTAAATATTTTTCCGGTCTGATTCCTTGACCGGCCACATATTGCGCTTGCCTTAGTGTTTGGTATTGGTCAATTATTCCTTGAATTTGCTGTTCTAACATTTTTTTCAAAGACATAGCATTATTATTGGGATTGCCCGCTGTTTCTTGATAATCCGCAATAGTGGCATTTCTAGATGAGGCTATGTTTATTGATAAACTGGAATGAGTATCACTAATGCCTTGTTTTTCTTCTTCTCGTAACTTTTCTTCATTTTTGCCGGTCACTCGATTGCCGTTGGATTCGTAAATATCGCAAGATTGCGATACGAAGTCGCACTTAAAACAGGTTTTTTTGTCTATACAGCTCAAACTGTTAGTAACGCGTTCGCAAATGGCCGGCGTGTACCATGATTCCGGGGGCGCTTTTGCCCAGCCCGGTTCTTTTCTTACCAAACCGGATAATAGTTGGTTTTTAATTTCGTCACGTTTAACATCGCTCGGGCATTGGGTAATGCCATTTGGTTGGTCAAGCGGCATAAACTGACATATATTTTCCGTGGAGCAAGACAATGGTTGTTCGTCGCTTCCTTTCCGCCATCCCCCATCTCCTAACCCCAATTCGTCGCAATATTGTTCATCATCAGGATCAAGCGAAAAATGTTTCCACGGCGCAAGATAGCAATAAGTAAAATCTCGCGCTTTTTGCAGCGGTTCTTCAAATAAAAAATCATCGGGATTGGTGATTATTCGGCCTTCTTTTTTAATCGTGTATTTTTGATTGGTAACGGTATCTTTAACTTCTATAATTACGCCTTGGCCGGTTAATTCTTTTTGAACCTCAAAATTAAGTTTATTGACGTCTTCGCGGGCTTTTTCAATTTTTGCCAGTTCAAAAGTTTTAGTAAATTCTTCTTGGCGTGTGGCGAAAGTATTGAATAAATTCATCATAAATTTTTCCAAGCTTAACTCCATATCGGTATTTTCATGAATATTCCAGATTTCTTCAACATTTTTGACGGTATTCAAATAATCGCCAAAAACAATAACCGGTACGGCGGCTTTAGCGATTGTCGGCGTAAGAAATACGAAAAAAAACGCCAGTAAAATGATGATTTTAAATTTTAATAACATACAAAAATTTATATTTTTGGTTCCAAGCCGTACTTTTCAATAAGCGATTTTAAATCGTTCGCGGTTTGATTTGTTATATTTTGGATTTCTATCGTTTCGGGGCTGTTTAATATTTTTGAAATTTCTTCGTCGTTTTCGGCTTTGGACACTTTTTCCATTATTTCAACGAATTTAGCGCTTACCCATAAACTGTTATTGTGTATTTTTTCGGCTTCCAAGGGCGGAATTATCGTATAAAGTTCTTTATTTTTTTCTTTAAGGATGTCTATTACAAGCCGTATGGCCTCGTTTTCTCCTTGTTTGTGCAATATTATGGCATCGGAAATTGATTGTGGCTCAGGAAAATTTATTTGAGATGAAGCAAGGAGATAGTTTTCCAAAGATATTTTTATCGTATCGTTTTTTTTTGTTTCGTTTGGCGCGGTTACTTGTCTTGTAATAGATGCTTTGATGAAATTATTTATATTGTTGAAAATTCCGGTTCGTGTTTTTTGTCCTGTCGTTTGTTTATTGTTAGCGTTTATTTTTTCCGTGTTTGCGTTGCTTTTTACGGTTAATTTATTTTCGGTAATTTTAGCGGAGAAAAAATGCGCAACACCGTTATAAAACAGCGCGCTTGCCGCGATAATCATTACGATAATAAATATTTTTTTTGTAATTTTTTTTAATTCCATAACTATATGATTTTTATTGTCCGCATCCGCATATTCCCGTTACGCTGTCCCAAAGATAGCCGGTTGATCCTGAGCATGCGCCGCATAGTTTTCTGCAGGACTTGGAGTTTTTACTGCAAGAATCACATGACGAAGCGTAAAAACTGGATCCGGGAGGATAATTCGATACTTCGGTGCCACCTCCGCAATCAATGCCTTGTTGGGGACCTGTTTCGTAGATTGGTGTATGGCTTTCCAGTTCCGATCCTATTGGAGCAAAAAAACTGTTATTCAAAAGCGAGAAAAAAGAAGAATAATACAAATTCTCGTCTTTGAGGTTGTTTTGCGCTAAATTTGCGATTTCTATTTCTTTTTTTAGCGGAATAATATAAAAACTTTCAATAAATTTTTTTAAAAGCAACGGGCTTTCCTCTTCGAGATTATTTTGATAAGTTATTTCCCAGAGATCTCCCAGGAGAATGTTATCGGAAATTACCATTGCGTTATTTTGCCGGAGCCGGTTTTTAGTATCTTCGATATATTGGTTCAAGTTTTTCGTATTTTGTTTGTTTTTTATTTCTCGCAAAGTCAAGAATTCCATCCGTATTTTTTTAAGATTTTCCATATCTTGTGTGTTGTTAAAACTAAACCCTTGATTTTCGACCGTTTTCCGCCAGTTTTTAAAGTTTTTTTCAGTTTCTGTTTTTTCGTTTTCTTGCGTTTGGTCCGGATAAATGGCCGGAAGAGTAAATTCGGTTGTTTTGGGGGCGGAGAACGCGAGGGAGTGCGATTGCGAACTTTCTATTACGCTGTTGTTTGAATTATTTCGGATAATTTCAGCGGTTTTTTTATTGTCGAGTTTTTCTATTTGGCCGTATGTATTGTTTTTTGGCAATTTGGAAGAAATGGACACATTGGATTGTATTGATTGCGTAAGCTTGCCATTCGTGTAATTATTTTTTGACCAATATGCCAGCGCGCCCATTATCAATATTAAAATCATCAAAAGAATGATGTTTTTCATCTTTTATTTCAAAATTTTTATTTTTTCTTCTTCCAAATCAGCGGCGATTATTGCGAGTTCCTGTCCTTTTTTAATGTTTAATTTTATCAGTATCGGATCTTTCCGGGTATTTTTCAAATCGGCAAAGATAATTTTTAAAGTTTCTATAACGCTGATATATTTTTTATGAATTTCTATCGCTTTTTCCGGTATGGACATTTTATAGAGTTTGTCGGCGTTCGCGTTCAATTCATTTAAAATGCCGTCAATATTTGTATTTTTGCCGGCAAGCGTTTTTTCGTAAAGTTCCTGATAATTAAGAAATCCTTGCGGCAATTCAATGCTGTTTAACGATTCAATATAGTTGGTCATATCTTGGTTGTCGGCATTGCGGTTGATGGTTAATTTTTTTTCAGCGACATCGGATAAAACGGAAATTACCGGATAATAAATGTTCAGATATTCTTTTATTAAAGAGTCCTGGAGAACCGGGTCATTGATATTGTATTTTTCTTTAACCCAGCTGAAATATTGTATTGTAAGGTTTTGTATTGTTCTGTCTGTTAACCGTTTGGAATTGGCTGCCACAGGATCGTAGCCGTTTTGCGCTTCATCGCCGTCCAAATAAGAGTCGTTATCCGTATCTGAAATTTTTGGATTACTGCCATAAATAATTTCTTTGGCATTGGAAAGATCGTCGTTATCATCATCGTCGGTAAAAGAATATGATAAATCCAAATCGTTATTTTTGTTTTGAGGGAAAATAGTTAATCCGGATTTTGGATCAAATTCCGAAAAAATGTTTATCGCGCCGTATGCTATAAAAAACCCTACGATTATAAGGATGAAAATAATCAGAATTTTTTTAATTTTATCCATATAAAAACAATGTAAAATTTCTATTTAAATTATAACACATTTTCGGTTGAATGGCTAAAAAGAGCTGTTGATAATTCAACCCAGTTTTCAATAGTCAAGTTTTCCGCTCTGGCTTCGGGATTTATGCCGAGATTTAGGTATATGTTTAAGATTATTTCGCGGTGGATTCCGAGTTTTTTATGGAGATTTCCGATAAGCATTTTCCGTGGCGAGGAAAATCCGGCGCGCGTCGTTTTAAAAAAAATATTCGCATCAATTTTTTTACGATTTTTATCGATATGCGTTATCTTGAGAATTGCCGAATCCACTTTTGGTCGCGGCCAAAAGTTATTTTTGGAAATATAGCTGATAATTTCCGGTTGGGCGTAAAATTGGACGGAAATTGCCAGTAAATTCATTTTGGGGGCAGCGGCGCATATTCTTTGCGCCACTTCTTTTTGTATAAGCAATGTAATGCTCTGAGGCGGCATTTCGGATTCTAAAAATAGTCGGATAATCGGTTGGGTAATGTAATAAGGAATATTCGCCACTAATTTCCAATTTTTAATTTTTCCGCCCGAGGCGGACCAACCTTTGGCTGGCAATTTCCAATTTTTTGAATCAAGAATATCGGCGTTTATAATTGTGACATTTTTTATATTTTCTTTTTGAAGCGTTTCTTGTAAAATTTTACACATAGCCCCGTCTTTTTCCACGGCGATTACTTGTTTTACTTTTTTCGCCAATTCAATTGTCAGGGCGCCGAGACCGGACCCTATTTCTATCACCGTATCGTCGGGGTTTAAGTTCGCCGCTTTGATAATATTATTTATAACGGATTTATTTACAACAAAATTTTGACCTAAGTATTTTTTCGGTTTGATGCCATATTTTCTAAAGATTGATTTGGTTGCGGTTGGAGAATATGGATTCATATATTACCTTCAAATTTTGAATTTGGGTATTATTTAGGATTTAGGATTTGGAATTTAGGATTTAGTAAGCGGCGGAGGCCGGATCTCAAAGTGTTTCGTAATTCAAGGCATATCAATAACTTTATTTTCGTTATCGTCATTATCTCCCGAAATTTGCGACCGAAAATCAATAAGATGTTCCGGTATGTCGGCAATAAATCGCGATGGCGCGTTGTTTTCAGATCGTCCATACAAATTGCGTTGAGCGGCGAATGTCATATAGGCGATTTTTTTGGCGCGAGTAAGTCCGACATAGCAAAGTCGCCTCTCTTCTTCCATTTGTACGGGATCTGTCCAGCTTCGCGAATGAGGCAAAAGACCCTCTTCGCAACCTGTAATAAACACAACGGGGAATTCAAGCCCCTTTACCGAGTGGAGCGTCATTAAGTTCACCGTATCGTTTTTTGGTTCAATATCATCGGCATCGCTTAAGAGTGTTACGTCTTCCAGTAATTGTTTTAGCGCGATTTCGCCGTTAAGATTATTGTATTTTTGAGCTACCGTTATAAGTTCTTTGACATTTTCCCATCGCGATTCTCCTTCGTCGGTGCCGTTTTTGACGAAGTTTTCATATCCGATGTTTGATAATATCATATCGATAAGTTTTGTCAGTTTTAATTTATCGAGGCGCGCGCGCAGAGTTGAAATCATTTGAGAAAGGATTAAAAGAGATTTATGCGCTTTTAGAGGCAGAATAATTTTATTTTTAAGGCAATGTTCATCGGTAATGTTTGTTATTTCCATGGCAATTTTTTCCATAGATATTTTTCCTATGCCGCGAGGCGGCACATTGATAATTCTTTGCAAGCTTATCGTATCGGCGGGATTGGTCAGCAGCCTTAAGTATGCCAAAATGTCTTTGATTTCGCGGCGAGCGTAAAATTTTACCGCCCCTACTATTTTATAAGGGAAATTAGCTTGCAAAAAAGCTTCTTCAATGGCTCTGGATTGGGCGTTTGTTCGGTAAAGTACGACAAAATCTTTCGGAGAATATTTTTTTTCCGATATTAATTTAGCGATTTCCGCGATTATGAATCGGCTTTCTTCGTTTTCATCCCATACTTCGTTTATGGCGATCAAATCGCCTCCTTTCGCGTTTGTCCATAGTTTTTTATCGGTGCGGTAGATGTTTTTGCTTATTATGCCGTGCGACGCGTCAAGAATATTTTGCGTTGAGCGATAATTTTCTTCAAGCATAATGATTTTGGCGTTTGGCCAGTCTTTCTCGAAGTTTAGAATATTGCGAAAATCCGCCTTGCGCCACGTATAAATACATTGCCAGTCATCGCCGACAACGCAAATATTATTATGTTCCCTGGCCAATAGTTTTGTAAGCGTATATTGAGCCTGATTAGTGTCTTGGTATTCGTCTATGAGAACATATTTGTATTGAGTTTGATATTTTTCTAAAATTTGCGGATATTTTTGGAGAATTTGTACGGCAAACATAATCAGATCATCAAAGTCGACCGCGTTGTTTTTTTTAAGTTCTTTTTGGTATTCGTTATAAAATTTCGCTATAGTTTCTTTTTGGAAGCTTTCATTGGTTTCTTCGTATGCTCTGTGATCTATAAGTTCATTTTTGGCATCGGATATTGCGTTGAGAAAAGTTGCCGGCTTGAATTTATCGGAATTTATGCCTAAATTTTTTATTATTTTTTTCGCAAGCGAAAGCTGGTCGTTCGGATCGAAAATAACAAAATTATTGTCATATCCTAGAAAATGAATTTCACGGCGCAAAATTTTGGCGCAGAATGAATGAAATGTGCTTATTGTCGGAAGAGAATACTTGCCCGTTCTAGTCGTTCTAGTCGGTTTTTTAGTATCTGTGACACCCGGGACTGGTATGATGTTCTGAATGAGTCGCAAGACTCGTTCTTTCATTTCGCCCGCCGCTTTATTTGTGAAAGTGACGGCTAAAATATTGGTCGGATCAATACCTTTATTTATCAGGTAAGCGATTCGATGGGTAAGGGCTTTTGTTTTTCCGGATCCCGCGCCGGCAATTATCAAAATAGGACCATTGACAGTGGTTACCGCTTCTCTCTGTTTTGTATTCAAACCGTTTAATATGTCATCCATTTTTTATATTTTTAAGTTTACCTAGTTGGACATTGCAATATTATATCATTGAATTTTGTTACTTAAGGATGTTTAATTAAAAAGAAAGTATGTTTAAAAAAAGAGCAAAGAATGTCTAATGCGGTTCAATTATTATTAAAGTATAGCATGCGATTAATTTATCCACAAAATAATAAAAAGCCGATTGGTAAGTTCGGCTTTTTATTGCTTATAATTTTTTGTTAAGGGATTTATTCTATAGGTGCGCCTTCCGGATAAAAATCAAATTCGGTTTGGTTTACCGGCGCCACTTTATCCCAGTCGAAATCGGGATTTTTTGAAGCATCCTCATTTTTCAACCATCTTTTTCGGCCATTTTCAAGTTTGTATATCTTGGGATCATCAGGAAGTTTTATAAAAATATTTTCCGGATAATGATCAAATTCTTCCTGCGAAACGGTAATGATAGCTTCTAGTTGATTTAATGGGTACGAGTTTAAGATTGTTTCATTGGGAATAAGTCTTTTCGTGCCAATTTCAGTTACGTAATATATGTTATTATTGTCTATGAGTTTTATTAATTTTCTTTGAGGAATATTCGTCGGTTCCCCATTTTCAATTATATTCGGCGTTGTTGGCCAATAATAATATCCGCCTACGCTCGTAATAATGATTATCGCAGTTATTGCGGCTATTAATATTTTTTTACGATTAGGTCTCGTGGCACCCGGTTTCGTTAAAATATCATCAGGGATGTTAGGAATAATTTTTTGTTTTGGCGCTTCCGGTTTAGGAATATTTATGGGCGGAGTTTTGGCTACGATTATTTTTTTTTCTTCCGGTTGAGTTAAAATATTCGGTTTCGCAATAGGTTTTTGCGGCATAGAAAACGACGGAGTGGCTGTTTTCGCCGGTATTGACTGCGATGGATATACTGACTTCGATTGAGATTGAATCGTTGGTTCAGACGCTATCGGTTGCGGCGGGATGATTGGTTTTGTCCGGGACGGAGTTGGCGGTATTGGATATGGCGCAGCAACGGATTTTTGCGGAGCAAGGGGTTGCAGGGCGGTTGGTTTCTTAATGGGCGCGGGAACGGTTGTTTTTTCGTAAATATCTATCGGTTTGTTTTCGTCTTTAAGACTATCATTCACTGATTTTATGGGCGAAGTTGAAGGCGGTTTTTGTTGCAACTGTTCGGTTCGTTTTAAATCATCCGCCATCGTTGTAATAAATGGTTTATTGGACGAGTTTTGTCCCATATATTGCCCTTTTGCCCTCCTAATTTGCCGGTATTTATGATGTTGAGTAAATTATTCAACATCAGTATTAGTCGGGTAATATATTATTTTATATTATTACGCAACCGGTTTATTGTTTTTGTGTGGATTTTAAGGAAAGGTTGATTCGGCCTTGGCGATCTATTTCCTTGACTTTTACTAGCACCGCATCTCCTATTTTTACGACATCTTCCACGTTTTTAATTCTGGAAGTCGAAAGTTCGGAAATATGTATCAATCCCTCTTGTCCCGGGAGGATTTCCACCATCGCGCCAAACGGGAAAATTCTGGTTACTTTGCCGCTAAAAACTTCTCCCGCTTTTGCCTCCCGGACTATGTTTCTTATCCATTCGGCAGCTTTTTCCCCCGATTTTTGATCAACTGAAGTTACATATACAAGACCATCGTCTTCCACATTGATGTCAACGCCGGTTTCTTTGATAATGGCATTGATGACTTTTCCTCCCGGTCCGATAACATCTCTTATTTTATCAGGGTTGATTTGGATGGTGATTATCCGCGGAGCGAATGGAGATAAATTTTCTCGCGGCGCGCTTATGACTTTATCCATTATTTCCAGTATTTGCATTCTTGCTTTTTTCGCCTGTTCAAAGGATTCTTTTAGTATTTCTGCCGTCACGCCTTCTATTTTAACATCCATCTGGATCGCCGTCACTCCTTTTTTAGTTCCGGCAACTTTTAAATCCATATCACCATAGTGGTCTTCGGGGCCTTGTATATCCGTAAGGATTTTATATTTTTTTTCATTTTCCATAACCAATCCCATGGCAATTCCTGCCGCGGCTCGTTTTATGGGAACGCCGCCGTCCATCAATGCCAGCGAAGTGCCTGAAACCGAAGCCATTGAAGATGATCCGTTTGATGAAAGAATTTCCGATACTACCCTGATTGCGTAAGGAAATGTTTCTTTTTGCGGTAGCAGAGGGAAAATAGCTTTTTCCGCCAAGGCGCCATGCCCAATATCTCTTCGTCCGGGTCCCCGCATCGGTTTAACTTCGTTGACCGAGAAAGGCGGAAAGTTGTAGTGGTGCATAAATCGTCTTTTTTCGTCAAATTCCATTGTTTCTATTATTATTTCATCGTCAGGAGCGCCGAGCGTCAAAACCGACAGCGCTTGCGTTTCGCCTCTTTGGAAAAGTCCCGATCCGTGGGTGCACGGTAAAACTGCCGCTTCGCAATTTAGCGATCTTATTTCATCAAGTTTTCTGCCGTCAGGGCGCATTTCCTTTTCCAGAATATTTTTATGAACAATCCGGTCCGTTTCTTCTTCAAGTATTGTATAGGCATAATGAACTTTTGTTTTATCATCGGGATAGGATGTTTCCGTGTACTCAATGAATCTTTTCCTTAAAGTATCTAAATTTTTATTTCTTTTTTGTTTATCTTTTTCGTAAATGAATTGCTCTAAATCTTTATTTAAAAAATTTAAAGCGTCTTTGCGGAATTTTTCATCCGGTTCGTTGATTTTGATTTCTCTTTTTGGTTTTCCGATTTCTTTGGCGATTTGTTCCTGGAATTCGACAACTTTTTGTATATATTTATGTCCGAATTCAATCGCGGACAGTATTATTTCTTCGGGCATTTCATTGGCTCCCGCTTCCAGCATATTTATTTTTTCTTTTGTTCCGGCGACAACAATATCGAATTGGCTATTCTTCCTGTTTTCGTAAGAAGGATTAAGCAGCCATTGTCCGTCTATCATTCCGACACGTGCTCCGGCCACCGGTCCGTCCCAAGGAATGTCAGAGACAAATAGCGCCAAAGAAGCGCCGAAAAGAGCTAAAATGTCCGGATCGTTTTCTTTGTCAAAAGAAAGTATCGTGGCTATTACTTGGACTTCGTTTCTGATTTTTTGATTAAAACGCGGGCGTATTGTTCTATCAATGAGTCTTCCGGAGAGAACGGCGTCGTCCGGCGCTTTTCCTTCCCGTTTCATAAAACGGCTTCCTTTTATTTTCCCGGCGGCATAGAATTTTTCTTCATAATCCACCATTAGCGGCATATAATCCATCTCTTGATGCGCTTCCTTTGACATTACCGCTGTAACTAAAACAACGGTTCCGCCATAGCGTACCGTTACCGCGCCGTCAGCTTGATTGGCGAATTTGCCGATTTCAACGATTAAATCCCGTCCCCCGAAGTCCATTTTGAATTGGTGCATAGTTTAAAAATAGATGCAGCAAGCAGGTAAAGAATATGAAACGTGCAATAAATATAAGGCAATTTCTAATTGCTAATTTTTAATTTCCAACAATTTATTAGCCTAAGGTTGACCTGTCTCGGGCGGGGAAATCAGAAATTAGGAATTAGAAATTTCATTGTTTTTATATTTTTTTATCGTAAAAAGTTATTTCTTTGCAAGCTCGTTTGTTCTATTTTTTAGCTGATTATTTTTAATTAAATATTTTTCCGGTTTTTCGCAAAGATCAATAAAGTCATCGGTTTCTTCTATAAGTTTTCCTGAAGCGCTTTTTGCAAAAGCGATCAATTCAACCTGATGTCCGTGATTTTGCAAATATTCAACCAATGGAATGAAATCGCCGTCTCCGGTAACCAGGACAACCGAATCGAGGTGAGGGGCAAGTTTTATGGCATCAATCGCCATGCCGACATCCCAATCTCCCTTTTTTACGCCTCCATAGAAAATTTGCAAGTCTTTCATTTTAACTTCAATATTCATACGCGTAAGCGCTTCAAAAAAAGCTTTTTCTTCGCCACTTTCCGTTTTGATGACATAAGCGACGGCGCGTATTAATTTTCTGCCGGCAACCGCTGTTTTTAAAATTTCCCGAAAATTAACCCGTGATTTATAAATATTTTTTGCGGAGTGGTAAAGATTTTGGACATCAATAAAAATGCCAACTCGTTGCTCTTTGTGTTTTATAATAGACATAGTATCCGAATTTCTAATTTCTCCGCCCAAGGCGGATCAGCCTCGGGCTGATAATTTTTAATTTTTAAACTTTAAATCCTAAAATTTGTGATTACCGTTTCAACCCCAATTCTTTTATAACTTTCTTGTATTTTTTTTCGTCGGTTTTACTTAAATAATCAAGCATTTTTCTTCTTTTGGAAACCATTTTGAGCAAACCCCGCTTGGAATGAATATCTTTTTTGTGTTTTTTTAAATGTGTCGAGAGTTCGTCTATTTGTTTTGTTAAAATAGCGGCTTGAACGTTTGCTGATCCCGTATCTTTTTCATTTATTTTAAATTTTTGAATAATGCTTGATTTTTGTTTTGTAGATAACATAATTTTATAATTTATATGATTTAAATTCTACGAAAAATAATCGTATCTTAAATATAGCACATAGTCAATAAAAAAGGCAAATTTTTTTTGTTTGCAGATAAAAAAATACCTTAATTACTTATCAAGGTATTTGAATTTGTATATAAAAATCAAGGTGTTTAGCGCCACAAACGCGCTGAAAGCCATTGTATAATCGTTCCAACCCATACACGCCGATGCTAACCAACGATAAAAAAGAACAACAATGACCATATTAGCGCCGACCAATAAAGCTTTGAATCTATATTCGCGCGGTATACGCAACATTTTAAAACATAATTGAAAAATTCCAAAAATCAAAAAAGAAAAAAACGCACCCATTAAAATACTTCCCATAAGAATATTCAGGTTTTCACTTCTTTTTGTAATCTCAAAAATCAAAGCAAGATTTAAAAAACTCATGACTATCACTCTCCTTTCTTAATAAAATATAACAAAAAATTTCAAAAAACTCCACCCGCCTAAATTTTTTAGCAGTGTAAAAAATTTTGGCAGGTTAACTAAATATTACACAAAAAATTTAATTTGTCAAATTTTTATGTTTATTTTGGGAATTATCATTGACAAATACATCATTTTCTTGTGTAATTAAAATCATAATATTTTTTAGTATTTAAAATTGAAGCATTGGAAATTCAATAAAAAATTAAAAAAATGTTACCGCTTGCTTAATATGCCTTAAATTCGCTTTATGAGAAATTTCATCAATATCTATGGCGATAACATCGATTTGCCAATTTATGTCTAACGGAAACTTTTTGTAAGCTAAATAGTTTTGAGCGGATTTAACCAAATGTTTTTGTTTTTTAAAATGTACATTCTCTTCCGGTCTTATTCTATCAAATGGTTTACCCCGCTTTTTTTGTGAAAAAGGCGGGGTTTCACGTGAAACATTTTGAGTATTATTCATCGCGGAAGACTTAACTTCAATAAAGGCGATTAAGCCATTTTTCCCTATTATTTCCCTATTATTTTTCCCTATTTCCTTATTATTTGCAAAAAATTTCCCTATTTCCCTATTAATATTATGCGATATTTTATTTTGCGGTTTAAAAGCGATTATATCCAACTCGCCCATTTTTGTTTGAAAATTTTTTTCTAAAATAAAATAGCCATTTTTAAGTAAATATTGTTCGGCTATTTTCTCGCCCAAATCGCCAAATTTTCTTTTTTTGCTTGGCATATACCATTATAACCAATAAATAGGATGTGTATTACATAAGACCCTTTGCGATCAATCCAATAACTAAAATCCCTAAAAAGTTAAGTATAAAGGAAATTGGAATAAATATTACTGTTTTCATTTTTGAAAGTCCCATCATGGCAAGTCCAATCTCGTCGGGTAATGGCGAAGCAACAACCAATGCCCCTATAAAAGGAACAAACCATCTAAAAAACTTCAAATGAAAAATTGAAATCAGCCTTTCGTATTTATTTTTATTTATAATCAACTTAATATCCTCGGTTAAACTCTCTTTTATAAAACTAAAGATTAAGAGGTCACCGATAAGCGCTCCGATTCCGCCGAATAACGCAACTTCCCAAATTGGATTAGATTGCATAATCTCAACTAAAATTACCGCGGAAGGCGCGACGGTAAAAATTGAAACAAAAAAGATGCCAGCCAATAAACTGCCTAAAAATCTCCATTCTTGTACGCTTATAAGTAAATCTTTTAAAATTTCGGTTTGAACGAGAATTACGGCAATAATAATACTAAAAATAATAATTTCTAAATCTCGTTTTAAATTGTTTTTGCGGTTAATCATAATTTAATTTTAATACGAATGTTTCGCGTGAAACATTTAGTAAAAAATCGAAACAAGAATAGATCCCATTAGAAATTCTTGCTGGACATTTGAATCATTGTGAGAATTAAACCTTGCGGACAATCAATATTGTAAACGGCGGGGTATTATAGGCAGTGGGATAAATACTATGAAATATTGTTGTCAATTTGTCAATGCCCCCGGAGAGAATTGAACTCCCATTCTTTCCTTAGGACGGAACCGTTCTATCCGTTGAACTACGGGGGCAATAATACGGTATAATTATATATTTTATAAACGAAAAAATCAATATTTCATTTGACAAAAATAAATTTACGGTATATAATAAAATGTTGTACTTTTACATAACTTTTATAAAGGAGTGGGTAATTATGAATCGGCGAATTGAAAAAAAAGCTGAAGACGAGTTAATAATTGTCCGTTTGAGGTGCAAGTTTCCAATTAAGTGCGATAGATATTGCAATAGAAAGGCAATGGATATCATAATTAAAGAAGGCGATTTAGCTTCAGAGGGACATCGTCGTCACAAAAAAGTAAATTTTCAAAGCACCCTCTTGAATACTTGCGAGCGATTGGGTATAGATATGGAGAGAGTTTTTTGTGATAAACACAAAGGAGTTACTAATGAAAATTTTTATACTGCTATTAACACTAATGTTTTTAATGATACCGGCAAAAATATTAGCTAAAACAGGGGATAAACACTTTGATCTTGAAAAAACGCCTTTCTCGCAAATAATTGATTGGCGAGAAAAAGAACAAAGAAGAAAATACGACGAACTTATCGCTAAAAAATATAACATCGAAAGTTACCCGATTTTATATTTTAAAAACGGGGAGATAATTAAAGACCCATGGTACAACAACGAGCAATTCAAAGTTATTTACGATAGCAAGGGTATTATCAAGGGTTATATCTTGAGTTTTAGAAATCTAACCGTGCCGGTTTTGTTTTATAAACAAAAAAGTGATGACGATAAGCCGGTTTTAACCTATGCGCATACGGACAATTTTGAAATCATTGCCAATACTAACGGTAAAAAAATAAAGTTAAATTCGTTTGATGTATCTAGTTTAACTTGGTGCGAAAAAATAAT
>Ga0075916_110_pt1 | contig 22408 bp, 21 predicted proteins | sample RifGroA2_FD_68335 | JGI IMG/M metagenome (GOLD analysis project Ga0075916, IMG submission 68335) | Parcubacteria (OD1-vii) bacterium GW2011_GWA2_38_13b | reverse complement strand
GGACCCGACCAGGGGATCCAAATCCAAAACAGTGTTCTGACTCAAATCCTTTAGAGAAACAGGTAGACGCTTTGAGTTTGAAGTCCAGAGTAGATTGCAACATAAATGGCGCAGGAGAATCTCCGGCAGGATGTAACTTTTTCGAAATGGTGGTTGCGAATAATAAAGTTACCGGTCTCATTGTCGAAAAAATTTCTGTCGATAATATGCCAGCCGAGAAACTTACTATGCTTGATGGCGGTGTTGGACAGATACTAATTCAATTTGAGAAAAATAAACTTTGGTATCGTTACAGGCATACATTTAGCCCGTCAGATGTTAAAGAAGCTAATAAACTTTCTGACTTGATAATTTCCACTTTCAAATTTACTAAGTAGATACACATATGACAAACCCAAACGCAAAACTTAATCCGAAATTATTTTCTGCCAGAATATGAAGAAAAAATTAAACAATTACGCTTTTATCGATAGTCAAAATCTAAACCTGAGTATTCGTTCGCCAGTCAGCTGGTTTTCTTTGTATTTTTAAGCCGACACTTGAATACAAAGACGGGACGACAAAAGGCAACTGCGATGCGGAACTCGTTCTTCATGCGATGATTGAATATCCAAGCTACGACAAAGCGATAATCGTGACTGGCGACGGAGATTTTTATTGCTTAGCGCAATACCTAATTGAAAAAGATAAGCTTTCCGCTATTTTAATTCCGAACAGATTAAGGTTTTCAGCCCTATTAAAGTTCAAAATGTTTCGTCCGTATTTGCGATATATGAATGATTTAGAGAAACTGCTTGGGTATAAAAAGAAAAGACCCCATAAGGACAAAACCTCGTAGGGTATTCTTTTCCGTTGGTGATAATTACAGCATATCAAATATTAAAAATAAGTCAAATCCGAATATAACAAGTTCAAACACGAAACTTAATCCGAATTATCATAATATAAAAATTTATGTTTAATCAAAAGGGATTTGTAAAAATATTGTTAATTATAATCGTTGTTATTATTACAGCTTTATTTGTTATGCGAATGGTTTATCGGGGAGAAAAAGATATAACTGCTGACTGGAAAACGTACCAAAACGATAAATTTGGTTTTGAAATAAAATATCCTTCGGGTTGGCAAATATATGCCAGTGAAAGGTCTTATGATAATATAGTCAATATTTACAAAACGGGTAAACCGCCTTTTACCCATCATAGCAATGTTGCGCAAGTTTCAATTTTTCCCGAAGGATTAGGTACTGAAGGTCGGGCGGGAGAAATAACGGAAGTTGTGGAAGATTTGACTTTGGCGGAAGAGAAAACAGTAGGTCAGTATATACTAAACAATAAAAAACCCTTCGGTTATGTTATTCGTTTTGAAAACACCCCGCAAAACTTTAATGACTTTGGTTTTATTTGGGCAAGTGCCGAGATTAAAAATCAGGAATTTATTTGCCACGATAAAACAAAAAATATGGATATTTGCGAACCGCTTGCAGACGGACTGGATGTCGTCGGAGATATTGACGATTCGGAATGGATCATCGTTAAGGAAATATTATCCACCTTCAAATTTATTGAATAAGAAATTTAAAAACCGTAATTTACTTTATTAATATTTTCAATAGATAATTAAGAATAAAGTTTAATGTCTAAAAAAGAAAAATCGAAAAATTCATATACCGCCAAGGATATTTATGTTTTGGAAGGGCTTGAGCCGGTTCGGAAACGTCCTGGAATGTATATCGGTTCAACCGGAACCGATGGTTTGCATCACTTGATTTGGGAAGTGGTGGATAACAGCATTGACGAAGCAATGTCCGGTTTTGCCGATTTTATTGAAGTAATATTGCTTCCCGGGAACCAAGTGAGTGTTGTTGACAATGGGCGCGGCATACCGGTTGAAACGCATAAACAAACTAAAGTATCGGCTTTGGAAACCGTTATGGTTACCCTGCACGCCGGAGGAAAATTCGGCGGTGAAAGTTATAAGGTATCCGGCGGTTTGCATGGCGTCGGCGTTTCGGTTGTAAACGCTCTTTCGCAATGGCTGCAAGTGGAAGTTCGCCGCGATGGCTGGCTCTATAAACAAGAATATAAAAAAGGAGCGGTGCTTTATAAAGTTAAAAAAATAAAGCCGTGCAAGGGTACGGGCACTGCTGTTATTTTTGATCCCGATCCGGAAATTTTTAAAGACAGGGATTTTTCTTGGCAAAAAATTGTCGATCATTTGAGACAGCAGGCTTATTTGACTAAAAAAATTAAAATTGCGATTAAGGATGAGAGAGAAAGGGATAATCGCAAATGCCATAATTTTTATTTTGACGGCGGCATTGTTTCTTATATTCGTTATCTTAATAAAGGCGAAGAACCGCGCCATGATAATATTTTTTATATTGAAAAAGAAAAAGAGGGGATTATCGTTGAAGTGGCATTGCAATATGTTGATGATTTACAGGAGAGGGAAATAAGTTTCGCCAATAATATTCATACGATTGAAGGCGGTATGCATCTGACCGGTTTTAGAACGGCTATTACCAGAACTTTGAATGATTATGCCAAGAAAAACGGATTTTTGAAAGAAAGCGAAGATAATTTCAGCGGGGAGGATATAAGGGAGGGCTTGACGGCTATTGTTTCCATAAAATTACGGGAGCCGCAATTTGAAGGACAGACAAAAGCAAAATTGGGAAATGTGGAAGCGAGAAGCGCCACGGAGGTCGTAATGGGAGAAGCTTTTACGGAGTTTTTGGAAAAAAATCCCAATGACGCAAGGGCTATAATTTCAAAATGTCTTTTATCTCAAAAAGCCAGAAAAGCAGCCAAGGCGGCCAAAGATGTAATTATTAGAAAAGGAGCATTGGAGGGTATGACTTTGCCCGGTAAATTGGCGGATTGTTCCAATCGCGATCCGGCGGAATCGGAACTTTTTATCGTGGAAGGAGAATCTGCGGGTGGTTCGGCAAAACAGGGCAGGGATAGAAAAATTCAGGCGATCTTGCCCCTTAAAGGGAAAATTCTCAATGTGGAGAAAGCGCGATTGGACAGAATGCTCGATTCTAAGGAGATTAGAGCATTGATAATAGCTATCGGAGCCGGGATTCAGGATAGTTTTGATATAGAAAAAATCAGATATCATCGCATTATTATTATGTCCGATGCCGATGTGGATGGCGCGCATATAAAAACATTGATTTTGACTTTATTTTTTCGTTATTTTCCGCAAATTATCGAAAAGGGATATCTTTATATCGCTCATCCGCCGTTGTTTCGCGTTCAATCCGGAAAAATGGCGCAATATGCGTTTAGCGACGAGGAGAAAGATAAAATTGTCGGCGATTTTTTGAAAATTAAAAGTGAAAAATCCGTTGAAGGAAAAAAAGTTTCTCAAAAAAACAAGAAGTCCAAAGATATGGAAGTTATTGAAGAAGCGGAAGCGGCAGCCGAAGAAAACAATGGGACGGAAGAAAATACGGGAGGAGGAGAAGAACAGCTGAAAGGCATTGTTATTCAAAGATATAAAGGTCTCGGCGAGATGAATGCGGAACAATTATGGGAAACAACTTTAAACCCCGCGACAAGGGTGCTTAAACAAGTGATGATTGAAGACAATGAAGCGGCGAATAAAATATTTGATGTTTTAATGGGTCCCGAAGTTGCTCCCCGCAAACGTTTCATACAAACGCATGCCAAAAAAGTGACGAATTTGGATGTGTAATGTCATATTGCGGCACTTCGCGTTAACTTTTTACGTAAACTGCAAGTATGCGCAATAAACTATTGACTTATTGACGAATTGCAATATAATTAAAATAGATTTATATAGGTAGCCCTTGGGCTGTTTTTTAAAGATAATATAATTTAAAATAAAAATGAGATTTTCAACGACCATAATAAATTTTCTTAAAGAAACGAAAATAGAATTAAAGAAAGTCAATTGGCCGACAAAACCGGAATTGGTAAAGTATACTTTACTGGTTATCGGTATGAGTCTGGGGGTGGCTTTCTTTTTAGGCGGTCTTGATTTTGGATTTTCAAAATTGTTAAGTATGTTTATATAGATTTTTACGAAATACGAATTTTTACAAATTTACGAATAATAGCGGAAGATTTTTAATTTGTATATTCGTAGTTATTCGTATTTCGTAAAGCTATGCCTAAACAAACCGGTGAATTTGGACGAAATTGGTATGTTCTTCATACGTATTCAGGGTATGAAGACGCTGTCGCGCATAATTTACATCAAAGGATCGAGTCGTTGGATATGAAAGATAAGATTTTTAATGTTTTGGTTCCCAAGGAAAAGAAAATTAAAATTAAAAATGGCCGCAGATATACGGTGGAAGAAAAAATTTATCCGGGTTATGTGCTTGTTGATATGATAGTAACTGACGATTCGTGGTACGTGGTAAGAAATACTCCGCGCGTTACCGGTTTTATCGGCGCCGGGAATACTCCCGTGCCGGTATCGGACGAGGAAATAAAAACTCTTCAACGGAGAATGGGAGTCGATGAGCCGAAATACAAGATTGACTTAACTATGAGTGATGTGGTAAAAATTACTGACGGACCTTTCAAGGATTTTGAAGGAAAAATCGGCAATATAGATGATGAGCGCGGAAGAGTAAAAGTATTGGTTTCGATGTTTGGCAGAGAAACGCCCGTGGAATTGGATTATTTGCAGGTTAAAAAAATATAGGATTTTGTCTAAATTTTCGAGTGTTCGCACGATGAAAATTTAGTTACAAAACCTATACCCCGCACATAAATTTATGTATTATGTGCACCTGATAAGAAATAAAAAAACAAAAAATATTTATGTGGGCTACACTGCTGATTTAAAAAGAAGAATTTATGAACATAAAGACAAAAATCCGGAATTAATGTATTACGAGGCATATAAAAATGAAAAAGATGCAAGGACAAGAGAGATGAAATTAAAACAATATGGTCAGACAACAAGAAGATTGAAAGAAAGATTAGTAGGTGTTTTAAAATAAATTTATGTGCGGGGTGCTCATGGTTGTAGCTGTTCAAGCTGCGCCCGTGGGCTTGCTTTCGCAGACAACCATGGCAAAAAAAATTAAAACAATCATAAAGCTTCAAATTCCCGCGGCGGCGGCAACGCCGGCTCCTCCAGTTGGTCCGGCTTTGGGACAGCACGGATTGAATATTCAGGATTTTGTTCAAAAATTTAACGCCGCTACGCAAGATAAAAAAGGCGATATTATTCCTGTAGAAATAACGGTTTACGAAGACAGGACATATGATTTCAAGATGAAAACTCCGCCGGTGCCGGAACTTTTAAAGAAGGCGGCGAAGATTGAAAAGGGTTCGGCCGAGCCGAATAAAATTAAAGTCGGCAAGGTGACAAAAGCGCAAGTTCGGGAAATTGCCGAAAAAAAGATGCCTGATTTGAATACGGATAATATTGAAGCGGCTATGCGGATGGTGGAGGGAACGGCAAGAAATATGGGGATTACGGTCGAATAGCGATAAAAAAGTTGTTTGTCAATTTTTTTTCTATTTTTTAGATTAAGGAGGGGAAAGATGGAAGAGGGATATTATAATGTTTTCAAGTCAATTCGTGATTTTCAGCAATTTGCGGATTTAATAAAAAACAATCCCGCGGGTTTTACAGTATTGTTAATGGATTTTTTTGACAATTTATCTGCGGATGACAGGAAAAATCTTTTGCGATCATTACTTGGGGAGGAGCTGTTTTTAGTATTGACATAATATACGGTATAGTGTATAATTAAATAAAGTTTACTAAACTAAAGATTGTTATTTAAAAATATTATCTAAAATTGGGAGGCTAAAATGATATTATTGATTGCGCGAAAAGATTATGATCATCAGTACGGGTTATATAGTAAAGAATTGTTGCATATAAGAATGGTTGCGGAAAAACTCAAAACTCTTAATTTTAATTTGAATGATCATTGGGTGATAATGACATCGCCCTTTGAATCTGACAAAGAGTCGACTGAATATTTGAAAGAATTTTTGAGTATCAAAGAGGAAGTTGGGGAATCGGAATTGTTGATTTTCGGCGTTTATGCCGCTGAAAATTCCCGCAAGCTGTTTGATGCCGCAGGGCATCAGGATATTATAATAGTAGCATGCCAAGCCGTAATTATGTATCTGCTAAGGGAAGCGGAAAGAAGAAATTTTAAGATGACAAACTATGGGGATTTGTACATTATTAACTGAATTAATTGATTTTTATAAACTAAAAAGAGAGCGATTGCTCTCTTTTTTATATTTTACAATGCGCCGTGAGGGAATTGCCAGCCCAAGGCTGGTCCGCCTCGGGCGGAAACCCTCCGTCTTCGATTTGTTGCGACGGACAAACCGACCATCAGCTTAAAAGGCTGTTGCTCTACCAACTGAGTCCCGATGTCCCCGCCGCGGGCGGGGAAGCGGGATCCCGATTTTTTGCCAAAGGCAAAAACATCGGGACTAAAACTATTTCTATCATATTTTTATGCGCCGTGAGGGAATTGAACCCCCGACCATCAGCTTAAAAGGCTGTTGCTCTACCAACTGAGCTAACGGCGCGTATTTCTTAGTCAATTTTATCTTTAAAGCAATTTCACAATATCTTTAAATGTAATAAAAACCATCAATAAAATCAATAGTGTAAAGCCGATGCGATGAATCAGGCTTTCAATATTTTGGTTTACCGGCGAACCTTTTATTTTTTCGATAATCAAAAATAAAATCCTCCCTCCGTCAAGCGCCGGAAAAGGTAAAATATTTATAAGCGCTAAATTAACGGAAATAATCGCGGCAAATTGAAGAATATAAACAATGCCTAATTTTGAAACTTGATTAACCAGCATCACGATGCCAACGGGACCGGCTATATCTCCGCCAATCGGCTTTCCGATAAATAACGATTTGATAATGCCGCCTAATGCCGCAATCATCATTATAAACATAAAATAAACGCTTTCAAAGCCCTTCCAAATGGCAACATACCAGGGATATTTAATGAATCCAACTTCGCCCATTGCTATGCCAACTGCGCCTTCTCCTTCGGGCGGATTAACTCGCGGCACGACAGCCAATTCTATGTTTTCATCGCCGCTTATGATGCCGAAAACAATTTCTTCCCCCCTATAGATATCAATGAACGCCTGCACGTCTTGAACATTTTCAACAACTTTTAAATTTTCATTTTTAGTTTTTAAATATTTTATGCTGTCGCCTATTTTTATTCCTATTTTGCTTGCCGGCGAATCAGGCGCCACTGCCATAATCTGTACCATTGAATTTGCCGCTAAATTCCTATTGCTGTCATCTATAATCGCGGGTAAACCAAGCCAATGGCCGATAGACAGCAAAAACGCGGCTAAAACAACATTCATCGTTACGCCGGCAACTATCACAACGGCTCTTTCCCATATTTTTTTGCTGAAAAACGCCCTGTCGGTTTCGCTAATCTTCAGCTCATTTTCACCGTCTTCCCCGTACATTTTAACAAACCCGCCGATCGGAATCGCGTTTATAGAATAAATCGTTTCGCCTCTTTTTACGCTAAAAACGCGCGGCGGGAAACCAAACCCGAATTCTTCCACCTTTATCCTCCTGTTTTTGGCGACAAAAAAATGACCCATCTCGTGAACCAGGACAAGGACGCTTAATATTAAAATGAAAATTATTATAGTTAAAAACATTCAGAGATTATTAAAAATTAATTTTTAAACCGCCATTATTTCCTTTTCCTTGTCTCCCCCTATTTTTTCTATTTTTTTATTATAATCGCCGACTGTCTTGTCCACTCCCTCCATTTTCCGAAATTTTTCGTCTTCCGACATTTCACCGTTATGCTCGGCGTCCTGAATTATTTTTCTCTCGTCATCTCGAATTCTCCTCATTTTTATACGCGCCTCTTCCATTTTTTCTTTTAAAATTTTAACGAAATTTTTCCTGTTTTCTTCGGTAAACGGAGGAATATTTATTTTAATCGCTTCGCCGGTATTAACCGGACTTATATTTATGCCGCTTTCCGAGATCGCTTTCTCAATATCCACCAAATTATCCCTGTTCCACGGTTGTATTAAAATCTCGCGTGAACCGGAAACACTTATGCTCGCCACTTGCTTAAGCGGCGATTTCGCGCCGTAATAATCAACCTGAATATTTTCCACCAAAGCCGGAGTAGCGCGTCCGGTGCGGATAGCGCCGATTTCTCCGTTAAAAAAATCTATTACTTTATCCAATTCGTTATTTATATTTTCCATAAAATACGATGCTAATGCACCGATCGCGATGCTATAAAATTGGCATCAACAATCAGCGTATTCGCATTTATTATAGACTGGTTGTGTAATAATTTTCGTAGCGAAATTTTCAGATTTTGAGCGAGACGAAGCAAAAATTTTGAAGAATATACAAGTGTATATGCTGAGAAATTTTTGCGAATCCGCCAGCTGGCGGACAAAATATGAAAATTGCAACCGAAAGATTATTACGCAGCAGGTCTTACAACTCTAACATCAAATTTTCAAGAGCTAATTTTTTATTTACATTCGTTACGCGCAGAATAAATATTGTTTCTTTTATTTTATCCATTAAATCCGCCGTTTTTTTTAAAGAGTATCGTTCTTGCAAGTTTTTCAGCTGATTTTCAATTCGGATGTTTAATATAAAACGTCGGGCGCCGGAGTGCAAATAAATAATATCTTTTAAGATATAAAGCCAGTCGTTCAAAGTATCGGAAATTTCATTTTCTTGCGCCAGCATTGACGAGACGTACTGATATTTTAAATTCAAGGAAGAGTTGTTTATTTCAAAAAAATTTTGGTAATTTTTTTCTTTCTTTTCTTTGAAAACGGGGTTTTGAATTATTTTTACGGCGATGCCCGGCAGACCCGAAGACAAACGAGCCACCCCGGGAATATCCGCCGAAACGCCGGAATCACGGTTGAAATAATTCAACAATCCTTTTTCCAAATCACAATAAGGAACGCTGAAAAATTTTATTTGTTGGCAGCGAGAAACAATAGTGGGGAGCAGCGTTTCCGGATGAGAAGCGATTAAAATCAAAATGGAATTATCGCTCGGCTCTTCCAATGTTTTTAAAAGGGCGTTGGCCGCTTCGTTAGTCATTTGATCCGCGTTATCAATAATGGCAATTTTGTAAGGCGCCGAGTAATTTTTGAAACTGAATATTTTTATTAAATTTCTGATTTGTCCTATTTTAATTTCGGTTTCCTCGGATGCGAATGGAGGAAAAATCGTGAAATCGGGATGGCTTTTCCTGTCCATATCGTAGCAATCTTTGCATCGGCCGCAATAAGCAAATTGCTGTTTGCCGTTTTTCGTATTCGGACATTGCAAGAATTTGGCGAATTCCATAGCAAGCGTCATTTTGCCAAGCGACGCCGGTCCGCTGAAAAGATAGGCATGGGAAAGATTTTTTAATGCCGCCGATCTTGATAAGTATTGAATTATGCGCCGGTGACCTATAATCATTACTGTAATGTAATTTTATCATAATAAGAATTTAACAACAAATAAATTTTGTCTTGTTAATGAAAAGTAAAAGATATAGAATACAATTACGATGAAAAATAATTATAAAAAGACAATTAAAAATAATATTCGTCCGAGCTGGGACGAGTATTTTATTAACATAGCGCGGGAAACCGCCCGGCGAGCCACTTGCAAGAAACGGCAATTCGGCGCCGTCATAGTCGGCGATAAACGGATTGTAGCGACGGGATACAATGGTTCTCCGGCGGGACTTAAACATTGCATAGAAGAAGGATGTTATGAAATAGATACGCATTGCGTCCGGACTCTGCACGCTGAAATGAACGCCATTTTGCAGGTCGCGCTTCAAAGTCAGAATTTATCGTCTTTTACTGATTTGGTTATTTATATTGCCGGTCCCGGTCAACCGTGCCTTCTTTGCATGAAATTGATAATCGGCGCCGGAATAAAACGAATTGTTTGCGAGAAAATTTACCGACCGAAAGAGCATTGGAAAGAATATGAGTTTATTGATAAGATATTGGGAAAAGCGGGCGTTATTATGGAAGAATATGGCGTTAATAATAAAAATAAGCGAATTTATGAGCGGTAAATTCATAGTTATTGAAGGCATAGACGGGTCAGGGAAGTCAATTCAAGCCCGATTTTTACTCAATCGGTTTAAAAAAGAAAAATGCAAAGTCAAATTTATTAAGTTTCCCCAATACGAAAAAAATTATTGGGGCGGAATAGTTGCGAAATATTTAAGAGGCGAGTTCGGCAAAATTATTAGCGGCGATGCTTGTTTGCCGTCAATGTTTTACGCGTTAGACAGATGGGAAAGCGCCGGTAAAATAAGCCGTTGGCTGAAAAACGGATATACTATAGTTTGCGACAGATACGCTGATTCCAATAAAATCCATCAGTTGGCGAAAATCAAAAAAAAGAAAGAAAAAATTTTTATGGAACATTGGCTTGATTTGCTGGAATATGATATATTGAAAATTCCGCGACCCGACACAGTTGTTTATTTGGATATGCCGGTTAAATTCGCTTTTAAGTTTTCCGGCGGTAGAAATCGTAAATATATCGGCAGGAAAAAAGATATTCACGAGGCCGATATAAAACATTTGCGCAATGCCAGAAAAGTCGGTTTAGATTTATGTAAGAGGTATGAGCATTTTCTAAAAATAAATTCAGTTGAAAATAGCAAATTGTTGACGCCGGAAGAAATACATAAAAAAATTTGGAGTTTTTTGAAAATTTAAGACCGCCTTCTCCGCCAGCTGGCGGAGAAGGCGAGCCAAGGAGGGAAAATGGCGGGAAAAAAGTTGAAAATTATTTTATTGCGTTGGACGGTTGAGCCGGAATTGCTTGTCGCGATGGCGGCAAAACTTTGTTATAGTCCGGCGAATATTGAAGATTTACTGAAAAAAATTACGGAAAAAGATCAAGAAAAATTCGTTGAGCAATTGGTTCAGATGAATCATATGTCGCCAGTTGAACATATCGGTTTTACTTTCGCCATTGAGGGAATTTCGCGCGCCTGCACGCATCAGATCGTGCGTCATCGCGTCGCGTCTTATTCCCAGCAAAGCCAGCGGTATGTCGGGGAGCAGAGTGAAAAAAACGAAGATGGAATTTTCGATTTTATTATTCCGGAAAACTTCAAGGCATTGGGCGAAATAAAAATAAATATTTTCAAGGAGCAAATGCGGTGTATCCAGGGATTTTATGATTATTGGGTGAAAGTTCTCAAAGAAGAATCGAATGTTGTCGGAGAAAAGGCTTTTGAAGATGCGCGGTTTCTTTTGCCAAATGCCGCGGAAACGAAAATTATTATTACGATGAACGCCCGCGAACTTTTGCATTTTTTCAAAGAGCGATGTTGTTTGCGCGCTCAATGGGAGATTCGAGCGATGGCGGAAGAAATGTTGCGATTGGCGATGGAAAAATGCCCGATAATCTTTTCTAAAGCCGGCCCTGCTTGCGTTAACGGTTTATGTAATCAAGGAAAAATGACTTGCGGGAAAATTCAGGAAGTGAGAGGAAAGTTTAAAAATTTAAAGGAGAAAAATATATGCAACAATATGATGCCGGAAAAGACGGAATAAATTATGACGAATTTAAGAAAGCTTTTTATGGCGAAGGCATGACGTATGATAAGGCTATTGATTACTTATGGAAATTGCGTCTTGGACATCAGGCTTTCAGCGATAATTTTAAAACAAAGGAAGAATTGATTCAAGCAATCCGTGGTTTTAGGGAATTTATATTTCAGTTGCTATATAACGAGTTTTAAGTATGGGAAAAATTATAAAATTTAATTAAAAAAAACAAAAACATCACTCGGAAATGAGTGGTGTTTTTATGATTTTGCCGGGCTGGTAAGCCGAATTCTGTTTATCGCTCCTCGCTTCCGCTCGTCGCTATGGAGTAATCGCTAATATACGAATGTACGCAAATATACTAATTTGTGTATTCGTGATTATTCCAGCTCCGAACGAAAGTGAGGAGCGAACGGTAATTTATCTGGGATTTGCATTACTGCAAACCTCAAGCGGCACTCCCCGCAATATTGCGGGGCTCGGCCTTGCACCAAGTAGGGTTTTCCACGAACTGTTATCGCTAACAGTTGAGTGAAGCAGTTGGGAGTAAAATTTGCTTTAGGCAGATTTTACTCATTACATCTCCACACTTTTCACCTTTTACCATTGCGGAGCAATGGTTAGTATTGTCTCTGTGGCACTATCCCGTTGCGATAATCGCTTATCGCAAGGTGGACGTTATCCATTACTTTCTTCTAATTGTTAAGAACAATTAGGGTGTTCGGACTTTCCTCCCCGCAGTATTGCGGGGTAACCGTTCCGCCCAGCGAAATCATTTATATTTTACATTTTTATAAGTAAATTGTCAATTTTACGAAAAATAAAAAAGCGGCTTGGCTTGCGCTTTGCCGCTTTTTGCAAAAATTATCTTATGCTTCATCTCGTAATTCTGACGTTAATTCCGTTACTTGTCCGGTGAGATGGTATGCCAAGGTTTCATGCTTGTTGTTTTTTAATAAAATTCTCCCGCGAGGTATTTTCTTGTCATCATTGAAAACTTCCAAGGTTTCATAATATAATACATTTCCCTTGTTTTTCCATCGGTGGAGTGGCTCTTCCCCTTTTTCGGTGCCAAAAAAAGCATATTTTTCTTTCTCTAACGTTTCCATTTCTCGTTGAGCATCAAGATTCATCCGGTTGATCTGCATTACGTCTTTTGCGTCAAAAACTTTTCCCTGATCTTTAAGAACCTGCCAATCTCTCAGGGCTTGTTCTTTTTCTTCTTTTGTTAATTCTTTTGGCGTTTCCATTTTTGTTTTCATAATTTTTCACTCCTTAAGCTGGTTATTTTATTATTTTCAGTATAACACAGCTTGTTTTATTTTCAATATTTTATGTATTTTCAGTATAAACTGTTTGATGCCGGCGGGAAAAATTTTGCCGGATATATATAATAAGGATTCCAGATGATATGTTTGTTTCCAGCGTTGTCTATCCATCGAATTTCCATTGGCAGTCCGTGCATAGTTTGGTTGAAGATCAGTTCTTCCATCGGGCTGTTAGTTTGTCCTAAAAAATAGAGTTCAACAATTTCTTCGAATCTGTCGGATCTTTTAATGCTTGGGATATCTCGAAACACGCAACCGATAAATTCCAGACCGTTAAAAGATATCGGAAACCAGTTTACCGTTGGAAAATTCGTTTTGTCGGTGTTTTTGAAATTATCCGGAGTCAAGTTTGTCATTTCCTCGTTTGTAAATGGCGTTCCGTCTTTTTTGATAAATTTAAGTCCTTTGGTCGCTTGCGACTGTTCAATGAAGTTGCCGATGTTGCTTTCCAGTACAAATCCTTTGCTTTCCAATTCTTCCAGCGTGGCTTCGCCACCGTAAAACATATTTGTGATGGCATAGGTTTCCATAAGGTCGTCTTGGAATTCTTGCAGCCTGTTTTTGAGAGAAAATAAATAATTAACATAAGTGTCCTGGTTGGGGTCGCGCAAATTGTTGTTGTAATCGGAGAAATCAAAATTTATGATCGGTTCAAATAGCGTTCCCAGCATTTCTTCCATTATCGCGCGATTATTTTCAAGTTCATTCATACTGCAATAAATCGTATTGTATCTTTTTTCTCTGTTGGCGGGAACGATATTTTTATTGTTTTGCAAGAGAGCTGAATGGTATTTGATGCTTTCGCCCAGCGATTCAATGGTTGATGCCATATATTTTAATTGTTCGCCGGATAATTTAATTTTATACCCTGATTTTATATATTGCGTATTGTTTATTTCGCCGCAAATAAAGTAGTTTTCCAAAACAAAAGAAGCGTTTTTCGTGATTGTTGTTAATTGTTCCAGCATTTTATTTGGCAACGGATTGTAGAAAAATTTTTCTTGTCCGTTATCGGCCGATATATTTCGAGACGCAATCTGCGTGATGCATAAACAACAAAAAAATACGACGATTATCAGGTATGGTAATTGCTTCAGTTTAATCATACTGATTTTTCCTCCTTGACAATAAGTTGTGAAAAAACTTTAATTTGAATATATTTATATTATGCTTTGGAGAATTTGACGCGTCAATACTTTTTTTGAAAATTTTAGTGTGATAGAATGAAATTGTGCGTCGTCTTTTATAAGCATATTATATAAAATGAAAAAATCCGAATTAATTTTTAGCGCCATATTGGTCCCGTTGGATTATTTTATGCTGATAACGGCTGCTGTTGCCACTTATTTTTTGCGCGTCAGCCCATATGTTTCCAGTATCAGACCGGCGCTTTTTACCGAGAATTTGCCGTTTTTTGAATATTTATTATTGGCGTTAATGATAAGTCCGCTATGGATTATTTTTTTCGCCATAGTCGGTCTTTATAATTTAAAAACTAGCAGACACTTGGTCGAAGAATTTTTCAAAATTATTATCGGCAGTTCCGCCGGTTTGACCGCCGTCATTATTTATATGTTTTTTCGCGGAGAATTGTTCAATTCCCGTTTTATTATTTTAATCGCTTGGATATCGGGAATTTGTTGCGTAACATCAAGCCGATTTTTTTTGAAAAAATTCAGGCATTGGCTGGCTAGAAACAGCGATATCGGCATACGCAGGATGTTCATTATAGGACAAAATGACATTACGAAAAAAATCGCCGCCTCGGCATCGGACAATTTTTATAAAATTGTCGGTTATTCGTCCGATGTTGATTTTGGATTTTTGGAAAAATCGGCAAGAGATTTGAAGATTGACGATATTTTATTGTCCGATATTGATTTTCCAAAAGAGAAAATAATGAAATTGATGTATTTTTGCGAAGATAATTATATCGCGTTGAAATTCGTGCCTAATATTTTTCAAATCTTAACTTCCAATACGGAAATGGCGAATTTTGCCGGTTATCCGGTTGTGGAATTAAAAAGGACTGCTTTGGACGGATGGGGGCAGATTATTAAAAGAATAATTGATGTGGTTGGCGCGATTTTTGGTATTATCGCGTTGATGCCGTTATTTGGTTTCGTATTCTTATTTATAAAGTTGGATTCGGAGGGGCCGGTTTTTGTTAAATTGAAGCGCGTCGGTTATGGAAGGGTTTTCGATTTGTATAAATTTCGGTCAATGATTAAAAATGCCGAATCGTTAAAAAAAGACTTGGCGGTGTTTAATGAAAGAAAGGGAAGCCCGCTTTTTAAAATGAAAAATGATCCGCGCGTTACGCGCGTAGGCAGAATTTTGCGGAAAACTCGTTTTGACGAATTGCCGCAGCTGTTCAATGTTTTAAGGGGAGAAATGAGTTTAGTCGGTCCGAGGCCGCATGAGCCCGCGGAAGTGGCGGAATACCAGCGGCATCATAAAAAAGTTTTGGCAATCAAGCCCGGAATTACCGGCTTGGCGCAAATCAGCGGCAGTTCCGATTTGCCATTTGACGAGGAAGTGAGGTTAGATACTTTTTATGTGGAAAATTGGACTCTCGCGAAAGATATTAAAATTTTAATAAGAACATTGCGCGTAATATTTTTTGATAAAAGCGCGTGCTAGGTTTTACGAAATACGAATTTTTACGAATATACTAATAATAGCGGAAGACCTCCGATTCGTATATTCGTAGTTATTCGTATTTCGTAAAGAAATGAAAATAGCATTAGTCCACGACTATTTAACCCAATACGGCGGCGGCGAGAGAGTGCTTGAGGCGTTTTCCGAGATTTGGCCGGAAGCGCCAATTTTTACTTTGGTATATGATGCCAGATTAACTGGCGGCCGGTTTGAAAAAAAAGAAATTCATACTTCGTTTTTGCAGAAAATTCCATTCGTCAAATCAAAGCACCGTTTGTTTTTATTTTTAATGCCGATAGCCGTTGAGCAGTTTGATTTATCCGATTACGATGTCGTGCTTTCTGATTCGGCAAGTTACGCGAAGGGGGTTATCACAAAACCGTCCACGTTGCATATTTGTTATTGTCATACGCCGACTCGTTATGCCTGGGATGATTCCCATAGGTATATCAAGGAAGCGAGGTATTCTTATTGGATTAAAAAATTGGTGCCGTTAGCCGTTAATTATATTCGTTTATGGGACAGGGAAGCCGCGTCGCGCGTTGATAAATTTATAGCCAATTCTTATTTTGTAAAAAAGAGAATTACAAAATATTATGGTAGGGAAAGCGAAGTGATACATCCGCCGGTAAGCGTTGACGGATTTGAAGCTTCCGACAGCGTTGATGATTATTTTTTGATGGTCGGGCGGTTTTTACCGTACAAAAAATTTGATTTGGCGATTAAGACGTTTAACCAGCTCGGTTGGCCGTTAAAAATTATGGGCGATGGTCCCGAACGAAGACGTCTTTTGAGAATGGCAAATCATAATGTTGAATTTTTAGGCAGTCAAAGCGATGATGTTTTAAGGCGATGTTATTCAAAATGTCGCGCGCTTATTTTTCCACAGGAAGAAGATTTCGGCATAGTGGCATTGGAAGCAATGGCGTCTGGCAGGCCGGTAATCGCGTATCGCGCCGGCGGAGCGCTGGAAATAGTGGAAGAGGGCGCGACCGGTATGTTTTTCAACGAACAAAACGCGGACAGTCTGGCGGAATGCTTGGAGCGGTTTAATTATAAAAATTTTAATTCCGCCGCTATTCAAAAATATGCTTCGCGATTTGATAAAGAGATATTTAAGGATAAGATTAAGAATTTTATAGAAAATAGTTATAAAGAGTTTGCCCTGAAATATGAAACCTAAAACATGGAACTCGGAACATAAAATATTGTAGTCGCCATGCGTTCTATGTTATGTGTTCCATATTTCATATTATGTGACTTTGAATTACGAAATAGCCAACGCGAGAGACCCGGTCTCCTCCAATTAACTTACATTGCCGATATTTATCTTTATTTTTCAATGGATAATTGTTCTGTGCCACAGGAAATTAAATGGCGGAGACCGGGTCTCAAAACGTTTCGTAATTTAAGATTATGTGAAGTATGACTATCGGTATTGATTTGCGAATTTTGGCGCGGGACGCCAATACGGGGGTGGAGGAGTACGCGAAAAAACTCCTTTCTTTTTTAATTCCGCTGGACAAAAGCATTAAGTATAAGATTTTTTATAATGGTTATAAAAAAATTCCGCTGGATTATGAATGGGCGCGTGCGGAAAATATTGAAGTTTTCGAATCTAAAATACCGAATAAATTTTTGGAAATTTCCGGTCGTTTCGATTTTCCAAAAATAGACAGATTGCTTGGCGGGATTGATATTTTTTTTCAGCCGCATTTTTTGCCCGCGGCTTTGAGCCGGAAAATTAAAAGAGTTATCACTTTTCATGATTTGTCATTTGAGCGATATTCGGAGTTTTTTTCACAACACCAAAAATTTTGGCATAAAAGGATTGATCCGCGTGGGCAGGCAAAACAGGCGGATAAAATAATAGCAATTTCAAAATCAACTAAAAATGACCTGGTTGATTTGTACGGCATCGCGCCGGATAAGGTTCAAGTTATCCATTCGGGCGTAAGTTTTCCAAAAAATATCGCTGAAATTGAAAAAAAATCGTGCGTTGCGAAATACAATTTACCGGCCAATTTTATTTTATTTTTAGGCACATTGGAGCCGAGAAAAAATGTCTTGGGCGTTGTTAAGGCATTTGAAGTTTTAAAGAATAGTCAAAAGTCCGATTTATTGCTGCTCCCCTCCCCGCAAGTAATGCGGGGAGGGGAGCAGCAGGATCTCAAGCTGGTTATTGCCGGCGGACGCGGTTGGCTTTGCAATGAATTGTTTGATTATGTCGCCGTTTCAAAATATAAAGATGACATTATTTTTTTAGGCAGAGTTTTAGATAAAGAAAAAGAAATTTTGTACTCATTGGCGAGTGTCTTTGTGTTTCCGAGTTTTTTTGAGGGTTTTGGTTTTCCGCCATTGGAAGCGATGGCTTGCGGAACGCCAGTTGTGACGTCAAATGTTTCTTCCTTGCCGGAAGTTGCAGGCGATGGCGCGATAATGGTGAATCCGTACCATGTCGACGAAATAGCCGGAGCCGTAAAAATGCTTTTAGACAATGGTAATTTGAGAGATATAATAATAGAAAAGGGGAGGGAACGGGCGCGTCAATTTTTGTGGCAAAAATGCGCGGAAGAAACGTTTGATTTTATTATCGGGCAAGAAAAATAAAAAGATGAACTCTGCGGAGTCCATCTTGCAATATTTTTTATTTTTGCATTTTTATAATTTCGGAAAATATTTTTTTAATCATTTCCGGCGAGCGGATTTGTTGTTTCGGTATCAGCAACACCGTATTTCCGCCGGAAATAATTTCATTTTTTCCGGTTTCTTCGATGATGAATCGGTCAATTGAACAGGCAAGAAAATCTTTTGATGGTTTAATATTCCCGGCTTTTACTTCTGAAACATGAACAAAAGTGTATGTTCCTCCGATGCATTTAATTGTTTCCAATATTTCATTGAAGTTTTGTTCATTGGGACATCCTTGGTAATTATTTTCCAGAAAAAGATTGGTTAATTCGAGTGTAGCTTCTCTGCCAAATTCTTTGTTGATTTCCATGCCTATAAGTTGATTGTTTTTAAATAGACCGGTTCGTATCATCGGTTCCTTCTCGGAAGAATGAACGCATACTGCAAAAATTGCCAATGCGCATAGAGCAGATAATAAATATTTTAGCATTGCAGCCGCCCCCTTTCAAAAAATACAAATTTTTTTTAAATAACTTTTTATACTGTTTATAATATAATTATAATGAAAAAAAATAAATATACAATCGGTATAGACGCGCGGATGTATGGCGCGGCGCAAACGGGTATCGGCACTTATATAGAGTATCTCGTAAAAAATTTACTTGAAATAGACTTCGAAGCAGATGCTTCGCATCGCTGCGGGGTGAGTAAAAATAATTTTTATAAAATTTTTTTAATGGAACCGGAATTCGGTAGGTTTAAAATTACTCAAGAAAACGTTGAAAAAATAAAAGTGAATAGCCGCTGGTACGGTTGGCGCGAGCAATTGATTTTTCCATGGCAGATGGCGCGCGAAAAAGTTGATTTAATGCATTTTCCTCATTTCAATGTTCCGATTATGTATCGTGGAAAATTTATAGTAACAATTCATGATCTTACACCTCTTTATTTTCCTGGCCGCAAAATGGGCGGTTCTTGGTTAAGAAAAAAAGCTTTTAAATTTGTTTTTAAAAACGCCGCGCGAAAAGCCGAAAAAATAATAGCCGTTTCCAATTATACCAAAAATGATTTGATGAAAAATTTTTCAGTCAATGAAAAGAAAATAAAAGTTATATACGAGGGAATTAAAAAATCATCCAACCGGGTTTCTGCCGATTTGGAAAGTTACGGAATAACAAAGCCGTATATTCTGTATGTCGGGGTTTGGCGCCAACATAAAAATTTAGTCGGATTGATAGAAGCGTTTGATATTTTGATCAAAAAATACAATATGGATTTGCGGCTTGTTTTAGTTGGTGGCGAAGATCCTTATTACCCGGAAATAAGAAGGACGTGGGAGAATTTGAATCTCGGCGGCAGGATAGTAACGCCCGGTTTCTTGAAAGACAATGAGATGGCGAGTTTTTATCAAAATGCAAATTTATTTGTTATTCCTTCCTTTGCCGAAGGGTTTGGTTTTGTCGGTTTGGAAGCGGCCGCGGCGGGAACGCCGGTTGTTTCTTCAAATGCCGCTTCTCTTCCGGAGATTTTGGGGGAGGGGGCGGTTTATTTTGATCCATACAATATAGAAGATATGGCTCAAAAGATGCGCGTTGTTTTACTTGATGCCGATTTAAGGAATAAGCTGGTTATGAAGGCACACGAAAATCTTAAGAAATACAGTTGGGAAAAAATGGCAAAGGAAACTTTGGGATTATATGAAGATATGTTGCGTCTAATGAAATAACCGCAAAATTGCTTTATTTTTTGGTATCCGATACGATATCGGATGATAAAGGAATACGATTTAGAAAAGAAAAAGGCATAGAAATTTCTAATTTTTATATTTAGTACCCCTTCCCCTTTCAGGGGAAGGCGGGGGATGAGGTTTCGTAATTCAACCTCACCCCAACCCTCTCCTGAAAGGAGAGGGGGGAAATCACCTCACCCCAACCCTCTCCTGAAAGGAGAGGGGGGAATAAAGTTATCCCCAATTTTACGCTATCCGATATTAAACGATATTGGATTTTTATTGTATAATATATGTATGATAATAGAGGGGGGCAAGAAAAAATATATATCTCTTCATGAGGCTTCCACGCGTTGTTTTTATTCGCAGGAATATTTGGGTTTGCGCGCGCGGCAGAGAAAATTGCAATCGGTAAAAATTGGCAAGAATTGGATGACAACGGTTGAGTGGGTGGACGAGTATGTCGCGCGTAACAGCAACGGCAAAAATTTTATTAAAAATGTTAATGCGCCGGAAGAAAAGAAATCAGAAGAAATAAAACCGGAAACGATTCCATCGTTGCCGGTAAAAACAAAAATAACAATTTTAGAAAATTGGCGAAAATTATTTTCGGCGATCCGATTGGCGGTCGCCGGTTTTTTAAAAGTTTCATTATCGGCAGCGGAATTATTTTTCGGTTTATTGAAAGTTGGCGTTAATTGCGGGAAAAATATTTTTGGATTATTTTTGTCGGCGATCGGTTGCGCGGTTTCGCGCGTTAAAAATTTGCAGTGGAAAAATTTGGCGAAATTGCCGTTCGCGGAAAGTTTTGCGATCGCGACAATGGCGTTTTTATTTTTGTTCGGAATTTCTTTCGCGAAAAATTTTTCCAATGTCTCGGATAATGTTTCGGAGATTTTTAGCGCGGCGGTTGATGATTTAAAAAATGTTTACGCGGATATTTCATTAGTGGTAATTTCAGAGTCGCGATTTTATCCGGAAACCGCCGAATATAATTATCACCGTTTTGTTTTTCGCGTTTCGGAATTTTATTTTGACGCGAAAAATATTTCCGATCAAAAAAAATCTTTTTTCAAAAATAATATCGCGCGCGTTTATAAGAATATTGTTGATGCCGAAGAAACAGCGACTGTCAAGAAAATCGGTTTTTCATTTTTTTCCGTTTTCGGAAAAACAATGTCGGAAACCGGCGGCGATTTAGCGGCGTCCGTTTTTTCTCCATTCGCTAAAACCGCTGATAAATTTTCCCGATGGAGCAATGTCGCGGAGTCGAAACTCGGCAGCGCTTACTTGAAAACAATATCATATCTTATTCCCGGCTATACGGTGGAGATATTGAATCAGCAGTCAATAACAGCTTTTCGTCTTCCAGAAACCCAGGAAACAATCATCAGGGAAATAGTAAAAGAAACGATAATCAAAACTCCTCCGACTGAAAAAATAATCAAACAGGAAGTTCAAAAAATAACCGAAACGGAAAAATTTACGGAGGTAACAAAAATTACCGAAACGGTCAAAGATGTTGATGTCGCGGATATCAATAATCGTATTTCCGGAGTGGAGTCAATGATAGCGAGTATACGAACGAGCGATAATTATGTTTCTACGCCGAGAGTGTTTAATGAATCCGGCAATCTTACTTTTACCGCTAGAGGGGGGGGGAGTATTTTTTTATCCGCTGATAACGGTCTTCAGCTTAATGGCGGTCAGATAATTTTGGACGCCAATGGTGCTTTCAATACTCTTCCTTATATTACCGTCAAAGATACTCTTAATTTGGATAATACCAATTTTCAGCAAACCGGTTCTTCCCAAATAAACACTATGGAAGGCAATTTGACTGTTCGGGGTAACACCGTTTTAGGCGACTCGTCTGTTGATACTTTGACCCTTAACGCGGCAACAATAACAAGCGTCGGTTCAATAGTATGGAACATCGCCGACAGCGGAACATTGATATGGAAAGACGGAACCAATACATTGATGACTTTGACGGATAGCGGAACAACTGGAAATTTAGCGCTTACGGGCAATGTTTCCGGAGTTGATTTGGCGCTTAGCGGCAACGCGACTATCGGCGACGCCACCAGCGACGAAATAGCTTTGAATAGCCGTTTTGTCAGTTCCTTGATTCCAAAACTGGATGCCAATATCGATTTGGGAACCAGCGATTTGCGTTTTAATAATATTTACGCGTTGACAATGAATACCGCCGGAACGAATAATTCAGGCCAGGCGGCGTTTACTTATAATCCTCCCAATTCTTCCATTACCAGCTCTTCGGTTTTGATCAATCCTACGACGATTGACGCCAATGATCCGTTGCTGGGTATCGCCATTGCCGGTTCGGAGCGTTTTCGCGTTGACGCGGAAGGCGACGTTTCTTTTGTCGGTTCCGCCACCATCGGCGACGCTTCCACGGATACGCTGACTCTCAACGCAGGGACGATCACCAGTGCCAGTCCGACGACATGGGCG
>Ga0075916_122_pt1 | contig 27269 bp, 23 predicted proteins | sample RifGroA2_FD_68335 | JGI IMG/M metagenome (GOLD analysis project Ga0075916, IMG submission 68335) | Parcubacteria (OD1-vii) bacterium GW2011_GWA2_38_13b | reverse complement strand
AAAATTTTAAGAGTGGCTGAAGATGAAAGCGATGTAATAATTTGGGATGGCGGGAATAATGATTTGCCGTTTTTTAAACCCGATTTATGGATAACAGTTACGGATCCCCATCGAGTGGGCGATGAACTTAAGTACCCGCACGGATTATGGAATTTAGAAAACGCGGATATTGTTTTAATGAATAAAACGGGAAGTGCCGATCCGTACGATGTTGAACTTTTACTGGAAAATATAGAGAAAAATAAAAAATCGGCGAAAGTTTTGGTTTATAAAACCGACATGGAGATAACCGTGGAATCGCCGGAATTTTTAAAAGATAAGCATGTTATAGCGATAGAAGACGGGCCGACTGTTACGCACGGAGGTATGCCATACGGTGCGGCAGTTTTAGCCGCCAAAAAATATGGTGCTGAACTGGCTGATCCGCGACCGTATTTAGATGAACCATTGATAAAGGTTTTTAATAAGTATCCTCATTTATGGAATACAAAGATACTCCCGCTTATAGGATACAGCGCGCGAGAGGTACGGGCGATAGAGAGAACAATAAAGGTTACGCCAGCCGATGCGGTTTTATATAGTTCGCCGATAGATCTTAATCGTGTGATTAAGTCTATGATTCCAATGATACAAGCGAAATATGAATTAGTTTTTAATTACGAATTAGACGAAAAATTATTCAAAACGCACGTTTTGGACAAAACTAACGAAATTATAAAAAAATATAACACAGATTAAATTTTTAAGGGTCGGAAAAATTCCGATCCTTTTTATTGTGTCGTTGAAATTTTTTTGCATTCTGAGTACATTTTTAATATTTGTAAAGGTTGTATGATTTTTTTAATTTGGTAAAATAAATAATAGTTATTTGAAAAAATAATTTTTAGAAAGAGAGGAGTATTTTTATGGAAAATAGTTTGTCCAGATCATTCTCGTTTGTTGCCGTATCGGGGATAAATTTCCCGTATCGTAGTCGAAGATATCTTATCAATTTAGTTCAAGATATCGCGAAAGAAGATAAGGTTAATAATTTTATTTTTGCCGGCAATACTTTGGACGGACGTTCTTTAGAAAAGGATTTAAAGAATCGGATAAAAGAAAAAAAAGAGTCAATTAAGAAATATAACGAAACGGCTCCGCGCGGCAAAAAAATTAAACTTGACGATAAGGAAAAGGAAGAAATAAGAAGCGATTTTATTATGGATATGGCATTGTCTTTTAATGATTTTTTAACACAGGTGGGGATTAATTATCATATCGTGATGGATGAGGTTTATGATCGGCCGATAGGAATGGAAGTTTTAAGAAAATTACAAGATATGAATCGCGATGACATACGGCTTATCAATGATTCTGAAGCCAAAATCCCCATAAATATACAGGGCGTGGAAGAAATGCGTGTCATTGTTCCGCGCAAAAAACCATGGTTTTACAAGGTAATCACGGGGCTTATGCAAAGATTGATTGATTCGTTTGTGCAAAGGACCTTTTCGCCTCCGCCTTCATTGATTTTAGTGGGTTGCTGCGGAATTGGCGCCCAGTTGCCTTCTTATAAAGGCGTGTATTCATTTGCCATTCCGACATTGCATAAAATCAACGAACAGCAGTCAACGGAAAGTACGGTTGGTTGTTTATCAATGAAGATTTCCAAAAATCACGAAGGAAAACTTAGTGTAGATCATAAGAGATATTATGATTTTCGTTCAGTGATTTTTAATGAGCGCGAGATTGCCACTGTCAATAATGTTTCTAATAAGGAAAAAAGAGTTATTGATGCCTTAAAATCCAGCTCGGCCAGTTTGAAAACTTTGATGTTTCGTGTTAATAGCAATGAGCAAGATTTTATTAACGAAGACGATATTAAAAAAATGCTTGGCGAGTTGGAAGATAAAAGCATTATCGTATGGGATAAAGAATCAAACAGGTATTCTATAAATGAAAGTTTGGTGCAGAAAGCCAATGTAAGTCTTGATGAGTTTTTGAAAGACAGCAAGGTAATAGAACATACCGTTCTTTCTTGCTTTCATGTGGGAGCGCTCAAATCTCTTTATTTTACGGCATTGAAATATTTGCCGATCAATGCCGTGAATTCCGATGCTTTAATTTTGAATGGTGATACGATTTTAGGTTTAGCGCATAATACTGAATATACGGGGGAGTGTCTTCCTATCGCCGTCGGTTATGATAAGCAGGAAATTATAGCGGCTCACATAATTCATAAAATTTTACGGGAAATTTTCGAAAAGCGTTTTGAGCGGATAAAGGATAAAAATAATTTAGCGATTCCCGTTATTCTGGATAAATGCTTAATTAATTTGGTTATCAATACGGGAAATCATGATCTCTGGGAAAATTATGCCAAAAGCGCTTTGCCGTTATCTCTCTTACATAGTCAATTGAAGTCATTGTTAATGAAAAGCATAATTGATATATGCGAAAAAAATGGTTTAAAATTAAACCTTTTTATGGTTGATGGTATTATAGAAGAAAAAATAATAGGAGTAGGGGAGAATAATGTTGTGGAGATAAATGGCGTGCCGATCGGTTTAAAACATCCGCATAAAGCCAGAACTTTGGCTAAATCGCATAGGATTCAGGAAGTAGCGGCTTTTTTTTCGGAACAAAAATTCAAGAATTATCCCGAGCTTTCATTGGTGTATGTCGCCAATTTTCACGAAGCGGCGGCTGTAAGCGTAAGCATTTTTGGCCGGACTATTTTAGGAGTAATGACCGGAGCTTACCTGAAAGATACTATTTTTGAGAATCATAAGGATAAAGTCGTTGATTACGGATCGGCTAAAGTGAGAGTTTGTTTTAATCCAAAAAAACAAATTATTTACAGCGAGGTTGATTTTGATCAACGAATTCACTCGTTTGATAAAAAAATCGTTTTAGCGGACAAATTGACAAGTAAAGATGTTTTGAAATTATGTTTGAGACTTTGTAAAATTGTTAATTTGCCATGGAGAAGCAATTAAATTAGAATCCTTCGCGGTATCGCGAGGGATTTTTTATTTTTAGAAATAAAAAAATATTTGTAAATAATTCTACGCTTGTTATAATAATTATTATGTTGAAAGAACTAATGTTCAAAAATTTTATAACAAAAATAGCCGTGGAAGCCGGCGGAATTTTGCGCGAAAAATTCGGGAAAATTCGTGGCATAAAATTCAAAGATAAATTCGGCGATCCGGTAACTGAAGCGGATTACGCGTCGGAAAAGCATATCATTTCCGCGATTCGGAAAAAATTTCCCACGCATAATATATTATCGGAAGAAGACGGTAATCATAACCGTCAAAGCGATTATTTATGGATTATTGATCCTTTAGACGGAACTAGCAATTTTACGATGGATATTCCGTTTTTTTGCGTTTCCATAGCCGTGGCGCGCAAGAATAAAATATTGGCCGGCGTTATTTACGATCCAATTCATAGTGAATTGTTTTTCGCGGAAAAAGGCAACGGCGCTTCTCTTAATGGCAAGAAGATCGCGATTTCCAATGTTTCCAAATCAAGATTATCTAGAGTGATGATGGCGTGGAACGGAATTAACGCTAAAACTTTGGATGTATTGAAAATGTTTTCCGACAACGGTTTCGCAAAGGTGCGGGCAATCGGTTCGGCGGCGCTTGGGTTGGCTTATGTCGCGGCCGGTCGCGGCGATGCCTATATGTCATTGGGTTGTAAATTGTGGGATGTGGCGGCAGGCGTTATTATTATTTCCGAGGCCGGAGCGAAAATCAGCGATATTTCCGGCAAGAAGTGGGATTTTCAGTCATCAACATTAGTCGCGGCTAATAAAATTCTCCATAGTAAAATTACAAAATAATAACGTTTTATGAATTTATATAATATTTTAAAATTAAAATTATTTTTTTCTTCGGTTATTTTATTATTTTTATTTTTTGCCACAATCGGTTTTTACGGTTTTGTTCGTTACCGGATTAACACGCCTTTAAATATGGCGGATGGCGAAGAAAAAATTTTTATTATCGCCAAAGGAGAGGGAGTGAAAGAAATCGCTGTTCATTTGGAAAAAGAAAATTTAATTCGCGGCGCTTTTTATTTTGAAATGCATATTTGGTTTCAAAATATTGAAACCAAAATGCAGGCAGGCGAATATTTGATTTCTCCGAAAATGAGCATAAAAGATATGGCGCGAAAATTCAGCGAAGGAGATGTTGTTTCCAATGAAATGGAAGTGACTTTTCCCGAAGGTTTTACTATACGCGATATGGAAGAACGGCTCGCGCAAAAAGGATTTGAAAATATAAATTTAAGCCAATTCAAGCCGATTTTTTTCGGATCGCGTTTTTCATCTCTGCGCGATATAAACGCCGTCAATTTAGAAGGATTTTTATTTCCCGACACTTACAATTTTAATAAATTGTGGTCATCGCGGGAAATTATTGAAAAAATGCTGGGGAATTTTGACGAAAAAATATCACCCGATTTATCATTGGAAATAAACAGGCAAGGAAAAAACATTTTTGACATTGTTATTATGGCATCTATAATTGAAAAAGAAGTAAGGACCGGCGAAGATAAAAAATTGGTCTCCGGAATTTTATGGAAACGCTGGAGTATTGGTATGCCCTTGCAGGCGGACGCCACTGTTGTTTATGCTTCGGGAAAGAAAAACGGATATGTGACTTTTGAAGATTTAAAAATTCAATCGCCGTACAATACTTATCTATACGCCGGTTTGCCCATAGGTCCGATTTCCAATTCCGGATTGGAAAGCATTGTTGCCGCGATATATCCGCAATCAAGCGATTTTTGGTATTATCTTTCCAAACCAAGCGGCGAAACGGTTTTTTCCAAAACATTAACAGAGCATAATAACGCGAAAATAAAATATTTAAAGTAACATATTTCCGATGTCTGATTTATTCTTTCCTTTAAGAAATTATCAGCCCAAGGCTGACCCGTCCTCGGGCGGGGAAATTAGAAATTAGAAATTTTATAAATTGGTTCCACGATACGTATTTTTTACTAAAGGCGCGGGCGTTCATAAAGAACAATTAAGTTCTTTTGAAATGGCGCTTCGCAAGGCGGGGATAGCTCCGTTTAATTTGGTAACGGTTTCCAGTATTTTCCCGCCGGGATGCAAAAAGGTTTCAGTTGAAGAGGGATTAAAAATGTTATCGTATGGTTCAATTGTTTATTGCGTTATGAGCCGTAATGCTACCAATGAACCGAATCGACTAATAGCGTCTTCTGTTGGATTGGCACTGCCCGCCGATAATAATGCTTACGGCTATTTGAGCGAACATCATTCTTTTGGCGAAACGGATGAGAAGGCGGGGGAATACGCCGAAGATCTTGCCGCTTCAATGCTTGCCACGACACTGGGAATTGATTTTGATCAGTCGCAAAGCTGGGATGAACGGGAGCAGATAATGAGCGGGAAGATTATCAAAACATCCAATATTACCCAGTCGGCGACCGGAGATAAAAACGGGTTTTGGACTTCCGTCGTTACCGCGGCGGTATTCGTGATTTAAGATGGTGTTATTGACAAAAATTTACACTTTGTTAAGATATTAAATATAAACTCTATTAGAAGTTTAAAGATAGACCATTTTAAAAAATAGTATATAAGCTGCAAGGTGGCTTCACCTCATTGGCAGATTTAAAAATAAAAACTTTTGATGAACTTCTAACGGGGTAAATAAAAAAAATAATCAGCCGCAGAAGCGGGCGATGCCAATAAGACTCGCGGAGGCAATAAAATAGTTTAAGCTATCGCTTTCTCTATTATTGTTTTTGCGGCTTTATGGCCGCATTTTAAATAAACCTGTCGGCAGGCAGGTTTAAAATGATTTAAAACTATGTCTTTAACCAAAAAACAAAAACAAGAAATAGTCATTGATTTAAAAGATAAATTACAGAAGCAAAAGTTAGTTGCTTTTGTGAATTATAAAGGGGTTACCGTTAAGGGCTTATCTTCTCTGAGGCGCGATTTGAAAAAAGAAGGAATAGAGTTTAAAGTTTCAAAGAAGACATTGATTGATTTGGCGCTTAAAGAATCCGGTTTGAAAAATATTTCGGTTAAAAATTGCGACGGGCAGATTGCTTTAGCTTTCGGTTATAACGATGAAATCGCGCCGGCACGGTTGCTTTATAAATTTTCCAAAACGAATAAGTCGTTGAATTTGCTTGGCGGAATTTTAGCGAATAATTTTATTGATAAAGCGGAGATTATAAATTTGGCAAATTTACCATCCAGGCAGGAACTTTTGGGAGCGGTAGCGGGAACAATGAATGCCGTTATTGGAGGATTTGTCAGGGTTTTAAGCGGTAATATAACGGGATTATTAACTGTTTTAAGTAAAATTAAAAAATAATCATTTTTTAAATTATCAATTATCAATTATCAATTATCAATTATCAATAAATTTTCAGTTATTAAATTTATAAATTGAAAATCAATGAATTGTTTGAAAATTGCAAAATTGAAAATTGAAAATTATAGTATATGGCCGAAGAAATAAAAAAAGAAGAAAAAGTGGAAATTCCCGCTAAATTTCAAGATTTAGTGGCGCAAATTGAAAAAATGAGCGTATTAGAACTTTCGGAACTTGTTAAAGTTCTCGAGAAGAAATTCGGCGTGTCTGCGGCGGCTCCGGTTATGGCGATGGGAGTCGCGTCTGCGGTAGCCGGCGGAGGAGCGGAAGAAGAAGAGAAAACATCTTTTAATGTACAATTAAAAGATGTCGGAGCGCAAAAAATTCAGGTGATAAAAGCCGTTCGTGAAATAACGGGCAAGGGATTGAAAGAGGCGAAGGATTTGGTTGACGGTGCGCCGTCAATGATTAAAGAAGGAGCCACAAAAGACGAAGCGAATGATATTAAGAAAAAAGTGGAAGAAGCGGGCGGGAAAGTGGAATTAAAGTAATTCAATGTAATTAAATAAAAAATCCTCCGGCAGTATCGCGGAGGATTTTTTATTTGATGATTATCGTTGATTTTCCCGTCAAAAAGTAAAATATAATTATCGCGATAAGAAAAATTATCAGCGCCGCGATTATTGTTGTTTTTTTGCGGCGAATCGTGCCATTGCGCGAATATTTAATTATCGCATTTTTTAGAAGCCATACCCGTCGGCAGGTCTTGTTTACCGGCGGGCAGGCAGGCAAAAATTTTCCGAAAAAATATTTTATAAAGCCCCAAAAATTAAAAAGTTCTTTTTTGGCTCGGCACGATATTTTTGGCAGCCGTTGTTTTAAAAATTCATTGCCGTTGTTTTTTAAAAATAGTATTTTAGATTTATAATTATTGGCATTGCCGGAATTTTGTTTTCCGGTTGTATTTCCGGCAGCATTGATAATGTCAACGCGATTCGGATCATAAATATTCGCCGCATTTTTTAATTCTTCATATGAATAACGTATTGTTGAAACATTTTCTCCCGCGATTACTCGTATCATAATAAGACCGCAAGGAGCTTGTTTTTTGTCTTTTCGCAATGTTTCTGATATGTATTCACAGCTATTTTCAAAAGAATTGTTTGCTATGACGGTTTTTATGGCGGCGGGAGGAAATAATTCCGGAAAGCGGGAAGTGGCGAGTATTAAAAAATCTTTTTTCGCTAATCGGCCGGTCGCGATGTTGTTAAAAATTTTGGGAGCGTATATTTTTTTTTCAATAAACAGTTTTTTTTCTATTTCCAGAACCGAATCGCCGCGTAAAAGAAATATTTTTGATTTTCCGCAGGCGGTAAAATGAAATAATTGGTTTGCATAGGCGGCAACTATAAAATTGACGTTCCGGATATTGAAATATTTTTTTTCCGAAACGATTTCCGCGAAAAAAGAATTTGCTTTTTTAATGGATTCTTCAAAACTTTTACGCGAATCTCTTTTGCGGTCTTTATAGTATTCCCTTTTTATTTGAGAGGATATTTGGCTGATTATATTGGTATTTTCGGCGGCGAATTTTTCCAGTTCTTCGCGGTTGGTATTTTCAGCGGTTGAAAGGGAACTTTGGTCAATTTCGCCAACAATGAATAAATCGCCCAGTTTACTTTCTTCAATATTGATTGGTTTGTAAATAAGAGTATGGCAAACAGAATCATTTGAGTTGCGCGTGAATTCGTGCGTAGACAGTTTAATATTTAATTCGTTTTTCATTAAAGTCGGCATATATAAAAATATTATAACATTTTTATTGAGAACTGAATATGAATATTCCGTTGATTTTATTGCGGGCAGAGGATAAAATGATATTATAATTGAAAAAATGTTAATTGTTTATTAAATATTGTAAAGTTAAATCAGTTTGAGTTTTTTACGATATTTAATGCGCGGTTAAACGATAAATATGGAAAATCAAATTTTAGAGAAATTATTCGACTCGCCGATAAAAGTAAGATTATTGAAGTTGTTTTTAAGAAATGACGGCATTTTTTTCTCCATAGATGATATAGCGTCAAAAATACATATTAGCGCAAGGTACGCGCGCAAAGAAGTGGAAAAATTAAACGATATAAATTTTTTAAAAACAAAAACGGTTAAGATTAAAGTGCGATGCGGTCTAAAAAAAATTAAAGTTAAAAAAGCGATTGCTTATAGCGTTAATTCCGACTTTACGTTTTACCCGGAATTAAAAAATTTGGTATTCAAGTCCAGTCCCGCTTCCGAAGATAATCTGAGGATTGGCATACAAAAAATAGGGAAAATAAAATTGGTAATATTAGCCGGTCTTTTTATCAACAGCGAATCGTCCCGAATTGATTTGGTTATGGTGGGGGACGGTATAAATCAAAAGAAACTTGAACGTTTTTTGGGAAATTTGGAAGCGGAAGTTGGGAAAGATATAAAGTATGTCGTTTTAACGACCGAAGAATTCAATTATCGTTTAAGTATGTTTGACAGATTTTTGCGCGATGTTCTGGATTATCCGCACAAAAAACTTATAAATAAATTAAAGATATGGAATGGGGGTGTTTAGTCCCGACGTTCCGACCTTTTGTTTTTAGCAAAAATGTCGGAAGTCAGGATCCCGATTTTTGCCAAAGGCGAAATATCGGGACTTGGTGGTAGGGGGTTGTATTTTTACCTTATTGATAAATTAGATAGTGATAGGCAGGGGCATTTAGCTCAGTGGTAGAGCGCTTCGTTCACATCGAAGAGGTCGCAGGTTCGATACCTGCAATGCCCACCAAAATCTGACTTTTTTTAATTTGACCGATTTTTGCCCGCCCTCGTTTTCTATCGTCGCCGAATTTCGTATTTCGCTTCGCGTAATGCGCCACCAAGAAAAAATTCAGGTCAATTAGTTCAATTTTATTTAGTAATATAACAGGTAGTTGGTTGACTCAGTTTCAATAATTATTTTTTGACAATTTGCTGTTAAGTAAATTTTTAAGTAATGGAATTAAATTTTCGTTGAGATGATTAAAACGCCATTCTATTTCTTTAAAGTATGAATGAAAATACTTTTCATACCTTAAATTTACCTTAACCAAGCGAATTTTCAAAGTTTTTAATTATAAATGAAGTTCATCTATTACCATATAATAAATTATGCTCAAAAAATTATTTATTTTAGTATTGGTTATAATAGCAGTTCTGTTATTGTTCGGTTTTATGAAAAAGATAAAACAAAAACAACCTACTCCCATTTCTACGCCACCTTCCGCCACTATTGGTTTCGGAGATTATGATTTTTCTTTGCAGTACGATGGGTCGGTAAGAAAATATCTTGTGCATATTCCGAAGAGTTATGATAAAAACAAAACGACCCCCTTGATTTTGGCTTTTCATGGAGGGATGGGAACAGCTGAAATTATGGCTGAAAATTATGACTTAATACCAAAATCGGATAAGGAAGGTTTTATAGTTGCGTTTCCAAACGGAGCGAGCAAATTTCCTTCGGGAAAATTTGCCACATGGAATGCTGGTAATTGTTGCGGATACGCTATTAAAAGCGATAGCGATGATGTTGGTTTTGTGAAGGCGATAATTGAAGATATTAAGAAGAAAGTTAATATTGGTAAAATTTTTGCGACAGGGATGTCTAATGGAGGTATGTTGTCGTACAGACTTGCCTGCGAGATGTCGGACACATTTGCCGCAATCGCTGCGGTTTCCGGAACGGATAATTACAATGGATGCAATCCTAAACAACCAATATCAATTATGCATATTCATGGATTGAAGGATGATCATGTTTTGTTTTACGGCGGCTGTGGGCCTGCATGCGTAGTGGGACCTGAAACAGAATTTGTTTCTGTGCCCGATACTATCTCTAGATGGGTAAATAGAAATAATTGTAACGTAAATCCACAAAGAGTTGTAGTGAATGAAAATACATATTATGATTTATATTCTAAATGCGATGGAGACGTTCAAGTTAAGCTTTATGTTGTCGAAGATGGAGGACATTCTTGGCCAGGCGCTAAAAAGGCTCCGAATCCTCTTGAAAAAAGCGCATCTTCGCAGGCAATATCCGCGACAGATGAAATATGGAATTTTTTCAAAAATAGTCTGTCGAAATAATTACTGAAAGAATGTGTTGTCACGGAGCAATATTTACAAACTTCAACGAAGTTGGCTAGTCAACAACGGAGAAACCCTGTTTCTCTATGGAGTTATCCACAATTAAGCCGTTTTCCCTTGTATTTTATCTTAGATATAAGGTATAATGACAATATAAGCATTTAATTTGAAATCAATGAAAATCCATTGATAATTATCGTTTATTTCAAGCGGTAATGATATCAAAAAGATTGAGTTGGTTTTATGTAAAATTTATGGAGGCATATTGCGTAAAATGCAAGGCGAAAAAAGAAATGAAAGACGCGAAAGAAGTGGAAATGAAAGGAAAGGGCGGAGTTGCGCGCCGGGCAATGACGGGAATTTGTCCCGATTGCGGAACAAAGATGTTCAGAATTATGGGAAAGAAATAGATCTTTGATTTTTGCCTAATCTATAAAACGGTCTTTATGGCCGTTTTATGTTGACTTATTTTTAGTTATATGGTATACTGTAAATAGGTAATTTAATGTAGTTTGTTCTTTGTTTAAGGGGAGAATTATTTATGGATACAGAAAATGAAAAAAAATTAGAAAATAATTTTTTGGCCCACGATGGTATGAATTGGGAGGAAATAGAAAAATTGAATGAAGAAATCCGTCGAGCTATACGCGAAACGGATCTGGAACTGGGGGAGTTATTATAAAAAAATGCTACGAGAGAAATTTCGTAGCATTTTTAATTTATCGGTTTGATTTGCGGTCCTTGCGGCGTATCGTCAACGCCATATCCGAGTTTGCCGATTTCGTCGCGTATTTTATCCGCTTCAAGCCATTTTTTTTCTTTACGCAATTTTTCCCGTTTTTGTTGCAGTTTTTTAACAAAAGCTGGAATTTTTATTTTTACTTTTGTTGTGGCGGACAATAAATCAAGCCCCAAGACAGAATCAAGCTCACTGATGAAATCAATAATTTTAGCGATATTTTCGTTGTTTTTGATTTCAATGGAACCGTTTCCGATAATCGTGATAAATGAAAATAATACGGCAAGCGCCCGGGGAGTGTTTAAGTCGTCATCCATCGCTTCTTTGAATGATTCCCGGGTTTTGTTTAGTAATTTATCAATACTATCGTCGTTTTCATTATTTTTAATATGATTTTTAGAACTCCTGATAAGAATTAATAAATTATGCAGGTTATTTAGGGAATTATTGGCGCTTTCCAGCGCTTCCCATGTAAAATTCATTTGGCTTTTATAATGCGAAATGAGCGTTAAGAGGCGAAAAGACAGCGGGTTTTTATATCCCCGGTCAATAACATCCCGAAGCGTATAAAAATTGCTTTCTGATTTGGACATTTTTTTTCCGTTAACCAGAAGGTGCCGGACATGCAGCCATATTTTTACGAATTTTTTTCCGGTAAGCGCTTCGCTTTGGGCTATTTCATTTTCATGGTGGGGGAAAATATTGTCTTCGCCGCCGGTGTGGACATCTATCGTTGGACCAAGATTATCAATACTCATCACCGAACATTCAATGTGCCAGCCCGGGTAGCCGAGCGACCAGGGTGATTTCCATTTCATCAGATGATTTTCCGGCGCCTTGAGCCACAGAGCGAAATCAAACCAATTTTTTTTCAATGGATTTGGTTCCAATCGCGCCGCTTTCTTTAGTTTTTTCAACGTATTGCCGGAAAGTTTTCCATAATCGTTGAATTTCGCGGTATCGTAAAAAACGGAACCGCCGGATTCGTAGCCGTAGCCGTTTTTAATAAGTTCGCTTACGGCTTTTATCATTTTTTTGACGTATTTGGTAGCGCGGGGGTAAATGTTCGCTTTTAAAATATTCAGTTTTTTTTCATCTTCCATAAACGATTTCGTGAAATAATCAGCTATGTCTTTCGGCGTTTTTCCCGTTTTTTGAGCGGCGGCAATTATTTTATCTTCGCCTTTTTCAATGTCGCTTTGCGTCAGATGGCCTACATCCGTTATGTTTTTGGCGTGCTTAATTCTGTAGCCAGAATACGCTAAATATCGTTTTAAAATATCGGCTATTATAAAACTCCTGAAATTACCGATATGGGCGTAATCATAAACAGTGGGACCGCAAGTATAAATCGTTGCTTTTTTGCCATTAAGCGGTTTGAATATTTCTTTTTTCTTTGTGTACGTATTATATAAGCGCAACATAAAATCTAAAAAATAAAATTTATAAACTCGAGGCTTGCCCAAGGCGGGAAAGCTGGCTCGCTTCACTGCGCCTGTTTTGGGTCAGGGACGGTAAGTTTAGGGGCTATAGCCATTTTTTCATTTTGAAATAAGAGAATATTCCGATTGTTGACGCGAGCATTATCCCAAGTATTATCCAAAAATCATTCGGTTGTCCGACAATCGGCATAATTTGCGTATTCATACTGAAAATGGCGGCTATAAGCGTAAGCGGGAAGACGGTAAGCGCCAGTATGGTAAGTGTTTTCATAATTTCGTTTGTTTTGGTCGTAAGCAATGATTCGTGCGTATCATGAAGCGCTTCAATGATTTCTTTGTGGTTTTCAAGGGCGTCCATCACCCGCGCGTAATCGCCAAGCATATCCGTGATATACGGTTTTATCTGCTCGCCGAAAAATTTTAAGCCGTGAATGGTAAGACTGTCAAGTATGGTTTTTTGAGGCCGAATAGTTCTTATGAAATTAGCCACATCGCGGCGCACAATGGCTATGTTCTCAATAATTGTTGCGTCCGGGTTGCGGGATATTTTTTCTTCAACTTCGTCAATTTTTTGTTGTATATGATTGAGTTCCCGGAAAGAAAATTCAAAAAGCGCTTCAATGATTTTGTAAAGCAAGTTTCCCGTATTTTTGCCGAACGCTTTTTCTTTGTTAGCGCCCGACAAACTGCAAGAGTCAAATAAAACTTGCAACGGTTCTATGGCGGCATAGTGCGTGGTTATTATCGCGTCTTTGGTAATGATAAAATCAATTTCCCGCGAAAAAGTTCTTTTTTTTCTGGGAATAAAAATCGGAAAATGGAGCACCATAAAAAGATAATAATTATATTCTTCCACTTTTGGCCGCATTGTCGGAACAAAAAGTTCATCCAAGATAAATTGGTCAAAATGAAAATTGTTTTTCAGGTATTCAATGTCTTTTGGGGTTGGATTATTTATATCAATCCATGTTAAATTATTGTGTTTTATTATTTGCATATATTTTTTTTGAAAAGTTAATTAGACCGGTTGTGTAATAATTTTCGTAGCGAAATTTTCAGATTTTAGGCGAGGCGAAGCAAAAATTTCGAAGAATATACAAGTGTATATGCTGAAAAATTTTTGCGAATCCGCCAGCTGGCGGACAAAATATGAAAATTACAGCAGAAAAATTATTACGCAGCAAGTCTATGATTATTCCCATATTTATAATATCATTTTTATCCCATACCAGAAAGCATTTTGTGCCGTTGACAATAGCACCTTTTTTTGATAAAGTATATTGCAGATCATTGAAAATTTCCATAAGGAGGATTTAAGTGAGCAAGAAAACATCGCTTTTTACGGAACATGTAAATTTAGGCGCGGCAATGACCGAATTTGGCGGTTGGGATATGCCGATTTATTATCCCAGCGGTATAATTAAAGAGCATAATGCCGTAAGGAAAGTGGCGGGATTGTTTGATGTTTCGCATATGGGAGAATTTCTTATTATTGGTCTAAACGCGCTTAATTTTGTTCAAAAAGTTAGCGCGAATGACGCGAGCCGGCTTAAAGTCGGGCAAATTCAATATTCTTTTTTGTTGAATGAAGGCGGCGGGGTGATTGATGACTTTCTTGTTTATCGTTTAGATGAACACGCTTTCCTTTTTGTTGTAAACGCTGGAAATCTTGAAAAAGATTGGCAATGGTTGAAAGCGAATGAAATGACTGGCGTCAAACTTTACGATGCGAGTGGCGCAACGGCTTTGTTGGCATTGCAGGGACCGAAAGCGCTGGAAATTATGTATTCTGTTCTCGGCGAATCATTTACTGGAGGCATAGCGTTGTCATCGTCTGAACCGGTTATGTCGCTTGCCTTATTGCGTTATTACAATTTTTCTTATTCCGAAATAGGCGGAAAAATCGTATTAATTTCCCGAACCGGATACACCGGCGAAGACGGTTTTGAAATTTTCTGTCAATCCGAAGATGCCGTGATGATTTGGAGAGTTTTACTAGAAAAAGGCAAGGATTGCGGTTTGATTTTCTGTGGTCTTGGCGCTCGCAATACTTTGCGTTTGGAAGCGGGAATGCCTCTTTGGGGTCACGAACTTAGCGAATTTCGTACTCCGTTAGACGCTATGCTTGGCCGTTTTATCGGTTGGGATAAAAAAGAAGATTTTATAGGCAAGCAAGCATTGATTTGTTCAACAAAATCAATATGCAATCAATTTTTTGTGGGTCTTGTAGTGGATGGCGGGATTGCTCGCGACGGTTATGAAATTTACGATGTAGATGGTAAGGATAGGATTGGCAGGGTAACGAGCGGCGCGCCTTCGCCGACATTGGGAAAAAATATCGCTATGGCGTATATCGACGGGCATCCAAACAATAAACAGCGCAAAGTAACTGTTAAAGTAAGAAATGATTTTTGTCCGGCGACAATCGTTTCTTTGCCATTTTATCGCCGTGAGAAAAAATAGCATAAGGCATTTCGCAATGAAATGCCTTTTTTATTTAGTTGGTTGTTAAAAATCAGAAAATTGGTATAGAATACATTTATGCTTATAGATGATGTTACAATTAAAATTCAGGCGGGCAAAGGTGGCAAGGGTGGAGTTTACTTCAATAGCAATTTAATGTCTTTGGGGCCGACCGGAGCAAGGGGCGGAAACGGCGGGAGTGTTTACGCGGAGGGGGTTTCCGATTTGGGCGCGCTCAGGCAATTTCGTTTCAAAAAAGAAATAATCGCTGAAGACGGCGAAAACGGGAAAAAACAATTAAACGACGGAACTGCTGGAAAAGATATAATTTTGAAAATTCCGGTCGGAACGGTGCTTCACAATTTGGATAACGGAAAAGACAGGGAAGTCGTTATGGTTGGAGAAAAATTTTTGATTGTCGCCGGCGGTTTTGGCGGACACGGCAATTATCATTTTCGTTCCGGAAGCAACACCAGTCCGCGTCAATTTCAATCCGGTTTGCCCGGGGAATCTTTTACGCTTCGCCTTGAATTAAAACTTATCGCCGATGTCGGTTTAATTGGCTATCCGAACTCAGGGAAGTCCAGTTTACTCAATGAACTTACGGCCGCCAAAAGTAAGGTAGCCAATTATCCTTTTACGACATTGGAGCCGAATTTGGGCGTTTATTACGATTTGGTGCTGGCCGATATTCCCGGTTTGATAGAAGGGGCTTCTTCGGGTAAGGGATTGGGCATAAAATTTCTTCGGCACGTGGAAAGGACGAAAATTTTATTTCATCTCGTATCAACGGAATCGGAAAATCCGCTTAAAGATTATCACGCCGTTATTAAGGAGTTGATGAATTATAATAAAGAATTATTAAAAAAGCCGGAATATATTTTTCTAACAAAGTCTGATTTGGTTAGCGAGAAAATTTTGAAAGAAAAGATGATGGAACTGAAAAAAACGGGGAAACCAGTTGAAAATATTTCTATATATGATCTTGCCAGTATGGAAGAGATTAAAAAGATTTTGAATAAATTAATTAAAGATAAGCAAAAATGATTTTTTCTGCTTCATCGGCGTTTTTGCACGCCATCAGTTTTATTCTTAATTCTTTAGCGCGGGGGAAACCGGTAACATAGGCCTTGAAGTGTTTTTTCATTATATCAAAGTTTTTAGTATTCTTTCCGCCCGAGGCGGATCCTCCTATGGCGGAAAAAAGTTTGGCGTGTTCCAGAAGAACTTGGAGTTTTTTTTCCGTGGTTATGTATGCGCAGTCTGTCTTCACTAAAAGTTTCGGCGGATGATTAATTTGGCATTCGCGCTTCTCGCGAGCCAAATTGGCAAACAGCCACGGATTTCCGAAAATTGCTCTTCCGATCATTACGCCGTCCGCGCCGGAAATTTTCGCTTTTTCTTTCGCGTCGGCAATGTTTTTAACATCGCCGTTGCCTAAAATCAGAGTTTTGTTTTTGGAGGAATCAAATTTGTTTCTGATTTTTACCGCTTCGGCGATTATGTCCCAATGAGCGGGAACTAATGACATTTCTTTTTTTGTTCTAGCGTGGATGGTGATGGCGGCCGGTTTTTCTTCCAGCAATGCGACTAGCCACTTTTTAAATTCTTTTTTGTCGTATTTATCGTAGCCAATTCTGGTTTTTATGGAAACGGGAATATTGCCCGCACCTTTTTTTGTTTGTCTGATTATTTCTTGGGCAAGTTTTGGGTTATTGATAAGCGCCGCGCCAGCGTCTTGTTTTAAGACTTTTTTATCAGGACAGCCCATATTGATGTCTATGCCGTTAAACCTCAGTTTTGTTATGATTTTGGCGGATTTGTAAAAATTTTCCGGATTGGCGCCGAAAACTTGGGCGACTATCGGCCTTTCTTTCTCGGAATATTTAAGAATGGGCAAGAGATTTTTTTTGCCCGCGGAACACAGCCCGTCGCAAGAAACGAATTCAGTGAACATAACGTCTGGTTTTCCATACTTGGCGATAATGCGACGAAAAGCCGTGTCTGTCACGTCCGCCATCGGCGCCAACGCCAAAATCGGTTTATGCAGTTTTTTCCAAAAATCATTGATCATAATAATTCAACTATAACATTGAAACGATTTCAGTAATATTGTATTGAAAAATTTTAGTAAAAAAGTATAATGAAAAATATGCGGGCGTATAGCTTGGTTGGTTAGAGCGTTCACCTGCCTAAATTTTGGGCATATAGCTCAGTTGGTTAGAGCGCGTCACTGATAATGACGAGGTCTCAGGTTCGAATCCTGATATGCCCACATTTTTAAAAATTAATACATCGGTAAATGAACGAATGGCGTTTGGAAAAATATTTACGAAGATTTGTTAAAGGAGGGATTTTTTCAATCCCTTTTTTGGTTTTAATCGTTTCGAGGTCATTGCCTTTTCCTTATATAACCGGTAAGGGATTTTTCTTTATGGTTATCGTTGAGGCGTTGTTCGGCGCATACCTTTCTTTGCTGATTTTAAATAATCAAAAATACGCCCCGCGAAAAAATATTTTATTATTAGCATCGGCGATTTTTCTATTTATTGTTTTTCTTGCCGATATTTTCGGCGTTAATCCGTACAGGAGTTTTTGGTCGACTTATGAAAGAATGGAGGGATTTGTACTGTATTTGCATCTTTTCGGTTTTTTCGTAATTTCTTCATCCGTTTTAAATAAAAAAGATTGGTTTGTATTTTTTCACATTTCCGTTTTTGTCAGTCTTTTGGTTTCGGGATACGCTTTTCTGGAAAAAAGCGGAATTTTAAAAACACTGAATTCTGGACGCGTTTTTTCCACTATGGGAAACCCGATTTATCTCGCGACTTATTTGTTCATACATCTGTTTTTAGTTGTCTTTTATTTTTTTAAAAATGGTGATTATAAAATTAAATTTGCGTATTTTGCTATTTTTATTTTTTTATTTTCAATTTTTGCCATAACCGGAGTAAGGAGCGTTTTTCTCGGCATTGTCGGCGCTTTTATAACGGCATTTTTCATTAAAATGCTGTTGTCGATCGTGAAAAAAGAAAAATTTTTTTGGGGAGTTATGATTATACTTATCGTTTTAATTCCTTTTTTGTTGATAATTTACCGCGATAATGATTTTATAAAGAACAATTCGGCGCTTAATCGTTTTTCCGCGATTGGTTTGTCTGAAAGTACGGCGAAATCCCGCTTTATTTTATGGAAAATAGCGCTTAACAGTTTTATTGAACGACCGATTCTCGGGTGGGGACAGGGAAATTTTATAATTCCTTACGCGGCTAATTACGATTCAAGATTATATGGAAATGAATCGTGGTTTGACAGGACGCATAATACATTGCTGCAATGGTTGGTGGATGCCGGCGTTATCGGTTTGGCCGGTTATTTATTGATTGTCGCTGCGGTTTTGTCGGTATTGAATAAAATACGCAAAAAAAATATTTGGAGTGAAAATCAGCTTATTTCTTTTTGGGCTTTTACGGTTGGTTATTTTATTCACAGTTTTTTCGTTTTTGACGCGTTGGTCAGTTATTTTCTTCTGGCGGCTATTTTAGGATTTTTGGTTTACGAAAGCGGGACGGGAGAAAACGAGAAGCGGTTGTTGACCGGAAATAAATGGTTTTTCTCGTCAAAGATTGTTATTAAATACGCATTGATCGTTTTTATTTTCGCCGTTATTGTTGTTTCGGGGATAGCCGTAAATTATAAAGCGATCAGTCAGGGAAAATTGTTGACAAAATCATTGTCGGCTATTGGGTCGAAAAACGATTCTGATTTATTTGAAACAATAGTTGTCGGATTTAAGAACGCGCTTTCCATTGATTCGTTTGGTTTGGAAGAAACGAGAATGCAATCAGCTGTTTTTATTGTGGACGTGTTTAAATATAAAAATAAATCTGTTCTTGAAGATGAAAATTTTTCCCCGTTGCTTGATATGGTAATCGGGGAAATGGAAGAAGAAATAAAAGCCGATAATTTTAATTTAAGGCCGCTTATTTCATTGGCCCAGCTTTACGAAATAAAATTCATATTGAATAAAAATCAGAAATCTTTTAATTCGGTCGAATCAACGTTTCGCGATGCTTTTCGTTTTAAGAATTATTTGCCGCTTTATTTTTATTTTGCCGAATACCGTATAAATATCGGTGATAATAACGGCGCCGCTTTTATAGCTAAAAATATACTGGAAAACTTCGGCTATTCTCCGAAAATATTGCAAGATGTGATGGAAATTTATGTTGCATCGGGTTATCATGACGATGTATGGAAAATTATTTATAAAAATACCATTTTTGGTCAATGGCCTTCGGTTGCTGATTTTTTGTGGTTTGGGAGAATGGCGATGAAACAGGGCAATATTGTTGAAGCGTTGAAATATGGAGATAGTGCTTTGAAACTTGCGGAAAACAATAAATTGAAAAAAGAAGTATTTTTGTTTTTATATGAAGCGGAAAAAATGTTTGGTGATAAAGGCAAGGCTGAATTTTATATGCGCGAAGCAAACAGTACGGGCCTATAGCATAGTGGTAGTGCAGTCGGTTTGCATCCGACGGGCGGGAGTTCGATTCTCCCTAGGTCCACCAAAGTATTATATCACTTTCCATACATTATAATCTACTATGTCCACAATAGGCAAGAACATCAAACGATTTAGACAAGATAAAGGGCTTTCGCAAGATAAGCTCTCCAAACTTGCCGATTTATCTCTCAATACGGTTGTTAAGATAGAGTTAAACGAAAGCCCGAACCCAACCATTGAGACGATTCAAAGAATTGCGAAATCCCTTGAAGTCTCGGTTGATGACCTTTTGAAAAAATAGTTATGACTAAAAAAGATTTCAAAAATAAATATCTCAACAAAATTGTCTGCGGTTCCGCCGTTGATGTTATGAAAGAGTTGCCGGACGGCTCTGTGGATTTGATTATCACTTCACCACCTTATAACCTCAAAAATTCAACCGGAAACGGCATGAAAGACGGACGAGGCGGAAAATGGGCAAACGCCGCCCTGCAAAAGGGCTATTCACATCATAACGATTGTATGCCGCATGACGAATATGTGAAGTGGCAAAGAGATTGTCTGACTGAAATGTTGCGCTTGATACCGGAGGACGGCGCGATTTTCTATAATCACAAGTGGCGTGTGCAGGGTGGCGTTTTGCAAGACCGGCAAGACATCGTAAGCGGTTTTCCTGTCCGGCAAATAATCATTTGGAAACGGAAAGGCGGCCTTAATTTTAACCCCGGATATTTCTTACCGACCTACGAAGTCATTTACCTTATTGCCAAGCCGAAGTTTGCGTTGAAAACCAAAGCAAACGCTCACGGCGATGTTTGGGAGTTTACGCAGGAAATGAACAACGACCATCCGGCCGCCTTTCCGGTTAGTTTAATTGATAGGATTGTCGGATCAATAGACGCAAAAATTGTTCTGGACCCATTTATGGGCTCCGGTACAACGGCACTTTCTGCGCTAAACTTCGGACGGGATTATGTCGGAATTGATATTTCGCCGGAGTATTGCAAAATGGCCGATAATCGCATAAAGCAATATCAATCTCAATCCAAACTTTTCCAAACCGCTTATGAAAAACACGCCTAAAACTTACACAAAACAGGAACTTATCGCTAAGCTGAAAGAAATTTCGGCTATGGGCTTTGTGCCGAATGCTCGCCATAAAAATCATGGCGGTATTGGAAATACGCTTGAAGATTTGCTCGGTATCGCTGAAAACAATCTACCTATTCCGAACGCCGCGGAATGGGAACTGAAAACGCAACGCGCCAAAACTTCCTCGCTTACTACTCTTTTTCATATTGAACCCTCACCGCGCGCGATCCGGTTTGTCCCGCAAGTGCTTTTACCAAAATACGGCTGGGCGCACCAAGAGGACGGCGGGAAATACGCGAAAGGAGAAATGAGCTTCCGGCAAACGATACACGGACAATCGCGAAGCGATAGGGGCTTTAAGGTCGTGATTGACCGCAAAGAGCGAAAGATATTGATTTCGTTTGAAGACGAAAGCGTTGATATTCGGCATAAGGACTGGCTTGAATCAGTCAAAAAGCGTGTTGGTCTCGGCGAGTTGGAACCACAGCCATATTGGGGCTTTGACGACTTGGAACATAAAGCCGGAACAAAACTGCTCAACGCTTTTTATGTTCAAGCCGAAGTGAAAAAGATACGCGGGAAAGAGCATTATCACTATACGAAAGTGATGATGTTGCAGAAGTTTAATTTTGAAGGATTTTTGAAAGCGTTGGAAGAAGGAAAAATTCTCGTGGATTTTGACGCTCGCACCGGACACAATCACGGAACGAAGTTTCGTTTGCGACAGGATTGTTTGCCGATGTTGTATGAGAAACAAACTATAATTCTTTAGAAATATGGCAAACCGCGGAGAAATGTTTAATAGGTTAGTCAAGAAGCGAAAAGACGCCGATGATTTAGTTTTGTGTATGGAGGATGCCGTTGATAAACTTCTTGAAAAAGAAACTTCGTCGCAGAAGCCGGGCATATTACTTGGGAAGATTCAAAGTGGAAAGACCAGGGCGTTCATTGGAATTATGGCCCTGTCTTTCGATAACGGTTATGACGCCGCCATAATTCTCACGAAAGGGACTAAGGCATTATTGAAGCAAACGGTGCAAAGAATGGAAAAGGATTTTGCTGAATTCATACAAGAAGATAAAGCCGAGGTTTTCGATATTATGGTGATGCCAGACAATTTGACCGCATACGAACGAAATAAAAAACTCATTATTATTGTTAAAAAAGAAGTAAACAATATGCGCCGGATTTTAGAGAAGTTGGCGAGTGTTTACCCCGATCTCCGGGAAAAGAGGATTTTAATAGTCGATGACGAGGCAGATTACGCTAGCATAAGTTTTCGTAAACACGCCGAGGCGGTTGAGGTTGGACGCATTTCATCCCAAATTGATGAGTTGAGAAGTATTGTGCAAAAAGTTGATTATCTTCAAGTGACCGCTACACCATATTCCTTGTACCTGCAGCCAAGTATTGTTGAGGACAAGGTTGAGTTTTTACCCAAGCGTCCAGCATTTACTATTTTACTGCCGAAGCACGATGATTATGTCGGGGGCGACTTTTATTTTAATGAAAGCGAAAACGAAGATTCTATCGCCCATTTCGTTTATGAAGAAGTGCCTGTGGAAGAAAGAGAGGTGCTAAAGGAGCCCGATGCCCGCCGGCTAAAATTGGAAGATGTTTTTTCGTCAAATAAAATAATTGTATTAAGGAAAGCAATAGTGAATTTTCTTGTGGGGGCAATCACTCGACGAATACAGCAAGCTAATACTGATAAGCCACAACAAAAATATGCTTTCATTGCCCATAGTGAGATACATAGAAACTCTCACGGTTGGCAACTAGACATTATCCGTGCATTGATAACTGAATTGGCAAAAATAGCAGAAGATAGTCCGCAATCGTTAAATGCCTTAGTTCAAGGATCGTACGATGACATAGAGAGATCAGTGGATAAAATTGATACTTTAACTATGCCTACAATCAATGATGTAATGAGCGGCATAATAAAATCTCTTGTGGACGAGCACATAATGGTTACGACAGTAAATTCTGACAAAGAGGTGGAGGAATTACTGGATAGTGAAGGACAACTCAAACTTCGTAATCCAATGAACATATTTATTGGGGGGCAGATTTTGGATAGAGGTGTAACGGTGAATAATCTGATTGGTTTTTATTACGGAAGAAAACCAAAGAGATTCCAGCAGGATACGGTTTTACAACATTCAAGAATGTATGGAGCTCGGCCACTTAATGATCTCGCGGTTACTCGTTTCTATACAACAATGGATATTTATGAGGTTATGAAACGTATCCATGAATTTGATTCTGCCCTAAGAGAGGCATTTGAAAAAGGTGACCATTCCAACGGTGTTTATTTTATTCGAAAAGATGTTACTGGTAGGCTCGTGCCGTGTTCTCCTAATAAACTTTTGCTTTCCTCGCTCTCAACACTACGACCGTACAAGCGCTTACTGCCAGTTGGATTCCAAACCGGCTATAAATCAAATATCGGGAACATTGTCCAAAAAATCGATGAAGTCATTTCTGGTTGGTTTACTGGGAAAGATGAGGACGAGCCAATCTTGGTAGCACTTAATGATTGTATGCAAGTCGTTGATCTTATTTCTAAAACTCTTGAACTGGACGAGTCTTATTCGTTCAATTGGAAAACATTCAAAGCAAGTCTGGAACACTTATCTTTGCATTCACGTAATACGGCAGAGACGGGAAAGGTGTGGATTCTCATTAGAAAAGAACGAAACGCAAAAAGAATTAGGGAGGGAGGGCGGTTTGAAAATGCTCCCGACACTCCGCAACGAGAGGGTGTTATAGCTAAAAGAGTTTCGATTGACACTCCCTCGCTAATGTTGCTCCGTCAAAATGGTGCAAAAGAAGATGATTGGAGAGATGCGGAATTCTGGTGGCCGGTGCTAATGACACCACAGAACACAGAGGTTACTGTTTTTGCAGAGGAAACAGTATAATAATGCCGTCGCCGAAAAATCCGTCCGTCCGAGCAAGGGAATGGCGGAAGGGGGGTGTGAGGGGAATTCCGCCATTCCCTTGCAAAAAATAGAGGCCAGTCCCGCCGCCCTGCTCGTTGAGAGCAAAACCCAGCAAAAAAGTTTTCTTTTCCTTTTACCTGCCCGCCGAAGCCTCGGCGCAGGCGGGGAAGAAAAAATCGGGCGCGCGCACATCAGGAAATGCAGAGAAAACTTTTTTGCTGGGTGGCGAGTGGTAGCGAGCGGCGGCGGGCTGGCTTCCTTAATTCCGTTCAAAGTAGGTTCGTCCAAAGTTCAGAATATCCCACCATATTGAATTAGTCGCCTCGCTCGGGGCTTCGCCCCTCGCTTCGGCGGGCAGTTTTGCAAAAAAAATCTGGCGGCATCGAGAAAAGAACGGATGGTTGGTATGATTTTGTGTGGTTATCCAAACTTGCCGATTTAGCGTTCAATCAGTTAATGGTTTACTGAAAAAAAATAATTGGAAAACAACATGAATCCTTGGACACAATTAATTAAGGATTTAATAATAATTAATAATTAAAAAATGTTAAATAAAAAATTTTTAATCGGAGTAGTTGTAATAATTATTTTTGCAATAGCCGGCGCGTTTTTTGCTTTGCGTGAATTAACTATATTTAAGTCGGTTTTTCAAAAGTTATCGCAAGAAAAACAGGAAAAAAATAAATCTAAAAATAAAGATTCGAATGTTTCCCGGCCATTGGCGTCCGAAGAAATGCCGTTTGGATTAAGTAATCCGTATAGCCAAGAAGATCTTGAAATAAAAGCCAAACTGCCGGCGGTGTTAAAAGATCTCGGTTTGAGCAAAGACGAAAATGGCGTTGTTGGTTTTATCGTTGATGAGATAGCTAGAAAACATACGGAAGAGACAGCGACCTGTAGCGATACTGCCTGCTCGGGATACGATTTTTCTGACGCCAGAGATTTAATTGACCTTGTTGTTGGTCAAGGAAAAGTGAACTTGTGGGTAGTGATAAACGCTCCATCAAATTATAAATTTACTGATGGAAAAATAAGAGAAGATGGAAAAACTTATTTGCCAGACGGACCAATTTCCAGGCAGGCGTATAAAGGCTATCTTACCGAGATGGTGAATTTTGTGAATTCATACGGCAAGAAAATTTCCGGAAATTCCGATTGGCATGTAGCTCAATGGAATCTTTCCAATGAGGTGAGCTCGGAGTATAAAAGCACTTTTGATGACGATAATTTTGATATAAAAATTGATAAAGCGACTACAGCCTATGCTAATTTCGCGATTGACACATCGGAAATATTAAGAAAATTATCGCCTCAATCAAAAATTGTTTTGGCCGGCGAAGGTTCAGTGTCAAATTTAAGCAATGAGGGGGGGGCGAGTTTGTTTTATAAGCCTCTTTTTTCAAAGCTTAAACAAGCTAATGTTGATTATAGTCTGTTTGACTATTGGGAATCGCACTGGTTTGGAGGGGTTAATAATTATAAAACAAACACGGCTGAGGGAGGCGGTTACGGCGCGAAAGATTTCATCCAATTCTTGAAAGACAACGGCTATGGCGATAAAGAATTTGTCATAAGGGCAGGAGGGACTTATTCAGGACAAGATACTCAAGAAAGAAAAGGATTTATGAATAATTATCAGAGCGAGCAAGACCAAGCAAGGTTTTTAGTTAAGCGGTTTGTTTATAATCTTGGAGCGGGTGTCAAATATATTCCATGGTCAACAATTTATGAACGCGATAAATACCAGGGAGAAAAACATGTGCTTTTCCAATACATAAGCTTGATATACGATGGCTACCCAGACGGTGTTTCAAAAAAGCAAAAATGCGCGGATGCGGAGATAAAAGGAATGTTGCCGTGTCCCGATCCTGGAATGGGCGTGAAAAAACTTTCTTATTACTCTTACAAAAAATTGATTGAAGTTTTGAAAGAAAGCGACTGGAATAATATCCAAACCATTCAAGAGAAAGACGGCATTTATGTTTATAAATTCAACAAAAACGGAAAACATATCTGGGTGGCATGGAATGACAATTCCGCGGAAAAACAAATTGTTATTTCCGGCATAACATCAAGTCAAGTCAAAATCACGGAAGCAACCCCGAAATATGAATTTGGAAAAGAGGTGATTGACTATAACTTCTCTTTCAACTCGGAAAATAAGACGGTTTTCGGAGGGACGGTGGCAATAACGCTATCTGATAAACCAGTATTCGTGGAAGAGAAATGATAAAAAGTATTGAAAGTATGAACTTAAAAATTTTATATGAAGATAATCATTTAATAGCCGTTTATAAATCGGCGGGAGTTTTAGTTCAGGGCGATAAAAGCGGAAAAACGAATTTAATGGATGAAGTAAAAGCGTATATGAAAATAAAATATAAAAAACCGGGAAATGTTTTTTTGGGACTTTTACACCGTTTGGACAGACCGGTTTCGGGGATTGTTTTATTTGCTAAAACAAGCAAGGGCGCGGCGCGGCTTTCGGAACAATTCCGAAACAGATCAATCAAAAAAATTTACCACGCGATAGTTGTTGGAAAACCGCCAAAACAAAAAGACAAGCTTGTTCATTATTTAAAAAAAGATACTAACAATAAAAAAGCATTGGCATGCGAAGAACAAATCGCGGGATGTCGGCGCGCGGAACTTGAATATAGATTATTAAAAACAAAAAATAATTTTTCGTTTTTAGAAATAAAACTTGCAAGCGGTCGGTTTCATCAGATTCGTTTTCAACTTGCGGTTATCGGATGTCCGATCGCCAATGATGTAAAATACGGAGCCGGTAAAAATTTTATCGGAAGTAAAAATATAACTCTTTCGGCAACCGGTTTATCGTTTCAATTGGCGACAAAAAATGAATGGAAAAATATTTCAATACCAGTTCTTCCGGAATGGAAACAATATTTTGACAATGAATAACGCCGATTCAGTTAATTTTGCCCGCCTACGGCAGGTAGGCTTGACAGGATTTTTGGGTTTGTTATTATGACAAGTGTTAATTCATAAAGTGTAAAATAATTCTTAATTTTTTAATGTATAATTTTTTGTATCAAATTTATAAAAGCGGTCCTATGTAGCTGTTATTTTTGGATGTGTGATTTTGACCGCTTTATGGGTGGTCTTTTTATTTTTTACTTCACTCATTTATTTCGCAAAAATATGGTTGGGGAATAAATGAGTGGAGTTCTCGTAAAAGAATTCTTGAACCTTAATAATTGAATAGAAATAAAAGGGTCGTATAAATTATGCCATTAGGTATATATTTATACGTTTAACTTTAAAAAATTATCTGGGGTAGGTTATTCATATAAGGGCGCATGGAGGATGCCTTGACATAAAAAGGCGATGAAGGACGTGGCGTAACTGCGATAAGCTTCGGGGAGGTGTTTAGCGACCTTTGATCCGGAGATTTCCGAATGAGACAACTCTGCCGTGCAAACCACGGCAACCAATGCGTAGCACTGGAATTTTAAATTTTTCCGCCAAAGGCGGATCCCGCTCAATGGCGGGACAATTTTCAATCAATTTTTAATGACTTAATTTTCAAACATTAAAAAATTA
>Ga0075916_109_pt2 | contig 30268 bp, 33 predicted proteins | sample RifGroA2_FD_68335 | JGI IMG/M metagenome (GOLD analysis project Ga0075916, IMG submission 68335) | Parcubacteria (OD1-vii) bacterium GW2011_GWA2_38_13b | reverse complement strand
CACTGGGGTATGCCCTGTGAAACAATTACGCCGACACAAATGGCAATGCTGGAAAAGTATACTTTGCGGCATATACAATTTGCAAATCTCGGATTATGACTATCTACATTTTCGGCAATGCCGATTTACAATTTGATTCTTTGCCCATTAAAATTTTGCCGAAACTGCAAAAAAATTTTCCAAACATAAATTTCAAAATAAAAGATCCCAACGAAGAATGGGATTTTTCGGAAAAATGCTTATACATAATAGACACCATTATTGGCATTGAAAAAGTCGCTGTTTTCAACGACATTTCCGTATTTAAAAAAAGTCCGCGCTTTTCAATACACGACTTTGATCTCTATGCCGATTTGCTATTAATGAAAAAAATTAAAAAATTGCCAAATTGCATCATTATCGGTGTACCGCCGGAATATAACGCGGAGAAAGCATACAACGAAATAACAAATAAAATATTTAAATTAACTCGTGAATTAAAATATAAAATCGCGAAACCAATATAAAATATAACTTATTATTTTATTCGTATAATTCCGAATGCGAACCAATATTGATAAATACGACACCGCCATTTTGTTTTACATAAAAAATGGCTCGAATATTGCCGGTGATATTGATACTTCTGCAATCCCTATATCCTCCGATCAAAGAATGATTATTAAGAAAATGGTGAAATTGATTTTGCAAAAATAAGCTTAATCTTTTTTCAAATTTATCTTGTATTTTTACGGATAACTTATCAAACTGCCTACGAAAATTCTTATGATACTCGGGCTTCATTTTATTTTCTTTAAGCTTTTCGTCATTTCTTCGGCGGATTTAAACGGTCCGGCTAAATTTTTACCAGCTTTAATGTCCGCAATCGCCTGATCAAGAAGTTTTCTTGTTTTGGCGTTAGGCATTAGCGGCTCGGAAAAAACTACCCTCTTTTCGCGCACGAATTCACGAAGATAAATATTGACAATGGCGCTCAAAGGCAAACCAAAATTCTTGGCCAGCGCTTGAGCGTCCTTTTTTAAAATCTTATCTGTTTTTATATTTATAACTGTTGTATTCATAATAACCCCAGTATATACCGTGGTTAGATTTTGTCAAATCAATTATTACGGGACAATGTCATAGCAAAAACCTTGCGCGCCTTCAACGCCGCAAACGCCGTTATCGTCGCCGTTAAATCCGTTCGCGAATGGTCCATCAGTTGACAACGCGCAACCATCCTTTATGGAAGAATCACAATCACTATCTTCATTTAAAAATTCGTACCGTGTTTCCAAAATCACCCCCAAATGATAACGACTCGGATTATTCGCGGGGTAATAAGCGTAAATATAATCATTTCCGAAAATCGGATCTTTTGGCAATGACCCAATAAATTCCGGCGCCAATAAATTTAAACTGGCGGGATAATAACCGTGCGCGTCGTAATACGATTCTAATGCCGGTTGAAGTTGGATCGTATCGGATATTCTTCGCGCATCCCTTGATTTTTGTTGTAGAGATACCGGCGGATATTTTTTCGCATATTCTTCAAAGGGCGTATCGTAAACATAAAGTTGTTTTAAAACGGCGCTGCCGTTTTTATTTATCGCTACCTCAACATACGGCTCGCCTTTGTTAAAATCAAAATTGATTCCGGTATTTTCCGGTATGAAATATTCTTCTATTCCGTAAATCATATCGGCGCTGTTTGAATCAATATCAGAAACAACCCCCTGTATAAATAATCCCGTCTTTGGTTTTTGCTGACCAACCAAAACGGCTTCCCAATATTTACCATTTTTTATTAACGAAGTATACGCCTTATCATTATCTTTCGGCGATGCCTTAAATAAATTCAAATCAATCGTAGAAAGATTAGAATATCTAAGTTCCACATAATCGCCCCGCAAAATATCCCGCGGATCAACCGGTTCAATTTTAAGCAAAACCTCCGTTCCGCCGATAAGCACCGAGGATTTAAAAATAATAATTGCGAATAAAATAATCAACTGAATCCCGATTGCTATAATAAATTTTGTTTGTTTCGTTAAATTCATTTTTCGTTGTTATTTTAAAATTAATTCCGCGTTCGTCTCTTTATTCTTATTTTTCATTTCGGCAAGCATATAACGCCTGCCTTTTTCCATAAACCATCCCACCGCGAATAAAAGTATGCCCGCTCCGATAAAGAATACGCTTTTATCAAGAAAGTCAAAAAACCAATCAAAATATTTAACCAAAATAAAAATAAACAGAAAGAAAACACCAAGATTGATCAACCATTTTTCTTTACGACCGTAACCGGCAAGAATAACGCCCATAATTTCTCCAAAAAGCAAAACATTCAATATACTGGCCCACAATACGCCCGAGGCGGATAATTCGCTACTTCTACTGCCAATAAAAATAATCTGCTCCGGCAAAAAAAGAATAACACCAAATAACAATGTAAAAATCGCAATGCCCAAAATTTCCCACTTCAAAATCAATCTCCGACTCAAATTATAAATTACCGCCGCTATTATTGAAACAAACAACAACAATAAAGAAATGACTATCTGCCAAGAGGCAAAAATGGAAATTCCCGTTGTCGCTTCTGCTAAAAAATTAAGACCAAATTGCGTTGAAAAAATAAATAAAAAAGTAGTTATGAAAAACAAGCCAAATACCGAATAAACAAGCGAAAAACGTTTCCAGCCAATGCTTTTTTGGTTATGCGCGCTGCCCAAAAGATAAAAAAGAATGGCTATGAACGCGAAAAGAGAATATAAAGAAACTGTTTTAATGTCAATTTTGTCGGGCACATTCACCCATTCCCCCGCTCTTACCATCCACCAAATAACAATGCCCAATAAACTGAAAACAAAGGCGTAAAGCGCCTTGAAATAATACGCGCCGATTATTCCCATTACCGAGGTTATAAAAATCATTGAATGCCACAAAAGATACGAATTAAACAACTCTCGGTTAAAAGATAAAATCGTCACGCCTAAAAATAGCAAAGAAAGCAAAAAGAAAAATTCGCTCACCGCGTCTTCTTTGGAAAGCGCCAAATTCAAAGAAGAATCATCGTTATTTTTATTCCTGTTTCTAATTACGCGCCCGACAAAAATTACGGCAAATATAATCGCGCCGATAATTAATATCGGAATTAAATACATAAACATATAACTGTTGACCATAAACATATTAAAACTGTTCCATTTTCGGCGTTATTCTTTTACGAATAATCCAGCCGGAAATAAAAGTTATGGCCGTTGCGGCTAAAAGCAAAAAAACGGATGTACCTATAAAACAATCATTTATTCCTTCTTCAATCGCAAAAAATAAACATACGGGCTGACTGATAACGGCGACAAAACCGACCACGATCGCTAAATAAAATACCGGATATAATTCCAAAGCGAAACCAACTGCCACGGCGCCGATCATCCATAAAATAAAACCATCAGGCCAATTTTCTCTAACGTGAAACATTTGGGCTATCAAAAAAATGCTCGCCCCATAAACCAATGAGCCGAGGAAGATAAGCGCGTTTCCCGTTTTATCGTAATGCTTTTTTTCTTTCAAAAACCAGCCGCCGGCGTAAAAACCCAGCATCGCTAAAATAAGTATGGCGATTTTTTCCACGCGACCCAATCCCTGCCAATTAGCGGCGATAAACGAAAAAATCCCCGCGCCTATAAGAATAGCGCCAAAAATAGCGATAATACGAATGGTTTTTTGCTGCGTATGTTCTTTATCTTCAACTCTTTGTATGGCGTTAAATCCTTCTTTAATCACATTGATAGTCCAGCCCGTATTAATCAATTCTTTATAAATTTCGTTTTCAGAAATTCCTTTGGCAAGAGAACTTTGTATGTATTCAATTAATTTTTGATCTGCCATACCTTTAGTATACCTCAAAAAAAAATAACATATACTTTATATGTGGATAACTTTATCGCATCGTTTATTCATTTTTACTAAACTTTAATTTACACCCACTCCACCTCCAAAAAATGCGCGGCGTAAAATATATACCGATCATAAACGCAAACAAATCTTTCATTAACTGTATCGAGCGCCCTTCTCTTTCCCCTCCAATTTCTTTACTAAATCCAATCCACTGTCTCCGGGGACCGTATTGCCCTCCTTATCCAATACGACATGACGACCGTCTTCGTCCCACAATTCATAAACTTCGGCTCCCATACGAACGCTTCCCGCTTTTTTTATTCTTTCTCCGCACATTAAAAACATTGCCGGATTCTTGGAATTATACCACTGACGGAACAATGATATTTTTTTGCCATTTGCCGTTAAATATTGATCCTCGGGCTTGGGATCGGCTTCTTTTAAATTTATTTTCGATTCCGCCGATTTTTCCGCTTGAGATATTTTTTCTTCTTTCATTTTTCAAAAATTCCTTTCTAAAAATCCTTAATTTATTGCTCATTAAAAAAATTAACGATCAAGAAAAAAATTTATTAAATTTATCAACTCCATTTTACCTCCAAAAAATGCGCGGCGCAAGACATACAAGGATCATAAGCGCGAATAAGTTTTTCAATTTCATATTCGATTTTTTCTTTCGGCGTTTCCGGAATAAGTTCGTCAACGAGCCGCCAGATATCTTCTTCTATATTGATCTGATTCTGTCCCGTCGGAACAACAATCTCGCCGCCCTTAACAATACCGTCCGCGCCAACTTCAACCTTGTGGTAAAGCGTTCCGCGCGGCGCTTCCACTACGCCGATGCCTACGCCCTCCTTGTAGGGCTTTTTTATCAACGGCTCTTCTTTAAATTTATTATTTTCCAAAATTTCAATCGCATCATCCACTGAATGTAAAATTTCAATCGCCTGCGCCAAGTTATTATAATAAATATCCGTTGACGGAAACAAATCCAGCGTTTCTTTCAACGATTTTTTGGTTTCATTATGCAACCGTTCTTTGGCAAGATTCATCCGCGCCAAAGCTCCCACCATATATGCTTTTCCGCCATGCTTATAAGCCGATGCCTGCGAATACGGCAAAACAACGCGTTCAAGAAAATTCCCGAAGTATTGCTCCGGCAAACAATCCCCTTTTCCGCTATCAATACAGCCGTTTAAAAATCCGTAACGTTCCGGCACCATGGCGACAAAATCCGTTTTCCGGTCAAAATGAAAATCACATTTCTCAAATATCTTGATAAGACGCAAAACGGCCGGCCTAATTTTTTTTATTTTTTCTATCGCTTCCGCGATTTCTTTTTTAGCCGGAAAATGCGTAAAACCGCCAATAACGGGATAAGGCGCGTGCACACTGCGTCCCGCTATAATTGTCGCCAACGCATTACCCGTAGCTTTTATTTCAAAAGCATCGTGCAATAATTGATGTTCTTCGGGATTATTTTCGTCAAAATCAAGAAACGAATCGCGGCCGAAAAGATCCGGCATCGTAAAAAGATATAAATGCAAAGCGTGATCGCGAATCATCAACCCGTACATCGTTAAAATCCGCAAAAGCCACGTCTGTTCTGATGGAACGATTTCCAGCGCTTTTTCGCACGCTTCAATGCTGCATAAAATATGCGCGTTGGAACAAGTTCCGCAAATTCTTGATAAAAGTTGGGGTAAACCCAAAATCGGCTTGCCTTTCATCGCCTCCGTGTAAAAACGTTTGTATTCGGTAATCTTAAAATGGACAGATTCAACTTTATTGTTCCGAACACGCACTTCCAAACCGGCCGATCCCTCAACCTTGCTGATATGATCCATTGTAATGTCCAGATTATGCATCGTAATAAAAATCCAAAACTCTAAATCCTAAATAATATCAAAATTCAAAATCCAAATATCTAAACTCGTATTTAAAATTTTGAATTTGTAATTTATTTAGAAATTAGGATTTAGTAATTAGAAATTTCTATGCTCTACATTATGTATTATGCGATCGAAACTCTTCAATTAAATTATTGACTGCCTTCATGAAAACATTATGATCCATTGGGCATCCTGGAATTTCGGCGTCAACTTTTACAACTTCTGAAACTTTCAAAACTTTTGGGAAAGAAGCGAAATGCTCAATCAACGGCTCTATATTTTCCCTCTGTTCTTCATTAAAAAAATTGCGCTGGGCAGACGGCATTCCCGTAATCGCGCAAGAACCGACAGCAACCACTTTTTTGGATATTATTCTGATTTCTTCAATTTTTTTCTTGTGCTTTTCCGACGCGACCGCGCCTTCAATAAAAGCAATATCAAATTCGTCAAAAATATTTTTCGATTTCAACGCGTTCACATGCCGAAAATCAAAAATTTTCTTCCATTCCTGCCAATGATCGTTCAAAATCTCCGTAAAAACAACCAAATTATCCTCGCAGCACGAAAACGAAAACCAGCCGATTTTTATTTTATTGACATTCATGTGTTTTAATTATCATTAATGCAAAAAATCGCGCTTTTCATTAATAACGCTAAAAAAATTATTATAATTACATTTAATATATTTTGATAATCTATACTACACTACCCTTGCGTTAAAAGGAAAATTTCCTAAATTATTATTAAGCCAATTTTTGATAGCGTCTACCGTTTCTGCTCTTTTTAACCTTGCTTCTTTATCTCCATAGTATTGATCTGCCACAAAATCGTCCTCTGAAACGGAAATGTTAATTATCTTTTCATCTCCATAGGTATTGATATTATAACTAATCAATGTGCTTGGTCTACGATCAGGTAATACATTATTTAAAGATTCGTCTGTATCTATTTTTTTACGTAATTCCACAATCGCTTCATGTACTTTATCTTCGTAAGATTTATCGTTATTTTTTTCGGGCGTTTTCTCCGTCCGCGGTTTCTATCATCTCCCGAATCGGCGTCACTTCATTGATTTTATTTATCAATATCGCCCCGATAATTTTATTGTTTTTTACGATAAGACGCCGATAAAGATTATCCGCTACGGATACGGCCGAAATAATTTCACGATTCTCGCCAACTTTGAAATCGCCGATAAAAGCGATGTTTAGCCCGAAACCGGACGAATTGCAAAACGAAACAAACTTAAACGGCTGGCGTCCGCCAATCATATTTAAACCGGCGATTTTCCCTTGAAGCTGGGCATTCGCCCAATTGCCGACATACCCCGATTCGCAAGTGATCACATCCATAAATTCCGCCGCGTCTCCGGCAGTCCAAATATCTTGAATGTTTGTTTCCAAATATTCATTGGCGAGTATGCCTCGTCCAACCTTAATTCCGGCATCTTTAACCCAATTATACGGACAAAAAACCCCGATACTGACAAGCGCGATATCCGCCGATATTCTTTCGCCACTTTTTAACATAACTCCATCAACCTTTTCTTCTCCGGTGATTTCCTTTACTTCCGACTCGCGAATAATTTTTATGCCGTTTTTTCGCAAAGCGTTCTCCACAATTTCGCTTCCCGCCTCATCTAAAACCCCTTCCCAAAAAAAATTTTCGCGGATAATCAAATCAACTTCAACGCCCGCCATCCGCATCATCTCGCACATTTCAAAACCTACAAAACCGCCGCCGATAATTACCGCTTTTTTGGCGGTCTTTACGGCTTCCATAATCGTTTTTGCGTCGTTCAAATTCCGCAAATACAAAACTCCTTTTTTGCCGCTTCCGATAATTTCCAATTCGCGCGAATAGCCGCCGACAGCCAAAAGCAATTTTTCGTAATTTATCTCTTTACCATCGTCTAAAAAAACTATTTTATTTCTTGAGTCAAGTTTTATCGCTTTCTTGCCTGCCAAAAGTTCAATATTATTTTCTTGATACCATTCTTCCGTTCTCAGCCAAATTTTGTCAAACGGAATTTTACCCAGAAAAAAAGCCGGCTTAGAAAGCATTATGCGGGAATAAAAACGGTATGGCTCATCGGAAATCATCATTATTCCGTTTTTTTTATCGTTCTGTCTAATGGTTTCCGCGGAAGTCGTGCCGGCAATACCGCCGCCAATAATTAAATAACGCGTTATTTTCATATTATATGATTATCCCGATTTTTTCTTTTACATTTTTTAATGTTTGCTGAGCCTGTTTTTGGGCTTTTTCTTTACCGGATTTCAGAATTTGTAAAATATAATCTTTATTATCCGCAAATTTTTTTCTTTTTTCGCGAAAATCTTTTAAACCGTTGACGATAATTTCCGCCAAATCTTTTTTGAATTCCCCATAACCTTTTCCGGCGTATTCTTTTTCAATTTCTGCGATTTTTTTTCCGGAAAATTCGCTGTATATGGTAAGTAAATTGGAAATTGCCGGTTTATCGTATCCGTATTTTATTTCCGTTCCGGAATCGGTTACGGCTTTTTTTATTTTATCGCGGATAATGTCAGGTTCATCGGACAAAGCGATGCCCGAATCGCCGGTTTTACTCATTTTTTTAAGCGGATTCTGAAGAGACATTATACGCGCTCCTTGCGCAAGCAATGGCTTAATTCTTTTAAATGTTTTACCGAAAATATTATTAAATCTTCGCGCGATATCATTGGTTAACTCAATATGAGGAATTTGGTCTTCACCGACCGGAATATGAGTTGTTCCATAAAGCAAAATATCGGCCGCCATAAGCGCCGGATAAGACAATAAACCCAAACTCACATATTCCGGATTCGATTCAACTTTTTCTTTATAAGTCGGCACTCTTCCAAACCACGAAAGAGGCGTTATTGAAGAGAAAATCCACGATAATTCCAAATGTTCCGGTATTTGCGATTGAAGGATAAGCGCGCTTTTATTTGGATCCACGCCGGCGGCAAGATAATCAAAAATCGCGTCTAAGGTATCATTTTCAAGTTCTTTTTTGGTAAAGGGAGTGGTAATCGCGTGATAATCAACAACAGCAAAAATCGCTTCATTTTTGTTTTGGAGTTCAATCCATTGTTTTATGGCTCCCAAATAATTTCCTATATGAATTTTTCCGCTCGGACGGATGCCACTGAAAATACGCATAATTTAAATTTTACATTTTGATTTAATTCTACACCTCAATTACCACCGGTAAGACCATTGGCCTTCTGGCCGTTTTTGTATAAAGAAATCCTCCGATTCTCTCTCGTATATTATTTTTAACATAATCCCAACTGACGGGATGAGTGGTCGCGGTCGTTTTTTCAATAATTTCTTTTGTCCTTTTTCTGGTTTGCGCCAACAAATCTTTTGATTCCCGCAAATATACGAAACCGCGTGAAATTATATCCGGGTTACCTTTAACTTTTCCAGTTTGCCCATCCACCACTGAAATTATAACAAAAATACCATCATTGGAAAGCGCTTGGCGGTCGCGAATTACGACTTGACCGACGTCGCCAACTCCCAATCCGTCAACCATAACATTCCCCGATGAAACACGTTTTTTTGTTAATTCTATTTTATTTTGGTCAAGTTCTATTATTTGCCCATTCTCTCCAATCACTATATTATCTTTAGAAATGCCAACTTCATCGGCAAGCATAGCGTGAACTCGTCTCATAGAATAAAACCCGTAAATAGGCATAAAAAATTTCGGTTTTATTATTCTGATTAATTTTTTAAGGTCTTCCTGCGGCGCGTGTCCTCCGGAATGTATATCCAACATCCGATAATGCAAAACATTCGCTGTTTGTTTGTAAATAACATCTTTCAACGCTTGAACCGAACCCTGATTACTGGGAATAATAGACGCGGATAACATAATTGTATCGGTTGGTTTTATTCTTATTTCTCTATGTTCTTGGCTAGCAATTCTCATTAACGCGGCATTCGGTTCTCCTTGAGCGCCAGTGCATATTATGGTTATTCTATCATCGGAATAATCTTTTATTCTTTTAGAGTCAATAATAGTATCTTTTTTATATGTCAAATAACCCAATCCTTTGGCAATTTCAATATTTGTCTTCATACTATATCCCACAATCGCCACTTTACGATTATATTTTTCCGAAATATGAATAATTTGCTGAATGCGGTTAAGTAATGAAGAAAAGGAACTGGCGATTATCCGTCCGGTAGTTTTTTGGAAAACTTTATCAATATTTTCCATTATTGTTTTTTCCGAAATTGATGTTCCTGGAATTTCAGCGTCCGTACTATCCGACATAAGAAGCAGAACCCCCTTGTTCGATATTTCTTCAAGACGCTTAAAATCAGTCGGCTTATCATAAACCGGCGTTTCGTCAAATTTAAAATCTCCCGTATGAATCAATGTTCCGACGGGCGTATTTATAACCAAACCGACGCAATCCGGAATATTATGATTTTGACGAAAAAATTCTACCGTAAAATCACCAAGCTTTATGCAGCTTTTTTCATTTATTTCTTTAATTTCAAGCGGCGGCAAATTCGGGAATTCCTCGTGTCGCTTTAGTATGATTCCACGTATCAACGGCGTTCCGAAAATGGGAGGATTGCCGATTTTATTGATAATATAAGGTATCCCGCCGATATGATCATAATGCCCGTGAGTAATAAATACCCCCCTTATGTTTTCTTTTTTTTCTTGAAGATATGTCGTATCAGGAATTATATAATCAATGCCCGGCGTGTTTTCATCGGGAAACTGAAAACCCATATCGACGATTATGATGTCTTGTTTATATTCAAAAGCCATCATATTTTGTCCCACTTCTTCCATACCGCCGAGCGGTATTATCCGAATATGGGGATTTCTATTGATTGGGTGATCGGTAGTTATTTTTATCGGCGATTGCTTTTGCGCCGATATGCGATGTTTGGCCGGAGACGAATGGAATCTGCCGTGTTGCGAATAAGGCGATCGGCGATTTCCCGTACGAGATGTTTGTTTGAATGTTTGCATAAATTATTTTTTACTTTATCTTAAATTACGAAATGTTTGCGTTTGAATTTGCGCGCCCCGTCCCGCAGTACTGCGGGACGGGGCGCGCAAATGACATTTAGTAATCCAGAATATTTTAATCTATTATTTGTTTTCTGAAAGGCGAAAAAAAATCGGGATCAATGATCCGTTCAAAACAGGTATAGCCCGAATTATGAATCCAGTTTTCCGTAATTCCAAACGGTTTTGTCGGCATCGGCTCGCCATTTATACTGCCAAATTCTTCTTTGTTAGAAGTGCTGAAAGTAGCGCATAATTCAAAAGATTTATCGCCGTTTATTTTGTATATATACGGTTCTTGAGTTTCCAGATCTGTTGGAACCGCAAATCCATTGATATCGTTTTTAATTTTATCAAGCGATTGGGGGAGTTTTTCTTTGACCTGCCAATAACTTATTATTTGGGATTGTATTGTTTGCAGATCATTTATCCGTTGGTCGTCAAACCGTCTAAGCCGTTCGGCTCGAGGTGAACCGGCTATGAAAAATCCGGCGATAATTGCCGCGCCGCCAAGAATAATCACTGTCCAAACAAATAATTTCATTTTTGGATTTTTTGAAGCGGGAATGTTTTTTTTGAGATTCCAACCGTAATAAAGAAAAACCGCGAGGGCAATCAAGAGAACGACAATAATTTTTAAAATGAAGCGCGTAGTCAACTCTCCGTTTAAAAATCTAAAAATAAGACTAATAATATCGCCCGCTATAACCAGAATTGTGGCGAATACCGTAAAATAAATGGTCCATTTTCGCGTTTTCAATTCTCTTTTTTCCGGGTTCACGGCAAGATCTTTTTGCGCAAACGCGGAAAGCCAAACATAGAACGGGAAAACAATTACTAATATTGAAAGCGGCCAACGTATGAAATTGCGGGCGAACCTGATTGATTCCGGATGAAGCAAGTCCGGAAAATAAATATTGATATATTGAAAAATAATCATACCGAAAGTTATTACGCTTACGTAAAGCGTAATAATCGTAAGTAAGTGCATAAAAACGTCTTTCGGACCGGTTTTAGTTAAATCTTCCATATTTTTTATTCTAACTTCAAATAATCCAAATAGATATTGGCTAATTTTTGAATTAATGAGGATAAAATTATAAATTTAAATTAAATAAATTAGTGCCTAGGGGGAGACTCGGACTCCCATGCCCTTGCGAGCGCGACATTTTAAGTGTCGTGTGTCTACCATTGCACCACCTAGGCATATTTTGAATGAGGCCCGGGGGAGAATTGCCACGCCCTTTTGGAGGTCTGGGTGGGAATTGCACCCACGCATAAGAGTTTTGCAGACTCCTGCCTTGCTACTTGGCTACCAGACCGTATTAACAAAAACGAACAAGCAGACTGGCGGGCCACCGGACCAAATCTTATTTATACATTAAATTTACTATAAATTTCATTTATTCACAATATTACAGACTTGTCTAATTGTTTTTTAATGATAGGATACAATAGATGATAAAAACAATTGAATACAATAAAATAAAGTGGTTCCATATTGATAAACCCGACGAGCGGGATATTAAATTTTTGCGGGAAAATTTTTCATTCCACGAACTGGATATGGAAGATTTGGTAAGCCATCAACAAAGACCTAAAATTGATCCATACGATAATTATGTTTTTTTAGTGTTCCATTTCCCCGCTATGAAAGGAGATCGGATTGAAATTATGGAAGTTGATTTTTTTATCGGCAAAGATTATGTAATTTCTTCAACGCAAACTAATTTTTATTTATTGGAAAATCTTTTTTCTAAAATCCGAAACGATGAATCATCGAAATCAAAATTTTTTGCCAAAGATTCAAAAATGCTGTTTTACAAAATACTGGATGATTTCGTGGAAGCTATGCTCCCCTTGATAGACAAATTCGGAGCGGAAATAGATAGTATTGACAAACAAATATTTGCCGCACATTCGAAACACATTCAATCTAAATTTATTTTTTTGGAAAAAATAACTATTTTACGCAGAAATCTTTTAGTTTCGCAAACTATACTTAAACCGGAAATAAACATAATAACGGAAATGGAAACCGGTAAAATAATTTTTTTCGGCAATAATATGGCTGTTTACTGGAGCGACGTCCTTGATCATTTGAAAAAATTCTCCGACCAGCTGGAAAACTACCGTTTTTTAATTGAAGGGCTGTCGATTGCCGAAGAAACCCTTGTTTCATACAAGATTAACGAAGTTATAAAAGTTTTTACCGTGTTTACGGTTTTTTTAATGCCGCCGACATTACTCGCCAGTATCTATGGAATGAATATTTTTTTACCGATACAATATCATCCCCTCGCTTTTTGGATAATGTTGGCGCTGATGGCAGTAATAGAAGTCGCGATGTTTGTTTATTTCCGAATTAAAAAATGGTTTTAACCTACAAACCTATTGCAAAACAACCAATTCCGTCGTTTTCACGCCGAAATTGTTCGCTTCTTGCCGAGTAGGAAACCAAATATCAACGCGATCGGAAAATCTTTGATGCATTTTGTCTTCAACGGTAAATATTTTATCCCCGAAATAACGGGGTATTTTTATTTTGGTTCCGAATTTCAAAAAATTAGCGGCTACGATTCCATCGCGCACAAAAGTATTGTAAGCGGTAATAAAAGGCGTGGAATCGGTTTGATCCGGCGTGCTGGAATAAGCCGTTATAGTAACGATTCTAGTGTTGGTTGGGCGGTTTTGCGCGATAATTCCCCATGTGTCGGGATTATTTTGTTGCATAAAAAAGCTTCCGTAAACCGACGCAATATTTTCCGCCGGCTCATATATAAAACGGCTATCCTTATCGCTAAAAATTCCGCCGAGATTCCAAGCCAAACCCGTATTTGGCAACAAAAAAATAATACACGCTATAATCACAATAATTATATAACTGTATTTATTTTTAATCATAAAAAATCCCCGTTTATGGGGAACAATACACTGTATCATATAATAATTTATATGTCAATAGTTTTGGGCGTACTTTCTAAATAATTCCATTAAAATTTGGGTATTTTTGCCTATTTTTCCGTTTCCAATTTTTTGATCGTTTATTTGAATAATCGGCGCTATTTCTTTAGTGGTGGCGGTAATAAACGCTTCGCTTACCGATTTAATCTCGCGCAGCGGTAAATCCCGTTCTTCAACGAAAAATTTAGCTTTTTTTGCAAGTTTTACAACAAAGTCCCTTGTTATTCCTATTAAAACATTATTTTTTGGCGTGATAAGCGTGTTTTTCTTGAAAATAAAAAAATTGCTCATTGTTGCCTCTAGGATCAACCCATTTTTGATATAAAGTACTTCTATCGCTTTCTTTTTTTTGCGTAAGTTTTGCAACATCGCGGCTATCGCGTAATCAGTGGTTTTGGCTTCCGGCATTTTTCGCTGATAGTCGTAAGTTATCAATTTGCCCCCTTTTGAATAAATATAGTTCTGAAGTTTGGCATGATTTTCCGGCAATATAAAAAATGTCGGTTTCTCGCAGGTTATTCCGTCGGATGATTCACCTCCGGTAAGCACCATTCTGACAAAACACTCTTTTAATTTATTTTCGGCAAGCAAATTTTTCATAAGATTATTTAATTGAATTAAGGAAATCGGCATTTTTAATTTCAATATTTTTGCCGACCGCTTGAATCGTTCAAAGTGTTCTTTTAAAAGAAAAGCTTTACCGTTATAAGTTCTAAAGAAATCAAAAATGCCATAGCCACGCAAAATTCCCATATCATTCAAGTTGATATGCGCATTGCTTACGGTGATTATTTTCCCGTTCAGATAACAATATTTAATTTCATTCATTCTATATGAATATTAGAAATACCATTCCTAATATTATCCTATAAATCACGAAAATAAAATAGTTTTTTGTTTGCACATATTTTAACAACCATTTAATGCTAAAAAATCCGGCAATGGCGGAAAATAAAAATCCCGCGATAAATATATTGTCAACTCCCGAATTTAATATATCGGGCAGTTTTACAAGTCCAGCCCCTAATATTATCGGCGTTGCCAACAAAAAAGAAAAATGGGCTGAATCTTTTCTTGATAGTCCCAAGAACATCGCCGCGGCAATGGTAATGCCAGAACGGGATACGCCAGGGACAATCGCTATGGCCTGCGCAAGACCTACTAAAACGGCGGATTTTAATGTGATAGAACTTATTTGGCGATTTTTTTCTCCCATTATATCAGAAATAAATAAAATAATTCCGGCTACTATAAGCGTAACGGAAACTAAAATCGGATTTCTAAATATAGTCTCCGCTTTGCTTTCCAGAAAATATCCGGCAAACGCGCCGGGAATCGTGGCGATTATGATGAAATATAATATTTTATTTTGATTATTATCAATAGAATTATCGGAATAAATAAAAGCGTTTTTAAATATTTTCAGCCAGTCCTTGTAAAAATATCCAATAACGCCGAAAAGCGTTCCCCAGTGAAGCGCGATAGTGAACGAAAGACCAGGATCATTCCAGCCGAAAATTTTGGGAATTAAAATTAAATGCCCCGACGAACTTATGGGCAGAAATTCCGTGATGCCTTGAGTTATGCCTAAAATTATAGATTGGATTATACCCATTAATTTTTATGATAGCATTAGTTTAAAAATTAAAAAAGGGGAGATTTTCCCCTTCTAGATTGAATTATTTAACGATTTTTACTTTGTTATTCTCGATCTTTATTTTGCCTTCGGCTATCAATTGGATTGCGCGGGGCAATATGTCGCGGACGCATTCGTTGCGCACGCGCAATGATATGGTTTCAGGCGTATCGGTAGGCAATACTTTTATTTCTTTTTCTAGTATTATAGGGCCGTGATCATATTCATCGTCGGCGAAATGTACCGTGCATCCGGCAGGTAATTTCTTTTCTATAATAGCGGAATGCACATTTTTTCCGTAAGCCCCTTTTCCTTTTATTCCGGTTCGAAATAAAGCCGGGTGAAGATTGATAACTTTATATTTATATTTTTCTCCAACTCGGAATAAATGTAGCCAGCCGGACATTACAATCAAGCCAAAATTGTATTTCAATAAAATTCTATGGATTTCATCGTTAAATTTATCAATATTTTCGTATTTTTTTCTGTCAATTACGATAATTTCCGGCATTTTATCTATGCCTAAATTTTCCAATAAGTTTCTTACATAATCATATCCCGTTGGTTTGGATACGATTATTAAATTAAAATCAGCGTTTATTTCTTTTTTAACGAGAGCTTCGGCAAGCGCGTTGAACGAACTTGGCTTGTCGCAAGAATTTAATACGACTAATTTTAAATTATTCATTTTCTCCTTTCAAGTAGGATATGTAATAGAAGGAACTTTTTTAATATTAATATTAACATTAACATTAAAATGATAGTATGTCAAGCAATTGTTCCTTTTTTACGGGTCCTATTCTTAAAATTTTGGGTTTTTGGCCGCTTAAATCCAAAATCGTTGACGGTTCTGACGGAAGCAGGGTTCCGGCATCCAAAATTAAGTCCGGTTTGTCGTTCGTTTGATTAAAACGGTCAATTATTTTTTGAATGTTCAAACTTGGTTCTTCGCCGGAAATATTGGCGGAAGTCGCCGTTATCGGCGCGCCAAGCGATGAAATTAAAATTCTCGCAAATTCAAAATCGGGAATTCTTATGCCGACAGTATCTTTTGTACCGGTTAAAATATCGGGAACAGTATCTTTTTTATGGAGAATAACTGTGATTGGAGATGGCCATATTTTCCCCAGTATTTCATCTTTCTTATAATCAATATATGCTATTTTTCTCGCCATTTCAATACTGTTGACGATAACCGGAACCGCTTTTTCCATTGGCCGGCGTTTAATTTTAAAAAGCCGGCTTATCGCTTCGCCATTTAAAGCGTTAACTCCCAATCCGTAAATAGTGTCAGTCGGATAAACAACTGAGCCGCCTGCCCGAAGAACAATGATGGCTTCCTCAATGGCACTGATTGATTCTTTCAGGTTATTGAGATTTATTTTTATAATTTTCACTTAAATTTTCAATTTTCAGTGATCAATTTTCAATGAATTTTCAATTACTAAATTATAAAATTGAAAATTGATACTTAAAAATTATTTTTTATCACGATTCCTTCCATCGCTTTTTTTATCTTAACAATATTGTGCCTAATAAATGTTCTTTCCAGCATATCATTTTTGTCTTTTTCATATAATTCTTTTTGAACCAAATCTTGCTTCAGTATTTTTACGCCAAGAAAATTATCATTATTTTTTATTAAAACCGGCTGGCTGTTTTTACTGACAAAACTAGTATTTTTATTGTAAATAATGCAATCAAAAGAACGATTTAAATATTCTTGGAAAACATTAACATAATCTTCCAAACAAAAATTATCGGTATGATTTTTTAAATTGGCGAGAGGCGATATGTAAATAATTTTTGCTTTAGATTTTTCAATGGCTTTTGCCATTCCCTCAATAAGCAATACGGGAACAATACTGCAATATAAATTGCCCGGGCTAAAAATGATAAAATCGGCGTTTTTAACGGTTTTTTCCGCGCGCGGATTTATATTCGCTTTCGGTTTGAGATAAAGCCGGAAATTTTTTAACTTTGATATTTCGGTATTATAGATTTCGTGTTCTCCGCAAACGATTTCCCTTTCCGTTTTTAAGCATAAATTTGTTTTATCCAAGGTTGCCGGAACGATATTGCCGCTTGCATTAAGCGAATGACTCGCAATTTCAATGGCTTTTTCAATATTTCCGTATGATTTTTCCAAGCTTGCCAAAACTATGTTGCCGAAACTATGCCCTTTTAGATTGCCCTTTTCAAAACGCGAATTAAATAGTTTTTTAATTTCATCGTTTGTATCCGATAAAGCGATCAGGCATTGCCGTATATCGCCAGGCGGCAAAACATTGAGTTTTTTTCGCAGGCGACCAGAAGAACCGCCATTATCGGTGACGTTTACAATTGTTGATAAATCGCAATTCAAATCTTTCAGCGCGGAAAGGATAAGGGAATTTCCCGTCCCGCCGCCGAAAGTGGTAATTTTTGGTTGATTTTTTGACATAGATTTTTACTCAACCGTCACTGATTTCGCCAGATTTCGTGGTTTGTCTACATCAATTCCTTTTGAAACGCCCATATAATAAGCGAAAAGTTGGAGAGGAATGACCGATAAAATCGGCGTCAGCATTTCCAAAGTTTTTGGAATATAAATCACATCATCCGCCAAGCGGGCGATTTTTTTGTCGCCTCTAGTGGCGATGGCGATGATTTTCCCGCCACGCGCTTTTATTTCTTCCATCCCGTTCATTATTTTTTCGTAAACGCTGTCGCGCGGCGCGATAAAAAGCGAGGGGAAGTTTTTATCAATCAAGGCAATCGGCCCGTGTTTCATTTCGCCGGCGGAATATCCCTCGGCATGAATATAGGAAATTTCTTTTAATTTCAGCGCGCCTTCAAGGGCGATGGAATAATTGTATTTTCGTCCCAGATACAGGAAATTTTTGCTGTTTTTGTATTTTTTCGCGATTTTTTTTATTGTGCCATTTTGTTTTAAAATTATTTTTATTTTTTGCGGTATTTCTTTCAGTTCTTCGGCGATTCTTTTGCCCATTGTGAGCGACATATTTCTTTGCCGGCCTAAAAATAAGGTTAGCAACGCCAAAACGGAAAGCTGCGATGTAAGGGCTTTGGTGGAGGCGACGCCGATTTCCGGTCCGGCATGATTGTAAACGCCGGCAACAGTTTCGCGGGCGATTGTGCTTCCCACGACATTGACGATGCCGAGCGTCAGCGCGCCTTTTCTTTTCGCTTCCCGCAACGCTTCCAGCGTGTCTGCCGTTTCCCCTGATTGGCTAATTGCGAGTACCGCGGTTTTCTTGTCAATAATCGGTTTACGATAACGGAATTCTGAACCAATCTCTACTTCTACCGGAATGCCGGCGTATTCTTCCAGCATATATTCGCCGACCCGTCCGGCGTAAGCCGCCGTACCGCAACCGACGATTATAATTCGTTCGATATTTCGTAATTCTTCCGTAACATTTTCAAGCCCGCCGAGTTTGGCAAGTCCGTCTTCAACTATAAGCCGTCCCCTCAATGAATTTTCTATTGATTCCGGCTGTTCAAATATTTCTTTGAGCATAAAATGGGGAAAGCCTTTTTTTTGCGATTCTTCAATAGTCCATTCAATCAATTGGATTTCTTTTTTTCGCGGTTCGTTGTTGAGGTCTTTGATGGTGAAATCCGAGCCGGAAATTACCGCTATTTCATTGTCGTCAAGATAAACAACTTTTTTAGTGTAGTTTAATATGGCGGAAACATCCGATGCCACGAAATTTTCATTTTGTCCTACGCCCAAAACAAGCGGACTGCCGGAGCGAGCAACAATGATTTTATCGGGTTCTTTCACGGAAACAACGGCAAGACCGTAGGTTCCCTTAACAAGTTTCAAGGCCAATCTGACCGATTCTTCCAGATTTTCGTTATGCGAAAAAAATTCTTCAATTAAATGCGCCAAAACTTCGGAATCGGTTTCGGAAAAAAATCTATGCCCTTGTTCTTCAAGATGTTTTTTTAATGTCTTGTAGTTTTCAATAATGCCGTTATGGGCGATCCAAATGTTTTTTTTACAATCGGAATGGGGATGAGAGTTGTTGATTGACGGTTTCCCGTGGGTTGCCCATCTCGTGTGGCCAATGGCGATTGTTCCGGCAACAACGGAATCCGCGATTTCCGTTTCCAAATTTTTAATTTTTCCAACGGATTTGAAAACATTATATTTCCCGCCATTTTCAGAATTTTTATTATCTAATACCAAAATTCCCGACGAGTCGTATCCGCGGTATTCAAGGCGCTTGAGCCCGTCTAAGGCGATATTCAGCGCCGGTTTATTTCCGATGTAGCCTATAATGCCGCACATATTGTTTTTTATTTATTTCGCAATAAATTCAGCATTTTTTGCGTTCCGTGAAATTTAGACCATTTATGCAAATAACGCCAGTCCAAATTTTTTTGTATTTTTAGGATTGATTCAATATCTTCCAGTTGGTGGTTTGAACCCATTCTTTTTTGCCAAAGTAATTTGATAAGGATTAAATCCTCGGGCGAGCTAAAAACAATATTGACGCCGGCGATGCGTTTTTTTATTCCTCGTTTAATTCTTTCTTTGTCAAACAGTTCATTTTTTAATATCCAAAAATCTATTTTTAAGCCAGTGGCGGGATGAATAAAATTGAATTCACCTTCGTTTTTTAGAGCGTCGAGCATTGCGTCTTTGCTTAAATAGACATCCTTGTCTATTTTTAGCAATTCCTCCGCCAATTTATTCAATTTTCGCGGCAATAATTCTACGACTATATCAATATCCGCGGTAAATCGCGGACGACCCCAAACAACTACGGCGATACCGCCGGTTACGATATAGTTTATGGATAATTTATTTAGAATTGACGCTATTTTCCGCAGTAATTTTTCTTGCTCCATTGTTTGAAATATTGTTTATTAAGAACTTTCGCGAATTTGAACATATTATTGGACATTTTAATTTTTTGCTCCGCCGTCATTTTTCTAAATAAATTGTCTTGAATATCTTGCGCGTTGATTTTTTTATATAACATTGATTTCCCCATTGGTATAATTTATATAAGTTTTTATTATTTTTTAAAGCATACATAGTCAAAGTATCATATTTTTCAGCGAATTAAAAGATAAAAAGGCGCGTTAAGCGCCTTTTTGAATATTCATCGATCTTTAATAAAAAAATTTATCTACAAAATCATCACTGCCATCAACACTCTTTACAATTTTTTTTCGCATACTTCAGACTGGCAATCCGGCACTATCGTCATAATCGATCCTTTGCTAGTTTTTTCTTTCTCTTTAATGTCTTGACCCGAGGTAACACCCGTTATAACCGGATTGGCCGCTTTGGCATCATATCCCCAAGATACTTTCTCGCTGCCACTTTGCACAACATCACACCTAAGAGTTACCGTTTTAATTGTTCGTTGTGGCACCACAAATTTTTCACTAAATTGAAACAAAACATCTTTTTTCGCCTCACCTATCATAATTCCGCTCTTCATTAAATTAGTATTCCCATCGTATAGTTTACAATTCGTTAAAAATCTTATTGCCGCGCCTTTACCATAAACCGAATACCATAAAGGCAAACCCGTTACTGCCACATCTTCATTTGACTTCCTCGCGTCCAAAATGTAATCGGCAAAAGTAGCCTGCACGGCTCCCTCAATAATATTTTGAGATTTAATTTCTTTTGAAACGCTTATTCGCAAATAACCATTCTTTCGAGTACCGGAAAATATCGCAATAGTGGCGTCTAACAAGTTTGCATTATTTTGACCTTCATTTTTCGATCCGCTAAACCACCAAAATACCGATACACTTAATGTTATCAATAACAAACCTAGCGCGTATTTTTTATATTTTTTCATTTTTTATTTTATAATTAATAATGACCATTTTTGGGTTAACATACAAATCAATGCGTGAGCATGAAATCATGTGGATAACTATGCTATTCGCGTCCGCAAGTTTTACTTAACGGAATTCCTTTTAATTTTGCTGTTATTATTTATTTAATTCCGGATATTCAATTTCCTCAACAAATCGTTCCGTTTCATCATCCTTAATATCCGCATAACCTATACTGTTCAGCGTTGATTTATCTATAATATTCAACCTTAATCCCTTGGATATATACCTATCTACGGCTCCTTTCATCAAACCCGGCCTTCTCTCTTCCATTATTTTTATACTATTGCGGAAATCGTTTCTTAATAAATTATCATTCGGGTCTAATATTTTAATTTTTATTCCATAGTAAAGCATATTAAGCCATAGGGACCAATCGTTTCTTTTTTTTAAAAATTCCATACCAAACAACAAATCCCGTTTTATTCTCGGATCATCGCTGATTATTTTTTTTTCTTTTACCGCCCCGGTCATAACGCCAACCCATTCCAGCCAAAGTTCTTTTTCTTTTAACTCATTTAAACTGTTTATAATCTGCTCGGGACTTGAATAGTCCGGTATTGTTTCGCAGGATGATTTATTTTTTTTCGGCATATTATAATACAATATTGATTAACTTATTTTTTACGAATATAATTTTTTTTATATTTTTCCCCGCAATGTACGGCTGAATTCTGTTATTTTGAAACGCGATTTCCTTCGCTTCGTCTTCGGATATTCCGATTTCAGCGTTAAATATTCCGCGCATCTTGCCGTTTATTTGCATTACCATATCAAAAGTTTTTTCTTTCGTCAATTCAATATCATATCCCGGCCATTTTTGATTATGAACGGAATACTTCGCATCTTTTTCGTACTGTTCCGGATAAATCTGCGACCACAATTCTTCGGTTAAATGAGGCGCGAAAGGAGCGAGAAGAATCAGCAATGCTTCAATGTCTTCTTTTGTAATATTTTTTTCCTGCGCAACATTTATGAATTCCATCAAAGAAGCAATGGCCGTATTAAATTGCAAACTCTCAATATCTTCCGTCACTTTTTTTATGGTTTTATGCCTTTCTTTTAGGATAGGAGAATTTTTATCCGTATTTTCCTGTTTTAAAAATATTCCAACCAAATCTTGGACGCGATTTAAAAATCTTTCAATACCAACGATGCCTCCATCCTGAAAATCGCCGCCTTCTTCATAACGCCCTAAAAACATCAAATACATCCTCAAAGTGTCGGCGCCGTAACGATCAACGTAATTATCGGGATTTATTATATTCCCTTTTGATTTGCTTATTTTCGCTCCTTCTCTCACTAAAAGACCGTTCGCGCGAAATTTCTTAAACGGTTCGTCGAAATCAATAAATTTTAAATCATACAAAACCTTCGTAATAAACCGCGTATAAAGCAAATGGAGATTGGCATGCTCGTGGCCTCCGATATACATATTAACCGGCAGCCATTTCTTTGCTCTTTTTTTGTCAAACGGCCTATCATTAAATTCCGTGGAAATATAACGAAAATAATACCACGCGGAATCAATGAAATTGTCCATCGTATCGGTTTCCCTGACAGCTTTCCCGCCGCAATCGGGACAAATCGTATTAACAAAACTTTCTATTTCCGCAAGCGGCGATTTGCCTTTTGACAAAACTGAAAAATCTTTTTTCAACGGCAACTCAATCGGCAAATCTTTTTCCGGAACCGGAACAATGGCATATTCCTTGCCATCAACAGTCGTCAGTTCAGTGTTTTTTCGATTTTCCAAGCATTTATCGCAATAAATAATTGGGATTGGCGTTGCCCAATAGCGTTGGCGAGAAATCAGCCAATCGCGAAGATGGTACTTAATTTCCTTTTTGCCGATATTTTCTTTTTCTAGCCATTCAGTTATTTTTTTAATAGCGTCTAAAGAATGTGTTTCGGAAAATTGACCGGAATCAATAAGATTCCCTTCGCCTTCGTAAGCTTTATCTAAAATAGGACAATTTTTTTTCGGCCAATTGAGGCATATTACTTGTTTAATCGGCAAGCCGAATTTTTTGGCGAATTCAAAATCGCGCTGGTCGTGCGCCGGTACCGCCATCACCGCGCCGGTTCCGTACTCCGCCAAAACATAATCGGAAATCCAAACCGATATTTCTTTTCCCGTTGCCGGATTTACGGCTTTTATTCCCTTAAGTTCAACGCCTGTTTTTTCACCACCTTCTTTTATTCGTTCTTCTTTTGTTTTTTTAGCGGATTTTTCTATATATTCGTTAACTTCATCAAAATTTAAAATTTGAGATTTAAGATTTGAGATTATTTGATTTTCCGGCGCCAGCACAACATAGGTTGCACCAAAAAGCGTGTCGGGTCGCGTGGTAAAAATGTCAATTGAAAATTGAGAATTGTCCCGCCATTGGGCTGGATCCGCCTTGAGCGAAAAAATTAAAAATTTTATTTCTATTCCCTCCGACCTTCCTATCCATTCCTTTTGCGCTTTTACGGTTCTTTCAGACCAATCAATTTTTTCATGATCTTTCAATAGGCGTTCGGCATAATCGGTAATTTTGAAAAACCACTGGCTTATTTTTTTTTGAGTTATTTCCGTTCCGCACCTTTCGCATTTATTGTCTATCGCCATAGCATCCGCGACAACTGTTTCGCATGACGAACACCAATTAACCGGCGCTTCTTTTTTATAAGCAAGGCCTTTTTTAAATAATTGCAAAAACAACCATTGATTCCACTTATAATATTCCGGATGCGTCGTATTTATTTCCCGCGACCAATCAAACATCATTCCCAGCCGGTCCAGCTGTTTATGAAAATTTTTTACATTTTTTTCTATTGTTTCTTTCGGCGCTTTTCCGATTTTTCTGGCATAATTTTCCGAATGTATGCCAAAAGCGTCAAAACCCATCGGTTCAAAAACATCATTCCCCTTCAACCGCTGAAACCGTCCGTAAATATCCGAGCCCGTATAAGCATAAACATTGCCTACGTGCAAACCTTCGGCCGAAGGATAGGGAAACATCATTAAATTATAAAACGGTTTTTTCGCTTCATCCAAATCCGGTTCATATAAATGCGCCTCTCCCCATCTTTTCTGCCACTTCTTCTCAATCTTCAGAACTTTCTCATTTTTCTCCCTGTTTGGCATATTTTCCATTTTGTTATTATTGATAGTTTCCATATTTAACACATCACAATATATTTTTATAATATCGCGAATAAATATTAAAATCAACATAAAAAACTTTATCAAACAATATAAAATCCCTGTTTTTAAACTTAAAAACAGGGATTTTTCTAATTTTCTTCCAACTGCCTAAAGGGATCGTAAACCGGCGGCGTTTTTATCAATTTCAGGACCGATGCAGGCATATTAACAACAATATAAGCAACGAGATCAACCAACCGCAAGGCGTAACCATATTCATTATCGTAATAACCGGTAACGCCATATAGTTTTTTTCCGGCGACATCATCTTCAACGCATTGTATGTCCTTATCAATCAAAACGGAAAAAGGCATACCAATCGTATCAAGTGATACGATTGGATCTTCGGCGATAGCCATAAATCCCCGCAATCGATTTTCCATATATTCTTTATATACAACAACTAATTCTTCCACGGCAGGATTAGATTTTAATTCAACGGTAAGATATATCACTGATCCAGCGGGCGTATCCACACGAAAACAGATACCATCGATTTTTTTAATTTTTGATCTAAGAGAAGGTATAATCAGATGAATAGTGCCAGCGGCTCCGGTTGAAGTTTTAATTATATTTCCTCCGGCGCGACGCGAACGACGAAGATCTTTATGCTTTGCATCTACCAGGCGTTGATCGCCGGTAAACGCATGAATTGTTGTCATAAGTCCCTTATTGATACCGTATTTTTCTTCCAAAGGAAGCAACATAGGCGCCAAAGCGTTTGTAGTACACGATGCATTGGAAATTATATTGTGAACTTCGGGATTATAAATACCTTGATTAACCCCCATAACAATATGCGGTATTTCTTTGGCTTCTTCCGTTTTTTTGAAAGGCGCGCTTACTACCACTTTTTTTGCGCCAGCCACCAAATGTTTTTCAGCTTCTTTCCTTCTAACCGATTCTCCACTGCAATCAACAATAATATCAATATCATATTCTTTCCACGGTAATTTTAACACATCGTTTTCGCCGATTATTTTTATTTCTTTCCCAAAGACGATAATGTGATTTTCGTCGTATCCCAATATTGCAACATTAGGTTTAAAGGAAAAACTGCGGTTAAAATTTCCGTAATTTGAATCATACATTAACGCGTAATAAACATCATACGGTGTCATTGCTCCGCTTGATCCGGCAGCGTTGATTAAAACAATTTCCATATCCGGATATAAATCTTTATTTTCAAAAAACGCCCTGGTAAATAATCGGCCTATTCGTCCGAAACCGTTAATTGCTATTCTTTTCATATTGCCTTCTCCCGTTTATAAAAATTACAAATATTCACATGTATCGCTTATATGAATATCATGATGATCATTTCTCGGATTGATTATTTGCGCCATAGCATGACGCAATGTTGACTCGCGATATTCCGAAGTAAGTTCCTCCAGTTTACCCTTATCTTTTTCGCTTATTTTTCCAAAACTGGATAAATATTGGCAAGCGATAATAAGCAAACTAAACCTTCTAACCGTAAGAGCTTCCTGTAAATGCCGCGATTCATCATTCAAAAATTTGGCAAGTTTTTCGTAATCAATACCGATTGATCTGTCCCCGAAATCGATTCTTTTCCAACGCAAATTAAGATTCAAATCGTAAGGATAATAAAGCTCGTGAACGATGTTTTGCGACATCCTCCCGTCATCCGCATTGGTTATATCCTTATCACATCCCATTTTTATTCCGATCACATCAAATGCCATAATAAATTCGTTAAATTCCGCCAGTATTATTCTATCGATATTACCACTCAAATTGACATATTCCCATGGAAAACCGTCTCTGCCATCAATCCATTCATACAGATATGATTGCTCGTCGCCATTACTCACCGACCCCAATGGCCTCGTTATATGCGGATACAAATATTTTTGCAACCGGCAAAAATAATCATCCATTTTTTTAATAATCAAATGCTTTAAAAACATTCTGTGCCCGGCTCCGGAAAAACTATTATATTCTTTTCTAATCGCCGTTGTCAGCACTTGATTAGTTTTATATTTCCCTCCTATGCCCGGAAACACATTGCGCACTTGAATAAAAACTTCCGCTTCACTGCCATATCCTCCCGAGCATATCGGAATTATAATTTCTTCTCTTTTTATTTCCATAATAATTTCTCTCCTTTTATGATTTCAAAAAACTTATTTATCTTTTCGCTTCATTTTATAATATCAACTAAAACTGACGATTTCAAGCGCGCCGATACTCAAATATTGAAAAAAAGTAAAAATAATGGTAAAAATTAGATACTGCGGGATTCGTATAATGGCTATTATGTCACCCTTCCAAGGTGAAGATGCCAGTTCGATTCTGGTATCCCGCTCCAAACAAAACCTCTCCCCGCAGTATTGCGGGGAGAGGTTTTGTTTTTATACAAATCTATTTAACTGCCATTTTCAATGATTTTCCGGCTTTGAACTTTGGAACTTTTGTCGCGGCAATTTTTATTTTTTCGCCTGTTTTAGGATTAACGCCCATTCTAGCGGCTCTTTTGACAACCGAAAAGGTGCCAAAACCAACCAATCTCACTTCATCGCCTTTTGTAAGGGCTTGCGTAACGGCATCCTCAAAATTAGCCACGAATCCAAAAATCGTTTTTTTTGGACAACCGCATTTGGCGACTATTTTATCAACCAATTGATCTTTTGTCATTTATGGAGTAATCGCGAATATACGAATATGCGCAAATATACAAATAAGTAATGAATATTTTATTATCTGCGTATTGCTTTAAAATTCGTATATTTACGAATAATTCTGCTAAAATTTATCGACCTTTAATTTATCTTTTTAGATTTCCAAAATAACATCCTTCTCTATTCTTTCAAATTTTTTCACTAAACCGGTATTGTAATCAATATCCATAAAAATTCCGTTTATACAAACCGTGTCGTTTTCGGAAATTTCAATATTTACCGGTCTTTGGGTTAAAAATTGTTCTATCGCCGATTCTTTATTGACTCCCAAGACAGATTCTTTAACACCGGTCATTCCCGCATCCGTCACATAAAAAGTTTTTTTGGGCAAAATACGCGCGTCGCTCGTAGCAATATGGGTATGCGTGCCAATAAGCGCCGATACCCTGCCGTCAACATAATAACCAAGGGCTACTTTTTCCGCCGTCGCTTCCGCGTGAAAATCAATAATTTTTATTTTTATATCTTCCAAAGCGTCATCCGCTAAAATTTCGTCCATTTTTCGAAAAGGACAATCCATGTGTTTTTTCATAAACATCCGACCGAGCAAGTTAATCACAAGAATTTTATAAACTCCAACTTCAACAATTTTCCAGCCGCTACCCGGCGCGCCGGGAGGATAATTCGCCGGTCTTATTATTTTAGCGTCTTTTTGTTCTAAAATATTGGCAATTTCCTGCTTTGCCCAAATATGATTGCCACCCGTTAAAAAATCAACTCCTCCGTTTATTATTTCATTATATGAAGCGTTAGTCACCCCCGCGCCATGAGACATATTCTCTCCATTGGCAATAACAAAATCAGCGTTATATTTCAATTTTAAATCCGGCAGAACTTTTAGAAGCCCCTGCCGACCCGGTTTCCCCATAATGTCGCCGAAAAATAAAATCTTCATACCAATTTTCTCAGCGAAGCAAGTCCGAAGGACGCAGCTGAGATGTTAAGAAAATTGAGCACCCGGCACATATTCCAGCAACGAATATTGATTATTTATTGTATGAAGGCGAAGCCGCTTCGCTTTCAAATCATTGTTTGCCAAAATACGTGGTTGGAATATGTGCCAGGTAAAGGTTTTGTAATAAAATTTCGTGCGCCTTTGGCTTCGAAATTTTGACAAAGCCCTTTACTTTGCGTACTCCACCGCCCTTAATTCTCTTATAACATTAACTTTAATCTCTCCGGGATATTTCAACTCGTCTTGTATACGATCGGCTATTTCTCGCGCTAATTTTATAGCTCCGAGATCGTCAATTTTATCCGGCGTTACGAAAATTCTTATTTCCCGACCGGCCTGGATAGCGTACGACTTCTCCACCCCCGCAAAAGAATTGGCTATTTTCTCAAGCTCCTCCAATCGTTTCAAGTAATTTTCCAAGCTATCTTTTCTCGCGCCTGGCCGCGCCGCGGAAACCGCTTCAGCCGCCGCTACAATATATGATTCCGGCGTACTAAACGGATAATCTTCGTGATGCGATTCCATAGCTCTTACAACTCCCTGCTCTATGCCGTATTTCTCCAAAATCCTTCTTCCGAGCTCCACGTGCGTTCCTTCTATTTCATGGTCAACGGCCTTTCCGATATCATGCAAAAGCGCGCCCTTTTTGGCAATTTCAACATTAGCTCCGAGTTCACGCGCTAACATCCCGGCCAAATGAGCGGCTTCAATTGAATGAAGCAAAACATTTTGACCATAGCTTGTCCGAAAATAAAGACGCCCCAACAAATGCACAATCTGCGCCGGAAACCCGATAATGCCCGTTTCAAATACGGCCGCCTCTCCCATTTCCTGTATTTTTTGCTTGATTTCCTTGCGCGATTCTTCCACCTTTTCTTCAATTTTTGCCGGCTGTATTCTACCGTCTTTAATTAATTTCTCAATGGTAAATCGGGCTATTTCCCTTCTTATCGGATCAAATCCCGAAATTGTAATCGCGCCCGGAGTTTCATCAACGATAATCTCAACACCGGTAGCCCTTTCCAACGCTTTAATATTTCTGCCTTCGCGTCCGATAATCCTGCCCTTCAATTCATCGCTAGGTATACTTACTATTGATGTCATAATATCAGCGACATTAGAACGAGCATATCTTTGAATTGAAAGAGTCATTATATCAAAAGCTCTTTTCTCAATCGTATCAACTTTTTCCTGCTCAAGTTTTTTGATTGTTTTTATAATCTCCTCGCTATAATCCTTTTTTATGGATTCCAAAAGATTATTCTTCGCTTCCTGCTCGCTCATTTTGGCCATCGTCTCCAGCACTTTCTTTTCGTCTTCGTGCATTTTCGCCAATTCCGCTTTTATACGCCTTACTTCTTCTATCTTGCGAACCAAATCGATTTTTTCTTTTTCAAAAATTTCGCCTTTTTTGTCTAAAATTTCTTCTTTGCGCGAAACCCGTTCCGCTTGCCTTGCAAGCTGCACCATCCTTTCCTTCTCTTCTCTTTTTGCCTCCTCTAAAAATTTTACCGCGCGATCTTTGGCATGAAAAACAATGTCTTTCGCTTCGGTCTTGGCGCTTTCCATCATTGTCGTTATTTTTTCCTCAATACTTCCGATCTGCCTTCTAGCGATTGACTGGCGAGCCAAATACCCCAACATGGAACCGACTGCCAGAGATCCAAAACCTATAACTATAAAAATTAATTGCGGCATAAATAGAACAATCCCGATTGTTTAATAAGGTAAAAGCGGACAACAAATGCTTATTTTTTTTTATTATTTTATTTGTAATAAAAAAATACGCGCACGAAAAAATACGTAAAATACTCGAAAAACTATTCGTATCTTTATACCTATTAATGTAATCGGAATGAATTAATAACATATAATGACCTTATGCTAACAGATGAAACAATAATTGTAAATATTCATATTTAGGAAATACTAAAAACAAAAAAATTCCCTGGTCTAAAGAATAAAAAACCACTGATTTCTCAGCGGTTTTTTATTTTTAAATACGAAATTAGCTGTGTCTCCTGAACAAAATCCCGATGTGGAATGAATCGTTCCGCCACTGCCTCGCTTCACTCGGCAACACCAAAGAAAAATGTCTCTTGCTTTCTTGATTTGGCGGGGGT
>Ga0075916_107_pt1 | contig 32961 bp, 25 predicted proteins | sample RifGroA2_FD_68335 | JGI IMG/M metagenome (GOLD analysis project Ga0075916, IMG submission 68335) | Parcubacteria (OD1-vii) bacterium GW2011_GWA2_38_13b | reverse complement strand
GTTGGAATATTCTTTGGAATGATTGGTTCTTTTGCGCTTGTAGCCGTCAAGAACAAGACCGTCATACGATGTCCATTTGTCCGTATAGATGGTAGGTGGTCGCCAAAGCGCCGTTCGCGGAAAAGAAAAAAGCGCCGACAAGAATTATCGCGAATGCGAAAATAAACAGCGCCGTAAAATGAGAATTATTTTTATCGGTTTCTAACTCTCCCTCTCTCTCGAAAAATAAAACATAAATTTCATATTATTTTGTTGCTTGAGGAAACAATTGCAACTCCTCGATTGTTTTAATATCGTTTTGATTTAAAATATTCTTTTGGTATAAAACATCAATTAAATGCAGAAACCGACGCTCATCTTTGCGAAAAAGCATAATTACATCACCCCGCAAATCGGCAATTTTATTGTCAAAATGATCCATTAATTTCAGATTAGCTTTATTTATCATCTCCGGCACTTTCTCGTCAATTTTTTCATCAACAATTTTCTCCATCGCTGGCAATAAAGTTTCTTCCGTAAATTCTGCCGGATTATTCTTGATCATCCTGTCCACTGTCGGCACCATGGTTTTTTCGGCAAATTCGGTCAGATTATTCTTAACTGACTTGTCTACAACAGGCAATAATATCTCTTTTGTAAAATTTTCTAAATCTTTTTTGGTTAATGTTTTTTATTTCATTTGCATATTTTTATAATACCGCGAACTTTTAACGCGAACAATGCTACTTACTAATCTTAACCGCGTCCCAAATCTTTTGGACGATTTCCTTGGCAATCTTGGGATTTTCTTTTAAAAATGCCTTTGCCTTGTCAAATCCCGCGCCAAGCTTTACGTCGCCGTAAGAATATGTAGAAACCGATTTCTTAATTATATCGTATTTAACCGCCACGTTGAGTATGTCGCCGTCCCGCGATATGCCTTCATTATACATAATGTCAAACTCCGCCACCTGGAATGGGGCCGCCACTTTATTTTTCACTACCTTGGCTTTTATTCTGCTCCCGACAATCTGTTCCCCTTTTTTAATCTGCGCGATTCTTCTGACATCTATCCTTAAAGACGCGTAAAACTTCAAAGCCTTGCCACCCGGCGTCGTTTCCGGATTGCCAAACATAATTCCGATTTTCATTCTTATCTGATTTATGAAAATTATCGTCGTATCTGACTTGGAAAGTATTGCCGTTAATTTTCTTAACGCCTGCGACATCAAACGCGCTTGAAGCGCGATATGCTGATCTCCTATTTCGCCCTCAATTTCTTTTTTAGGAGTCAACGCCGCCACGGAATCAACAACGATAACGCTTACAACGCCCGATTTAACCAATGTTTCCACGATGTCCAGCGCCTGTTCCGCGTTATCCGGCTGGGAAATTAAAATATCATTTATATCCACGCCGATTCTTTTGGCGTATTCCGGATCCAACGCGTGTTCAACGTCAATAAAAGCCGCTTTGCCTCCTTTTTTTTGCGCCTCGGCCGCGATGTGCAAAGCCAATGTCGTTTTACCGGAACTTTCCGGTCCATAAATTTCAATAACGCGTCCCTTGGGTACGCCGCCAACGCCCAACGCCACATCCAACGATATTGAACCAGTTGGTATCACATCTACGTCGACTTTCTTCGCCTCGCCCAATTTCATTATTGAACCGTCGCCGAATTTTTCCTTGATTGACGCTACGGCTTCGTCAAGAATTTTTTGCGCGTCTTGCGCATTTTCTGTTTTCTTCATAATTATCGCCAAACACGATTATACAAATAAATTTATAATATATCCGCATATATCGCGCTTCGCTTTTTTAAAAATAATTCTTTAGAATCATTCTATCACGCCGATATTTTTTTGCATATTGACATATTTACTTTTAATTGTCGCTTTACAAAAATAAATATTGCCAAAATTTAATTGATAATGTTATATTATAACATACGGTGGTTTTTTGAAAAATTATAATTAAAAATTTAAATTTTGATTCTAACGAAAAGGAGGCAATATGGTCAAGAAATTTGTTTTTATTTTTGTTTTTTTGATGATCCCCACATTACTTTCTCACGGCTTTATGGATTATGAAAGCAACCGACTGGTATCCTATAATACGGGAAAAATTATCAATGTTGATTTATCCGACGCCAAGATAACGAACGCCAAGGATGAAAAACCGGAAATCGTTGAAAAATTAAAAAAAATAGAAAATGAACTAAGCCAAAACGAAGACTGGGCAGAGAGCGTTTGGATGATACTTGTTTCATTTAAGCCAAATGGTGGTTATTATGAACCGCCCGGGGTAAAATTTTCGTTCGGCAGTTGCGTTTCAATATCTCCGACTGATCCGGCTTTCAAAATGGATGAGTACGATATGGATGAAATGAAAAATCACGGCGTCAATAAAAAAAATTATGACGCTGAATCCAGTTATATGGACACAAATTTCCACGTAGTGAGTATATGGAGCGAGGAAGACAAATTGCCACTGGAAATTAAAAAAATATTCCGGACAAAATCGGGCGAAGAAAAAATAGTTTCATATCCCGCAAAATTAGTGGGAACAATTCCGAGAGAAGACTATGCCGTTCTCAAAATCGAAAGAACCAAAATCCCATCATTGCCGATGGGAAATCTTGAAGCAATAAGCGATTTCCAAAAAAAATACGGTTATCCGGTTATGATTATAGGGTCCCCGTATATCCTGGAGGGGACAATAACCGAAGGAAAAATTTTTCACCCTTCGCTGCATCTTGGAAATCATTTCCAAAATCTGTTCGGCGCGACAGCAGATATGCCGTTAAATGAAGAACGAAATCTGATGGTCGCTGATGTAAATCCGGGTAATTCCGGCGGCGTAACAGTAGGAATGACCGGGGAAAATAAGGGAAAAATTATTGGAAAGCCTTGCTCTGGATATCCGGGCTCAAGGATAGCTTTTTCTATTCCTGATTATATAATAAAAGAACTGTTCCCCTTGATATTAACTAAAAAAATCCATACTCCCTACTATTCCGGATTGATAATGGCTAATCCAAAAACAGCAATGAAAGATCCGATAAACATCGCTTTTTTCGATAAATTGGGATTGAAATCTCTGTATTTTGAAGTGGAAAATACGGAAGGGGTTTTAGTGGTGGGTTTTATGGATGACTCGCCATTAAAAGCAAAAACAACAAATCCTTATGTAAAAAATGAAGATGATCCCAATTCAATAAAGTATGGCGATATAATCACCGCCATTAACAACAAGGAAACAAAAACTCCCAATGAATTTTTAAAAGTATTGCGCGCCACCAAAGACGAAAAAGTGGAAATAAAAGCAACCCGATTTGTCAGCCATCCGGAAAACGGCAACGAAATTTGGGAGAAACAAGAAGTGGTCATTTCTAAAACCAAAAAAGAAATGACATTAACCGGGGAAAAATATAAAATCTTGTATCAAAAAGTCAAAAACCGCGGATTTTCAGCGTTATTTGAAGGCTCCGAAATGCGCGGAATGGAAATCCCATTCAGAACAGAACTTCACTTATTAAAATAGTAAGCATTTAAAATAGTAAGCATTTAAAATAGTAAGCATGCCCGCTGATTAATCAGCGGGCTATTTATTTTTATATTTTTTTTCCGCCCGAGGCGGACCAGCCTCGGGCTGGGCAACGCTATTATTTTTATTATATAATATTTTGCATTTCATTTCCCGCCTGCTATAATTGGAATATGAAATTCACCCACCTCCATGTTCACAGCCATTACTCGCTTCTTGACGGTCTTGCCAAAATAGACAAACTTTTAGACCGCGTCAAAGAATTGGGGATGAATTCGGTGGCTCTTACCGATCACGGCGTAATGTACGGCGCGATTGAATTTTACAAAAAAGCGAAAGCGCGCGGAATAAAACCGATTATCGGAATAGAATTATACATTGCTCCAAACGGAATGATGAACAAACGACCGAAAATTGATGACAAAAGATACCATATAATACTTCTCGCTAAAAATAACACGGGATATAAAAATATTATCAAACTCGCAACCCTTGCTCATTTGGAAGGGTTTTATTATAAGCCGCGAATCGACAAAGAAACGTTGAAAAAATATTCCGAAGGACTGATCGGCACGAGTGCCTGCGTTTCGGGAGAAATTTCACGGCTCGCCATCGCCGGAAAATTTGATGAAGCGGAAAAAGCCGCGCTGGAATACGAAAGCATTTTCGGCAAAGGAAATTTCTATCTGGAAATCGGATTTCACCCGAGCGTACCGGAACAAAAAACGGCAAACGAAGCCCTTATTAAAATCGGCAAAAAGAATGACATAGGAATTATTGCTACCAACGATATACATTATTTGAAAAAAGAAGATGCCGAAGCGCAAGACGCTTTGATGGCCATTCAAACAAAAAGTTTAATCAGCGACACCAACCGCCTTACAATGAAAAATGACGATTTTTCAATGAAATCACCGGAGGAAATGGCGGAAAATTTCAAAGATATCCCCGAAGCGCTGGAAAATACGCAAAAAATAGCAGATATGTGCAATCTGGAAATAGAACTCGGCAAAACACAACTCCCGCATTTTGAAGTTCCTGATGGTAAAACCACCGACGAATATTTAAAACAATTATGCGCGGAAGGAATAAAAATAAAATACGGCAACACGACCGACATCATTGATAAACGCCTGGAATATGAACTTTCCGTTATTAAACAAACCGGCTTCGCTTCTTACATTCTTATCGTACGCGACTTTGTCCATTGGGCGAAAAATAATAACATTATCGTGGGACCAGGTCGGGGATCGGCCGCGGGCAGCATAGTTTCTTATCTGCTAAACATTACCACGATCGATCCGTTAAAATATAATTTGCTTTTTGAAAGATTTTTAAATCCGGAACGCATCAGTATGCCTGATATTGATTTGGATTTTGCCGATACCAGACGGGACGAAGTCATAGAATATGTTTCCAAAAAATACGGCAAAGACCACGTGGCGCAAATTATCACTTTCGGAACTATGGCGGCCAGGGCGGCCGTGCGCGATACCGGCAGAGTCTTGGGCTATCCTTATGCTTTCTGCGATCAAACCTCTAAAATGATTCCAATGTTCGCATCTTTGGAAGAAGCGTTGAATAATGTCCCGGAACTTAAACAAGCTTATAATTCAAATCCCGACACCAAAAAACTGATTGATTCCGCGAAAAAACTGGAAGGTGTGGCGCGCCACGCTTCAACCCATGCTTGCGGCGTTGTAATCACCAAAGAAAAATTGGAAAACTATACGCCGCTTCAACGCGCTCCGCAAAACGAAAAAAGCATTATCACGCAATATGAAATGCATGCCATAGAAGATTTAGGATTGCTTAAAATGGATTTTTTGGGACTTAAAAATCTAACTATAATCGAAACGGCGATAAAAATTATTCAAAATACCAAAAATGAAATAATTGATTTCAATACCATTCCGCTGGATGACCAAAAAACATTCGAACTTTTCCAAAAAGGAAACACTACCGGAATATTCCAATACGAATCAGGAGGAATGAAAAGAAATTTACGCGCGTTAAAACCGACCGTATTCGAAGATTTAATAGCTATGAATGCCCTTTATCGCCCCGGACCGATGGACCATATCCCGGAATACATCGATGCCAAACACGGATTAAAAAAAATAAGCTACCTGCATCCCAAAATGGAACCGATTCTGAAAAATACTTACGGAGTGATAGTTTATCAGGAGCAAGTTCTGGAAATCGTCAAGCAGCTCGCCGGATTTAGCTATGGAGAAGCGGATGTACTGCGAAAGGCCGTAGGCAAAAAAATCAAATCTCTGCTGGAAGAACAAAGAACCAAGCTTATAGAAAAATTAACAAAAAACGGCATTGATAACGCAATGACGGGAAAAATATGGAATTTTATCGAACCTTTCGCCCGCTACGGTTTCAATAAATCCCATAGCGCCTGTTATGCCACAATCGGTTATCAAACCGCTTATTTAAAAACACATTACCCGACGGAATTTATGGCGGCGCTGATGAATGCGGAACAAAATGATATAGAAAGAATTGCGGAAATAATCAAAGAATGCAATGATATGAGCATTGAAGTATTACCGCCGAATATCAATGAAAGTTTTTCCAATTTTACAGTGGTAAGCCCTAAACAAATAAGGTTCGGGCTGGCCGCCGTTAAAAATGTCGGCAAGAATGTGGTAGCGGCGATTGTTGCCGAACGAAAAAAAAGCGGAAAATACAATAAACTCGAAGAATTCATTACACGAGTGCAATCAAAAGATCTTAATAAAAAATCACTTGAATCGCTTATTAAATGCGGCGCAACGGAAGAACTTGGCGAGAGAAAAAAACTGCTGGAAAACATTGAAGATATTTTAAAATTCGCGCGCGATCTGCAAAAATCAAAAGAACAAGGCCAATTCAGCTTATTTGAAAACGAACAAAATCAAAATATTTTACCGCCTATGCGTCTAAAAGAAAGTTTGGCCGCGACCAAAAACGAACGGCTCCAATGGGAAAAAGAATTACTAGGTCTTTACATATCGGAGCACCCATTGAAAGAATTTAAAAATCAACTTGATACTCTTGATTCCATAAAAGGAATTCGTTCCAAAACCGAAGGAAATGTAATATGCGGAGGCATAATAAGCAAAATAAAAAAAATTCTTACGCGCCAAAACCAAACAATGCTTTTCGTAGAAATGGAAGACCTTACCGGTCAAATAGAAATAATAGTATTCCCTCGCGCGCTGGAAGCCAATCCGCTTATTTGGCAAAATGACAAATTGATCGTCGTGGAAGGCGCAATGAATAATAAAGACGGGGTACCCAAAATAATAGCCGCCAAAACACATTTTCTGGAAGAATATCTGAAAAAAATACCCCAAAAGCCGGTCATCAAGCATATTTGCATTGACTTGCCAAAAAATTTCGGAGATCGCTTAATGCAAGATCTGCAAAAAATATTCGCGGAGTTTCCGACCGGTCCTACGCAAATATCAATTTCCGTCGCAAATGGCGAATTAAAACCGAATACCATTGAAACTCCTTATAAAATAAAATATGATGAAAGTATCGTGATAAAACTCAAGCAATTGGGACTGAATAAAATACAAATAATTTAAATAAATAACTTCTTACATATAATACCTGTAAAAATATGCCTCAATATGAAAAAATTAAAATCGAAGGGATAAACAAAAATCAACGGGAAGCATTGGAAGAATATAAAAAAATAGAGAAATTATCGAAATCATCGTTAATCGACTTGGGAGCGATAACCTCCGCGGAATTCGAAAATTTCCATCTATTGCCGCGAGAAAAAGAATACAAAAAAATACTGGCACGAATCAACGATTATGAAAAAAAATTATTTATTTTTGAAAAGAAGAGCGATAACCTTATGGCCATATTCTACACGAAAATAGAACAAAACAAACAATATGAAATCAGGGAATTTTTTAATATTCCCAACGAACATTACAAAACATTCGTCAATGTAAAAGCAAAATACTTGATTGAAGAAAATAAAATACAAAAACTGGCTGATTTTATTGTAACCGATGCCCTTAACCCGGAGAATATAATAGAACGAGAAAATACAACGAAACAAGAAAATTTAACAAACGAACAACAATCCGCGATAAAATCAGGGCTGTTCAATCACCAAAATGTGATTGTTTTTGAAAAAATAAAAACAACCGTAACGGGAAATTTAGCTCAAAAATCGGCAAAAAAAGACTACGAAAATTTTCAAAAAAACGGGATGATCAACGCAAAAACGACCAGAAATCTATATAATCAACCATACCAAATGGAAATCTGGGAAAATATAAAAAACCCCGATAATAATAAATACAAAGCGTTTATAAAAGACGGCGAGCATATAATAGGCACAATTGATTACGTTAATGAAGATGACGAAAAGAATCGCTTCTTTGAAACAATTTTCAATGTTTTTAATCCAACACAAAAACGATATGAAAACCAAAAAAAAGAACAAATAATAAACGAAAACAATGAACTGGAACAGGTATCCGAGACAGTAACGGATCCAAAAACAAATGAAATTTTGGATTTTTATGATCTGGAAAAAATAAGCAAACTCAAAAAAGATGATCCGATAACCAAAGTTATTTTAAAAAACAACGAAACAATAGAAAATATTTTTAAAAAAATAAAAAATAAATGAAAAAAATAAATGAAATTGAAAAAATCCGCCACAGTTTAAGCCATCTTCTCGCGATAGCTGTTTTAGATTTTTTTCCGAACGCGAAACTAGGGATAGGACCAACGATTGAAAACGGCTTTTATTATGACTTTGAACTGCCGGAAAATATAACGCCGGAAATGTTACCTAAACTGGAGAAAAAAATGCGGGAATTCGTTGAAAAAAAATTAACATTTAAAAAAACGGTAATCACGGTCAATGAAGGCAAAAAAATATTTAAAAACCAACCATACAAGCTGGAACTTATCAATGAATTACATAAAAATAAACAGCCCATTACTTTTTATACAACTTTTAGAAAACCAAAAGAACATCCGAGTTTTGAATACCAAGATGAAAATTGCAAATTCCAGGATCTTTGCGCCGGACCGCATATTAAATCAACGGGAGAAATAAATCCCGACGCTTTCAAACTAACAACGACTGCCGGCGCTTATTGGAGGGGCAATGAAAAAAATAAAATGCTTACCAGAATTTACGGCGTGGCTTTTGAAAATGAGCAGGAATTGAAAAAACACTTAGATTTCCTGGCAGAGGTTGAAAAGCGAGATCACAGAAAATTGGGCAAAGAATTGGAATTATTCACATTTTCCGATGAAATCGGTTTGGGTCTGCCGCTTTGGCTACCCAAGGGCGCGACAATACGCCATGAGATTGAAGAATGGGCGCGTGAAACGGAAAAAAAATGGGGCTACCAGCATGTCGTAACTCCCCACATTACCAAATCCGATTTATATGAAATTTCCGGTCATTTGCCTTATTACAAAGACGACCTGTATTCTCCTATCAATATTGAAGGAAAAGAATATTATTTAAAACCGATGAATTGTCCCCATACGCATATGATCTACAAGGCGCGCAAACGAAGTTATCGGGAATTGCCATTGCGTCTCGCTGAATACGGGCAAGTATACAGATTTGAACGTTCCGGTACCCTGCACGGCTTAATGAGAGTAAGGGGTTTTTGCCAGAATGACGCGCACATATACGTTCAGCCGGAAAAAGCCGTTGAGGAATTCGTTAATGTAATGAAAATGCACGAATATTACTATAAAACGCTCGGCATCAAAGAATGGTGGGTGGTTCTGGGAATAAGAGACCGAAAAAATTTAAGGGCTAAATATCATGGCGACGACAAAATGTGGGAAGAAGCGGAAAACCTTTCTAAAAAAGCCCTGAAAGAATCGGGCATAAAATATGAGATTGAAGAGGGCGGCGCGGCGCATTACGGCCCCAAAGCCGATATTTATATCCGTTCTGTTATCGGAAAAGAGTACGCCATAGGAACAAGCCAACTTGATCTTTATATGCCGAAAAGGTTCAATTTGACTTATACGGATAAAGACGGAAAAGAAAAAATGCCATATATCATTCACCGCGCTCCGCTCGGCGCCCACGAACGGATGATTGGATTTTTAATTGAACATTTCGCGGGTGCTTTTCCTTTATGGCTCTCCCCCGTTCAAGCGCGCATTGTTCCAATAAGCGAAAAATTCAACAAATACGGAACGGAAATTTTGGAAAAACTGAAACAATTTGGCATAAGAGCGGAACTTGACGATAGCAACGAAACTTTGGGGAAAAAAATAAGAGAAGGCGAAAAACAAAAAATTCCGTATTTATTGATAATCGGCGCCAGAGAGGAAGAAAATAAAACCGTCGGAGTTCGCCAACGCGGCAAGGGAGATATGGGAGAAATAAAAATCGATGAATTTTTAGAAAAAATAAAAAACGAAATTAGTCACAAAGATCTCCCCGAGGGAGACAATAAAAAATTATAATCAATTTTTATTTTACTCTTAAATAAATTTGCAAATTGAATTTCTAAAATTCCATTCGTAAATTTATTCAAGTAAAATACGCAACATCGTATGGGTAAAATCTATAAAAACATGGCTATTTTATCAATTATCGCCACCTTTGCATTTTACACTGGTATAATTTCGGCTCAAACAGAAAACAATGAAATCAGCGACGATGACAACGCAAATACGATTGAATCAAGCGAAATTCCCGAAGAAATTCAAACAATCATAAACGAAGATGAAAATGTTACAGCCGATGATTTGGAAGTTAAAGAACCGACTCTGCTGCCCGGAAATCCCTTTTATTTTGTAAAAAATATCGGCAGGACATTAAAATCGGCTACAACTTTCAACCAAACAAAAAAAGCGGAATTGGCATTGCGTTTTGCCAACGAACGATTGATGGAAATCCAAAAAATCGCCGAATCAAATAGTAATCCGGAAATATTAACAAAAGCGCTTAACAAATACGAAAAAGAACTGGAAAAAATCAAAGAAACAACGAAAAAAATAAAAGAAAAAGACAGTGAAATAACCGAAAAATTCGTAGATAAATTCATCGACAACCAAATCAAACACCAAAAATTGCTGGAAAAAATAAAAAAAGAAGTTCCGAAAGAAATTTCTGAAAAAATACAGGAAAATCAGCAATTCGCCATGCAAACACTATCCGATATTCCGCTCCTGCTGACGAACGCAGATCGTTTTCAAGAAAAAATAGAAAAAGAAATGGACGAGCAAATCGGCAGCAATTTCAAAAATTTTAAAAACCTGGAAATTCTGAAAGAACTGGAAGATAAAGTTCCCGAGACCGCCAAAGATGCAATCAGACGCGCGCAAGAAAATACCATTAACCGACTTTATGAAAAAATGGAAAAAAGCGTAGAAATAGCGGAAAAACTACCTCTCTACGTCAAATACGTAAACGGAAACACGGAAAAACATCTGGAAATAATCAACGATCTTGAAATAATTGCCGATCTCGACGAACAAAACATTTCAGAAGAAATAAAATACACATTTGGAAAAGCCAGAAAAATAAACATTGAAAGGATGGAAAATAAAATCGAACAGATGGAAATGGGTGAACAAACAGGAGAAACAATTGAGGATATCACCGACGAAAAACGCGAAAAAACAGGAAAAACAACGGCGCTTCAACAATCAAGCAAAGAACAAATTGAAAAAGCCGCGTCAATAATAGAAAAAGCGAAAACAAATTTTGAATTAGCGAAAAATAATCCTACCGTCAGCGATAAATTAAATTCCGCTTTAATTCTTATAAAAAATGCTCAAATCCATCTGGAAAAAGCGCGAACGGCATACGACAAAGAATTATTCGGCGAAGCGTTCGGCCAATCCGGCGCAGCAATACACAATGCCGCCAATGTGATTGAAACATTTGCAAAGTTGGAAAAAGATAACCGCGCGAAGATAAAAAACGATGAAAATAATAATACCGGCGATACCAGTAACGATAAAAAAATTGAGAACGAAATAAATAATGATCCTGCGAAAAAAGAAAATAATATTTCAACGGATGAAGAAAAATTTTGCGCCCAAGTTATAACTCCGGCGAAAAATCAAAAAACCGGCGAATGCCGCGAATTCCCGACCGCCTGCATCCCGCAAGGGTGGTATAACGTGCGCTTTTGCGAAAAAAATCAAATCAATCCTACGGATAAAAATTCCGATACAAATACGAAGAATACTGCAACGGAATAAATCCCGTTAAAAACTTGCACAGAGGCATTAAACCAGTATAAGCTTCTAAATACAAAGTATTCGTTCCCTGTGGCAGAGATCGCAAGATATTCTGCTTCTAACGGAATAAAATTTAAAAACGAAACGATTGCTCAAAGCAAAAACAAGGCGCTCGCCTTGTTTTTGCGATAATTTTCGGTTATGATTTTATTTATGAAATATCGTATCATAACATTCGGTTGCCAGACAAACCAATCCGATTCGGAAAGAATTGCGGCTATTTTAAATAAAATCGGTTTTGAACCGGCACTTTCTCAAGATGACGCCGATTTCATCATCGCCAACGCTTGTTCCGTCCGACAATCGGCGATTGACAGAATTCACGGCATCGCGCATAAAATCCAAAAAAAGAAAAAAAGAGGCGAAAAAACGCCAATCGCCGTTCTCACCGGCTGCGTTTTGGAACAAGACCGGAAAAAACTGGCCGGAAAATTTGATATTATTTTAGACATACGCGATATCAAAAATCTTCCCTATATCTTAAAAACAATACGCGGGACATCGAATGTTCTGCGTAAAATACAAGGACGAGCAACTATGAACAATATCAATCGCTGGAAAACGGCTGAAAAATCCACCGAGTATTTTAAAATTACTCCGTCTTACAAATCCCCTTTTTCCGCTTTTGTGCCGATAATGACCGGCTGTAATAATTTTTGCACTTATTGCGCCGTACCTTACACGAGAGGAAAAGAAATTTCAAGACCGGTAAAAGATGTAATAAACGAAATTAAAAATTTAATCAAAAAGGGATACAAAGAAATAACTTTATTGGGACAAAACGTAAATAGCTATAAATATAAAATTCCTAAATCCAAAATCCTAATTTCCAAGCAAATCCAAAAATATAAATTCAAAATTCCAAAAAATGACTATATTGATTTTGCAACGCTTTTATTCCTGATAAACGCTATACCCGGCGATTTTTGGATACGGTTTCATTCTTCGCATCCGAAAGATTTTACCGACGAGCTTATTGACGCTATCACTTCTTGCGAAAAAGTGACAAAATACATTAGCTTGCCAGTTCAAGCCGGAAACGACAAAGTGCTTAAAAGAATGAATCGGCCGTATACTATTTCTCAATATAAAAAATTGGTAAACAAAATACGAAAAAAAATTCCCGACGCTTCCATATCAACCGATTTTATTGTCGGTTTTCCCGGAGAAACAAAAAAACAATTTCAGGACTCCATAAAATTATTCAAAAATTTAAAATTTGATATGGCTTATATCGCGCAATACTCGCCGCGTCCGGGTACCGCGGCGGAAAGAATTTTTAAAGATAGTGTGCCAATCAAAGAGAAAAAACGGCGCGACCGCGAACTTACGACCGTTCTTAAAAAAACATCGCTGAATATAAATAAAAAACTTGTCAGAACAACCCAACAAGTTTTGATTGAAAAAGAAATCAAACGGCAAAATGAACATTGGTTAATCGGCAAAACGCGCGGATTCAAAACAGTAAAAATTCCGATTACTCCCGACTCCAGCGAAAAACTCATTGGCAATTTCGCCGATGTCAAAATAACAAAAGCGTTAGACTTAGGACTCATAGGACAAACCCCGCTAAAATAAAATCAGCCGATTTCTTCTTTAATTAAATCCGCCGCTATTTGCGGATTTGCCTTGCCTTTTGTTTCTCGCATAACTTGACCGATTAAAAACTGCAAAGATACACCTTGATTTTTTTTATAATCTTCAACCGCTTTAGAATTCTTTTTTATAACGGTTTTCACGATTTCCATAAGCGCGCCGCTATCGCTTTCTTGCTTTATTCCCTTCTCTTCAATAATTTGCGACGGGTCATTTCCCGTTTTTACCATTTCCCGTAAAACTTCCTGCGCTCCGGACGATGAAATATCGCCTTTATGCGTTAAAATAATAAGTTCAGCAAAATTTTCCGAACTTATTTTTATTTCTCCGAAATTTTCTAATCCAAATTCTCGCGTTAATTTTTGCAATTCCGTAATCAAATAATTCGCGGAAAGTTTTATAAGCCGCGCCGTATGTTCGCTTAAATTTTCTATTTTTATTTTATGCGCGCTTTTATCCCACGCTTGAATTTCCGAAATTACCTGTTCAAAATAATTCCCCAATTCCTTATTAACAACAAATATCTCAACATCTTTTTCCGGCAAACCGTATTCGTCTTTTAATCTCTTTTTTCGTTGTTGCGGTAATTCTGGTATTTTTGAAAATTGAAAATTGAAAATTGAAAATTTTAATGATGGGATATCGGGCTCCGGAAAATAACGATAATCCTTTGCCATTTCTTTGCTTCTCTGCAAAAATGTTTTTTGCTTATTCGCATCCCAACCCCTTGTTTCCTGAACAATTTTTTCGCCTTTTTCTAAAATTTCGCTCTGCCGTTCAATTTCATAATCAATTGATTTCTCTACTACCTTAAAAGAATTCAAGTTTTTAATTTCCACTTTGGTACCCAATTTTTTACTTTTTGACAAAGAAATGTTTACTTCGCATCTCATCTGCCCTTTCTCCATATCGGCGCTGGAAATTCCCAAATATCTGAATATCAATTGCAGTTCTTCGCAAAATTTCTTCGCTTCCGCGCCGGAAGAAATGTCAGGTTGGGTCACAAGTTCCATTAAAGGAGTGCCTGCTCTGTTAAAATCAATCAGGGAATAATCCGCCCCCGCCGGATGATAAAGCCGGCCGGTATCTTCTTCGATGTGTATTTCCTTGATACGGATTTTTTTGCCGCCTATTTCCAAAAATCCATTTTGGCATAACGGTTTCCAGAATTGCGAAATTTGGTATCCTTTCGGCAAATCCGGATAAAAATAATTTTTTCGGTCAAATTGAACAATTTCCGCTATTTCGCAATTCAAGGCCTTCCCGACCAAAATAACCGATTCAATGGCTTTTTTATTGGGAACGGGCAATGTTCCCGGATGACCAATGCAAACCGGACAAATATTAATATTGGGGTGTTTTTCATCGGAGTCGTTCAGGGAATCGCAAAACATCTTCGTTTTTGTTTGAAGTTCAATGTGAATTTCCATGCCTATCGTCGGGATAAATTGATTTTGCAAACTTGACATAAATTTAATTATAAATTATTTTAAAACAATTTTGAACCGCTGGCATCAAGTTCGCGATTCACCAACGCATCCGCTTGCGTGTTTCCATCACGCAAAGTATGGCGAAAAACGATATGCGGAAAATCAATTTTCAAATTCCAGAGCTGTAAAAACAAACTCTGGATTTTTTTATCCAAAACTTTATATTTTCCAGTCATCTGCTTGACTAAAAGCTCAGAATCAACTAAAACTTCCACCTCTCTATTCTTAACGCCGATTTTCCCCAAAAGCGCCTTTGTCTTTTTCAAAGCAAAAATCACGGCCTCATATTCCGCTTCATTATTTGTCTTTTCGCCCAAATACTGTGAATATTCCTTAACATTTCCGTCGTATTCAATTACAACTCCAAGCGCCGCCGGTCCGGGATTTCCCCGCGAACCGCCGTCGCAATGGATAATAACTTTGGTCATATTTTTCTTAAATCAATAAATCCCCCCCCTATGGCAAAGCCGTAAGAAGTATCAATTATTTGTAAAGATTCATCACCCGTAGCCTTTTACTATAATGCCCCTTCGCTATCCATACCTGCCTGGCGAAGGGTGACGATTTTAAATTCTAAATTCCTGCTTCCGTTCCATTCGTTTAACGTTAAATTAAAAACAATGTCAATCTTATCCCCCGCTTTTATCTTATCATACCATCCGCCCAATCCGAAGCCAATACAATTAAATTCCTTGCCGCCGCAATCAATTCTTGTTTTTAAATGTCCCGCGCCGTTTTTTCCGACCACCCTCAAATCTTTCATTACGCATCCCCGCAACAAAAAAGTCGGCTCTTCGTTGCCTGGACCAAATGGCCTGAAATCCTCAATTACTTCATATAACTCCCGCCAATCAAGTTTAATCCGCTGGCTGACGGATTGAGATTCATAATTTATTTGAAAATTGGAAATTAGAAATTGGAAATTAGTGATATCCATATCAATTTCCGTTTCTGGTATCAAATCATTGTTTTTAATTTCTCTATTGGCTATTTCCGTCATTCGTTTCGTAAAAGCCGCGATATTTTCATTCTTAACGTGAAACCCAGCTGCCATTGCGTGACCGCCGCATTCGCTAAGCAAATCGCCGGCTTTTCTCAATGCTTTTATTATGTTAAATGACTTAATCGTGCGCGCCGAACCATCCGACTCCGTTTCTCCTTTATGATAAATTAATGCCGGTCTATGGTATTTTTCCGCTAATTTTCCGGCGATTAAACCAACGATACCCACCAGCCAATCAGATGAACCGTCAATAATAATTTTGTCTTTCGGATAATCCCCCATTTTCGCGCAAACTTCTTTAAAAATTTTATCGCATAAATTCTGCCTGTCTTTATTTATCGCGTCTAATTTATCCAATATCCGCCCGATTTCATTTTCATCTGATGAATTCAAAAGCTCAAAAGAAGTATTGGCATGATCTATTCGTCCCGCCGCGTTAAGCCGCGGACCGATCATAAAACCCAAATCCCGCGCGTTAAGCCCGAAAATATTAAATTTTCTGCGCTCGGATTTTTCGACTTTCGCGCCGTCTTTACCGATTAATTTTAGAAGCGCTTTCAGCCCTTTCCGTTTTGTTTTCGTAAGAACAACAAGACCGTATTTAACCAATGTCCTGTTTTCACCAAGCAAAACCATCCTGTCGGTAATAGTTGATATAGCCACCAAATCCAAAAGCCATTTTTCCCTTTCATTGTTTATGTTGCTTGCGTTAAATAATGCTTTAGCGAATTTGAAAGCCACCCCGGTTGCCGACAATTCCTTAAAAGGATACTGATCGCCTTTTCGGCGAGGATTTATTATCGCGACAGCCTTAGGCAATTTTGGAGGAATCGTATGGTGATCAATAATCACAACATCTATGCCCAAAGAATTCGCCAGTTCCACTTCTTTATAATCGCTTACGCCACAATCAACAGTCACAATAAGATCGGTTTTTTGTTTTGATAAAAAACGCACGCTTTCAAAATTCAAACCATAACCTTCTTTATTCCTGTCAGGTATATAAATTCCGGGCTCCGCGCCAATCGCTTTCAGTGCGTCCATCAATATTGTGGCGCCGCAAATTCCATCCGCGTCATAATCGCCGTAAACGGTTATTTTTTCTTTTTTGCTTATCGCCATTTTTACTCTTTTTATCGCTTTGCCCATATCCTTTAATAATTTGGGGTTATGCAAGTCTTCGTCGTAATCCGGTCCCAAAAACTCATCAATCTCTTTTTGCGTTTTAATGCCACGATTAAAAAGAAGCTGTAATGTCACGGCGTTAATTTCCGGAAATTTATCAAAAAAAGCTTCCGGAGCTTTGGGTTTTAAAATCCAACGATTATTCATTATTTTACAAAATTTAACTTTTCTCTTGTTGAAGTTTGACTTCAACTTATTTATTCGTAAATTCATACCGATTCGTATTTCGTAAAATTATTTCAACGCTTCAATCCCAGGCAACTTATTCCCCGCCAAATATTCCAACATTGCGCCGCCACCCGTGGAAATATAAGAAAATTTGTCCATAATACCCATTTTATTTATCACGGCAATAGTATCTCCGCCGCCGATTATTGAATAAGCGCCTGATCTGCCTATGGCTTTAGCTATAGCTTTTGTTCCGTTTGAAAATATTTCCATATCGGCGCGTCCCATGGGTCCGTTCCAAATAATTGTTTTAGATTTTTTAATCAAAGAACAAAATAAATCCGCGCTTTTGCCGCCTATATCTAAAATAATATCATCCTTCACGACACCGCTAATCTGAATAGTTGTCGTACCACCGACTCCGTCCAAATCTTTGGAAACAACAACATCAACCGGAACCGTAAGTTTTATATCCGCCACTTTCATTTTTTTAATCGCCGGAATAACTTCGGGACTGATTATTGAACGGCCGACTTCTTCGCCCCTGACCGACAAAATGGTATTTGCCACAACACCGCCTAACATTATAAAATCCGCTTTAGGTAAAAAATTGCCGATTACTTTAACTTTTGTTTCGGCTTTTAAGCCGCCGACGATTACTGCTACCGGATGCGCGGGATTTTTAATCGCTTTATCCAAAATATCAATTTCTCTTGCCAAAGACAAACCAATAAAACAAGGCAAAAATTCAGTCACCGCTTCAACCGAAGCATGCGCTCTATGGCACACGCTAAAAGCGTCGTTCACAAAAATATCGGCAAATGACGCCAATTTTTTGGCGAATTTTTCGTTATTTTCCTCCTCTTCCGCGTAAAAACGAATATTTTCCAAGAGACAAATTTTATCGCAATTAATTTTTTCCAATCCGCGTATATCATCTTCAATAAAATTAATTTTCTCTCCGATAATATCTTCCAAATGACTAACCAATGGTTTCAAACTATAATTTTCATCCCACCTTCCATTTGGTCTGCCTAAATGCGAAATCAATATAATTTTATTACCATTTTTCAAAAGAAATTTTATTGTCGGCAATGCGGCTTTAACGCGATAATCTTCATCGCTTAAAACCCTGCCATTCTCCATTGGCAAATTAAAATCAACGCGCAAAAGCACAATTTTATTTTTAATTTTACTATTTTTTAACAATTTCATATTTTTTAATTTTACCATGCCCGTTTCCGCATAAAAATATTGACAAACTATAAAAAAAAAGTATAATGACACGAACCTTGAAAACTCAAACAAACAAGAAAGGAGTGAAAAAATGACAGATTTACTGACAAAAATACTTATAAAAATTCTATCAATAAAACCGGTAAAAAAAATGGCTTTTAAATACTTTGTATACAGATTTGTCGCCAGCGAAGAGATGGAAAGCGCGTTGCTGAAAGCCAAAAGTTTAAACGAAAAAGGCATTACAGCAATAATAAATTATCTCGGCGAAAAAAGCACAAATTTGGAAAAAATTAAAAAAAATGTAAATATATATTGTCATCTTGCGCAAGAAATTTCCACAAAAAATTTAAACGCAAGAATCAGCATTAAACCGTCGCAACTTGGCTTGAAAATTAACGAGAATCTGTATTTCAAAAATCTATTCCTGATAGGCACGGTATGCTTCCAATGCAATATTCCATTGGAAGTGGATATGGAAGAATTTTCCGAAATTGAAACAATAGTAAAGATGACCATATTACTAAAACAGCATCTACCAAATCTTCGTGTTCGCCAATGCGTGCAGATTGCGGCAAAAAGAAGCGTTAAAGATGTAAAAAAACTAACGGACATCGGCATTCATATCCGACTTTGCAAGGGCGCGTATAAAATACCGCTTTCCGAAAAATTATTGCCCGCGGATTACGCGCCAATAAGAATGCTAATCTATGCGAATTGCATATTGCCATCATTTGTAGAAATCGCTACGCACGATATGGAAATAATCAATAAATTAAAAGGCGAGATCGGCGTACAACTCTTGAATGGCTTCCCGACAAAAAGGATACCGTTAATACAACGGTTCCATCGAATAGCAATTTATGTCCCGTTCGGACCGGAATGGGTGCCATATGGAATCCGAAGACTGTTTTATTTGATAAAAAATAGAAGCAAAATTTTTGAGTAAAAAGGAGGAGAAATGAAAATTGCCTGTATTGGGGAAAAATGGCCAGATCCGCCAGTAATGTCGTTAAAAACTTTTAAATGTAAACGATGTTTCACTCTTAATCAAACAACGAAATGCCTATGCGGTCATCCTTTTTTCATTGAAGAATTATTACCACGAGAAGAATACTGCAAAAAATTCGGACACGTAAGGTTTTCACCGCCCGTGAAAACCATTCAAAATGCAGATACATATACAAAAATTTGCAGGTGTTTGGGTTGCGGAGAAGAATTCAAATGCGACCCGCCAACAGAATAAATCGGTTGCGGAAATTACAAAAAAGAGAACGGTCGTCCCGAGGATTGGCACGATGACGATGACTGTTTAAAATATTAATAAAACAAAAGACTTTGGGACGAATTAAATTTCGTCCCATTTTTTATTCCCAAATTTATCTTATTGCGCATAAATAGTCAATCTTTTGGGCATATGCCCAAAAGATTGACTATTTATAAAAATGCTAAAAAATTGGTACTATAACAAGGTTTACTGCTACAATAACATTATGAATAACCAACAAAAAAACATCCTTGTCGCCGGCGCGGGATTCGGCGGTATAAAATGCGCTTTGCAGCTGCATAAATTTTTAAAACGCGATAAGGCGTTAAATAAATATAAAATTATCTTAATTGATAAAAACCGCGAACATATTTTTACGCCGAATTTATACGAAACGGCAAGCATTGTGACGAAAGATTGCTGCAACGCCGCCTCAATGAATGCCTCTGTCGCGATTGATATCAAAGACATTGTAAACGGAAAAAAAATAGAATTTATCAATGATCACATTACCGAAATAAACATAAAAACAAAAAATATTAAAACAACGAACAATCAACTGGATTACGAATATCTTGTTCTCGCTCTGGGATCAGAAACAAATTATTTCAATATTCCTGGAGCGCGAGAATATGGCTTTCCCTTAAAAACTCTCGACGACGCCATAAAACTGCGCAAAAAAATTGATACCTTCTTTTATACTCCGGCAAAAACCGATATTGAAATAATAATTGGCGGAGCGGGACTGACGGGCGTGGAACTTGCCGGCGAATTTTCTCATTCGCTGGAAAAAATAAAAAAACTCCATCGCCGACAAAATATCTCAATAAAAATAACGCTTATTGAAGCCAACTCAACAATTCTCAATAATATGCCCGAAAAAATGACAACCGCTGCCGAAAAACGATTAAAAAAATTAGGCATAAAAATTATAACCAAAGCCAAAATAAAAGAAGCAACCGAAAAATTCATTACTTACGAACAAAATGAGAATGTTCGAAATATTCCCTACTCTATCTTTATATGGACCGCTGGCATCAAAACCAATCAACTTTTAGAAAAATTAAACATCCCTAAAGACCCAAAAAACAGAATTATCGTAAACGAATTTATGGAAGCAACGGATTATATATTCGCCATAGGCGATATCGCCGTCAATATTTCCGCTAAAAATCCGGCGCCGGGAACGGCCTATATGGCCGAAAAAGAAGGGAAAATCGCGGCGGAAAATATCTGGATCAAAATCGCCAAAAAGAAAACGGTAAAATCTTTTATCGCGCCGGCTGACTATCCTTTTGTCGTGCCGATAGGAGGAAAATTCGCCATCGCCCATATTAAAAAAATAACCATTAAAGGTTATCTCGGCTGGATTATAAAAATCTTAGTTGAATTAAATTACCTGTTAAGCATATTGCCTATTCACAAAGCCGTGAAAAAGTGGATAAAAACCGTAAAAATAATCATTAAAAACGACTAACGATAGTTTCTTTGTTCCGCGCTCAAATATTGTCCGCTGACGGCTTTTACCAATCTTGTGAATTCGCTACTGTTAATGCTGGCGCCGCCCACCAACACGCCGTCAATTCCGTCTTCTTTCATAAAATCAACCGCGTTTTTGGAATCAACGCTCCCGCCGTATAAAATACGCAATGATCTTGCGATTTTTTCATTATATTTTTGATGCATTGTTTTCCGTATCAAAAGGGAAGCGGATAACGCATCATTGGGGGTGGCCGCGCAACCGCTTTCCACAGTACTGATCGCCCACACTGGTTCATAGGCGATAATTATATTCGCTACTTGCGGCTCATCAATGCCTTCTAAACATTGCAAAACCTGTTCCTTTAAAATCAAATCGACTTCTCCCGTCCATCTTCCATCTTCGTTAAAACTATTTCTGGATTCTTCACCGACGCACAAAATAATTTTAAGCCGCGATTTTAAAGACGCTTTAATTTTTTTATTGATAAATTCGTTAGTTTCCTGAAAATTTTTCTTTCTTTCCGAATGACCCAAAATCACATAATCGCATCCCATATCTTTCAACATTTGCGGCGATATTTCTCCGGTATAAGGTCCTTGCCGATCCCAAAAAATATTTTGACCGCCAAGCTTGATATTTTTACTTGTTTTTTTTGAAATAAAATCCAAATAAATAAAAGGCGGACATAAAATAACTTCCACGTTTTGAATACCGCAAATTTCTTTTCTGATGGATCCAAAAAGATGCTCGGCTTGTTTGCGAGAAATCGGATTCATTTTCCAGTTGGCGACAATCAATGGTTTCATAAAAAATATCAATAACCAAAAATAAATGAAACGCCTAACGTTAAAAACAGCACAATCAAGCCTGCCGCGGCACTTCCTAAAACGATAAGCGGAAATGATTTTTTTAACTTTATGCCGAAAATAAAAGCCGCCGCAGTTCCGGCCCACACGCCGGTCATCGGCAATGGTATTGCCACAAAAACAAAAAGCGCCAATTCATCCCAATATTTTAATTTCTTGTCAAAATTGCGCCTCGTTCTTTCGAATAGCCATATAAAAAATCGGTTAAAAAAATAAACATTGTGAATTAAATAATCGGAGAGTTTATTTAAAAATAAAATAATAAAAATTATCGGCGTTATATTTCCCAGTACCGACCATAAATAAGCCGACCACGGCGAAAGTCCGTAAATCTCAATGGCCAACGGTATAGAACCGCGCAATTCCACAATTGGGCTCATTGCTATTAAAAATGTTTTTAATTCAGGAAGCACTTTTTACGAAATACGAATAATTACGAATTTACGAATCACAAAAAAACTGATATTATTTGCGTACTTCCATTAAAAAACTATACCTTAACTTTCCTCAAATATTCCGCCGCTTTTTCCGGCTCTATGGTAGAAATTTCTATTCCAGTTCCAAGCTCAAAACCCGCCCAAACTCCGGTTTTCGGCAAAATTTCCACATGCCAATGATAATGATGCCAATCAACTTCGTCTTTCACGGGCGCGGTATGTATGTAAAAATTATAATCGGGGTCATTTAAACCGCAACGAAGCTTTGCCAATGAAATTCTCAATACCTCTGAAAACATTTTCAATTCATTCTCATTGATTTTTTCAAAATAAGACTGGTGAATTTTAGGAAATATTTTTATTTCAAAAGCAGCGCGGCTGATAAAAGGACAAAAAGCGATGGCTAATTCATTTTCAAAAATTATTCTTTTCCTGTCCGTAATTTCCCATTCCAGCATAACGCAATGAACGCATTTTTTATGATTTTGATAGTATTTTTCCGATCCCCCTAAGCTCCTTCTGATATCGAGTGGGACAATCGGAATAGCCATAATTTGAGAATGAGGATGGCTTAACGAAGCACCGGCGGCGCGTCCGTTATTGTGAAATATTGAAATATATTTCACGCATTCACGCGTCATCAAAGCAAGGTATCTTTCTTTATACGCCCCGACAAGAAGATTCATTTCTTCTCCGGAAAAATAACCGGGATGCTTTGTATGGTTTCTTGTAATGACAACTTCATGGGAACCAACCCCATCCATTACAAGATACGGTCCCACTTCGTGCGTGTCTTCGCACACGCCCTGTCCTATGGCGGGAAATTTATTAGGCAAAACCTGTAAAAACCAATCAGTAGGATTATCTTTCCATTCGCTAAAAATTTTACGCCTGCCCTTCCGGTCATAAACTAACAATGGATCAAGATTGCCGGATTTCTGCGGCGCCTCAAACGGACACAACCTTATTGGTTGGCTAAATTTTTCTTTTTTCAAATCCGCAAAAACATTCGGCCGTTTAGCCCGTCCTTTGGCTATCAACACCCAATCACCCGTCACAAGATCACGCCTTAATTCCGATAAAAATTGACGCTTTTCCATAATTATTTATATAACCCCCTCCAAATATTAATTCTTATTTTTATTGTTTCCAGTAAAACCTGAAAATAAGCTTTTAATGTTACCCTGCTTTCCGGATCATTTATCCATTTTACCGGCACTTCTTTTATTTTATAACAGCGCAAAAGACGGGCTATAGCCAAAATTTCTATATCAAAAGCCCACCCGTCAATCACGCCTCTTGTAAAAACAGATCGCGCCGCTTTATCGGTAAAACACTTAAAACCGCATTGAGTATCGACAATGCCCGGCACCGCTACCAATTGAATGAATTTATTTCCCAATTTTCCTAAAATTTCTTTGTACAACGGTTGATGAACTGGAATTTCAGCCCCCCTGACAACCCGCGAACCGATTATTATGGAATATTTCACATTATCATCGCCCTGACCGTAAAAACAAGGAATCATTTTTTCAATATGATCAATAGAGGTTGAATTATCCGCATCAGTAAAAAGACGTAATTTTCCGCGCGCTTTTATCATTCCCTGCCTTACAGCGAAGCCCTTGCCATGGTTAACTTGATTTTCGATAATTTTTAAATTCTTTATAATGCTCTGAAATTTTTTTACCACTTCAACCGTATTGTCTTTCGAACCGTCGTCCACAACTAATATTTCATATCCCCTTGCATCCCTATCGTCATTGTGCTGCTGCGTAAGTTTTTTAAATTTTTCCGAAGACAAATACCGGTCAACATCGAGAAGCGTATGAATTATACGCTTTGATTCATTATACGCGGGAATAATTACGGATAAAAACGGTTTCATAAAATCAATGCCGATATGTTAATTGATGTTAATGCAAGCTTTAATCGCAATTTTATTATACCACAAAAAAAAATCCCGCCAAAGTTTCAATAAAACAATAACAAATGTTCCGGCAATAAAATTATCAAAAGTCAATATTTGTTTATTTATAAAAAATTTGATAATATTAAGAGAACTTTAAAAAAAGTAGCAAATATTATGACTGGAAACAACATACAATTATCAGAAACAATAAAACTTCCTCCTCAAAATATTGAAGCCGAACAATCAGTACTCGGTTCTTTGATGCTGGACAAAGACGCTATTTTAAAAATAGCCGATACTTTAAAATCTGACGATTTTTACAAAGGCGCGCACAAAATCATATACGAAGCGATGATGGAATTATATGAAGCGCGCGAACCGATTGATATGCTAAGCTTATCAAACCGCCTGGAAGAAAAGAAACAACTTGAAATGATCGGCGGCGTAACCTATCTGACAACCATAATCAACAGTGTTCCCACCGCAAGCCACATAACGCATTATTCCGATATTGTTAAAAAAAAGAATGTCTTAAGGAACCTCATAAGCGCTTCCTGTGAAATATCCAATATGAGTTATGATGAAAAAAATGACCTGGAAACAATCCTGAACGAAGCGGAAAAAAGAATTTTTAATATAGCGCAAAAAACAACACGGCAACTATTTTTACCAATGAAATCGGCCCTGGAAGAAGCTTTTGGCCGCATTGACCGTCTGCATAAAGAAGGCGGGGCTCTTCGCGGCCTGTCCACCGGTTTTGCCGATTTGGACAACTATCTCGGCGGAATGCAACGAGCGGATTTAATTGTCTTAGCCGCCCGTCCAAGCTTGGGAAAAACAAGTTTAGCGCTCAATATAGCGGCCAATGTGGCAATAAAAGACAAGGCTTCGGTCGGCATATTCAGTTTGGAAATGTCCAACGATCAAATCGTTGACCGCCTGATCGCCGCTCAAGCCAATGTAGATTTATACAGATTACGCACCGGCAAACTTTCTTCCGAAGGAGAAGATAATGATTTTTTCCGCATACAAGAAGCTATGGGAGTTTTATCCGAAGCTCCGATATTCATTGATGACGCGGCATCAAGCACCATCACTCAAATAAGAACAATGTCCAGAAAACTTCAACTGGAACACGGACTCGACTTGATTGTCATTGACTACTTGCAACTTATGCAAGGAACAGGGAGAACGGATAATCGCGTAGAAATCGTTTCAGAAATATCAAGATCGCTTAAGGGTCTTGCCAGAGAGTTAAACATACCCATTGTAGCTCTTTCGCAGTTAAACCGCGCGACGGAATCGCGGGAAGGTCAAATACCGCGCCTGTCAGACTTGCGCGAATCGGGATCAATAGAACAAGATGCCGACATAGTTCTTTTCATATATCGTGAAGATCGCGTCAAACGCGAATCGGAAAAGAAAAACATCGCCGAAATAATAATAGCCAAACACCGCAATGGTCCGTGCGGAAAAGTAGATCTGTACTTCAATGAAAACCGGGTTTCATTTGAAAACCTGGAAAAATACCGTACATAAAAATTATCAATGTTTCCTCCCAATATTAACAATCTCATAGAACTTTTTGGTAAATTTCCGGGTATCGGTCCCCGGCAAGCCGCAAGGTTTGTTTTTTATTTATTCAGCAAATCCCAAGCCGAACTCGATGAACTGGCGGAAAAAATAAAAGAAATATCAAAACAATTTCATACTTGTCCCGTATGTTTAACGATCACGGACAATACCGTTTTATTGTGCCATATTTGCCGCGACCAACAAAGAAACAAAGAAAAATTATGTATCGTGGAAAAAGATTATGATATTCAAAACATTGAAAACGCCCATATTTACGACGGACTTTATTTTGTTGTTGGAAAAATTAACATTACCAACGATCAACCGAACGCCTTGATCGAAAAATTAATGGAAACGATTAAAAACAACAAAAATCTAATGGAAATTATCATTGCTTTAAACCCCACGACAAAAGGCGACGCGGCAACTATGTATATTGAAAAAAAATTGAAAAATTCGGGCAAAAAAATAAGCCGCCTCGGACGCGGTCTGCCATTCGGCGGAGAAATTGAATATGCCGATGAAATAACCCTGGCAAATTCTTTTAAAAACAGAGGATAAATCCAGCTGAACACAAAAGAACTGTTCTCCCGCGCTTTAAAATACGCTTGTAGCATACGCCCTATTGAAATCGTTGAAGTTGGAATCGTTGAAGTTAAACTTCAACAAAACCAAATTTTCCTTCAAAATCCACGTCTTCATCTAATAAATAATCACGGACAAAATTCTTGTATGCTTTAGGCGTGGGAAATAACTCCCCTAATATATCTTTTTCTATAATCGGCGCTTCTCTCTTCTCTGCGTAATCAGCTAAACTGCAATAAGGATATTTAATAGCCCATTGGAAGGCATTATTAAATTCTTTTAGCGCTTTTTTCAATCCGCCAGGGTAAAGTTCGAAAGTATTTTCGGGCGTTTTTTTGTATTAAAATACTACAACATTTGCAAAAAATGCCATCTATCTTTAGAACCGCACATAATTTCTTGCTTGCGATTACCTCGATTATAAACACGAACGTAATCGCCCACATTAAAAGGTTCTTTTCGCATAAAATAAATTAAAATAAATTAAAATAAATTATACCACAAAAACAAAAAAATCATATTATATGTACAGCGTGTCAACTCATTTAACTATGACACCGAAACCCTATTTGGTTACATCATGTAAAATGACACCGTAGAGGGCGTTAATTTCTTTCTGTTAAGGTTTAACTTCAACTCAATTTAATCTGCGCCGCGCGAAAATCCATTTTGTCGTTTCAATGGCTATTATTTCAATAAATCCAAGCCCCAACACAATGATCCAATCCGTGAAAGATAAATTGACGGTCTGTAAGATAATTTGAAAAGGTCGGAAATACACGGCAGTGAAAAGCATAAAAAATCCCAAAAACACCGATCCCAAAAGATACTTATTTGACAATACGCCCGTTGCTAAAATTGATCTTTTTAAACTTCTGATGCAAAAAATATAAAGCAGGGAATTTGTTCCCAATGTCACAAAAATTATCGTCCTGATGTGCCGCATCTCAACGCCGGCACGCAAAAGATAATAAAAAATTCCGAAAAGCAACAAATCAGTGACAATACCGACGATAAATATTATAATTTTCATTTCGGAGTCAATTAGGGGATCTTTTGGATTATTCGGTTTTCTTTCCATAACATCGCTTTCTTCCGGTTCAAAAGCCAAAGCGAAAGTCGGCAAACCGTCTTCAATTAAATTTGTCCAAAGAATTTGAGCCGGAATAAGAGGCAACGGAAAACCCAAAAGCAAACTTCCACCGATCAATATAACTTCCGTAAAACTGTCGGCCAAAACATAAGTAACGACTTTTTTAATATTATCAAATATTATTCTCCCCTGCCGCACCGCTTCAATAATGATATTAAAATTATTATCCAACAAAATCATACCTGAAACTTCTTTGGCAACATCCGTGGCGGCGCCGACAGCAATACCAATGTCGGCTTTTTTAAGAGCCGGCGCGTCATTTATCCCGTCTCCGGTCATAGCAACCACTTCTCCCTGCGCTTTCAACGCTTCAACTATCCGTAATTTGTCATGCGGCAAAATTCTGGCATAAACGGTGATTTTTTTAACGACTTTTCGTAACTCTTCATCATCCATTGCTTCCAAATCTTTTCCTTCCAAAATATTTTCCGGATTAACCTCTAAACCGATTTCTTTGGCAATAGCCGTTGCCGTATTGCGGTGATCGCCGGTAATTATAGCAACCTTAATACCTGATTTTCGCGCTATAAGAACCGTCTGACCGACACTTTCCCGTATGGGATCCTTGAGCGCCAAAAAACCGACAAATACCAGCTCGCTTATGGGATCATCCATCTCTTTGAATAATTTAATATTTTTGTCAATTTTTCTGTAAGCAACCGCCAAAACACGAAGACCGCTTTGAGTCATTTTTAAATATTCTTTTTTAAAATCGCTTAAATGGGAAATATAAAATTTTATTTCGCTTCCTTCTTTGTATAAATAATGCGAGGATTCCAATATTTTTTCCGGGGCTCCGGCAACCAATACCAAATTATTTTTGCCATCATCAAGTATTTCTTTATCACCCTTGATCATTACGGCGCGATAACGAATTCGCGATTCAAAAGGAATTTCATCCAAAAGATGAGAAAGCCGTTTAAAATAAAAACGGGAAAAACCGGCATTGACCGCGCTTTCCAGTATTGCTTTCTCTGTTGATTCGCCCGCCATTTCCCATTCTTGAAAATTTTCCTGCGGATTCGTAATTCTGGCGGCGCTGCACATCACGATAATCTTCATAGCCAGCGAATACGCTTTTCCGTCGCCAGCCGTAAAAATATCAGTAACGCTCATCTTCCCCTCGGTAATAGTGCCTGTCTTATCGGAGCATATAATAGTCGTACTGCCCAAAGTTTCGGCGGCTACCATTTTTCTGACAAGAATTCTTTTTTTTAACAACCGCGTCATTCCGATCGCCAAAATAACGGAAATCGCCGGAATCAAACCCTGTGGAATAGATGCCACAGCTACGGCAACACTAACTAAAAATATTTCAACAATATCCAAACCGCGCAATATGCCTCCTGTAAATATAACAATGGCTACGGAAACAATGATTAGCGTAATCCATTTGGAAAAAGCGGCAAAACGTTTTTGCAGCGGAGTTATATTTTCCTCAACATAACGCAATGATTCGGCTATTTTTCCTATTTCCGTACCCAATCCGACGGCAGTAACAATTCCCACGCCATATCCCCGACTGACAACCGTTCCCGTAAAAATCATATTTTTACGGTCCGGAACCGAAACTCCGGCTTCCATTGTTATTTTATTTTTTTCTTGCGATAAAGATTCGCCGGTCAAAGACGATTCGTCTGTTTCTAAATTAATTGAAGAAAAAATTCTCGCGTCAGCCGGCACTCTTTCGCCTTCTTCGAATAAAAGAACATCGCCCTGTACCAAAAAAACCGCGTCTATTTCCTGCTCTCTTCCGTCGCGTAAAACTCGCGCTGTTTTTTTTATTACTTGCTTAAGCGCCTGCAATGATTTCTCCGCCTTGCTTTCCTGAAAATAACCAAAAAAAACGGAAATCGCCACGGCTCCTAAAATTATCCAGCCGTCAATTGCATGCCCAAGAACAAAAGAAATAAACGCGGCAATAATCAAAACATAAACCAAGGGACTTTTAAATTGATTGAAAAACAAAATCAACCCCGCTCTTTTTCTTTCATCGGGAATGATATTTGGACCATACTTTTTAAATCTTTTATCCGCTTCAATGCCCGACAAACCAATTTTTATATTGGTTTTCAATTCTTCCGTTGTTTGTTTTACCGATTTTGAATAATAATCCATAAATTCTTTCTGCTTATAGTTTATCATATTCAACGCAAAAAATAAAAAACCCCGCAGTATTGCGGGGCTATAATTTAAAAAATATTACTAAATACCAATGCTATTATTACAATCGGAACAAAATATCTTATCAAAAAAGAAACTATGCTCGCTAAAATCGTGGAACCAGTTTCTTCCTCAATTATTTGACTGATACCGATTTTATCCCAATAACGTCTCAAAAATAAACACAGCAATAAAACACACCCTAATAACATCCAATTTGAAGCGAAATAATCAATACCTTTCAAAAAACTTTTACTGTAAATGGAAGGAATACCACCGATCAAAATAACGGCGAAAACGCAAAATGACGCTTTCCATCTTTTCCATCCGTAAGAATCCATCAAATAAGCTACGGGCAATTCAATAAGAGAAACTGCTGAAGCCGTAGCCGCTATCAACAATAAGATGAAAAATGATATTGCCACTAACGCGCCGCAAAACATTTTAGCAAAAACCATAGGAAGCGCCATAAATGCTAATTCCAATCCGCCCAAAGAAGGACTGGTATTCGTAAAAGAAAAGAAAGTCGGAAATATCACGATAGCCGACATTATTGATACTATGGTGTCGGCGCCAATAACAATAACGGATGATTTTAATATGCCCATATTGTTATCACTGCAATAACTGCCAAACAGTACCAGCACACCAATACCAATACTCAAGCTAAAGCAGGCCTGCCCTATCGCTGTTAAGATACAATGAATCCCGAAACTTTCGGTATTAAAAGAAAATAAAAAATTTATTCCCTTAGCGGCTCCCGGCAAAGTCAGAGAATTTATTGAAAGAACAAATAATATCAAGAATAATGCCGGCATTAAATATTTGTTTAATTTTTCTATACCTTTAACGCCAACGACAACCGTTGCGCATGATATGGCCAAAAAAACGAACATTCCCCAAAAAGACAGCCAGAAATTTCCGGAGATTCTATCAAATAAATTTTGAGCGGCAGCCAAATCAATAATATTGCCCGCTAATCCGCCTATTTTAAATATGTAAATAATGCAATATCCGCCTATCAGGGAATAAAATGACATTATTACCAAACTGGTAATAATTTGAAAAATACCCATTCTTTTTCCGTAATTTCCCTCAGCTATTTCGCGATAAGCGCCTACCGGTCCTTGTTTAGTTTTCTTACCTATTGCCAATTCCGCCATAAAAATAGGCAATCCGAACAAAATAACTGCTCCCAAATAAATCAGCAGGAATAAACCGCCACTACCTCCCATCGCGTAGGGAAATCTCCAAATACTTCCCAAACCAACCGCCGATCCTATAGCGGCGAGCCAAAAGCCGGTTTGCGAACCCCATTTTTCTCTTGCCATCGCCGCCTCCTTTCCAAAAAATATTTTCAGAATAATTTAATTTTCAAAGAATAACAGACCGGTTGCGTAATAATTTTCACAGCGCCTGCCTGCCGGCAGGCAGGAAATTTTCAGATTTTAGGCGAGATGAAGCAAAAATTTTGAAGAATATACAAGTGTATATGCTGAAAAATTTTTGCGAAATCGTAGCCAAAATATGAAAATTGCAACAGAAAGATTATTACGCGACAGGTCTGGGTATTATATCGCTAATTTATAAAAAATCAACAAACATACTAACAAACCCAAATGTGGTATGATTAGAATAATGGCGAATAAACTAACGACAATAATAACAATCATGGCGATCATATCCATATGCGGATTTTTAACGGCCAGTTTTTTAATACCGCAAAATTCTTATATTATCGGAACCGGCAATAAAAATTCCGCCATTCCGGTTTCCGCGGCCAAATTGCTTACGGCTTCCTTATTCCAATTAACCGGTGCCGCGGCAGAACCATCGTTTTCAATACAAAACATTTTAATCCTGGGCGTACCGGGTCAATCAAACACCGCGCCTTTTCTTACCGACACCATTATGATTCTACGTACTGTTAAAGAAAAAAATACGACAAAAATAGCGACAATTTCCATACCGCGCGATACTCTGATTGAATATAACGGCAAACCGCAAAAAATAAATTCCCTATATGCTTTCGGCCGATCATCGTCCCATGAACAAGGCATTGATAATATAAAAACAGAAATAGAAAAAATAACCGGATTGGAAATATCAAAATATATTTTAATTGATATAGATATATTGGAAGAAACCGTTAATCAAATGAACGGCATCAATGTTTGGGTGCCACAAGACATTTACGACCCGCTGTTTCCGGCACCCGATGGCTCATATCGAACATTTGGAATAAACAAAGGATGGCGCTATTTGGACGGCGCGACAGCGACAAAATACGCACGAACCCGCCACGACAATGACGGCGATTTTGGCAGAATGAAAAGACAAATTCAAATCCTGCATGCTCTAAAAAATAAAATATCGGCTATGAATCCGGTATTAAATTTGCCGAAATTTTTAAAAATCCTAAAAAATTTAAACGATCATATAAAAACAGATTTAAAATCAGCGGAAATCGTCTGGCTATGGAGCTTATTAAAAAATATAAATACCGACAATGTTCGCCATATGATAATCGACGCCAACCAAGATAAAAATCTGCTGATAAACGCCGAAATAATGATAGGAAATCAAAAAATATCCGCGCTTATGCCGATTGAAGGAATGAAAAATTATGATAAAATAAATTTATATGTAAAAAATTGGCTAACGGAATAAAAAAACATTATGATTTTACTCATCGCCGGTTTGGGAAACTCCAGCATAAAATATAATAACACGCGCCACAATGTCGGCTTTAAAACCATAGACCAAATTCAAGAAAACTGGAAAACAATTTATAATTTTTCCGAATGGAAACTATCGCCGAAATTCAACGGCGAATTAAGTGAAGGAAAAATAGCAAAAACAAAAATCATCCTTGTCAAACCGACAACCTATATGAATAATTCCGGCATTGCCGTTAAAAAAATAGTTGAATTCAATAAAATTCCCTACGGCGATGTTTTTATTATTCACGATGATTTTGATTTGCCTTTCGGTAAAATAAAAAAATCCTACGGGCGCGGTTCGGCCGGGCATAAAGGCGCGGAGTCAATTATAA
>Ga0075916_108_pt1 | contig 35571 bp, 30 predicted proteins | sample RifGroA2_FD_68335 | JGI IMG/M metagenome (GOLD analysis project Ga0075916, IMG submission 68335) | Parcubacteria (OD1-vii) bacterium GW2011_GWA2_38_13b | reverse complement strand
GATCTTACGGGACTTCAACGCCGGCATTTACGAACATAACTTTCGGAGAAGGGAACGAGGCGAATATTATGAATACCGATCCGGTTGGTTTGACGGAGTAGAATGTAGGGAGTAAATGTTGACATATTTTTAATGCTATGCTAATATATTATTGTTAATCATTAAAATTTATTATTATAAATTTATGAATTATTCATACACGGTAAAATCAAGAGGGCGATCCGCGGATGGAATAATGCGTAAAGTTTTATGGGAAAAAGTTTAAATAATCCTTATATGTTGGTCAATGAGGGTTTAACTACATTGCCCAAGCGTACAAAGGATATTATTGTGCGTCGTTTTGGCATAAATAAGAATGAAACCGAAACATTGGAATCCATAGGTCGCAGTTATGGCATCACAAGGGAAAGGGTCAGGCAAATAGAAGATGGTGGCTTGAAACGTTTAAAGCGCGATGAAATATCGATGCTTTTTAAGCCGATAGTTTTTCGTTTAGAAAGTTATTTAAAAAGTCATGGTAATTTGCGAAAAGAAGAAACTTTACTTAATGATATGATGTCAGCTTATTATCAGGATACATCCAATAATAAAGAGATAAAGCGATACGGGAGAGCCATTTCGTTAATTTTGACAATTTCCGAACCGTTTGATTATGCGAATGAAACAGAAGATACTCACGCTTTATGGATGCTTGGCAAGGAGTCTTTGATTGGAGCGCGGAAAATAATTCGCGGTTTGGTGGATTATTTTAATAGTTTAAATAATGTGATATCCGAAGAAGATTTGATGAAGTGGCTGATTTCTACGGCATCGCATGTTCCCCGGGAAGCGCATTTATCGTATTTGGATGTCGCGAAATTGGTGGAAAAAAATATTTTCGGGGAATACGGTTTGGTTCACTGGCCCGTTATAAATCCGAGAGGAGTGAAAGACAGGGCTTATTTAGTATTGAAGAAAAAAGGCGAACCGCTTCATTTTACCAATGTGGCCGAGTTGATAAACCAAATGGGTTTGTCTCCCAAAACAGCTTATTCTCAGACCGTTCACAATGAATTGATTAAAGATCCGAGATTTATTTTGGTGGGCAGGGGCCTTTACGCTTTGGCGGAATGGGGCTATAAGCCGGGCACCGTCAAAGATGTCATAAGAGAAGTGCTGGCAGAATCTAACAGGCCGATGACCAGGCAGGAAATTATCGACGAAGTTATGAAAAAGAGGATGGTAAAAACCAATACGATAATTTTGAATATCAATAATTCTCCGGAATTTCAAAAAACGGATGATAATGCTTTTATTTTGGCGGAGTAATTTGCGGAATAAGCATAGCATAAATCGCAAACAGAAAAAGCCAAATCTTGAATTATATTCTCAGGATTTGGTTTTTTCTTTTATAGCATTATGATATAATATATTTATGTGGACACAGATTCTGGAACAATTATTATTCGCATTGGTTTTATTTAAAATAGCGATTCATTACTGGTGGATTTATGTTCCGGTTACGGTTTTTTTCGTTTTTAAATCGTTATGGATTTTTTATCTTGAAGGTTTATATAGTGCAAAGCCGAGAAATTCCGGCATGCTGTTGGAAATAAAAATGCCGAGAGAAATCAGGAAAAGTCCAAAGGCGATGGAACAATTTTTGTGCAATATTTATAATACGAAAAGCGGCCGGGGATTTATTGAAAAATGGTGGTTTGGAAAAGCGCTTTTGAAGTTCAGCTTGGAAGTCGTGAGTATGGGCGGGGAAGTCCATTTTTACATCAGAACTCCGCGTAAGTTTAGGAATATCGTTGAGGCTAATCTTTACGCGCAATATCAGGATTTGGATATTTCGGAAGTCGAGGATTATATAAATGAATTTCCCGAATCATTTGATGAAGTTTCCAATATGGGCTTTAATTTATGGGGAACGGAATTGATGCTTGGAAAATCCGATGTTTATCCTATAAGGACTTATGTTGAATTTGAATCGCCGGACGAAGATAAATCGCTGGATCCGGTATCCGCTCTTTTGGAAATTTTGACTAAATCAAAAAAGGAAGACAGGATTTGGATTCAGCTTTTGATTTTGCCGGCGAGTCCTGATTGGAAAGACGCTTCCAAGGAGGCGCTGGAAGATATAAGAAAAGACGCCGAAAGAAAGATGACAACGACTATGGGCGAAGAAGAAAGGGTGATGACCTCTACTCAATTAACGCCGGGTCAAAGGGATGTAATGGAAGCCATAGAACAAAATGTGGCAAAAGTCGGTTTTAATACGACGATTCGCATAGTATATTTAGCGCCACGCGATACATTTGACGATAGTTTGGCGAATAAAGGCGTGCGCGCGGCTTTTAACCAATACGGGACGCAAAATTTGAATTATTTTACTAAAAACAGAGATAAAGATACGGATGAGTTTTTGTATTTTTTTCGGAAATGGAGATTAAAGGACAGGAAGAAGAAAATATACTTTGATTATCGGACAAGGAATATGAAGGAGTCGTCTTTTATGGGGGAATTGATAACTTCTTTGCCGTTTCATTTTGCCTTTACTAATAATCCGCCGGTTTTAAATGTGGAGGAGCTTGCCACGATATATCATTTTCCCACTTTTCTTGTTTTAACGGCACCGATGTTGAGAAGGGTTGAGTCGAAGCGGATAGGACCGCCGGCCGGTTTGCCGATTTTCGGCAGTGAAAATGAAAAATAAATTTATTTTTTTCAAAAATGGACGATACGGTATTTTTCGCTAAAACTAATTTTAGGGGTAAGGACAGGGCATTTGGTATAAAATCCGACGATCGGCGTCGGCATATGTATGTTTTGGGAAAAACCGGAACAGGTAAAACGACTGTTTTGGAAAATATGATTTTACAGGATATCCGGATGGGGCACGGTATAGCGATGGTGGATCCGCACGGAGAATCGGCGGAAAAAATTTTAGATAGAATCCCCGAAGAACGGATAAGTGATGTTGTGTATTTTAATCCGGCCGACAATGAATATCCGGTTAGTTTTAATATTCTTGAAGTTCCCGATCCTAAGTATAAACATTTGATCGCTTCCGATTTAATGGGAGTTTTTACGAAATTGTGGGCCGGCGTTTGGTCGGCAAGAATGGAATATATTTTGAATAATTGCGTTTTAGCTCTTTTGGATACTCCGGGCAGCACTCTTTTGGGTATTATGCGTATTCTGGTTGACAGGGATTACAGGCAGAATATCGTAGCCAGCATCAAGGATCCCGTGGTTAAGTCATTTTGGGTTAATGAATATGAAAGATGGCAGGATAAATTCAGGAGTGAAGCTATTGCTCCGATTCAAAATAAAGTCGGACAATTTCTTTCCACGGCCATTGTTAGAAATATAATCGGTCAACCGCACAGCAGTATCAATATTCCGGAAATAATGAACAAGGGAAAGATTTTAATCGTTAATGTTGCCAAGGGAAGAATCGGAGAAGATAATTCGGCTTTGCTCGGTGCTATGCTTATTACCAAGATTCAGCTAGCCGCTATGGAGAGAGTGCGGGTGTCGGAAAAAGAGCGGAGGGATTTTTATCTTTATGTTGATGAATTTCAGAATTTTGCCACCGAATCATTCGCGTCAATTTTATCCGAAGCAAGAAAATATAAATTAAATTTAATCATTAGCCATCAATACATAGGTCAGCTTGTGACGGATGTCAGCACAAAGGTTAGGGATGCGGTATTTGGCAATGTTGGTACGATGATAGTTTTCAGGGTTGGCGCGGCGGATGCGGAATTTTTGGAAAACGAATTTGCTCCGGAATTCACTCAGCAGGATTTGGTCGGTTTGTCTAATTTCAGCATTTATTTGAAATTAATGGTTGATGGAGTTACCAGCCGTCCTTTTTCAGCTGATACTTTGCCGCCTTTTGCGGTTAGTAAAACAGAAGGCAATACGGATAAAATAATCGCGCGGTCGCGTGAACTTTACGGAAAATCAAAACCGGAAGTGGAAAGGGAAATAGAAAAATGGAGCGGCGGAATATCTTCGGCGGCTGAATTCAGGGGAAGCGAAACAAGGGGGAAATTTAAGGCGGTATGTTGGAATTGTTCCAAAGAAACAGGTGTCAGTTTTGAACCGGATGGAGTAAGACCTATTTATTGCAAAGATTGTTTGAATAAAGTGCAAGCCGGAGAAATCCAGCCGATCCCGTCGAAACGGTTCATTAAAATGGAAGAAAGAAAAGAATATGAAATTGATTTGGGAGTTTTGGGTATAGGAGTGGAGGATAAAAGGAGTGATGTTGTTAAGAAAAACTACAGTGAAGAACCGTCGCGAACCGGTTTAAATATCGGAAGATTTCAAAAACCTGTTCAGAAATTTTCCGCGCCGTTGAGAGCAGCCGCGCCTTTTAAGAGAGAAGCGGAAAAAATAGTAAAAACGCCGTCATCCGTTTCTCTTAAGGACGCCTTGAAATATAAACCTAAATTATTCAAGGAGATAAAAAAAAGTAAAAAAGAAGTGGATATCGGCGGATTGAGGAAGATGTTAGAAGATTCGCTGGAAGACGGGCAATAAATAAATTATACTAATTATATAATAATAATAAATTTTTGTTTTAATCGCGTTAATTTAAAAAATTAACATTATTAAAATAATTTTTTTAGTATGAATAATACTATTCTTATCGTTGACGATGATAATAATGTGCGGGAAAGATATAAAGAGGTTTTTAAGGGGAACGGGTTTGATGTCATAGAAGCGCGAGACGGGGTTGAGGGGCTTAATATGGCCCTGGAAAAAAGACCCAATTTGATATTTGCGGGAATCATTATGCCAAAAATGGACGGTTTCGATATGATAAAGCACCTTAAAGATGATATAAGGACTGCTAATATTCCAATTATGATGTCATCGCATCTTGGCCGGCAGGAAGATAAAATCAGGGCGCAGGAATTGGGAGTTAAAGATTTTATTTTATTGGATTTCACTCCGCCGGTCGATGTTGTGAGGTTGGCGCATTTGAGAATCGAAGGGGATCATGGAGAAAAATATTTTCTCGATGTTAATGAAATTGCTTTGGACGCCGCGCGCTTGACAAGGGATTTTAATTTTCTTCCGTATTTGAAATGCGAGAAACATCCAAGTGAAAAAAAGGTTTTGTCTTTATCAGCCGATCCGGAAAACGTGGGTATATTCAAGGCGAAATTTATTTGTCCGCAGGAAAAATAAGATTTTATCATTAACGGAAATTTTTCAAAAAAGCGGGGTTTAGCCCCGCTTTTTAACATAGAAAAGTTTACTTGGAAAATTTTATTGACATATTAGTTTTTTTATGATACTATACTATAATATAATTCTTTGAAAACATATAAATAGAAAGGAATGAAAAATGAAGAAAAAAATGATTCTATTGATTTTCTTAACTGTATTTATGGTATTCGGTCCGCCGGTTTTTGCCGGAGAGAAAACTAGCGAATTGGTAAGTGATGTTATAGGGCCGCCGGCTTGCACCGTAATAAACTTTGGGAGGTATGACGAAAAAAGTAAAAAAAATTTAAATGAGATGATTACAGGCTTAAACCATCGCGTTGATGCCGATCCATACGAAGAGTTGATGTTGGAGTATGGTTCGTACGGTCAGTATAGGTTCGGGAATGAATTATTCATTAAATCTTCTTTATCTGGGGTCATTATATCCGAATCAGGTCGTGTATTAACATTGGCCCACGGGGTTGGACCAGAATCGGATAATGTTATTTATGTGGCGTGGTCATATTCGGAAAATGGACCGCGTATGTTGTATCAAGCGAGAATATTGCGCGCGAATATGGCGCTTGATGTTGCGGAACTGGAAATAATTGAAACCAAAATAAAATTTCCTTACGTTGTATGGGGAGATAGCAGTGAAGTAAAAACTGGAGATGATGTTTTTATAATCTCGTCTCCCCTGGGTATGCCGTTTACTTTTAATAGATGTGAAGTAGCGCATAGCAGGAGAACGAGGGGATTGTTAAAGGCGCTGTTTAATTTTAATGCGCCTTGCGAATCAATGATGCAGTTGTCGGGAAATTTGCCCGGCGGTTCGAGCGGAGGTCCCGTATTTAATGTGAGGGGCCACCTGCTCGGGTTTGTACAGAGCAGGATTGAAAAAGAACCTATCAGTGATAGGGGGGGGGCAAGCGGGGGAGAAGAAAGTAAATTTAGTGGTAAAAATAATAATCCCCCGAATATAAACTTTGTCCTTCCGGCTAATGAGGTGAGGAAATGGTTAGAGGGTAAGTAATGTATCTCCACTGTTGCAAAATGACAGTGGAGATTTTTTATTGGTTATTTCGTCAATATTGAGTCTGTCTGATGTGATTTTTTGATTGGTGCGAATGCATAATGTCGGATACATATTGCACTCTTTGAAGCCGCAAGCTTCATGAGTTTTTACCACAAAATACATTGTAAATTTATCGGAATCAAAGGGTTTATCACTGTTTACGAAGATGGTGTAAGATGGCAGTATATGATTACAAAGCAAGCTGTCTACTGCATAATTTATGATATCAATACGGGGAAGAAAATAATTTATTCTTAACATGTCCCAAGAGCGCAGAATAGGGTGGCATTATACATAACATGGACAAATTAATAAAAGTATGATACGATAAATAACGTAAGCTTAGGAGAGTTAATGCTTGCTTTAATAGGTTTAAATCAAGTGTTTTTAAAGTCGACATCCAGCATAAAATAAATAGTTATTATAGAAATAGAGTTTTATTTATATTTTTTTAAAATATGATTTTATAAACTTTATTTTCATGTTTATGAACGGAAAAATAAAAAAATTATTGGCTGACAAGAAGTTCGGATTTATCCTTCCGGATGGTGAAGAAAGAGATTTGTTTTTTCACGCCAATGAATTGGACGGAGTTAGTTTCGACGAACTTCGCGAAGGCGATGCCGTAACTTTCGAGGTCAACAATGATTCTCCGAAAGGTCCTTCAGCCGTGAAGGTTAAAAAGGCCTAGTATTTCTTGAACAGAAATTACGAAAATTACCCCGCAGTATTGCGGGGTAATTTTTTGTGCTTTGATTTCGGAACGATTTGCGGTAAAATGCGGTTATGAAAATTTTCGTAAAAGCGAAACCGAACGCCAAAGAAGAATGGGTGGAAAAGATTGATTCCGCTCATTTTGTCATTTCAGTGAAAGAGCCGCCGATTCAGGGGCGGGCGAACGAGGCGATTAAAAAAGTATTGGCTGATTATTTTAAAATTTCCGTTCAATCCGTAAAAATCGTATCCGGTCATTATTTAAGGCGAAAGATTATTGATATTATTTTTTAGCGTATTTTATTTTTATGTTAAAAAACACCCGTTTCGGGTGTTTTTATGTTTAAAGAAAGCATTGCATTATTTCAGAAAATTTTCCAATTTCTCGTGTTTTATTTTTAAAGCATCGGTGGTCGGCGCGCAAGTCATTTTGACTTATCCACATATTTTTATTTGACCAATAAATTATAGTGGAATAAAATGTAATTGATGTGGTGCAAAGTGGGGATAAGTGGATTATTTACGAAATACGAATAAGTACGAATATACGAATTTTATAATAATCAGTTTGTAAAGTATTCGTAAATTCGTAAGAATTCGTATTTTGTAAAAGCAGTGTTTTTGGGAGAATATAAACATTTGATTGATGTTAAAGGGCGCGTGGCTTTGCCGGCGCGCTTTAAGGCGGGCTTAAGGGGGGGGTTAGTAATCACAAGGGGTTTTGATGGTTGTTTATTTGTTTATCCGAACGAAGAATGGAAAAAACTTGCTCAAAAACTTATTTTGCTTCCGATAGCACGGTCAAATACCAGGGCTTTTGTGCGTTTGATGCTGGCCGGCGCTATGGATGTAAAAATTGACGGCCAAGGGAGAATTGTTATACCGGATTATTTAAGAAAATACGCTTTCATTAAACAGAAAACGGTAATTGCCGGTTTGTATAACCGGCTGGAAATTTGGGACGAAGATAAATGGGAGCAGTATAAAGCCGATACGGAAAAAAACAGCAATGACATCGCCGAACAATTGGGAGAAATAGGAGTGTAGCGGAAATTTATCAGCCCAAGGCCTACTCGCCTCGGGCGGGAAATTTAAAATTTAAAATTTAAAATTTTGTGATGCATATCCCCGTTTTCTATAATGAAACACTTAAGTATTTAAATCCGAAATCGGGTGAAAATTTCATTGATTGCACTTTGGGCGACGGAGGGCATACATTGGGCATTCTTAACCGAAACGCGCCAAATGGAAAGGTTTTAGCGATAGATTGGGATATGGAGATGATTAAGCGGGTGATTATAAGAATATCCGATTTTGATTTGCGCGAGAGGTTGATTTTGGTTAATGATAATTTTGTCAATTTAAAAAAAATAGTCAGCGAATATAATTTTAATAATATCAGCGGCGTTTTGCTTGATTTAGGGATGAGTTCATTTCACATTGAAGAAAGCGGCAGGGGTTTTACTTTTTTAAAAGACGAGCCGCTGGGTATGAATTTTGTCGGCGATGGTTTCGGTAATGATCTTCCGAACGCGGAAGAAATAATAAATAATTACAGCGGCGAAAAATTGGCGGAAATTTTTAAGGAATACGGGGGAGAAAGATTCGCGCGGTCTATGGCCGGAAAAATAGTTGAGGCGAGAAAAACCAAGCTGATAAAAACAACCAAGGAATTGATCGGTGTCATCAAGTCAGCCGTTCTTTCGAAATTTCGGCATAATCGCATACATTTCGCCACCAGAATCTTTCAGGCATTGAGAATCGAAGTTAATCGCGAAATTGAAAATTTAAAATCGGTTTTGCCGCAAGTATTTGATGTTTTGAATAGCGGGGGGCGATTGGCGGTAATTTCATTTCATTCATTGGAAGACAAGGAGGTTAAAGATTTTTTTCGCGAAAAAAAAACAAAAGGAGAAATGAATATTTTGACAAAAAAACCGTTAAGACCATTTTTCGAAGAAGTGAAAAATAATCCTCGCGCGCGGTCGGCTAAAATGCGAGTCGCCGTGAAAATATAAATAATAGTTGTTATCATGAATTTTATTAAAAATAATTGCGTTAATTACAATAAAACATCCGGAAAAATTTATTGCGTATCGGATGGGTGGTTTATTTCCGCCGTATTTTTTGCGATAACTTTTCTTGTGATTATGGCTTTTTATATAATTGAAATAAATATTATTACGGCAAAAAAATATGAAATAAAATCAGGCAACGAAATATTGGAAAATTTGAAAACGGAAAATCAGCGTTTTTTTATAGAAAAATCAGGGATTTCTTCATTCGAGTCGTTAAAGACAGAGTTGTCGTCCATGGGATTTTTAGAGACAAAAGAGATGAGCTATTTGGATATTTTTGAACCGGCTGTTGCCGTAAACAGATAATTGCATTGCAATGCGAAACTGGCGAATGGGAATAATTTTTTTTGTTTTGTTTATTATGGGAGCGGCTATCGTAGGTCGCTTATTTTCATTGCAGGTTGTAAACGGAGGGCATTATAAACAAGCAGCTGAAAATCAGTATAAGGCGCGGGAAGAAACGGAAAATAAACGGGGTGAAATTTTGATTTATGATAAAAATGATTTTTTTCCGGCAGCCGTTAACAGGAAGTGGCCAATGGTTTATGTGTCGCCAAGGGATGTAAGCGAACAAGATCGCGACAGGGCAACGGAAGAATTGGCGATTATATTGAATCTGGACAAAGAAGTAATACGGGGGAAACTTGAGAAAAAAAATGATCCTTACGAACCGTTGGCGCATCGTTTAAGCGGCAACGAAGCGCAAAAGATTAAAAGTTTGGGCATAAAGGGCATCAATGTTATAAATGAAGATGTTCGGTATTATCCATTAGGAAATGTTTTGGCGCATGTTTTGGGTTTTGTCGGATTTGATACTGATAAACGGGTCGGACAATACGGGGTCGAAGAATTTTATGAAAAAGACTTGAAGGGAATCGCGAATCAAGGCGTTGAGAATAGTAAAGACGCTTTAAGGAAGTTTTTTCAAGTTATCGGTGAATTCGTTTCTTTTAAAAAGAAATCAAGCGATTTGATTTTAAGCATAGATAGAAATATCCAGCTCGTAGCGGAAGATAAATTGAAGCAGGTAATGGATAAATGGAGCGCCGATTCCGGCAATGTGATTATTATGAATCCCGTTTCCGGAGAAATATTGGCTATGGCTAATTATCCGACTTTTGATTTAAATGAATATTTTACAATGAAAGATGCCGGTGTTTTCTTGAATTCATCTATCCGTGATCTTTTTGAACCGGGCTCGGTTTTTAAAATAATTACAATGGCGGCGGCGCTTGATAGCGGTAAAATTACGCCGTCAACTGTTTATACCGATACCGGTTTTGTTAATATGGGCGGGTACACTATAAAAAATTGGGATAAAAAAAGTCATGGCGAACAGACAATGACGCAGGTGTTGGAAAAATCGTTAAATACCGGCGTTATTTTCGCGGAAAGTCTTTTGAGTAAAGATGATTTTTTGAAATATGTAAGAGCTTTCGGTTTTGATAAAAAAACCAGTATTGATCTCGCCGGAGAAGTCGCCGGTAATATTTCCAATTTATATTTCGGTCGGGACATAAATTATGCCACCGCTTCTTTCGGACAGGGGATCGCTGTAACGCCGATTGAACTTATTTCCGCTGTTTCCGCCATAGCCAATCAGGGTATTATGGTTCGGCCGCGCGTTTTGTCTTCATTCCGTGATCAAGATGGAAAAATTATTAAAGCAGAAATCGATAAAGGAGAACGGATAATTTCTTTCGCTGCGGCGCGTTCGCTGGCCGATATGATGGTAAGTGTTGTAGATAACGGTTATGATAAAGCCGCTAAGGTTTCGGGATATTATGTAGCTGGAAAGACGGGAACAGCCCAGGTTCCGTTAAAAGATGAGAAGAATTATGGCGAAGAAACAATTCATACTTTTGTCGGTTTCGCGCCGGCTTTCAATCCTCGTTTTGCGATTTTACTGAAAATAAATAATCCGAAAGGGATAAATTTCGCGTCCAATTCATTAAGCCCGACTTTTAAGCAATTAACCGAATTTATGTTAAATTATTATGGAATAAAGCCGGACTATGAATTTGAAAAATAAAATCCTCTCCCGAGGCGGATCGGCCTTGGGCTGATAAAATTTATTTATGCATTTTTTTTTACAATTTATTTTAAAATATATATCAAAATTCGTATTATGGCGTTACAAACCCGTTATTATTGCTATTACCGGAAGTGTCGGGAAAACAAGCGTTAGGGATGCTGTTTTTACTTTAATTTCAAAGCGTTTTAGGGTTCGTAAAAGCGTGAAGAATTATAATAATGAAATCGGCGTTCCGATGTCGGTGATCGGATCAAGGAGTGGCAAGTTGAAATTTTTTGAATATTTAAACGTTATTTTCAGTGGGATATTTTTATTTTTCTGGAAAAACAATGATTTTCCGAGGTTTTTGGTATTGGAAATGGGAGCGGATAAACCGGGCGATATAAAATATTTAACAGATATTGCCAGACCTAATATTTCCGTTGTTACGGCCATAGGAGAAATGCCGGCCCATATTGAATTTTTTCCCGAACGCGACGCGTTAATAGAAGAAAAGGCGCGGATTTTAACGGCTTTGCCTGAAAACGGAGCCGCTGTTTTAAATTACGATGATTTATCCGTGCGCGATATGCGTCATTCATTGCCGGAAAATATATCAATATTGACTTATGGTTTTGGAAGCGGCGCCGTTGTGAAAGGCGATAATTACGCCATTGGCGGCGTGGAAGATAAAAACAATTTGGACGCGGATCTTTATATGAGTTTTAAAATAGCATACAATGGAAGCACGGTGCCAGTAAGAGTTCGCGGTCTTTTGGGATATTCGCAGGCCTATGCCGTTTTGGCGGCGGCCAGCATCGCTTTGGCATTGGGTATGAATTTGTTGGAAATTTCGGAAGGCATCGGCGATTATGTTTCTCCGCCCGGGCGGATAAAGCTCTTGAAAGGAATCAAAAATTCGTGGATAATAGACGATAGTTATAATTCTTCACCGTTGGCGGCGCTATCGGCCGTAGAAACATTGGCGATATTTAAGGATTACCGCAAAATCGCTATTTTGGGCGATATGCTGGAACTAGGGGAATATACGGAAAAAGCGCATCGTAATTTAGGCGAAAAAGCGGCGGAGGTTTGCGATTTGATTATTGCCGTAGGTTCGCGGGCGAAATTTATTTACGATGAAGCGTTGTCTCGCAGTTTCAGCAAAGAAAATATTTTTTATTTTGATCATCATCAAATTGAAGAAGCGGGCAAATTTATTCAGAAAAAAATTAATTCCGGCGATATGATTTTAGTTAAAGGATCTCAGGAAATGAGAATGGAAAAAATCGTCCAAGAAATTATGGCTGAACCGGAAAAAGCGAAAGAATTGTTGGTTCGGCAGGATTGGGAAGACGCGTAGCGTAACGAATGATAATTGAAAATTAATTATAGTTTTGTCATTTTTACGGCCCTTTCGTCTAGCGGCCTAGGACGTCGCCTTCTCATGGCGAAAACACGGGTTCAAATCCCGTAGGGGCTATTAAAATAATCTCCCTTGTTTTCAATCGTATGAATTTCATGGAAGCAATCAATAAAGTCCCGCGCGTTTTAATTTTTCGGCCATATCGTCAATGTCGCTGAAATCAATGTGCGCTGGCAAGTCGCCATTGATATCGCCATTTCGTGGATGTTAACTTTACCTGTCACCATATTTTTCGGCTTCGCGTTTTACTGGCTGATGAATTTAGTATTTTAACTTTTAATGCCGCTATCAATATGGTTTAGTTATTATAATGGACTTTTAATATTTTTAAGTTTTGGATTTGTTGCTTGGGTATAAATTTGAGTTGTCCTTATATTTTGATGTCCTAAAAGTTCCTGCACATACCTTACATCAACGCCATTTTCCAATAAATGCGTCGCGAAGCTGTGTCTTAATGAATGAAAGGTAGCATCTTTTTTGATACCGGCTTTTCGGAGCGCGTTTTCAAAAACTTTTTGAGCTGTCCTTTCAGTTAACTTTCCGCCTCGTTCACTTTCAAAAAGATAGTCGTTTGAATTTTTACCGGCGATTAAGTTTTGAAGATCATTTTTAATTTTTTAACAAAGGATAACTATGAATTACTACATAACAACATTAAAAAAATACGCTGTATTCAGTGGCCGCGCTCGCAGGGCGGAATATTGGTATTTTTTCTTATTCAACGTTATTATCGACTTTGGCCTTGGCTTAATTGAAGGGTTGCTAGGAATAGCTTCCGAAACAGATGACGGTGTTTTAGCTGTTATTTATCAGCTAGCGGTGTTAATCCCATCGATTGCAGTAGGTGTCCGTAGAATGCATGATGTTAATAAAAGTGGCTGGTTTTTTTTAATTCCAATCTATAATTTTATTCTAGCAGTCACTGACGGAACCAAGGGCGATAATAGGTATGGTCATGATCCAAAAGCGACAGAAGAAAATAAATTGCCAAAAAATTAAGGAATAGAAATTTCTGTCTACACCACATAGCACTGGTTATGCGGTTCCGCTTCGCTTCACCCATATTTACCTCCACTGCGTTATGGCAAACATCGCATAGCCAGGAACGTTAAGTGAAATATTGCTTGGGCTTGTGATATAATTTTAATTATTAACATTTACAAATATGGACGATAATAATTGGTACATAATTGGCGCATGGATTACGGGGGTAATTGCTTTCTTCGTAATTTGGATTTATTCCTTTTTCGCTTGGGGTTTTCTAATTGGGTTAGCAATAGGTTGGCTCCCCGCAATAATTGGTGCCTTTATACTAGGGTTTCTTTGGCCATTAGTAGCACTTGCACTTGCTGGTTTAGCAATTTTGATTTTGTCCCAAATGTAAATGTAAGATCGCCCAAGCAATACATCACTTAACAAAGTATATGAGGTTCAAGAAAAAGTGCGTAAATAATTTTCAAAGGTTGTACTTTTTCTTTCACCCAAATTTCGCAAAAAACTGTTAAATTTTAAAAGGAATTTTTTGCGAAACTTCTCATATACTTAAACGTTAGCTGAAATATTCCTTTTCTTTTTTGGGCTATCGCCCAATTGTTTTAAAAAATTTAAAATTTCTTTTTCTTTAATTTAAAGAGGGGTATAATGTGTTTTCTCCGCTCCGCTCCGAAATTAATTATTTATATGGAAAAATTTACAATCAACAACGAAGCAAAAACAAATACATTAGAAAGAGATAAACCCAACTCAGAGAAAATCATAATAACCGGAGGAACTGACGGAATTGGCAAGGCAATCGCGGAAGCCTTTTTAAACAACAACGATTCAGTTGCTATCTGCGGCCGATCGCAAGAAAAAATCAAACAATTAAGAAACACGCACAAAGATTTAATAGCACAGCAGGCTGATATAAGCGACAGACAAGAAGCTAAAAAATTTACACGCGAAGCGATTAAAGATTTGAAAGACCTTAATGTGCTAGTGCTTAGTGCTGCAATTTTTGATTTTCAATTTAAATCTTCTGATTTAAGCAAAGATGATATCCAGAAGAAGATGTTTAAAACTAATGTAATTGGGAATGTTGCTATTATTCGCGAAGCAAGAGAAACTCTCAAAAAAACAAAAGGCACGATAGTTTTTATGCAGACTCGATTTGGGATAGTCAAGGACATTGAAACTGCTCCTACTATTGATAGTCAATCACTTGCAGTAAGAGAGGATATTGGAAATTATATCGAAAACAAAAAACGATTACACAAATATCTGAATGATTTTGTTCATGATGAAGAAAATGATGGGATATTTGTTTTTTCCGTGATACCTGGCACTGTCGATACACCCGCAAACAGGTTGCTTATTTCCGTCGGTACGGCTGAAATGAGTAAGGTCAAACTTGAAGAAAGAGCTATGGGAAAAGAACGTGATCCACAACTGGTCGGTATTGTTATTGCAAAAATGGCTGAATTGCGAAAAAAATTTAATCCCGACTCCAGTCAGTATGATATTGACATAGCAAACGGAGAGATAATTGAGATTTCAAGTGCTGCAATTGAGTACGAACAGCAAAAAATTAACCAGAAATCTAATCGTAAGGAGTAGTTATAGGAGTTTTTGATTTTGGGCATTCACCCCTGACCCCTCTGCCCAAAATCAAAAACGGAAAAAAACTTATTTATCATTTAGAATAAAAAGCAAATTTGAAAAAGAAAAAGAATTTTACATCACATAACAAGGCATATCCGGTTCAAAAATTTTGCACTTTATAATAAATCAAGGTTTGCAAAATTTCTTCTCCCAAATTTTTCTTACGCTCCACTTCGGAAAAACTTCGGGTATGTCTAACGTTGTGCGAAATAATTTTTTTATCTTAGTGGTAATTTTGAGTTTTGCGCATTGAACTATGACGAAAATTTGATTTTTTATTTATTTTATAGAGGGGTAAAAGGTGTTTTTTCTGCCCACAAAGAGGCAGAAAAAAATAATTTATATTTAAAATACAAGATATGGTCAGTCCGGAATTATCAATACATAAAATAAATCAAGAAAGTCCAGAAACAAAGCTGAAAAAGTTAAGTCAGGAGACCAACGCTAAGCTTGAAGTAATATCCAATATTCCTGTTTTTACGATTGAAAGTGACAACAAGGACGCTATATCAAAAATTGTTAATTTTTATGGAAAAACAGCTGTTTTTAGAATTATTAATGCTGGCTTCGTGCAAGACGCTATTGAATTTGGAACTGACAAGGGGCGTGTCGAAGAGCATGATTTTCGCAGAGTTGCTGATGGCTCGGGATATGATGTTTGGGGTGTCGAAAAAAAAGCGATAGAAGCGGGACTTAATAAAGCCGATGTATTTTGCGGGACACTATACGATTATTTTATCAAAGGCAAGGATGAATTCACTTCCCATGGACTTGGTATCCCAGAAGATCGTTCGGCAATTTTAATTTTTGATGGAACAAAATTGAGAGAAATTAAGGACACGGATGGTTTTGCTTTTATAAACCCACAGGACAAAAAAAGCGCCTTATTGGGTGTAGTAAAATTCAAAGAATCATTGGTCGAGTTTGAAAAAACACTAAGTAGCTTGGATTCTCTAGAAGAAAAAATAAAATTACTTGAAGCCGAAGTTTTTCAAAATTTAAATAATAAAGATGATTTAAAAAAAACTCCACATCTTGCCTTGAATATTATTGCTTTACTTCATCGAGAATCGCTTAAAAATGCAAGCAACTTATCTCTATTATCTACCGACAGAATAAATAAGTTAAAATCTATATCTGACCGCTTGGAATATGAGATTAAAATGATAGAGATTGTTGACAACATGGAAGGTCAAATAAAAATGACTCGCGAAGCTTTTGTTAAAAGTGATAATCGCAGAATGGAGTTAATGAGAACCTGGCCGGACTTTGTTATAGTGACTACAAACGGTTATCTGAACGAATTGGAATTAGATGAAAAATACAGAAATAAATTACTTAGGATTATTGGGGAAGCAAGATTATGTAAAGAAGAGTTAGGTTTGTAAAAAAGATACTAAAGGGAGTTTTGAATTTTGGGCATTCACCCCTAACCCCTCTGCCCAAAATTCAAAACGGAAAAAGAAATTTGAAAATTTTTAAAAACAATTTCGACTGCTGTCGGAAAAAAAGGAATACATCAGCTAACAGCGTATATCTGGTTACGGATTTTATACAAAACCTCCACCCATATTTGCCTCCGCTACGCTACGGCAAACATCGGATATGCCGAGCATTATACGCAATTCAAAAAATATTTTTCTAACGGAGAATAAGGAATGACGGGCTTTCAAAGGGGAATAAATTTGATTTTTTCTTTATTGATAGATGGGGATAATATTGCGTTTTCTTTCGCTCCATTTCAGAAAACCATTTATTTATAAACTTAAATCATTAACTGCCATTATGCAAAATACGAACATTATTATTCGGTCCGTGCTCTTGATGGTAGGAATATTACTGATTCCGTTTTTTGGGAATATGTATGTTGATGGATAGAATTGGCCTTGGACCGTTTTCGCTTTTTTCGGTGTCGTCTTGTTTAGCGCAGGTCTCGCGTATGAACTTTCAGGAAAGTACGCCAAGACGGGAGTAATCAGTGGTTTTGTCTTCGGCGAGATGGTTGCTGGTGGCGTAATAGCAACATTGCGGTATCTGAACCCAAATGATGATGTGGCGGGAGTCGTTATCATTACCTTCCTCATCTCCGGATTATTTTTTGCGTTTGTGGGATATTTAATTCAGAAATATCTTAGGAAGAGGAGGAATTAAAATAGTATTTAGACTAAATACTCAAAAATTTTTGCGAGCATCAGTTGGCATCCGGATTTTGTTCAAAGAAAGTTTCGGTATTGTCCGGCAGACACTACTAATATATTTTTTGATTGGCGGTTTGTTTTTTGTATTGTCTAATTCGCGCGAATTAGACAATACTGGTATAATGATTTTATATGGATTTAATTCAAGTGGAAAAAATATATAAGGCATTGGCCAATCGCAGGAGATTGGCGATTATCCTGTATTTGCATAAAATAAAAAAGGCGACTGTTGCCGATATTTCGGAGCATATTGATTTATCGTTTACGGCGACTTCAAAACACTTGCAGATTTTAAAGAACGTTGATTTTGCAAGAAGCAATCAAACTGGGCTCGAACAGCATTATTATTTGTCCGATTTTGGCAGCAAGTTTATTAAAAATTTCATGCCCATTATTTAGCATTGAATTTTATTTGTATTGTCTAATTCGCGCGAATTAGACAATACAAATAAAATAGGTTTATAATGTTGCAGTTGAGAGTAGAATGTAGACTATAATTATTGACCGTTTCCGATTATTTTGTTAGTATAGCATTACGATAAGATAAATAATTATTTTAAAAAATATTATGTTAGCGATAATTAAAACGGGGGGAAAACAATATAAAGTTAAGGCGGGGGATAAAATAAAGATAGAAAAGATTGAAGGCGAAATAGGAACCAAAACGGAATTTGGCGAAGTTTTGCTTTTGGCGGATGAAGACGGGAAAGAAGTGAAAATCGGCGCGCCTTTTATCAATGGCGTCAAAGTGGAAGGAAAAATTTTAAAACAAGACAGGGGAGATAAGGTGATTATTTTTAAGTACAAAGCCAAAAAGAGGTATCATAAGAAACAAGGGCATAGGCAGGATTTTACTGAAGTGGAAATAACGAAAATATAGAAATTAATATCAATGAAATAAAAAAGACGGCTCATCGCCGTCTTTTTTGCGTGATATTTTCTGACCGCTATAAATTTTTTAAAAATTGCTCAATGCTTTCTTTTGCTTGCGGCGCGATTTTCAACAAGATTTCCGCTTCGCGGCGCGCTTCTTCCGTTTTACCGATTTTTTGGTAGGAACCGGCAAGAAGAGCGCGGGCTTCAATGTCGTTCGGCTTTTTTTCCAGTATTTTGATGTAATAAGGAATTGCTTTTGCCCATTGCTGGTTATTGGCATACGCGCCGGACATTAATTTCAATATGTTCGTTTCTTCAAAATTATAGCCGTATTTTTTGGCGACCGAAAAATATTCCTCGGCGATTTCATTATTTTTTTTGTAGAGATGGGCAATACCGAGCCAGATATATGATTCGGCAAGTTCGGGATTTGTCGCGGCTGTTTTTTGCAATTTCGCAATGGCGCCGTCATAGTCAGAGAACATCATCTGCATTTTTGCCGATTCAATAAGCGCTTGTTCGCGATTGGGGGATAATTCCAAGGACTTCGTAAAATACTTTAATCCTTCTTGACCCGCGGAAGGATTTATCACCGTAATGTTATTATAAAATAATCCGATATTGTAGTAATGTTTCGTATGGTACGGTTCAAGTTCAACGCTTCTGTTTAAAAGATTAATTGTGTCTTGGTTTAATTTTAAATATTCTTCGCGATTTTCCGTTTGATCAAGCAGTAAGGGAGCAAAATAAGAAGCGATTTTCATAAATTTTTCATTCAATTCTTTTTCAAAATACGTTTTTCCTCGGTATTTTTCGGTAATGTCGCGGTAAAATTGCATAGTTTCGTTGTATAGGCCTTTTTTTGCGAGTACAGCGGCTTTATTGCTCGTATAATTAAGCCAAAAAGGAATTAAACTTACTTGTATCAGAGTTATCAACATCGTAATGGTGGATGCGGCAAAAATTATTTTTTTCCATCCCGTCAGGCGTGTAAATCCGGTTCGCGAATCGTTTTTATCATGATGTAGGGTTTCGGGAATCCTGCATCTGGACGATAAAAAATAAACATAGGCGAGGAAAGTAAAAAACATAATTTCAGAAGTGACGCTGTCAAAAGCGGTAAGATTTTGGACAAAATGCGCGATGAAAACCGCGCCGATAATGTGCGGCATTGAAATATTATCATCGTTTGCTGGATTCTTGCGCAATTGTTGAAAAATAGCGGCAAATACAAAAAAGTAGGCGATAAGGCCGGCGAAGCCCATCGTCGCCCCGATATCCAGCGGCACATTATGGGCTTTGTCCCACCATGTTTCGGCGAGATTGCTGTACGCGGTAGTGTATCTGCCGGGATAATATTTATCAAAAGGTATGGCAAAATTTTCCATTCCCCAGCCGAATATCGGTTTGTCGGCGATCGCTTTTAGGGCGATCCGCCACGAAGCGAGGCGGTTTGAATTATCAAAAACCAGGAACCTTTCCGGTAAAATATTCAGGTTACTTCGGAATATAAAAAACGGCAAGATCAGCGCGATGATCACAGGCAATATTAGCAGTCGTTTTTTTATTGTAAATTTTATATTTTTTGACGGATAAAATATTAATAAAAAAAGTCCGCTAACGGCGAGTCCCAAAAAAGTTCCCCGCGTTTGCGAGACGAAAATTGCGGATAGTATGAGTATTCCGGCGAGAAAATATAATATTTTTTTTCGGCGATTCGTTTCTTGCTTCCAAAAAGCGAACGCGATAAAAACCGTCATTGCCAGATAATTCGTAAGCATTATGGGGTTGCCCATTGTTCCCGCCGGCCGATAATACGACGAATTCATATAATATCCGTTTAGCGCTGGAAATATTTTTTGAAGTATGGCGAACGACGCGGTAAGAACCGCCGCGATAATCGCGAAATTAAAAATTTTTTGCCATTGTGATTTTTCTCGCGCGACCCCCCTTAATATAAAAAACAGAATTACATAATGGGTGAAGTTGAAAAAACCACTGCCTCTTGTCGCCGAGCCCCAGATACTGGTGAACGGCTGTGTTGAAAAAATTACAGACAATAAAGCCGTTGTCCAAAAACCAGCCGTTGCGAACGACAGAATGTCAAAACGGGGAAGGTATTTTTTGTCGCGCAAAATAAGAAAAATATAAGCGATTAAAATAATTTCAACGGTAATTCTGAATATTACCGCTTTCGCGAATTTATCCGGCAACAGCAAGTACTCGCTGATCAGAAGCGGATTCAGCATTGAAATGTATATTCCCCAAAGGATTATTTTATTGGCGATTTTTTCCGATTTTTGATTTAGCGTATTCATAATGTTATAGTAGGGTAAACTTGCAATAATGACAACAAGGCATACGCGCAAATTATTGCCATCGGGCACAAAAAATTGTAGTATTAAGATATATAAAAAATATGAATTGCAACATTTATTTACGCCGGATATTTTATAAAAAGGCGTGAAATTTTATCGTTCGCAATTCGTAAATTAATTTATGATAAAAAAATTTATCAGAGAGAACAAGGAGATTGTTATCGCCTTTTTTTTGATTGTCGTTATCGCGATTGCCGTTTTGGGCGGCGGAAAAATAAAAGATTTTTTTAACCGGAAACCGCTGGAATTCAGCGAAGAACAATTAATCCAATTGATGCGGGACAGGTCGGAAGAACAAAGGAAAATTTTTATGGACAGAATAGCCGCGGCAAAGGACCTGCTGGCGAAAAATCCCAACGATACGGACGCGTTGGAAATTATCGGATTTTTGCACGATACATTGGGCGACAAAGAAACGGCCCAAAAATATTATAAAGAAGTATTGCGTCTAAACCCGGAAAGCGTGCCGGCTTTAAATAACCTTGCCAATATTTACAGGGATCGCGAAGATTTCAACGGAGCCGAAAAATTGTATTTAAAAATAACGGAAGTTGAATCTTATAATATTGAAGCGTGGCGCGATCTGCACGATTTATACCGATATTTGTACAAGTCAAAAGAAGACCAGGCCGATGACATTTTATTGTCTGGATTAGAGAAGAATCCGGATGATCCCCAGATTTTGGCTATGCTTGCCACTTATTATCAAGATACCGGCAATAAAGAAAAGGCGATTGGATATTACGAGCGGCTGGTGAAAGTAATGCCGGAAAATGAAGCGGCTAAAAACGAATTAAAGAAATTGCGCGGGTATTAAAGATCGCGCGGCAAGCATATAATTTTCATTGTGAAATTTATCGATGATCAAGCTTCGAATTGCAATTTTATTATTTGGTGATGCGATTGCCGCTTATTTGGCATTATTTGCCGCGCTTTATATTCGGTATGGCGCGGTTTTTTACGATCATGCGTTGACGGCGCATATTTTCCATTTTAGCGTTATTTATGTAATTTGGTTTTTTATTTTCAGTCTTTACGGTTTTTACGGGACGAATCACGGTTTTCGACCCGTTGATTTTTTGAAAAATTATATTTTGGCGATAGTTACGGCTTTCGGCGCGGCTGTTTTTTATTTTTATATTCAAACGTCTTTTGATATAATTTCTCCAAAAACATTTTTAGTGATTGACGCCGGCGTGTTTTTTATGTTGGCGGTATTATGGCGCAAGTTGTTATTTTCCTGGATTTGGCGCAGGGGATTGGTAAAAAATGCCGTAATTATCGGATTGAATGATAATGTTATAAATATTATTCGGGAGATAAAAAACAACGAACAGCCGGAATATAAAATTTTATTTGCAGTCAATTCCGGAGAGAAAATTGAAGGAGGTGAATTTAATTTTATTAAAGTAATACAGCTTTTAGATTTTCATAAATTAGTTAACGCGAATGATTTGGTTATCGATTTAGCTGTGATTGCGGCGGATTTGGCCAATGACAGGCGCGTCCTTGACGAGCTTTTCAGTATTTTGTCGTTCAAGAAAATAGAATTTGTAAATATTTTTTCGTTTTATGAAAGTTTAACCGGCAAAATACCATTGGAACCGTTGAGTAAAGTGTGGTTCTTGGAAAATGTTCACTATTCAGGGTTTTATAATTTCGGTAAAAGATTATTTGATTTAACCGCCGGAATTATTGTTGGCATCATTTTTGTTGTTATTTTGCCGTTGATAGCTTTGGTAATAAAAATTAACAGTAGCGGACCAGTTTTTTACCGTCAAAGCAGGGTGGGATTGCGCAATCAACCGTTTGCTCTTTTTAAATTCAGAACAATGATATGCGATGCTGAACGCAACGGTCCCATGTTTGCTCAAGCGAATGACAGGCGCGTAACGAAAACCGGAAGTATTTTGCGAAAATTGCGATTGGATGAATTACCTCAGTTTGTGAATATAATCAAGGGAGAAATGAGTTTGGTCGGTCCTCGTCCGGAACGTCAAACGTGGATTGAGGCATTCGAGATGGAAATCCCGTTTCATAAAGAAAGGAGTTTGGTGAAGCCGGGCCTTACGGGGTGGGCGCAAGTCAATTGGCAATATTCTTCAAGTATTGAAACAATGAAAACGCGTTTGCAGTATGATCTTTATTATATAAAAAACAGATCTTTTTTATTGGATTTGGCAATTATTTTTAAAACAATAAGAATAGTTTTAGCCGGACGGGGCAGGTGATTTGGCGCGTTATTGTTTTTTATGATATGATATAAAATATGACAACTAAAAATTTAAAAAAAGAAGATATTAATGTGCCGGCCAAAGATCTTCCGATGGCTAAGGAAAAATCAGATGATTTTCGTTCATCTTTTCATTGGAGAGTATTCAGGATTTTAGCCGAATTTATAAATGGTTTTCAGTTTTTAGCGGATTTTCGTAAAACAGTGACGATTTTTGGTTCGGCGCAGATAAATAAAAATAATTATTGGTACAAGGAAGCTGAAAAATTGGCATCGCTTTTGTCTAGAGCCGATTTCGGAGTAGTGACGGGTGGCGGGCCGGGAATAATGGAAGCGGCAAATCGTGGCGCCATGGAAAGCGGTGGCGATTCAATAGGGTTGAACATCGAGCTTCCACATGAACAACGGGTTAATCCGTATGTGCGAAAAAATACGGGTTTTCATTATTTTTTTGTGCGAAAAGTTATGCTTGCTTATTCGGCGCAGGCTTATGTATTTTTTCCGGGCGGTTTCGGTACGCTTGACGAATTTTTCGAGTTGATTACTCTTGTCCAGACAAAAAAAATATCCGTGAAAATGCCGATTATTTTGATTGGCAAAGAATTTTGGGATCCGCTTCTTGAATGGTTAAAGACGGATGTGTATGGAAAATTTAATTTTGTTGATAAGGAAAATTTGCGTATTTATTCAATTGTTGACAGCGCCGAAGAAGCGTTTGAGTTGATTAAAAATTCTCCGGAAAGAAAAGAGTTTTAATGGTTATCCACAATTTATGTAATGAACTTTGAGTTTATTTTGTTATAATGAACAAGGTGGTCGACCCCGACAGCAGTCCGTCCAAAGCGGACATTGCGGGGCAAGAAGTCAAAAATTATATAAAATAATATCATAATTATCTTTTTGCGGGAGATCGCCCGCAGGGTGAAAAAACTTATCCGGAATTTGCAAATATTATTCGTATTTCGTATATTGTTTGCGTATTCGGATTTTATCAATAAATGTTTGTACAAACTTGGGGTACTGTAATTTTTTCTTCATTGGAAGCCATTTGGATCGGTTTCGTAAATTTTATTCCGGATTTTATCAGCGCGTTAATTATTTTTTTAGTCGGTTTGATTATCGCCGTTGGATTGGCGAAATTGGTTAGAAGATTGATTAATATTTTACGTCTTGATTCAGTGCTTGAGAAAATGGGTTTTCGCGCTTCTTTGGAAAAGGCCGGACTAAAATTGGATATTGGTTATTTCGTCGGCGAACTCGTGAAGTGGTTTTTGGTCGTCGCTTTTCTTTTGGCGGCTACGAAAATTTTGGGATTAGACGAAGTGTCGCTGTTTCTAAGGGATGTTTTGACGTATATTCCTAAAGTCATAATAGCAGTATTTATATTATTGGCCGCTTTGATTGTCGCGACTTTTTTGGAGAAGGTGGTTCAAGCCGCGATTCTGGCAAGCGATTTTTCGCACGCGTTGTTCTTGGCGACGGTAACCAAGTGGTCAATTTTCGTTTTTGCCATTTTTGCCGCTTTAACGCGATTGGACGTAGCGCCTAATCTCATTGGCACTTTATTCACGGGTTTTGTGGCAATGGTCGCGATAGGCGGAGGCATCGCTTTCGGTTTGGGGGGCAAAGAATATGCGCAGGAATTAATCGGTTTATTGAAAAGGAGTATTAAAAAATAATCGCTATTGACATACATTGTGTCGGTATGATAATATAATAAAGTGAGTGTCTCCTTTCTGGAGATTCTATATGATGTAGGCGAAAGGCCCTTTGGTTATCCAGGGGCTTTTTGCTTTAGTTTCTATTTTCCGGTTTTTGTTTTCGCGTCCCTTATCCTCCCTACTCGTTAGTCAGTCATTAATCGCGAACCGCGTCAATGTTTTGAGCATATGCCCGAAACATTGACGAATGATTAAAATTTTTCTACAATTTACTTGTTCTTATATTTAATCTTTTCACAACCTTAAATATTATGAAATTACCATTTACGGAAAAATTCCTCTGGGATTTATACAATTTAATTAATCCCGATAAGCCGGTAAAGATTCGTTTTCTTCCAACTTCTTGGAGTGAATTGATTTATCCGGAATATATTCAATTGAAAAAAGAATATGAAAGAAAACAAGACAGGGAAAGGTTTAGAAAAATCATTTATTATTTGAAAAAGAAAGGATGGATAAAAATAAAAGCATTTAAGGGCAAGGAAGGTATTTTGATTACGCTGAAGGGCCAAAAAAAATTATTAAACGCAGTTAAGAAGACAGAGAGAAGATCTATGGAGCTGGAAAAGCGTAAAGACGGAAGATGGCAGATGGTAATGTATGATATTCCCAGCGATAAAAATAAGAAACGAAATAGTTTCAGAGAATGTTTAAGGGAATTAGGGTATCAGATGTTGCAGAAAAGTATTATGGTGTCTCCTTATAATGTTTTAGAAGAAACTAAATTATTAATAAAACATTTTGACTTTGAAGATTATGTTAGGCTATTGTTTGTTAGAGAGATAGAAATTTAAAATTTTTTAGTGTCGTTGTGTTATTAACGTCAACCTTTTGGGCATATGCCCAAAAGGTTGACGGACGACGGCGATTACCAATAGCCACATTGAATTATATTAAATTTGGCATAAAATTTAATGGCGGGAAATTAGAAATCAAATATATAACGATAATTTATAAAAAATATGGTTGTGTTTGCGCATTTTTTCGTATATTTTCTTTTTTTTATTTCTTTACATTAAATTTTGATATGATATTATAAAAATGTCCGGGGGTTAGCACTCACTTAAATACATTGTATTGGAGTTACTCCCCGGACTTATATTGTATTAAACCGTCAATTTGAAGATTGGCGGTTTTATGTTAATATTTAACCATGAAAAGAAAAATTATCTTTATTGTAATTTTTGTTTTTAGCGGATTGATTTTTTTCCAAAACGCGCGGGCGGCCGTAAACGGTAATTTGGGCGAATCCGTTTTTTTTGTCGTGGATCAAAAATACGATTCAAGCGGCAGAAATCAGGTTCAAGCGACTTTGCGGAAAATCGGCCAGCGCGCGTATTTCTACGTTGAAGATAACTATTTTAATTCTTTGGGTTCCGTTCAGCAGAATAATTTTTTGAACGCGCAAAATTTGCTGGCTGACGAATTTGATAATGTAATATATCCAAAACTTACGGAATTTTACGGATCCGAATGGAACCCCGGTATTGATAATAATTCGCGGATTACATTTCTTTTTACGCCGATGGCCGACGATGCCGGCGGATATTTCAGAACAAACGATGAATTTTTGGTTAGCGAAATGGCCGATAGCAATGAACGGGAAATGATTTATTTTAACGCGAAACACGCGGTTAATAATCGCGCCAAAGCGTTGGTTGCTCACGAATTTCAGCATCTCATTAATTTTAATCAAAAGAATAAAGTGCTTAACATTGACGACGAAGTATGGCTAAATGAAATGAGATCGGAATATGCTCCGACTATTGTCGGCTACGACGATGTTTACGATGGGAGTAATATCAGCTACCGCGAAAAACATTTTTTGGCTACCCCCGGCGATCCGTTGACTGAATGGAAAAATATTTCCGAGGATTATGGTGTTGCAAATTTCTTCGCTCAATATTTGGCGGATCATTATAGCGGTAATATTTTTTCGTCAATGATTAAAAATTCCAAGATAGGCATCGCTAGCGTAAATCAGGCGTTGGTAGATAATGGTTTTGGTAAAGATTTTTCCGGAATTTTTTCCGATTGGACAATCGCGAATATATTTAATAATTGTTTATTGGAGGACGGTAATTATTGTTATAAAAATAGCAATCTTACGGGCATTAAAATTGAACCGACGGCGAAATACGATATTTTTAATGCCTTAACATCCATATCTATTGGCGGGAAAATTCAGGATTGGTCGGCTCGCTGGTATAAATTTTCCGGAGAAAATTTTTCCGACAAAACATTGCGGCTTAATTTTGAAGGTCAAAATGTCAGCGGAGATTTTAAAATTCCTTATATCGCGGAAACAAGCAACGGAGAAACTTCTTTGGAATATATGAAACTGACCAATGACTCCGGAATGAGTTATATAAAAGATTTCGGCGATAAGATTAAAAATGTTTTAGTTATTCCGGCGAGCCATTCCATTGATGCGGAAACGGTTTTGGCCAGCGATGACGCTAAGAGTTTTACTTTAACCGTTAATGTGATTGATAATTCGGATGTTCCGCAGGAAGAATTAGTTGAAAATAAAACGAATTTCGTAAAATTGGATTTGCCGGACGGTTCATTGGTTCGTGCGAAAGGGGATTATAAGGTTTACATAATTAACGATAAATATAAGCGGCATATTTTAGACGGGAAAATTTTTGATTTTTATGGACATCTTTCATGGGAAAGCATAACCGAAGTTGATCCAATGATTTTAGCGGACTATGAAGAAAGTTTTTTGGTGCGGGCAATGGGAGATGAGAGGGTTTACGAAATTAACGGAGATAAAACCAAACATTGGCTTAATATGTCCGCCGAGGTATTTTCGGTTTCGGGCCGGAAATGGGACGCAGTTTCCGTTATTAATAAATCAGAGAGAGATTTTTACATAATCGGAGCGAATGTAAGATTTTGACATGAATGTTAAAATTAAAAAAAACATTTTATTGTCGCAATTTACCACTTTTAAGATCGGCGGTCCGGCTAAATATTTTTGCGAAATCAAAACCTTGGATGAATTAAAGGAAGCGTTAAATTTTGCCAAAAAAAATAAATTGGAAATTTTCGTTTTGGGCGGCGGCAGCAATCTGCTAATCTCCGACAAAGGATTTGACGGTTTAGTCGTTAAGGTTTCAAGTTCCAAGTTTTCCGCCCCCGCCAAAGGCGGGCAAGCAGGCGGATCCGCCTCGGGCGGAAAAAATTCATATATTGAAGCGGAGATGGGCGTTCCGTTGGGCAAAATTGTAATTGAAACCATAAATAAAGGTTTATCGGGGATGGAGTGGGCGGCTGGTATTCCCGGTACTCTCGGCGGAGCAATTCGCGGCAACGCGGGCGCTTTTGGCGGTTCAATGAGCAATGTAATTAAAAGTGTTTCCGCCGTAGATTTGAAAACCGGTAATATTAAAAAATTTAACAATTCCGAATGTTTGTTTGCTTATCGTGAAAGCGCATTTAAAAAAAGAAATAATCTTCTTATTTGGTCGGCGGAATTATCATTAAAAAAAGGCAACAAAAAAGCATTAAAAGAAAAAATCAGCGAAACAATGCGATATCGTCAATCGCGTCACCCGTTGGATTATCCGAGTTTCGGTTCCGCGTTTAAGAATATTTATGATAAGAAAATAATAAAAAAAATCACGGAGAAATTTTCGGACGCGAAAGAAAATATGGAAAAATGGGGCAATAAAATACCAGCCGCGTATTTGGTTGATAAATGCGGTTTGAAAGGCAAAACAATCGGCGGTATAATGATTTCCCTGAAGCAACCGAATTTTTTACTTAATGTAAAAAACGGCAAAGCCCAAGACGCGCTGGCGCTGATAAATATTATTAAAAAAAGCGTGGTAGAAAAGTTTGGAGTTATATTGGAGTTGGAAGTGCAATTAGTGGGCCCGTTTACCGGCAGGTAGGATTTTAAAATAATGCGAATTGATGCTGATGTTAGAAATAAATTTTTTTATAATTTATTGGTACTATTAGCAGTATCCGCATATTATGGTTATGGAAATAAACATTAAAACGACAAAATTTGATCTGGCGGATAATATTCGAGAATATATTTTTAAGAAAATGGATAAAATAGCCAGATTGACGAAATCGCTTAAATTGCCGCAGGAAGCTGAAATAGAAGTCGCACGGACAACCGAGCATCATAAAAAGGGTGATGAAATATTTTATGCCGAAGCGAATTTAAAAATCGGCGGAATTTTATTGCGCGCTTCGGCGAAAGAGTGGGATATAAAAGTGGCGATTGACGCTATGCACAGGAATCTTGAAGCGGAAATCCGCAAATTTAAAGATAAAAAAGTTGCCGGTTATAAAAAAGGCGCGCGCAAGGCAAAGGAAATTATGCGGGAAGCCAGCGAATTTTAAAAGTAAAATCTAAAAAATAAAAATTATAGGCGAGTTCGCTTTGAGCGGGAAAGTTAAATGAACCAATCGCAAACAAAAATTTGCCAAAACTGTAAAACCGATTTCACGATAGAATCGGAAGATTTCGCGTTTTACGACAAAATCAATGTTCCGCCGCCGACATTTTGTCCGGAATGCCGGTTGCAGAGACGGCTGGCGGTTTTAAACGAAAGAATTTTATATAAGCGGAAATGCGATTTATGCGAAAATGAAATTTTTGCTTTATATTATCCCGATGTTTCTTTTCCGGTTTATTGTCAAAAATGTTGGTATAGCGACAATTGGAATCCTATGGATTACGGCAAGGACTACGATTTCAATAAGCTGTTTTTTGAACAGTACAAAGAATTAATGAATGTTGTGCCGAGATTTGCCTTTGTAAATCTTAATAGCGTTAATTGCGATTATTGCGCTAAAGTATGGAATTCCAAGAATTGTTACCTTACTATAGGATTTGAAACAGAGGATTGTTTATATGGCAATTATACCCGTTGGGCAAAAAACTGCGTTGACTATTTTATGTTGGTTAACGGAATTGCAGTAATTGTTTCGGTTGCGTTAATTTAAGAAATAAGCAATATTACATTTTTAACAAGCCGTATTCAAAAGAGGAGTATGAAAAAATAATGCGCGATAAATACGATCTTAGCGGTTTTGAAAATTTTAGTTTAGCGCGGGAGAAATTTAATGAATTCGTAAATCGGATTCCTCGCCGTTACGCCGCGCTATTAAAGACAATCGATACCACCGGCAATAACATTGTCGGCGCCAAGAATTGCCGCAATTGCTTTGATTCCGACACCTTAAATTATAATACCGAAAACGCGCGTTATATTTTTATGGCTACCGGCGTAAGCGACAGTTATGATATGTCGGAAACCGGAGAAGGGGCGCAGTTGTGTTACGACAGCGTTACTTCTTTCGGTTACAATATATTATTTACCGTTAATGCTGCCGGTGAAAGTTACAATGTTATATACTCGGATTTGTCCCGTCCGGCTCATCATATTTTCGGTTGCATCGGTTTGCGTAACAAACAATATTGCATTTTAAATAAGCAATACGCTAATTTCCCGATTGAATTATCGCCATTCGCTTACAATGAAACTATCGCTAACGAATATTTTCCGTTAGATAAAAAAGAAATTGATAACTGCGGTTATAGATACACGGATATTAGGAAATATAAAGGCAGTTACGATTTAACGATTCGGGCAAAAGATATTCCGGATAACATTAAAAACGTGAAAGACGATGTTTTAAATGAAATAATCGGATGTTTTAACGGTAATGCTTGCAAGGGAATCGGAGTTTTTAAAATTATAGAGCGAGAACTGGAATTTTACAGAAAAAATAATTTACCGTTACCGCGCGTATGCCCGGATTGCCGCCATTATCAGCGCATTAAACAACGAAACCCGTTAAAACTGTGGCGCAGGCAATGTATGTGCGGAGGAACACAATCGGATAACAGGGTTTATCAAAATACGATCAATCATAACCATCATAACGATAATCATTGTTCCAACGAGTTTGAGACGACCTACGCGCCGGAACGAAAGGAGATTGTTTATTGTGAACAATGCTATCAACAGGAAGTGGTGTAATCAAAAAAAATATGAATCGAGAAAATAAAACTTGTCAAAGTTGTCAAAATCCGTTCACGATAGAATCGGAAGATTTCGCGTTTTACGACAAAATCAATGTTCCGCCGCCGACATTTTGTCCGGAATGCCGGATGAGAAGAAAAATGATTTGGCGAAGCGAAGTCGTGCTTTATAAAATCAAGTGCCAGGCCCCGAATCATAACGAAGAGATTTTTTCGGTATATCCGGAAAACGGGTTATTTAAGATTTATGACCATAAATACTGGTTTTCGGATGAATGGGATCCGATGAATTGCGGTCGCGATTACGATTTTTCCCGGCCATTTTTCTCGCAGCTTTATGATCTTCAAAAAGCGGTGCCCAGGTATAACCAAAGTATTCGCAATTCGGTCAATTGCGATTATTGCGGCACCATCAGTTATTCTAAAAATTGTTATTTGACGATCGGTATTTATGATGAAGATTGTTTGTATTCCGCGGCCGCGATTTCAAGCAAAAATTGCGTTGATTGCTGGTTTATCAACGCCTGCGAGAATTGTTATTCCTGCATTAATTGCGAAAAGTGCTATAATGTTTTTTTCAGCCAGTACGCCACAAATTGTTTGGATTCTTTTTTGCTTTATAATTGCTCAAATTGTTCCAATTGTTTCGGTTGCGTCAATTTAAGAAATAAAAAATACCATATTTTTAATAAACAATATTCAAAAGAGGAGTATTTCAAGATCGTCGGCGAGTATGATTTTAGCGGTTTTAACGGTTTAGCATCTTTGAAAAATACATTTAACGATTTTAAAAATTCGTATCCCCGCCGTTTTGCCGTAATGGTTAATTCTTTCAATAGTTCCGGAAACGGACTGCGCAACGCCAAGAATTGCCGCGAATGTTTTGATATTATGGGGGCGGAAGATGTAAAGTTTATAATTTTAGCCGGTCTCGGGTTTAACGACAGTTATGATTGCGTTGATTCCGGCGGAAAAGCCTCGTTAATATATGATTCCGTAAGCGTCGGACTTAACACTTTTAGGGTATTTTTTTCCAACAACATCACTGAAAATTGCCACGATATTTATTATTCCGATACTTGCCGAAATTCATCGTATCTTTTCGGTTGCGTAGGTTTGAATAATAAAGAATACTGTATTTTTAACAAACAATATTCCGCGGAAGAATATAAAAATATGGTTTCTAAAATAATTCAGCATATGAACGACGCGCCGTATATATCTCGAAAATCACAAATCCTAAATCCTAAATTACAAATAAATTCCAATAACCAAAATTCAAAATCTCAAACGCGAGAAATAATCTATCGTTATGGCGAATTTTTTCCCGAAGAATTTTGTTCGTTCGGTTATAATAAAACAATGGCTCACCAGTATTTTAAGTTGACCATGAATGCGGCTATTAAAATGGGTTATGGTTGGGAAGAACCTAAGTATAATAAATACAAAGTTACTTTAGAAAACAAATCATTGCCCGATAAGATTAATGATGTTTCCGATGATATTTTAAACGAAGTGATAGAATGCGCCCATAAAGGCGGTTGCGATGAACCTTGTTCCATTGTTTTTAAAATTATTCCCCGAGAGTTGGAATTTTACAAGAAGTATGGGTTGCCGATTCCTCGTCTTTGTCCAATTTGCCGCCATTTTGAAAGAATAAGGCAATGCGATCCGGTTAAACTCTGGCATCGTCAATGCCAGTGCGCCGGAACGCAATCGGATAATAAGGTTTACCGGAATACGATCAATCATAATCACCATAACGACAATCATTGCCCTAATGAATTTGAAACCATTTATTCTTCGGATAGAAAAGAAATAGTTTATTGCGAAAAATGCTATCAGGAGGAGGTGGCGTAGATTAAATTATGCTTTCCAAAACACCACAATTTGAAGCGGCGATAAATGAAATTTTAAAAGATCAGAAGCCGCATAAAAAAAACTGCAAACAATGCGGCGTTGTTTTTGATGTTTTCTTGGAAGACATTGAATTTTACAAAAAGTTTCAGGTTCCAACGCCGACTTTATGCCCCGATTGCCGATTGCAAAGGCGATTGGGTCATCGCGTGTATTTTTTGCCGGTATTTTATAAGAAAAAATGCGGCGCGCCAGGGCACAACGAAACCGTAATCAGTTTTTTTTCGCCGAATAATAAAGTAAAAGTTTACGATGACGAGTACTATTTTTCCGACAAATGGGACGGCTTGGAATTCGGCAAGAATTATGATTTTGAAAAATCTTTTTTTAAGCAATTTTATGATTTTTCATTTACGATTCCGCGCCAGAGAATGCATAGAGATCCCAAAAGCGTTAACAGTGAATACGCGATAGCGGGCAAAGCGGCAAAAAATTGTTATTATATGACCATACCTTATTATTCAGAAAATGTTTATTATTCTTCCAGTCCCTTATTTTCAAAATATTGCGTTGATGTTAATAATACCGACTATTCGGAAATGTGCTATGAAACCGTTTTGGCAAACCATTGTTATAATTGCAGTTTTTGCTATGAATCAAACGGTTGTATGGACAGTTATTTTCTTTTTGATTGCTATAATTGTTCCAATTGTTTCGGGTGCGTCAATTTAAGAAATAAAAGTTATTGCTTTTTCAATCAACAATTAAGCGCGGAAGGATATAAAGAAAGAATCAATGAAATTAATTTGGGCAAAAGGAGCGTATTGAAACAATGGCAAATAAAATTTAGGGAATATATGGACGGCGCGATAAAAAAGAATCTTAGAAATGTCAAAGCGGAAAATTCTTTGGGAGACGATCTTCACGAATGCCGGAATTGTTTTCGCAGTTTCAGGGTTTTCGGCGGGAGTGAGAATTTAAGATATGTATGCGTAGCCGATAAGGTGAGTGATTCCATGGATACTATGAGTTTTTCCGATTCGTCGTGGTGTTATGAATCAACCGGTTTGTCGCCGGCAAGCAATATTAAATTTTCCATGATAATAAGAGGTGGATTGGGCTTGGAATATTGCGTTGAATGCAATAATTGTGAATATTGTTTTGGTTGTTTCGGATTAAAAAATAAAAAATATTGTATTTTCAATAAACAATATAATGAAAATGAATATTGGGAAAATGTTGATAAAATAAAAACTCAAATGTTAAAAAACGGAGAATACGGAGAATTTTTTCCATTAACTATGAGCCATGTCAATTATACGGATTCCAGCGCTTCAATTGAGTTTCCGTTAACCAAGGAGGAGATAATAAAAAATGGATGGCATTGGGAAGAAGAAGTGGGGGATAATATCGATTTAGCGCGACTAAAAATATTAAAAACCGTAGAAGTTCCCGACGATATTTCCGATATTTCTGACGATATATTAAAGTCGGCCATTATTTGCGAAGAAACTAATAAACCATTTTTGATAACCGATTTTGAGTTGGATTTTTATCGCAAGAAAAAATTGCCCTTGCCGACGATTCATCCCTTGCAAAGGATAAGGAATCGTTTTTTATTTCAACGGCGTTTCCGTTTATGGCAATATCCTTGTTCAAAATGCGGTAAAATGATGCCTTCTTCCGTTGATCCCGCGAAGAAATTAAAAGTTTACTGCGAACGATGCTATCGGCAGGAAGTAATTTAATCAATATGAACCAATCGCAAACAAAAATTTGCCAAAACTGTAAAACCGATTTTACGATAGAATCGGATGATTTCGTATTTTACGAAAAAATGCAGGTTCCCGTTCCGAATATATGCGGCTATTGCCGGATCAAACAAATAATGATGTTTAGGAACGAAACAACTCTTTATAAAAGAAATTGCGATTTATGCGCCGAATCAATGATTTCAATGTATAATCCAAATTCGCCCTATACGGTTTATTGCAATGATTGTTATAAATCCGACAAATGGGATGCTAAAAATTATGCCAAAGATTACGATAAAATTCGGCCGTTTATGGAACAAATGAAGGAATTGTTGTTAATTGTTCCTAAGCAAACTTTGTTTATTAGCGGAGGGACAAATGTTAAGGGCGAGTACCAAAATTTTTCAGGATTCAATAAAAAATGTTATTTTGTTTTCAATACCGGTTATACTGAAAATTGTTCTTATTCAAGGGGGCTTCGTTATTGCCGCGATGTTTTGGACAGTTATTTCGCGGAACAGCTTGAAAAATCTTATGAGTGTATAAACGCGCAAAACAGTTATGGAATATGTTATAGCCAAAATATTTCCAATTGTTTGAACTCACAGTTTTTATTTAATTGCAATAATCTTCAAAGTTGTTTTGGTTGCGTAAATTTACGGAATAAAAATTATCATTTTTTAAATAAACCATTGGAGAAAAAAGAATATATTGATAAAGTTTCCGGCATTCTCGGCAGTTACGATAAAATTGAAAAATTTTGGCGGGAATTTCGGGATTTTAAATCGAATTTTTCGCAACGGCAAAACAACAATATTAAAACCGTTGATTCCGACGGAGAATACTTGCTACAATCAAAAAATTGCCATTATTGTTTTGAAATGATAAATGGCGAAGATTGCAAATTTAATTTTTTTACTAAATCAATCAAGGATAGCCGCGATAATGTGGGCTATGGTTATGATTGCGAGCTAAACTTGGCAACGGTTGCGGTCGGCTATTCCAATAAAGTCATCGGGAGTTTTTCTTCGCATCATTGCGTTAATATTGAATATTGTTTTGACGTGGAAAGAGCTGATGATTGTTTTGGATGCGACGGATTGAGGAATGCCAAATGCCGCATATTAAACAAGGAATACGGTAAAAACGAATATAAAATATTGCGCGATCAAATCGTCGGTCAATTGAAAAAAAGCGGACAGTACGGTCTTTATTTTCCATTGGAAATGGCGCCATTCGCTTATAATGAAACCGTGGCTTTGAATATGTTTCCCATTTCCAATTAAGAGGCGATAAAACAGGGTTTTCGGTGGGAAGATAATATACCGCATACTTATAATCAGGAGACATTGAAACCGGAAGAAATTCCCGATAATATTAAGG
>Ga0075916_114_pt1 | contig 36656 bp, 36 predicted proteins | sample RifGroA2_FD_68335 | JGI IMG/M metagenome (GOLD analysis project Ga0075916, IMG submission 68335) | Parcubacteria (OD1-vii) bacterium GW2011_GWA2_38_13b | reverse complement strand
CGCGTTGGAAGAGGGAAGTTTGGCGGTTTTTAATTTCGCCAACGATATCCAGTATTTGCCGATTGGTGTTTTCGCGATTTCTTTGGCGATTGCCGCTTTTCCGAATCTTTCCTCTTTGAAAGTGGAGGAAAAAAACGGAGAGTTTATCGAGACTTTTGCTAAAACGGTCAGGAAAATTTTATTTTTTCTTATTCCTTCCTGTTTTTTGATTTTTATTTTGCGGGCGCAGATCGTAAGAATTATTTTGGGTTATGGCAAATTTGATTGGAATGATACGGTTGCCGTGATTGACACTTTGGCTTTTTTTGCTTTTGGAATCGTGGCCCACGGATTGGTGCCGTTGTTGGTGAGAGTTTTTTTCGCCTTGCGCAACACCAAAGTTCCTTTGATTGCCAGCGCGATAGCGGTTTTTTCCAATCTGATTTTAGCCGTTTCTTTTTCCAGGTTATGGGGAACGGCAGGTTTGGCGCTGGCCCTCTCTATCTCAGCGTGGATTGAGGTTTTGGCTTTGACGATTATATTGAAAATTAAACTTGGCCGGATTAACGGAAAAATTATTTTGCGTGGCGCAATCAGTTTTATATCGGCATCTTTTTGCGCTGCAGCCGTTTCTTATTTTATGCTGCGGTTTATGGATATTTTTGTTGATACGCGCACAGTCGTCGGAATTTTCGCGCAGGGCGCCGCGGCGGGAATGGCCGGATTGGCCGTGTATGCAATGTTTGTTTTTTTATTCCGATGCGAAGAAATATATGTTATAAAAGAGTTGATATTGAATAGAACGGTAAGAATGCTGAAATTTTGAAAATAAACTGATTTATAATTTCCAATTTTTAATTTAAAATATATTTGAATTAAATTTCATAGAATATATTTTTCAATTCAAGGTATGATAAATAATTTTTTCGTAAAATCAAATATCCGTAATTTTTGCATTATCGCTCATATTGACCACGGAAAGTCCACTTTGGCGGACCGGTTTTTGGAATTAACCAAAACCGTTGAAAAAAGGAAAATGCGGAACCAGTTTTTGGATCAGATGGACTTGGAAAGGGAACGTGGCATTACCATAAAACTTCAGCCGGTTCGGATGAATTATGATAATTTTATTTTAAATTTGATTGATACTCCCGGCCACGTTGATTTTAACTACGAGGTTTCGCGATCGCTCGCGGCGGTGGAGGGCGCGATTTTATTGGTTGACGCGGCCAAGGGAATACAAGCGCAGACGCTTGCCAATCTGTATCTGGCGGTGGAGCAGGGGTTGGAAATAATACCGGTGATAAACAAAATTGATTTGCCGACTGCGAAAACTGATGAAACCGAAAAAGAAATTCGTAATGTTCTGGGCATAAGCGTTGACGAAGAAATTTTAAAAATTTCCGCGAAAATGGGAATGGGCATAGAAGATGTTTTAAAAAAAGTTGTAAAAAGCGTACCGGCACCGTTAACGGCAACAGATAAACCGCTGCGTGCTTTGATTTTTGACAGCAAGTACGATGATTATAAGGGTGTTATCGCTTATGTCCGTGTAGTTGATGGGAAAGTGAAAAGGGGCGATAAAATTATGGCTATGGTTTCAAAAACAAAATCGGAAGTCATTGAAACCGGCATATTTTTGCCGGAATTAAAAACGAAAGACGAGTTGTTTGCCGGAGAAATAGGTTATATAGCCACCGGTTTTAAGAATGTTGAAAGTTGCCGTGTCGGCGACACGATAATTATGTCCCAGCCGGCAAGCGGAATTTCCATTGAGCCGCTTTTGGGATACAAAGAGCCGAAGCCGATGGTGTTCGCCAGTTTCTATCCGCAAGAAGGAAGCGATTTTGATTTTTTGAAGGACGCGCTTTCAAAATTAAAACTTAACGACGCATCATTGTCTTTTAATGTGGAGAGTTCCCAGGCGCTTGGCCGCGGATTTTTATGCGGTTTTTTAGGGATGTTGCATATGGAAATAGTAAGCGAGCGTTTGCGCCGCGAATACGGATTAAACTTGGTTATCACTACGCCGTCGGTTAATTACAAAGTGGGAACAAGCGATAAACGCGAAGCGGAAATAAAAACCGCTTCGGAATTTCCCGATCCCTCGCGCATTGAATATGTTAGCGAACCATGGATTCGGTTGGAAATTATTACGCCGAGTGATTATATAAATAATATAATGATGCTGGCAAAAGGGACGCGCGGTTTTTACAAAAAAACGGAATATATCAGCGAAAAGAGAGTGATCTTGGCGTTTGAAACGCCGTTAGCCGATATTATAGCCGATTTTTACGATGATTTAAAAAGCGTTACTTCCGGTTACGCCTCGATGAATTATGAACTTTTGGATTTTCGTATCGGCGATTTGGTCAAAATGGATATTTTGATAGCGGGCGAAAAAGTGGAAGCGTTTTCGCGCATCGTGCCGCGGGAGAAAAGCCGTTTTATCGGACGGGATTTGGTTGGGAAACTTAAGGAAGTGGTGCCGCCGCAGCTTTTTACCGTGGCGATACAGGCGGCGATCGGCGGAGAAATTATCGCCCGTGAAACATTGAAAGCGATGCGTAAAGATGTAACCGGTTATCTTTACGGTGGCGATAGGACAAGAAAAGACAAGTTGCTTAAAAAGCAAAAAAAGGGGAAAAAACGACTGAAAGAAATGGGCAAGGTTCGTATCTCGCAGGAAGTGTTTTTGAAGGTGTTGAAGAAATAAAAAAATCCTTGCCGAATTTTTGGCAAGGATTTACCTTTATTAGCGCAAAGCTATCTCTAGCATTATTTTAAATTCATCGTAACGAACGATGACTAGGTCGATTTCGTCTTTTTTATAGAAATATATCATAACTTCCGGTTCTTCGTCTTCCGGTTTCCAGAATTGCATCGCGCTTTTGTCGGAAAATTTTATACAATCCGTCGTTTCCAATGTTAATATTTTTTTCGCTTCTTCGCGCGATATTCTTAAATTGTTCGCGCCGTTTGAGAATTCTATAATATTGATATCTTCTTCATCTCTCGCGACAAATAAAGGGTAGGGACTGTTTATTGCTTCAACATTTTTCAATAACATAAGTTTCTCCTTAAAAATTTTTAAATAACTGTGATATAATTAAAGTAAAGGAGCAATCGTCAAGGTAATCATACTGATGATTACCAACGATGCCGTAATGATCCAAAATATTTGTATTATTTTTTTGTTCAGTTTCATTTATTTATTATGCTATGCATATTAGTTAATTTAACATCGTTTGTCAATGTTTAAATTCTTGCGCGTTAAAATCGTTGTTGTATTTTTGGCGTTTCTTACGGTGTGGATGGGTCTTTCTTCACTGAAACTTTATTTTGCGAAAAAGAGGCAAAGGAAAAATTTAATTTGCAAAAACCGGGAGAAAAAGTGATAATAATAAATCGTAAAAGCGGTCTCGCGACGCAGGAAACAGCGGGAAATAATAATGCTGCCGGCGAACAAAAATATTTTTGGCGAAAATGGCTTGATTATTTTTTGGGTAAATAGGATCGCGCGGGTGTAGTATAGTGGTAATACATGACCTTCCCAAGGTCGAGATGGGGGTTCGATTCCCCTCACTCGCTTTTAAGTAATAAGCAATGCTGTCTTAGATTAGGGGTAGAACTGCCCGTCGTAGCCAAAGCCCGAGTAGCTCAATGGTAGAGCAATCGCTTCGTAAGCGATAGGCTGTCGGTTCAAATCCGACCTCGGGCTCTGACTTTGGCAGGCGGGGCAACTCTTTCGTAAATTCTAGATTAGAGGTTTCCGCCTAAGGCGGACCAGCCTTGGGCTGGCAAATCCGAGAGGCGGCTCACTTTTTATAAATTTTTATTTATGTTATTCTGTAATTGATATGACTGATATCCAGGAAAAAATTCAAGATTTACGCGTTAGATTCCGCATTGTTGCGGACTGTCTTTGACGTTTCGGCGATGAAGAAAAAAGTTGATGATTTTGAAAAAGAGATTGTAAAGCCGGATTTTTGGAATAATACCGGATATGCGCAAAAAGTCAGCGAAGAGTCGGCCGATTTGAAAGAAACATTGATATTTTTCGGGAAAATTGAAAATGAAATCGCGGAAATCGAAGAATTGAGCGCGCTTACCAACATTGACGAAGATATGATGGCGGAATTAAACGAAAAAGCGCGGGAATTGGAAGGTAAATTGCGCAAAGAAGAAATAAAGATTTTTCTTGCCGGAAAAAATGATCGAAACGACGCGCTGGTTTCCATTTATGCCGGCGCCGGAGGAGTTGACGCGCAAGATTGGAGCGGGATGCTTGTTAAGATGTATCTTAAATATTTTGAAAACAATGGTTACGCCGTTAAAATTATCGATTCGTCGCGCGGAGACGAAGGCGGTATAAAATCAATCGATATTGAAGTGAAAGGCAAGTACGCTTACGGTTATTTAAAAGGCGAGGCGGGCGTTCATCGGCTGGTTCGGCTTTCGCCGTTTAACGCCAAGCATTTACGGCATACCAGTTTTGCTAAAGTTGAAGTTTTGCCGATGTCCGAAAGTTTAAAAGAGATAAAGATAAATCCTGAGGATATAGAAATTGATACGTATAGATCCAGTGGTCCGGGAGGACAGAATGTTAATAAAGTGGAAACGGCGGTTAGGATCCATTATTTGCCAACGGGCATATTCGTGGCGGCGCAGTCCGAGAGATCGCAAGCGCAGAATAAGGAAAAAGCGCTGGAAATTTTAAAATTGAAAATTATGCAGCAGGTAACGGAAAAAGAAGAGGAGGAAAAATCGGCGATACGCAAATCATCGGGCAAGGCAAAATGGGCGAATCAAATCCGTTCTTATGTTCTTCATCCGTATAAAATGGTTAAGGATCACAGGACAAATATTGAAACAAGCGATGTTAAAAAAGTTCTTGACGAGGGGCGGTTGGATCAATTCATAGAAGCGGAGTTAAAGGGCTTGGCCTAAAAATTGAAGCCCGAAGGGCGCACAATTTTTAGTCGCCAAACCTTCACCCGGCACATATTCCAACCACGTATTTTGTGATATGCAATAATTTGAAAGCGAAGCGGCTTCGCCTTCATATGGTAAATAATCAATATTCGTTGCTGGAATATGTGCTGGGTTCAACAAAATTGGCATGATTAAATTTGAAAAAATTTCAAAAATTTATCCTCCGGATTCCGTTGCTTTGAAGGACGTCAGTTTTACTGTGGAAAAAAATGAATTTTGTTCCGTTGTGGGTCGTTCCGGCGCCGGCAAGTCAACGTTGCTGAAAATGCTTATTAGGGAAGAAGATCCGACCAGCGGGAAAATTTTTATTGACGATGTTGAAGTTACGAGTTTAAACAGAAAGGAACTGCCCTTTTTGCGAAGGAAAATCGGCGCGGTGTTTCAGGATTTTAAACTTTTGCCGTATAAAACAGTTTATGAAAATATAGCGTTCGCTATGGAAGTCATCGGGATGGATGAAGAATTTATCAAAGCGGACGTTCCCCAGGTATTGGCGCTTGTCGGTCTTGCGAAAAAAGCGAATCTTTTCCCGTATCAGTTGTCCGGCGGAGAAAAGCAACGGGTTGGTTTTGCGCGCGCTTTGGTTTACAGGCCGGAAATTTTGATAGCCGACGAGCCGACCGGTAATTTGGATCTTTTAAACACACTGGATGTGATAAGACTTTTGCTTAAAATAAATGAATTGGGAACAACGGTTATTTTGGCCACTCATGATAAAACGGTGGTGGATAATTTGCAAAAAAGAGTGGTTACTTTAAACGACGGGAAAGTAATCAGGGATGCCAAACAGGGGAAATATATATTATGAATTTACAATTTTCAATCAATTATCAATGAATCAATTTTCAATAACTAAATTTTAAAATAAAAATAATTGCAAAATTGATAATTGAAAATTAATTATTATGATTACCGCTTTAAAAAGAATAATAAAATCCGGATTGATTCGCGCTTGGCGCAATCGTATGGTTTCAGTCGCGACCGTAGCCGTTTTGATTTTAACGATTTGCGTTATAACCGGACTTTTGTTTTTTAATGTTTTGACCGATGTTGCGGTGAAAGAATTGCAGAGCAAGGTTGATATCAGCGCTTATTTTAACGTTGAAACGCCCGAAGATAGTATTTTAAAAGTTAAACAGGAATTGGCCGGACGCAACGAAGTAACAAGTATTGAATATATTTCTCGCGAAAAAGCGCTGGAAAGTTTTAAGGAAATCAACAGGGATAACGATGTAATCAAAAAAAGTTTGGAACAATTGGAAGATAATCCGTTGGAAGCAAGTTTGAATATAAAAGTTGTCAATGCTCGTCAATATGCCGGAATTGTAAGTTTTTTAGAGTCCGGTCCGTTTGGCGGTTTGATAGATAAAATAAATTTTCGGCAGAAAGAAGGTGTTATTATGAAATTGGACAATATCGCGCAATCTGTCAAAAAAGGCGGGATAATTTTAAGTTTTATATTGGTTTTCGTCGCGATTTTGGTAACATTTAATACTATCCGCTTGACTATGCATACCGCGAAAGAGGAAATCGGCATTATGCGTCTTGTCGGCGCTTCAGATTGGTTTATTCGGGCGCCTTTTGTCGTTGAAGGCGTTGTTTACGGCGCGATATCCGCTATTTTTTCTCTCGGCATAATTTATCCTCTGATTTTATTTATTTCTCCTCGTCTGGAATCTTTTCTGCCCGGTATCAATATTCTTGCTTATTTTCAGAGCAATTTGTTTATGCTTTTAGCGATCCAATTCGGCGTTGGAATATTTTTGGGAGCGGCAAGCAGCTTGGTGGCCATAGGAAAATATCTTAAAGTTTGATTACGTAATCGGTGGCGGCGAGTGTTGTTGTTTTAAATTTTTTACAGTTTATGTTATAGTTAAAAATATGCAAATAAAAAAACAACAGATTAAACAAAATAAAAAAATAACAATTGATAGGATTGCCTTAATGATTGGAAAGGGATTTAGCGGGATGGATAAACGATTCGCTCAAGTCGATAAACGATTCGCTCAAATTGACGAAAGATTTGATAGAATGGAAATGAAATTAGACAGTTTGGAAAGAAGAATTTTCGCTATTGAAAATATTTTAACCGAGCACGGCAGAGATATTAGGGCAATGAAGAATATTTTGGCTGAACATGGGAGCATTTTGGCTGAACATGGGAAAGATCTTCTGGAAATAAAATCGGAACTGCAAGCGCTTAAAAAATCCGATAATGGCAATTCTGATAAAATCTTTGAACTGGAGCAAAGGGTGGGGATTTTGGAGGCTAAAACGGTATAGGCATTGTTAGTCGCAATATGCTTAAAATATTATTTTTATGTACCAGTCGGAAAACGATAATTTAATATTTTTATTTCTTTTTTTGGTTGCGATATGGACTTTGCCGTGGAAGGGAATAGCTTTATGGAAAGCGGCGCGCGGCGAACACAGGATTTGGTTTATTGTTTTATTGATTGCGAATACATTGGCTCTTCTGGAGATACTTTACATATTTATATTTTCAAAAAAAGTTCAAGTTATTGAAGCGAAAAAACCGTAAAAAATATGATCGTTATTCTTGTTTTGTGAAATAATGTGAAATAATCTATTTAAATATTTACAAAAACCTGCTATATTGTAAGCGGGTTTTTGTAAAAAATAATATTGCCGGGTCATCTAATGGTAGGATAGCGGACTCTGAATCCGTTCATCTTGGTTCAAATCCAAGCCCGGCAGCCAATCTGGGTTCGTCCCGTACCCTGTGTGGTGCAGGGTAATGTTGTCGTCTTTTTTTATATTATTTTTTTTCGCAAATCCGGCGTTGACTTCCAAGACATATTGCGCCGGCTTTGGCGACGAAAACGTTTTCGGGAAAGAATCGGGTCGGACATTATCGGCGATATGAATAATTTTGAAATTTTCATCTATCCAGATAATATCAATCGCGAAGCGCATAGCTTTCATCCAAAAATATCTGATCGCGGGTTTATCGTAAACAAAAAACATCCCTCGGTCTTCCGGCAGGGAATTTCTGGCGGAAAGTCCTTTGATTTTTTGGCTGTCGCTGGCGACAATTTCAGTATTTACAATAGTATTATTTATGCTCAACGGCATCATTTGTTTATTGCCGTATTCGTTTGGCAAATACATCCTTACAAACCCGAGATTGTTGGTTTGTGTTATTTGTCGTTTTTTATTGTAATATTTGCTTAGCGGGCAATTAAGTGAAATAAACAGACCTCCCGCGATAAGAAGGCCTGTTGCAATAATAAAAATTTTTATTTTTTTTGACGAAATCATAAGTTATAGAAATGGCGTGAGTGAAAGAACGTGTTTTAAAAGCATATTGGCATATCCCCATTCGTTATCGTACCAAACCATAATTTTTACAAGCGTTTCTCCGACAACGCGCGTAAGCGCCATATCAACAATCGCGCCATGCTTATTTTTAATGATATCCGAAGAAACAAGCGGTTTATCCGTAACTTCCAAAATGTCTTTCCATTCGTCTTTTTGCGCTTCCCAGAATAAAATATCATTTATTTCTTTGACGGAAGTTTTTCTTTCTGCAATGAAAGTAAAATCTAAAATTGAACCGGTGGCAATCGGCACGCGTATAGCCACGCCGTCAAATTTATCGCGCATTTCCGGTATGGCTTTGGCGGCGGCAATGGCCGCTCCGGTGCTGGTTGGTATGATATTGAGGCCGGCTGTTCTGCCGCGGCGGAAATCTTTATGCGGACCATCAACTATATTTTGGGTTGAGGTGTATCCATGGATAGTGTTTAGTATGGAATATTTTATTCCGGGATTTTTTGACATTATGGCGGCAATCGGGGTTATGGCATTGGTGGTGCAGGAAGCGTTACTTGTTATGTTGCTGTTTTTTATAGCCGCGATATTGACATTGGGCGTTGCCGTTACGGTTTTGCCGTCATCTTTTGCCGGCGCCGACAGGACTACTCTTTTTGCGCCCGCGTCCAAATGAGCCTTGGCTTTTTCGTATGATGTAAAAAAGCCGGTTGATTCTACCACGACATCTATGCCCAGTTCTTTCCATGGCAATTTTTCCGGGTTTGATTCCTTGAAATATTTTATCTTTTTTCCGTTTATAATAAGTTCATTGTTTTCGATAGCGATTTTTTTATCATAGCGGCCGTAAACGCTGTCGAATTCCAGCAAGTAAGCGAGGTTTTTTATGTCCCCCAGGTCATTTATCGCCGCTATGTCCAATGATTTATTTTCCAAAGCAGCTTTTAAGAATTGCCTTCCGATCCGGCCGAAACCGTTGATGGCGATTTTAATTGTTTTCATATTGAGCATTTTGAATTATTTTTTGCGGCGAAAATAATTTTTTGCCAGCGTTGGATAATTCAATCGCGTAATAATTGCTTCTGATGATTTAATTTTATCTCAACGTTAATATAAGCGCAATGATAAAATAATCCCCTGTATCGTCCTTATATTGCGCATTTTATTATTTTATGTTAACGTAGGTGTATTAAAAATGGTCGAGTCTTCCGCAAAAATGCGGGGGAGCTAAAAGAGTTTATTGTTACAAAAGTTAAGTTTAATCAAACATAAATTAAGTTTTATTTAGTTTAAATTTTTTGACTTATTTGTAATTAAAAAAGTGGATTTTCAAAATGATGGTGGTTTTCAAAGGCAAATGTTCAAGGGAAGTTGGAAATGCAACGGCTGCGGAGGGGAAATAACCGAACTTCCGTTTGAACCTGCCGGAGGCAAACCGGTTTATTGCCGAGATTGCTATAAAAGCAATAAACCGCGCCGAACAGGAGGAGGCGGCGGAGGCAATTTCCAAAGGCGGACATTCCAGGGTAATTGGAAATGTAGCGATTGCGGAACCGAAATAACCGAATTGCCGTTTGAACCGTCCGGAGACACTCCGATTTATTGTCTGGATTGTTATCGGAAAAACAAACCGCCAAGACGAGATTTTCGTTAATATTTAAAATATTAATCGTTTGTCTGTCATTGTAAAACCCGTTTCACGATTTCGTGGAGCGGGTTTTTAGTTGCGTTTGCGAAGTTATCAACAACTTGGTTTGTGTGCAAATTTTAAGATCAATGTTATAATAATACAATAAAGATAAACTCCGTTAGAAGTTTATCGAAAAACTTCTAACGGAATAAATATAATTTTAATTTTTTACAAATTTGTGGCCATTTAAGTCAAAAACAAAATTTTTTATCGGCATTGATATCGGGACTGTTTCGATTAAAGTGGTAGAATTATTTCGCGATCAAGGCCGAATCAATTTGGCAAATTACGCTCTTTATGATGCGCAAAAAAAATATTTGCGCGTTGATAATGAAGGCATTCAAACAAGCTCATTTAAAATATTGGACAATGAAGTTGCTGAAATTATCCGAGATCTTGTAAGCGAAGCGAAATTCAATTCGCGGGAAGCGGTGTTCTCGTTGCCTGTATTTTCTACTTTCACAACTTTGATAGAATTGCCGGCGATGCCCAAGGAAGAAATTGACCGCGCGATAAATTTTAAAGCCAAACAATATATACCGATTCCGCTTAGCGATGTAATTTACGGTTGGGAATTGATAGACGGAAATAAAACGGATGCTTCTTCAATGAATTTATCGAAAGAGTCGGGGAAAATTCGGGTTTTGTTAATGGCCGCGCCGAAAGAAATTGTAAATAAATACTTAAATATCGCCCGTCTTTCCGGATTAAATATTGTGGGCATGGAATCCGAAACGTTCAGTTTGATTAGATCTGTTTTGGGAAATGATTCATCCCCGGCTTGCATAGCGGATATCGGTTCCAAGAACACTAATTTGGCAATTGTAGATAAAGGATTTTTGGCTATCAATCACCATATGGATATCGCTGGCAGCGAGTTTACTAGAGTCATAACCGGAGCAATGGGCGTGGATGCGATCAGATCGGAAGAAATTAAAAAGGATGAAGGCGTAAAAGGCAAAGTTTCGGGATTATCTTCGGATAAACCTGGTTATTTCAAGGGAGAAAAAGAAATTTCTTTGGTTCTTTATCCGATTATCGATATTATTGCTTTAGAGATAGAAAGAATGATCGGTATTTATAATAAAAAAATAGGTCGTTCGGTTGAGAAGATCATATTGGCCGGCGGTTCGGCGCGTCTTCCGGGAATTGCGGAATATTTATCAAAAAAATTGAATAAAAAAGTTTTTATAGGAGATCCGTTATCAAGAATGGTTTATCCGCCGCGGATTGAAAATATTTTAAAAGCGCGCGCGCCGCGGTTCGCGGTCGCCATCGGAGCGGCAATGAAGAACTTGTAAGAATTTAATCACATTATAAATAAAGCGTTGAATTTAAGGTTTCGTTCAGTCAATTTTTAAAATTTTTTAATTTTTCAGTTTATTGGCTGATCCGCCCGGGGCGGAAAATTTGACTGAGCGAAGCGGGGAAATATGCCTATTGAACTAATTCAAAAAAAAGATATTCGTCAAAATGATGCCGCGTTTAAAATCAAATCGTGGTCAGGATTTTTTATCGGCGTATTTTTTCTGTCGCTTTTAGGTTATGGCGGATTGTTCGGATATAAAAATTACCTTAGCGGAAATTTGGGTAATTTAGATATAAAGATCGATGAAATTTCCCAGGGTCGCGATATGGCTTTGGAGCAAGAAGTTGAAGTGTTGGATAATCAAATTTTTCAATTAAGCGTTATTTTAAAAAAACATTTTTACTGGTCTAATCTTTTTTCCGATTTGGAAAAACTGGCTTTGGCGCAGGCGTATTTTAAAACTTTCAATGGCGGAATAAATGCCAATGGCGAAGGTATCGTGAATATTGATATTCAGACAACGGATTATTTAAAAGCGGCGGCGCAAATTAAAATCTTAGAACAATACCCGTATTTTAAAAACGTTGATGTAAGCAGTATCGGTTTAGAGGATGATTCCGTAAATTTTTCGGCTAATATAACGTTTGATCCGATTTTACTTTCCGGCGCTAAAAAGAAATAAATATAAATTTCGGTGCATTATTAATAAGATCGGTTATGCGATAATTTTCGCGGCGCCGCGATTGATTTATCAACCGGCGGATCGGTAAAGAAGTTATCGTATGGTTGGTCCAATTAAATGAAAAACTATTTTTTAATTTCAATATTATCGTTGGTTGCGAGCGTAACCTTGGGTTTTTTATTGATTTTTCCGCTTTATGATAAGATTGTCGTTTTACAGGCGAATATCGCGGAAAAAGAAAGCATAGTTGCGGAGCTTAATGATTTGATTCAAAAAATTGACCAGTGGCGCAATCAAGTAAGCGGCAAGGAGGCGAATATAGAAAAATTGAATTTGGCTTTGCCGTCAGAAAAAGCCATCCCGGATTTTATTGTGTCTGCGCGCAGTTTAGTGGAATCTTCAGGTATGGTTTTAAATGATATTACCATACAGGCGGATAAAAAAGTGTCTGTGTCGGGTAATAAAGATGCGGTTGCGTTTAATGTGATATTGGATATTGACGGAACTTATCTTGCGTTTAAATCATTGCTTTCCGGTTTGGAAAAAAATGTCAGAGTCGCGGATGTGCAATCGATTGATTTTAAAGCGGCGTCCGATTTGGACGCGTCGTTTTTAAATTTTATGATTAATCTTAAGGTATATTATAAATAATCAAAGCGTTTTTGGTTTCCGCGGCGGGCGCAGCGGATGGTCGGCGCAAATAAAATAATTTTTACATAAAACTAAACTTCATTAGAAATTACAGGTAATTTTTTAAGGGGGTTGATAAAATTATGGATATGTTAAAATATAAAATTTTCAACGGGGTAAAAAAAACATTTTTTTGGTTAATGCCATTGGTCGTAGTCGTATCGTTATTTTATTTTTTAATTGCGGACATCGCGCCGATAACGGCGCAGGATAATTCGGATCAGTCGTTTTCCGTCGAGAGAATTCGGTATCTTTCAGGGTTAAATCCTGATTTTGATTTTCTAGACGATGATTTATTCGTTTCTTTGGAGGTGAATGGCGCCATACCGATAAACCCGCAAATGGAAGGTCGCGACAATCCATTTGTCGCTTATTAAATTATTAGCGATATGCAAAAGACATTTCCGGATTTTTTAATCAAACAAGGCCTGATCGATTCCTTAAAGATGCTTTCTTTTCAAAGGGAAGCGGATCGTCTTGGCGTTGATGTTCAGGAGGTTATTTTAAATTCCAAAACCGTGAAGGAAAGTGATTTTTTTAAAGCGAAAGCGGAGTTTTTGAAATTTCCTCTTTTTGTCGTTCAAGATTTGCCGGATTTTTTTACGAAAGTTTTGGCGGAGATTCCAGAAGAAGCGGCCAGGAATTATAAAATTTTACCATTAAAAAAAAATAAAGATACGCTGGATGTGGGGATGATAAACCCCGAAGATATAAACGCGATGGAAGCGTTGAATTTTATCGCCGCGCAGAAAAAAGTTAATATCAATATTTTTATCATTACTCAGAGCGATTTTAATAAACTGGTCAATTATTACAAAACTTTTAAGGGTGAAGTTAAGGAAGCGATGGAAGAGTTGAAAAAAGAATTGGAAGATGTCGGGGGGGGACTTGATAAAAAAAGAAAAGTTGGCGCGAAAATGGCTGTTTCAGGTTTTGAAGAAATGCTTACGGAGGCGCCCATAAGCAAGATAGTGGCCGTAGTGATAAAGCACGCAACGGAAGGTCGGGCTTCCGATATTCATATAGAGCCGACGGAACAAAATTTGCGCGTTCGTTTCAGGGTTGATGGTGTTTTGCGCACTAGTTTGATTTTGCCGCTTGCGGTTCATTCGGCTATCGTTTCCAGGATTAAAATACTTTCTAATCTCAAAATTGACGAAGCGCGGATTCCGCAAGACGGCCGTTTTCATTCTGCTGTCGGATCAAAAAAGATTGATTTCAGGGTATCGACTTTTCCTACGGCGAATGGAGAAAAAGTCGTAATGAGAATATTGGATTCGTCCGTGGGATTTTTGAAATTGCAAGAGATCGGCTTGGATGGCAGAAATTTAGAACTTATCCAGCGGGAGATAGATAAGCCGTTCGGGATGATTCTCATAACAGGTCCGACCGGTTCTGGAAAATCTACAACTTTATATTCTCTTTTAAATATTTTAAACCATGACGATATAAATATTGTAAGCTTGGAAGATCCTGTTGAGTATTATATGGATGGCGTGGCGCAATCGCAGATAAAGCCGGAAATCGGTTATACTTTCGCTTCTGGTCTTAGGCATATTTTGCGTCAGGATCCGGATGTGATTATGGTAGGCGAGATACGTGACAGTGAAACGGCTCAGTTGGCGGTGCATGCCGCGCTTACGGGACATATCGTGCTTTCCACTTTGCATACTAATAATGCCGTGGGTGTTATTCCCCGGTTGGTTAATATGGATGTTGAGCCGTTTTTATTGCCGCCTTCTTTGAATTTGGCGATAGCTCAAAGATTGGTGCGGCGTTTATGCGCTGAGTGCAAGAGAGAGGTTAAGCCGTCGCCGGCCGTAGAAGAAATGATAAAACGCGAGGTGGATGGTATGCCCGAGGATGTTAGAAAAGAAATAAAAAAACCGTTTAAAATTTATGAAGCGCCGGGATGCAAAGCATGTGTTTCCGGCACCAAAGGGAGAATAGCTATTTTTGAAGTAATAAATATGACGAAACAGCTTGAGGAAATTGTCGTGAAATCATTCACCGAAAGTAATATTTTGGAAGAAGCGGAAAGGCAGGGAATGATCACTATGAAACAGGACGGCATATTAAAAGTTTTGAGAGGATTGGTCGGTTTAGATGAAGTTTTACGGGCAACTGAAGATTGATTATGAACTATATTGTGAAAATAATAAATAATATTGTTGAATTAAAAAATAATCGACGTAATTTCGGTGTTTTCGGGTTTACTATGGTGGAACTTTTGGTGGTCGTGGCTATAATCGGTCTCGTAGTGAGTTTGGTGCTGGCGAGCTTCAGTATTGTTCAGCAGAAAAGCAGGGATGCCCGGCGAGTTGTTGATGTTGACACATTAGTAAAAGCGTTGCATTTATATAACAATAGTTTTTCCGTTTATCCGATTTATGACGGGTACATAACAGGGATCGATACTGTGTCCGCCGATTTGAAAAATTCCAATATTTTGAAATCTGTTCCGCTTGATCCGATAAATCAGCAGGTTGGCGGCATAATATATAAATATAATTATTTTTCTTCTAATGGCGTGTCTTTCCAGATTCAATATTGCTTGGAAACCGATTCGATAATCAATACCAAGCAGGGCTGCGAAAATTACGCAAGACCGTAAATCGCGGCCGATTGGATAAACTTTATTATAATTAATATGCCTAAAATTTTATTAGTAGAAGACGACCAATTTATCGCTCAATTATATTCGGAAAAATTTTCCAAATTTCATTATGAAACAGAAGTTGTTCGGGATGGTTTTGAGGCGCTGGAAATTTTAAAAAAATATAAGCCGGATCTTATTCTTTTGGATATCGTGATGCCTAAAATGGACGGTTTTGAATTTTTGGCGCATATTAAAAGAGATGATTTGTTAAAAAAGATTTTGGTTTTAATGTTTACAAATTTGAGCGATAAGGCGGATATCGAAAAAGCCAAATCGCTTGGTGCGGAATCTTATATTATCAAGAGTCATTTTACGCCGGCGGAAGTGGTGGATAGGGTTAATATTTTATTAAAGCGTAAATCCCATTAGAAGTTCATTAAGAGTTTTATTTTTTAAATTTAATATTAAGCGAAGCTCTATTGGAAAGATGTCAATAACAAATGACTTTCTAACGGGGTAAATAATTTTATGAAAGATTTTCAGTATGAATTGGAAGAGTTATTCGTTGCCGTTTTGAAGGAAAACGCTTCGGATCTTCATATATCGGCGGGCAGGTATCCGACATTGCGAATCGACGGACAGCTGATTTCGCTGGCGCAAAAAGAAATATTGGATCCGGAACACACAAGGGGTCTTGTTTTGGCATTGCTCAACGAACAGCAGAAGGAATTATTTTTAAAAAACAAAGAACTGGATTTTGCTTATTCTTTTAAAGGTAAAGCTAGGTTTCGCGTCAATGTTTTTTACCAAAGATGTTTTTTTAGCGCGGCTTTGCGGTTGATTCCGACAAAGATAAAAACGATTGAAGAACTGAATTTGCCGCCGATTTTGCAGGAATTCACCAATCATAGCCAGGGTTTCTTGTTGATTACCGGTCCTACCGGACACGGGAAATCAACAACTTTAGCCGCCCTTGTAGATAAAATAAATCATGAGAGGACCAAGCATATCATTACAATCGAAGATCCTATTGAATATTTATTTACGCAGGATCGTTCCATTGTGGACCAGCGCGAGGTTGGTTTGGATACGGATGATTTTAGCCGGGCGTTGCGTTCCGTATTTCGTCAGGATGTTGATGTTATAATGGTGGGAGAGATGCGCGATATTGAAACGATTTCAACTGCCGTTACGGCGGCTGAAACCGGTCATTTGGTTTTGGCAACTTTGCATACTAATAATGCCGCCCAGACAATAGACAGAATTATCGATACTTTTCCTCCGTCCGGCCAGGGTCAGATACGGGCTCAGCTTGCCAATACTCTTTTGGGAGTTGTTTCGCAAAGATTGATTCCGAAATTGGATGGCGGCAGAATTCCGGCGGTTGAAGTGATGATTGCCAACCATGCTATCAGAAATTTAATCAGGGAAGATAAGATTCATCAAATTGATTTGGTAATTGATACGAATATGGAAGCGGGAATGATTTCTTTGAATAGGGCATTGGCGGAACTTGTCAGGGCGCAAAAAATTTCTATGGAAAACGCGGAACTTTATTCTTTAAATTTGTCGGAATTGAGAAATTTTATTTCCTAAACCCCGTTAAAGATAAATCTCTAACGGGGCAAAAATTACGCAAGCGTATTGTTTTATTTTTTTGCTTTAATGAATTTAGCGCAGGCAGGAATATTAACGGTTTGTTTGCGTACGAAAAGCTTTGAATTTTAATTATAAAGCAAGAACGCCGGATGGGGTTTTGCAGAGCGGTGCCGTTGAGGCGGTCAGTCAGGATGCCGCCATTAATGTCTTGCAAAGACACGGATTGATTATAGTTTCGTTGGAGCTAAAACAGCAGTCTTCGTTTTTTTCGCGCGAGGTAGCTTTTTTAGGCGGCGTCAAAAATAAAGATATTGTTATTTTTTCGCGCCAATTGGCGATTCTTTTCGAAGCGCAAGTTCCTATTGTTGAATCATTCCACGCGCTTATAAAACAAACCGAAAAAGAATCTTTCAAGAAGGTGCTGTCGGAAGTACTGAATGATATTGAGGGAGGATCATCGTTGTCAAGGGCATTATTGGCGCATAAAAATATTTTCTCTAATTTTTATATTAGTATGATAGTTTCCGGAGAAGCATCGGGCAAGTTGCAAAGCGTTTTTTCTTATCTTGCCGATCATACCGAGCAAGAATATTATCTGACCGCGAAAATAAAGGGCGCGATGATGTATCCGATATTCATTATCGCGGCTTTTATATTAGCGGCGGCTGCGATGATGATTTTTGTGGTGCCTCAATTATCCGCAATTTTAGAAGAAACAAACCAGGAATTGCCGTTGTTAACCAGGATACTGATCGGTTCCAGCCATTTTATTAAAGATTGGATTTTTGTTTTATCGCTTGTTCCCGTGATTATCGGCGTATTTTTATGGCGTTATTTGAAAACTTCGGCAGGAAAGGATATGAAAGACAAGGTTGTTTTAAAAATACCGGTTATCGGTAATCTTTTGCGCAAAGTTTATCTGTCGCGTTTCAGTGAGAATTTAAGTATATTAGTAAAGGGCGGTTTGCCGATTATCCAGGCCTTGCAAGTTACCGGCGATGTTGTCGGTAATGTTGTTTATAAAAAAATCGTAGATTCGGCCATTGAAGAAATTAAGGGAGGCGGCAATGTTTCCGATGTTTTAAACCGGTATCCCGCGGCTTTTCCCCAATTCGTAACGCAGATGTTTGTTACGGGAGAGAAGACGGGAAAATTGGCGCAAGTTTTGGAAAATGTTTCCAGGTTTTATCAAAAAGAAACAGAAAATATGACCGATAATTTAACCCAGCTTATTGAACCGATTTTGATCGTGGTGCTTGGCATCGGCGTTGGTATTTTAGTGGCAGCCATTTTAATACCTATTTATAATATAGCGAGCGGCTTTTGAAGAGTTTTCTTTAAATTTTCAATCTGCCAGCTGGCGGAGCAGAAAATTTAGATAGAAAACCTTTACCCGGCACATATTCCAGCAACGAATATTGATTATTTACCGTATAAAGGCGAAGCCGTTTCGCTTTCAAATCGTTGTATACCAAAATACGCGGTTGGAATATGTGCTGGGTTCCACAAAATTGGCACTTATCCACATAAATTTTTGTCATAAAAATAATTTAGAGGTATAATAAAAGCGTTGCCTTTTTGGTCGATACATTAGGCGAAAAAATATAAAAATATAAAAATATAAAAATTAAAAACTATCAACCCATGGCTGACCCGCTTGCCCGCCTTTGGTGGGTCTCGGGCGGGAAATCTAAAATATTTTATTTTAGATTCAAGGTTTTAAGTTTTTAGGATTAACAATGCTACAATTTTTTAATAAGAAGACCGGACAGCGCGGTTTTACTTTGATTGAACTTTTGGTGGTTATCGCCATTATTGGAATTTTAGCTACTATCGTTTTGGTTTCGTTGAATTCCGCGAGGTCAAAAGCGAGAAATACGCGCAGAGTAAGCGATCTTCGTCAGATTCAATTGGGGCAAGAAATTTACTACGACAGTAGTGTCGGCAATGGAGCTTATGCTACAACATTAGGTGCATTGGCAACGGGTGGTGCTATGTCGGCGGTGCCGAAAGATCCCAGTTCAAATGGAGATTACGCGTTTTGCGCTGGAACAAACAATTATGTTGTTGGTACCAGACTAGAACCGACGCAAGTTGTCGGACAAGGTTTAATGGCTACAACCATAAGCGCTGCGAAAGCGGGAGCCGTATGCGCTTTAGCCAACGGTAATCCAGCGGTAACTTCGGCTAACTGTGGAACGATTGACGGCAGTAGTAATGGATTTTATTGCGTAAGCGCGCAGTAGGAATTATTGATATTTATTGTCAGATATTCTCAAAAGAAAAAACCCTATAATGGGTTTTTTCTTTTGAGAGCCGTTGGATCATTACGGTATAATCATTTTTAATGTTATAATAAAATTATGACAGTAATTTTTTATATTTTTATTTTCGGCCTTATTATCGGCAGTTTTTTGAATGCCGTTATTTATCGTTTGGAGGCGAAAAAGTCGGTATGCCGCGGCCGGTCATTTTGCCCTGAATGCAAACATATTTTGGCATGGTATGATTTGATACCGCTTTTGAGTTTTATTTTTCTTGGCGGAAAATGTCGTTATTGTCATCAAGAAATTTCCATTCAATATCCGTTAGTGGAGTTGGCGACCGGATTACTGTTTGTATTAATTTTTCCGCTCGTGGGCGGATCCCGCCCAATGGCGGGACAATTTTCAATTTTCAATTTATCTTACGGGTTTTATATTATCAGTATTTTAATTGTTATTTTCGTCTACGATTTAAAATATTACATTATTCCCGACAAAATTATCTTGCCGGCAATTATAGTTTCATCGTTGTGGTCATTGAGTGCCGGTAATTATTTGAAAATTGAAAATTGGAAATTACCAGCCCAGGGCTGGTCCGCCTTGGGCGGAGAAATTATAGATGTTAATTCATTGTTAGCCGCTTTTGGGGCAAGCGCTTTCTTTTTATCGTTGATAATCATATCAAAGGGTCGTTGGATGGGCTTTGGCGATGTCAAACTCGCCTTTTTGATGGGTTTGATTTTGAGTTTTCCAAATATTCTCGTAGCTTTGTTTACGGCTTTTATATCCGGTGCTATAATAGGGGCGGGTCTTATATTGTTTAAGAAAAAAGATTTGAAATCGCAAATACCGTTTGGTCCTTTTCTTGCCGGCGGAACGATTTTTTCTTTATTTTTTGGAGAAATAATCATTAATTGGTATTTGAATATATTATTATGAAATCATGATGCTAATATACGAATCCATACTAATTATACTAATGTTATCGTATTCGTATAATTAGTAGGATTAGCATATTTGCATCGATAATTTATATGAATAAATTTTATTTGCCTATAGTAATAGTCGTTTTTGTTATTGCATCAGCATTGATTATCTATTATGGATTTGCGGATGACAATGGAGGGTTGGACAGCGTATTGAATTATCAAAATAAGCAGAATGCCAGTTTGACCATAGATTTTGGCGATAAGCAAAGAATGTTTGTCGGCGATGTTATTGAAAATATGACTATTTTGGATGCTTTGGAATTATCGTCCGAGAGTAGCGATTTAAAATATAATTTTGATCAAAAAATCAATAATTTGGCGATGATTGACGGTTTTTCCAATAATGGCAGCGTATGGAATATATATATGAACGGGTTGTTGGTGGAAGAGTCGCCCGACGCTATTAAAATAAAAGCGGGCGACGCGGTGGAATTGAAGTTTGAGCAAAATTTGCAATAAATTTTTTTATGAAGAACGGGAAGGGGTTTACATTGGTTGAAGTTATTGTTTCAGTGGCTATCATTATTTTAATGGTAGCCATTACTATGGTTAAATACGGCGATTTGAGAAATCGATCAACGCTTAATCGGGCCGCGCAGAAAGTCGCGTTGGATATAAGAAAAGCGCAGAATTTAGCCGCTTCAACCGTGGAGCAATCCGATGGTTCCGCGCCTTGCGGATACGGTATTCATTATTCGGATTCCGATACATATTTTTTATTTGCCGATAAAGCTTCGTTGTCAAATGATTCATTGTGTGTTTCCGCTGATAAAATTTTTAATTCAGGCGAAGAAGCGGAAACTATAAATATAGAACAGTTTGATATAAAATTCAAAGATCCTCCTTTTTCTGATATTCTTTTTTTCCCGCCGGACCCCGTTACATATATAGGCGGATCTTTTAGTCCGACTCTCCGGGCCGTGATCGCATTATGTGTTAAAAATGAATGCGATTCTTTTTATCAACAAATTTCCGTATGGGGAAACGGAAGGATAGATATAGAATAAATATCATAATGAAAGGTTTTACTTTATTGGAAACAATTATTTCTGTGGCGATTTTGGCGGCAATGGTTGTCGGTTCTTTGACTTTGATTTCTAAAAGTATGCAGAGCGTATCCATGAGCCAAAATCGTTTGGTTGCTTCGTATCTGGCGCAGGAGGGGATGGAAATCGTGCGTAATGTAAGGGATAATAATTGGAAAAATGTCAATTATCCGTCTTTAACGAATTGGGACGAAAATTTGCCTGATTGCGAGAATTGCGAGATGGATTACACGACGAATGTTTTGGCGGACGGAGGGGATCCTTTTTTGAGATTGGATTTGAGCAATTTTTATAATTATTCTTCCGGCGTGGACACGATATTTAAGCGTCGTATCAGCTTAGAGACGATTTCCGATCGGCAAAAACAAGTAATAGTGGAAATCATATGGCAATATAAAGGGAGCGATCATAATTTAGCGGTTACGGCGTTTTTATATAATTGGCAATAATTTTACGAAAAATGCGTTTTATTAAAAAATATTTTACTGATAGCGGGTATACGATGATAGAGCTTATTGTCGCTTTGACGATTTTTAGTATTGTTATCGTCGGAATTACGCAGGTGGCGGTTTCCGTTTTGCGCGTTCAGCGCGGAAGTTCCGAAATGCAAAATATTGAAGATAACGCAAGAGCGATTTTTGAATCAATGGTTCGGGAAGTAAGAACCGGTCATAGCTATAAAGTTGTTGAAAACGGCAAACGTTTTTGTTTTAGCGCTGCGGGAACTTCGGCAACCGCCCCTTTCTTTGCGCGGTATTTTCTAGATAGCGGAATAATTTATCGCACTAGTGTTACCAATGGTGAAGAGGCAGAGTATAAAAGTTGTTCCAATAATTCAAATTCAGACACTCTGGCCTTTAATTCCAATAATGTGGTTGTGGAAGATTTAACTTTCAAGATAAATTCGGGGGATCATAAAATGATTACCATCTTTATGAAAATTAAAGGAAATACTGTTTCGTCCAAATCCGTTATTTTACAAACGACGGTTTCGTCGCGGTATTATGCTGATTAAAATTCTATGTTAAAACTCAATTTTTTCAAATATTTTTTGCCGGATGATCGCCGCGATAAGGGCGCGGTCGGTTTATTGATCAGCTTAATTATTCTTTCCGTTATTTTTATCATATCGGTCGGTATGGCTATAGTAAGAATAGTTGAAACTCAGTTGGCTTATAATGTTTTAGAATCCGTTACGGCATATCAGGCCGCTGACAGCGGCATTGAATATGCTTTAAATGAATTGCGTTCCAATTTGACCGGGGAGTATATTGAGGGATTATGCGATGACGGTATCGATGACGGTATCGATGTCTCCGTTGGCGGCGGTTTTTATTGTCTCGTTTTGACTCGCGCGGAAGGACTTAATGTTACAAGCGTAAAATCAATCGGTAATTTTAAGGGTACAAGACGAGCAGTAGAAATTAATTTATGAATAAAAAACAGGCTAAAAATAGAATAGATAAACTGAAAAAAGAAATAAACCGCCATCGTTATCTTTACCATACTTTGGACAAACAGGAGATTTCCGATGCCGTTTTGGATTCCTTGAAACACGAACTGGATATATTGGAAAAAGAATTTCCCGATTTAATAACGCCGGATTCGCCGACGCAAAGAGTCGGCGGAAAAGCGTTGGATAAATTTGAAAAAGTAAAGCATAGGACTCCTATGCTTTCGTTAAATGACGTTTTTTTATTTGAAGAAATAAAAGAATGGGAAGAAAGGATAAGAAAAATAACGCCGATTTTTGACAAAGAAATAGAAAAATATGGTTATTTCGCGGAACTCAAAATTGACGGGTTCGCCATTGAGTTGATTTATGATAATGGATTCTTTAAGATCGGTTCGCTCCCCGTCCGCGGACATCGCGGGTAGAGGTGCGCGGAGAAGTTTTTATGGCAAAAAAAACTTTCAGTAAAGTCAATGAAGATCAGCGAAAAAATAATTTATCTTTGTACGCCAATCCCAGAAATTTGGCTGCCGGCAGCATCAGGCAGTTGGATCCCAAAATAGCGGCTGCGCGCGATTTGAATTTTTTGGCATACGATATTGTCGGCGATACGAGCGCGAAAATTCACGAAGAAAAACATTCCATATTGAAGGATTTCGGATTTAAAATCGATGAATACGCCAAGAGATGCAAAAATCTCGAAGAAATTTTTGATTTTTGGAGTCATATAAAAAAAATACGGGAAAAATTACCTTGTCAAATAGATGGAATAGTCGTTTCGGTTAATTCCAATGATTTATTTGTTCGTTTGGGTTTTGTCGGAAAAGCGCCGAGAGGGGCAATCGCTTTTAAATTTCCGGCCGAACAAGCGACTTCAATGGTTGAGGGTATAAAAGTGCAGGTTGGCAGAACCGGTGTTCTCACGCCGGTTGCCAATATTAGGCCGGTAAATATTGGCGGAACAATCGTTTCTCATGCTACCTTGCATAATGAAGATGAAATTAGAAAAAAGGACATAAGAATAGGAGATACGGTGATCGTGCAAAGAGCGGGCGATGTGATTCCGGAAGTAGTTGAGGTTTTAAAAAGATTGCGGCCGAAAAAAACAAAAGAATTTAATATGCCGCGAAAATGTCCTGTTTGCGAATCGGATGTTGTCAGAGAAAAAGGCGAAGTTGGGCATTATTGTCAAAATAAAAAATGTTTTGCCGTTGAAAAAGAGAAGATTATTCATTTTGTTTCCAAAAAAGCGTTTAATGTTGACGGTCTTGGCGAAAAAATAGTTGGACAGCTCATTGACGGAGGGTTGATTTCCGGCGCTGTCGATATTTTTCTGTTGACAAAGGACGATTTGGAGCCGTTGGAAAGATTTGCCGAGAAATCCGCGTCTAATTTGATCGAAGCTGTAAATAACAGTAAAATAATTTCTCTGCCTAGGTTTTTATTTTCTTTGGGCATACGGCATATCGGAGAACAAACCGTTTATGATATCGCGCAAATTTTTCAAAAAAATAATGTAATAAAAAAACCTAGCGATTTACTGAAAGCGGCTGATGGTATGGCAATAGACGATTGGCTTTTTATTCGTGATATCGGGCCGATTTCCGCCAAAAGTATTGCCAGTTGGTTTGCGGACGAAAATAATAGAAATTTCTTGAATAGATTGACGGAATCGGGTATTATTATTGAATCGCCGAAAGCATCTGCCGTAAAAATTAAAAAACTCTTGGGAAAAACATTTGTGTTGACTGGCGAACTTTCTTCGTTTACCCGTGAAGAAGCGCAAGATTTTATAAGATCGCTTGGCGGGAATGTGAGTTCGTCCGTAAGCGAAAAAACCGACTATGTCGTGACGGGAGAGAATCCGGGAATAAAATATGAGAAAGCTAGAAAAATAGGAGTTAAAATAATTGACGAGAAGGAGTTTAGAAAATTGGTTAAATTCAAAGCGCAAAAATAATACCGCCATACAGTATTGTTTTGAATTTTTAATTATCAATTTTGCAATTTACAATGAATTTTCCAATTTTCAATAAAGAAAACGGATTGGAGATTGGTTTGTCCGCTATGGGCTGGTCCTCCTTGGGCGGAAAAATTGATTTATTGATAATTGATTGTAGATTGTAAATTGTAAATTTAATTTTTATGTTATCCAAATCCGACATTAAGCATATAGCGAACCTTTCGCGGATCAGTATAACACCGGAAGAAGAAGAGGAATTTTCGCGCAGTATTTCTTTTATTTTAGATTATGTTTCGCGATTGGAACAGTTGGATGGCGGAATTGAAAGCGGATTCGTTGACTTGGCGGATAATTCCGATATTTTTCGCGACGATGAATCGGGCGTTGGTTTGTCGGAGCCGGCATATAATTTAACGGACGCAGCGCCGGAAACGAAAAACGGGTACGTTAAAGTAAAACGTATATTGCAATAACTTTGTTATTCGTAAGGAGATCATAACAGGATTTATAGATTATTAATTTGGATTTATTCAATCTTACAATAAAAAAAGCGCATAATTTGCTGGTTGGCAAAAAAGTTTCTTCTGCTGAAATTACTCGGCATTTTTTAGATGTGATAAAGAAAAAAGACGGCGATATTCGCGCTTTTTTGGCAATTACCGAAAAATTGGCGATGAAACAGGCGAAAAAAGTTGACGATAAAATAGCGAAAAAAGAAAATATCGGGTTATTGGAAGGCGTTCCTTGCGCGGTGAAAGATAATATTTTAATAAAAAACGAAAAATGCACCGCCGGATCAAAAATTTTGGAAAATTACGTCGCTTCTTATGACGCCACTGTCATAAAAAAACTTAAAAATAATGGTGTTGTTGCGTTGGGCAAAACTAATTTGGACGAGTTTGCTATGGGTTCTTCGACGGAAAATTCCGCTTTCGGTCCCACGAAAAATCCTTGCGATTTGACGCGGGTGCCCGGCGGTTCAAGCGGCGGTTCGGCAGCGGCAGTGGCGGCGGATGAATGTATTTTCGCGCTGGGTTCCGACACGGGGGGGTCGGTCAGGCAACCGGCGGCGTTTTGCGGAGCAGTTGGGCTTAAACCGACTTATGGTTCCGTGAGTCGTTATGGTCTTATCGCAATGGCGTCTTCTTTGGATGTTATCGGACCGATCACTAAAACGGTTGAGGACGCGGAAATCATATTTAACGCGATAAAAGGAAAAGATAAGTTAGATTCTACTACCATAGAATCTAACTTATCAATTTTTCCGCCCGAGGCGGACCAGCCTCTGGCTGGCAATTTTCAATTTTCAAAAAATTTAAAAATTGGCGTGCCGAAAGAATATTTTATAGAAGGAATGGATAGGGGGGTTGAAGAATGCGTGCGAAAAGTCGTAGATAAACTTGGTAAAAATAAAAATATAGAAATTAAAGAAGTGAGTTTGCCGCATACTCAATACGCCTTGGCTGTTTATTATATTTTAATGCCAGCGGAAGTTAGCGCCAATTTGGCGCGTTATGACGGCATTCGTTACGGAAAATCCGCATCCGCTAAAAATAAATCTTTATTGGATTTTTATCTTGATACGCGGGGAAAATATTTGGGATTTGAAGCGCGGAGAAGAATAATGCTGGGAAGTTATGTTTTGTCGGAAGGACATTTTGATGATTATTATCAAAAAGCCGGAAATGTTTCTGGTTTGATCAAGGAAGATTTTCGGAATGTTTTCAGGGAAGTTGATTTGATTGTCGCGCCGACTACTCCGAATACCGCTTTTAAGATCGGAGAAAAAGCGAAAGATCCGATGCAAATGTATCTTTCTGATATTTTTACCGTTGCTTCCAATATCGCCGGCATCCCCGCTATGTCAGTTCCTTGCGGTTTTGCCGGAAAAATGCCGGTTGGTTTGCAGGTAATCGGTCCTTGGAGCGGCGAAGATAAAATATTCGCTTTGGGTAAAATCATCGAGTTGTTAGTATAAGGGTAATAATATAAATTAACATTATGGAACAATTTTACGAAAAATTATTCAATATTGATTATAAAGAATATGCCGGGTTTTTGTCGGCAACGATAAGCGATTTTTTTGGTTCCCCGGCTTTTGTGAACTCGTTTTGGATATTTAAAATAGTAATGGCTGTTTTTTCTTTGTTATTTTTTATATTTATCGTTATTTTAATCATAAAATTAAAGTCGGCGCCAAGCGAATCGAGTCCGCGGCAAAAAGCGCAAAAAGCCGCTGTTAATAAAGAAGAATTGGCTAAAAAATGGTCTATAATCGCGGGAAAATCCAAGTCGTTAAAAACCGGCGACTGGAAATTAGCCATTATTGAAGCGGATAAATTTTTAGACGATTTGTTGAAACGTTTGGGATATGAAGGCGAAAGTATGGGTGATCGGTTGAAAAAGCTGGATTCCAAAAAAATCGCCAATATTGATCAAATTTGGCAGGCGCATAAAATAAGAAATGACATTGTTCATCATCCGGAATATGAACCGTCAAAAGGCGAAATTGATTTCGCATTGGGAACATACGAAAGGGCTTTGCAGGATTTAAGCGCGGATTAATCGTTATTTATCATAAATATGGAAAAATTTAATCAAAAATCGGGAGAAAAAGAAAAGCCGCTTATTGTTAATGGCGGAGTTTTTGATCCCGAAGAAGAAGTTAAAAAAATAAAAAAATTATCGCGCGGAAATAAAAAAGCGGCTATCGCCGAATTTAAAAATAAATGGACGTATCAAAAAGAGGGGCTGGCGATTACCCAGGAAATAATTATCAAAGCAATCAGAAAAAATCCCGACGCGTCACCCGATGAATTATATGATTATATGATTAAAGTCGCGGAATTATTCGGTTTCACCGAAAAACAAAAAGATTTGGCAAAATCGGTTTTGAAAAAATATGCGGAAAAGCATAAATTTATCAAAGAAACAAGAAGACAATTTCCCGATGACATTGATCTTTTTGAAGATTTTTTCGGCAGAAAACCATCGGGAAAAGTAGAAGTTTTGGAGGGGCCGATTTCCATTTGTTTCAGAGTTTATAATCAAAAAGATTTCGCATATCTTTATTCGGGGGCATTTTTAAAAAGACGATCGCCAACTAAAAAGGAGATTGAAGAAAGCGATGATTCGGGAGGGTTTATGATTGAAGAATTGAAAGTGCCAAGATTCAAGGGTGTGGTTTTCATTGAATCGGTTGACGTGAAAAGTGATTTTGTGGAAGATAGTAAAGATATTTTTAATCACGAAGAACAGCATATTATAAATTTTTTATTTGAAAAGGAATTTATGAATACGCCGGAATATAAAGATGAAGTTGCTAAAATTTTAGCGCGTTTGAAGATGGCGGAAAAAGATAATGAAAGAGAATTGGTAATTAAACAATATTTTTCATATATCAGAAAGAAATTTGAAAATTTGGCTCGAAATGAAATTATCGCGTATTTGACGGAAGAGGGCAACGGTTTCGATGATTATTTTTTGGAAGAAGTAATCTTAAATTTAACCGCTTTGAGAAAAGATGGCGGAATATACGATTATTATTTTAATGAACACGATATTATTCGGAAATATGTTTTTAAGGATATTGTAAAAATAATCGGCAGAAAATTTATGCCTTCAATACGATTGATCGCCAATGAAGTTTTTGTGGATGAATATAAAAATATCATCAGGGAAGCCGTTAATTCGCTTGAATTATTACATGATAAAAAATATTCAAAAGAGCAAATTATCGCTTTGATGCAAAAAGAGCCGTTGCGTAAATGGCGGAGAGTCGTTGGTAGATTGTTGGCAGCGGAAAATACAAAAGAAGAAATGGAGTAATTTATCTTTCGTATTTTCAGATTTTATTTTTTATGACTGATCTTGAAGAAATTAAATCGCGTTTGGATATCGCTGACATTATTCGTGGTTATTTGCATTTGGAAAAAGCCGGCGCCAACTGGAAAGCGCGTTGCCCTTTTCATAATGAAAAAAGCCCGTCGTTTATGGTTTCGTCGGATAAGCAGATTTGGCATTGTTTCGGATGCGGTGAAGGCGGAGATGTATTCGGGTTTTTAATGAAAATTGACGGATTAGAATTCAAAGAGGCGCTGAAGATTTTGGCGGAAAGAGCCGGCGTGAAATTACAACGTCAGCCGTCCGGCGATTATGCCAAGGAAAAAAATAAAAAGGAAATTTTTTATGAAATCAACGAATGGGCAACGAAATTTTTTGAAAAACAGCTTTGGGGCGGGACGCCGGCAAGTAAAAAAATAATGGAATATTTGCGTGGACGCGGTCTTAAAGAAGAAACGATTAAAAATTTTCGGTTGGGATACGCGCCGAAAGAGTGGCGTTTATTGCGGAAATTTTTAAATAGCAAGGGATATAAAGACGGCGATGTGGCTGAGGCGGGGCTTATAATAAATTCAATTCGTCAGCCGGCGGAAAAAATTCAAAATTTCGATTATCATGATCGTTTTCGCGGACGCGTAATGTTTCCGATTGCCGATATTCAAGGGCGCGTGGCGGGATTTACGGGGCGTGTTTTTGATCCGTTATTCACGAAAGAAGAATTGGAGAAACAGGGAAAATACGTTAATTCACCGGAAACTATTGTTTACAATAAAAGCAAAATTCTCTACGGTTTGGATAAAGCGAAACTGGCTTTACGCAAAAAAAACGTTTGTATTTTGGTTGAAGGAAATACGGACTTAATAATGTCGCATCAGGCAGGCGTGGAAAATGCCGTTGCCGTATCAGGAACGGCTCTTACGGAAATGCAGATTGGCATAATTAAGCGATATACGGAAAATTTGATAATTGCGTTTGATAATGATGAAGCCGGTAATTTAGCCGCTAAAAGAAGCATTGATCTTGCTATGAGGGGCGGATTGAATGTTAAGGTTATTACTATAAAAGGCGCGAAAGACCCGGCGGATATATTGAAAGAAAAAGATGGGGCGTTGAAATGGCAGACAATAATAGATTCATCACAAGGCGTAGTGGATTTTTATTTTGGCGATGTTTTTTTAAAATATTCGGCCGATTCTGCGGAAAACAAGCGTAAAATAACGCAAGCTTTGCTTCCCGTTGTAAGAAAAGTGCAAAATAAAGTCGAGCAGTATCATTGGTTGCGCGTTTTGGCGGAACATTTGAATGTAAGAGAAGAATTTTTGATTGAGGCGTTAAACAGTATAAAGGTAAAGAAAACCGGCAGTTACGGCGGCACCGGCGAAAAAAATCAAGCCGTTGAAACGCGCGATGCCGCGGGAGAAAATTTAATCGGTCTCGTTATTAAATATTATGAATCCGGACATTGTGATTTAAATCTTCCGGAAAATTTATCGTTTTCAGACGCGCGTTTCGGCGAAATATATGATTGTTTTTTGAGTATCGTAAAAAATGGAAAAAAAATCAGTGATTTTTACGGTGAATTGTCCGATGAAAATGGCAATTTAGTGAAAAAAATGATTTTTATCGTTGAAAAAAGATGGGAGGACGAGACCTTGATTAAAAATGATATTGATTTTTTGATCAAAAAGATTCAGTTTAGAAAAGTTAAAGCGGATTTGAACTGTTTGGCGCTGGATATAAAAAAAGCCGAAGCGGAAAAAAATAAAAAAGAAATTGATTTATTAAAAAAGGAATTTCAAAAATTAGCGGAACAGTTAAAGTAAAGCCGTTATTATGCCTAAATTTTATTCTGCGGAAAAACCGCAAAAAGAAAAAGCGGACGAGCTTGCCAATAAATTGCGCGAATATCCCGAATTTAAACCGAGGCTTGCTTTTTTGTATCCTGTTAATGAGGGGCGTCAAAGCGCGCTGGATATTTTGGAATTGGGAAAAATAACCGATCTTAAAAAAATTGAAAATCTTTTGGAAAGCGATGATTTTATCGAAAGAGAAGCGGGATTTTATATATTGGGAAATTTACGATATTCAGATAAAATGGTCAGTGAAAATTTAAAGCGTTTACTCGATGAAATTTATGCGGAAAAATTCAATTTAAATAATTCGCCGCAGAATACGGATGATTCGGTAGCAATGGTTAAAATGAATATTTTAGTTGTTGTTAAAAAAGAAGAGGCTTTTTCGGAGATTAAAGAATCGATTATTTGCGGATTTCCCTCGGAAAAATCGGCGGCGATTAGGGCGCTTTATCTCGGCGGATTGGATGAGCGCAAAAGCTTGGTTTTTTTGCAAGAGATTATCGATGATATTGATGATGTTACAAAACAATCAATTGCTGAAGAAGCGGGAATTTTCGGGGAAAGATCTTTGCCGTTGCTTGAAAAATTAATCGAAGGGTCAAGCAATGATGTAAGGATTGCGGCGATAAAAACAAAAATAAATATTTTTACGAAATTGTATAAAGAAAAATCTTTGCCTTTTTTGGAAGAAATGTCTTCGCATAACGAGTGGGCGATCAGGATGGCGGTGGTAAAAGCGGCGAAAGTTATCGGTTTGGCAGCTGCGCCATTGTTGGAAAAATTAAGCAAAGATGAAATATTCGATGTTTATGACAACGCAAAAACAGTATTGTCTTTATTGAAATCCGGCGGGTATGAATGGTTGTTAGCCACCAAAAAACCGTTATTTGCCAGTTTTTCTACGGAAGATTTGGCGAAAAAGCTTATGGTGCTGGAAGGTATAGTCGATGATATGAAGAAAAAATTTAAGGACGACTTCATAGGTGTTGTGGTGGTTGGTAGTGTTAGTAAGGGTTATTTTTATAAAGATGAAGGAAGCGATATTGACGGAATAGTGATAGCAAGAGATAAGTCGGCGGTTGAATATTTCAAAAATGAAGCGAAATCAATAGGTATGTGCCGCGGTTTGGATGAATGTTTCGGCGCCGGATATATTGGCGTTGACGATGAATATAAAATTTTGTATGGAGATCCCGGCGGTTTGTTTAAAGGTATTTTTTTTGGCGATCGTCGGAAACTTTTAAAAGCGCAAAAAAAAGTTTTAGCCGATGAGGATAAAAGGGGTTGGGATAAAATAAGGGAGCATATTTTGCATACTGAAACTTCTTTGGGAAAAGCGGCTCGTCGATTTGATATTTTTGACGTTGAATTGAAAAAAATAAAGCAATTTATCGCTTTACTCAAGGTTCCTCCGTCCTTGAAAGAAGCGCGGGAAATAATAAATAATAAATAATGGCCTTTTGCGGCGTTTTTATTGCCTGGCAACAGGTTTAGTGTCATAATCATTTTATGAGTAAAAATAAACATAAAGAGAATTTAATAAAACGCCGTGGCGTGAAAAATAAAAAATCTGTTTCTCACGGTGGGAAATCCGCGTCAAAGAAGAAGCGCGGTTCGCGGTTTTTAAAAAAACAAAAGAAAAGAAGCGGGAAATCAATAACGAAGCGCAGAAAAGCGGTTGACAAAGAAATATTGCAAGCGTTTGTTGAAAGGGGAAGGGTTAGGGGTTTTGTGACTGAAGATGAAATTTTGCGCGTGATTCCAAATGTAGAAAATAATATCGGTTTAGTGGAAGAATTATACGAAAGACTCGCCGCTTTTAATGTTGAAATAAAATCCGTTCAGGAATTTTTGTCATTACCGCAGGAAGAAGATGAAAAAATAGCGCGGAAATTAAGATCCGGAACAAAAAAATCAAAGGTTGATAAAAAGGGCGTCCGACCGGATTTTTCCGAAATGCGTTTTGCGAATTCCGCGCCGATTGATTCCGTTCAGATGTATTTGCAGGAGATCGGCAGGGTGCCATTATTGAAATCCAGCGAGGAAGTGGAATTGGCTAAAGGCATCGAACAGGGAAGCGAAGAATCAAGACAAAAATTGACCAAAGCTAATTTGCGGCTTGTTGTCAGTATCGCTAAAAAATACATTGGCCGCAGCGCGAACCTCACTCTTCTTGATTTAATACAGGAGGGGAATTTGGGTCTTTTCAAGGCCGTGGAGAAGTTTGATTATAAAAAAGGTTATAAATTTTCCACTTATGCGACTTGGTGGATACGGCAAGCGATAACGAGGGCGCTGGCGGATCACGCGCGCACTATCAGAATCCCTGTGCATATGGTGGAAACAATTTCGCGCTATACTCAGATTAAACGCCGTCTTTTGCAGGATTTGGGCAGAGAACCGCTTCCGGAAGAAGTAGCGGCGGAAATGGGAATTGAACTGGATAAGGTTCGTCATATTATGAAAATATCTCAGGAAACCGTATCCTTGGAGATGCCGGTGGGCGAGGGCGATGAAGACAGTGTTTTGGGCGAGTTTATTGAAGATGAGAAAACATTGATGCCCTCCCATTCATCGGCGCGGCGTTTACTCAAAGACCAGATAGCGGCGATTTTAGTTGATTTGACTCCGCGCGAGCAAAGGATATTGAAAATGCGTTTCGGATTGGATGATAATATCACCCATACCCTGGAAGAAGTCGGTCAGGTTTTCGGCGTAACGCGCGAACGGATCAGGCAAATTGAAGCGAAAGCTCTTGAGAAAATCAGGCAACACGACAGTTTGAAAAAATTAAAAGGGTATTAAATAGACCTGTTGCGTAATAATCTTTCTGCTGTAATTTTCATATTTCAACTGCGGCTTCGCAAAAATTTTTCAGCATATACATTCGTATATTCTTCAAAATTTTTGCTTCGCCTCGTTTGCCCCGCAGTATTGCGGGGCGCTACGAAAATTATTACGCAACCGGTCTAATGAATATTTTTACGAAATTAATTTTAAAGTTGATACATAAACCGGGGCTTTCTTTGGGCTTGGGGTTTGTCATTATTATTTTGTTGGGAGCATCATTTTTAATGCTTCCGCAGGCTACCGTTTCCGGAGAAATTTCCTTTATTGACGCTGTTTTTATGGCCACATCGGCAGTTTGCGTTACCGGACTTGTTGTTTTGGATACCGCGGTTGATTTTACCCGTTTCGGTCAAACAATACTTTTGATTTTAATGCAAATCGGCGCCTTTGGAATTATTACCGCGACGGCAATATTTTTTATGATGATAAAGAAAAAGATAGGTATAGCTTACGGGGCTACTTTGCGCAGATCGCTTGATATGGAATTCACCAATGAGGCCGTTTCTTTGGTCAAATTTATTTTTATTTTCGTATTTTCTTTTGAATTAATAGGATCTTTGCTGTTATTTTTTTATTGGGATATACAGGGTATCAGCGGCTTGACGAAGGTTTTTTATTCAATTTTTCATTCAGTAAGCGCTTTTGCTAATGCCGGATTATCATTATTTTCAGACAGTTTTTACGGTTTTCGTTATAACGCGTTTTTAAATATTATTATTTCAATTTTGATAATCACGGGAGGGCTTGGTTTTATGGTTTTTGACGATTTAAAAGATTATTTTTTTTCTTGGGTAAAAAGAGGTTTTAAAACGAGAAAGTTATATGTTCATACCAAGCTTATGTTGATAGGGACGATAATTTTTATTTTTATCGGGATTGCCGGTTTATTGATTTTTGAGAGAAATAATTCCGATTTTAGCGGTAATCCTATTCTTGTTTCATATTTTCAATCCGTGACAACCAGGACCGCCGGTTTTTCAACCGTGGATATAGGAAATTTATCGCACCCCACCTATTTGTTGTTTATGGCTTTAATGTTTGTGGGGGGCGGATCCGGCTCTACGGCGGGAGGAATAAAAGTAGTTACTATCGTTATACTTTTTTTAATGTTTTGGGCATTTATTCTAAATAAAAAAAGAGTTTCTGTTTTTGGCAGAACTTTGTTGTGGGAAAATTTAAAACACGCCATGGCTGTTTTTATTTTTGCCTTTTTTATACTTTTGCTTTTTTCCGGTTTATTATTGTATACTGAGAAAGGAGACTTTCGCGATATTATTTTTGAAGCGTTTTCGGCTTTTGGCACCGTTGGTTTGTCTGCGGGCATAACTCCAAATTTAACTTATATCGGGAAGATTCTTATTATACTTTTGATGTTTTTGGGACGGATCGGTCCGCTAGCGATCGCCATGATCATATCGGGAGAAGACAGGAGTTTAAGGTTGCGATATCCGAAGGAAAGAGTCGTTGTCGGATAGGTTTTGGGTATTTTTTAATTTCGTTTATCACCTTGATTATTTTACGATTTTTAGTATTGCTTATAGTATATTATTATGGCAATATGAAATCTAAAATAATTTTTATATTAAAATGAAACGACAAATTGCCGTTATAGGTCTCGGGAAATTCGGCTATAAAATAATTGAAACGCTTGCCGAACACGGTATGCGAGTATTGGCATTGGATAAAAGCGCTAAAATAATAGAAAAAGTGAAGGACTTGGTGGCTGAGGCCGTGGAACTTGATACTTTAGACAGAGAAGCCCTTGAAGCCAGCGGCGTTAAAGAAGCGGACGCGGTTATAGTGGCTTTGGGTACGGAAGTTGAATCAAGTATTTTGATTACTTCAATGCTTCACGAGATGGGCATTAAAGAAATTATAGCGCGCGCCGAAAGTCGGTTGCATGCGAAGATATTAAGTCAGGTTGGAGCGACAAGGATTGTTTTTCCGGAGGAGGATATGGCTATCCGCATTGCGCACAGCGTTCTTCAGCCGAGCATCCGTGATTACATTGAGTTGGGAGGAGAATTCGATTTGGCGGAAATTGAAGTAAAAAATGGTAATCATTTCGTCGGCAAAAAATTGCTTGAAATTAATATTGAAAAAAAATATGAAGTAACTTTACTTACGATAAAGAAAAAAAAGTCAATTAAAAGCGAAGCGGGATCGGAAGAATCATGCGAAGTGAGTCAGTTGCCCTACATTGATTATAGAATTGAAGCCGGAGATGTTCTTGTTGTTGTCGGCAATAAAAAGAATATTGAAGAATTTGGGAATATGTTTTAAGATGGATAGTGTTTTGCAATTAAATAATAAAATATTGCCCAGCCCCGCCATTGGCGGGGCTGGGCTTCGCTTCGCGAGGGCAACGCCCTCGCTTTGGCGGGAAATGAAGCGGATTTTAATGCTTTCGGGGGAATAGAAAATGTTTGAAAGAAGCTTTTTGGTAACCCCCAGTTCAACTATTAAATGCAACACCTTGTATGTAAAATACAGGTGTTATGAAAAAATATAAAAAAGGTGAGGTTTAAAAACAAAAGCGTCGCTTTAGCCAGCTAAATTTAAATGACAGAATTAAGATAGAAATAAGATACAAGGATGGATGGAGCTTGCGCAAAATTGCCGACTATTTGGGCAATGGTCGAACAACTGGATTTATTTGCAGAGAGATAGACGGCAAACCAAGAAAAGGAATCGGCAAATATCAAGCTCATATCAATCACGAAAAAGCGTTAAACAGAAGAACCAACAAGAAGAGCCTGTAACTCAAAAATGAATTGATTTGCAATTATGTTGTGGAGAAATTGAAACTCGGCTGGTCTCCGGAGCAAATAGCAATCCGATTGCCGATAGATCATTGCGGACAAACGATTTCATACGAAGCAATATACAAATATATATACGGACAGGTTTATCGTGGGGGCAACGGAACAGTGAAAAAAGGATGTGAGGATTTGCGAAAATATCTACCTCGCAGACATGTGAGAAGGCAAAAAAAGGGCTTTCGAAAAGCCCGAAAATTAGAAAGAGTAATTTTGCCTTCAATCGAAAATAGACCAGTTGAAGTTGATTTACGGAAAGAAATTGGACATTGGGAAGACGACACCATTGTTTCAAGGCAAAGCTTAGCCCGCGTAAAATCAATCAATGAAAGAGTAAGCGGAGTCGTTTTACTTGGTAAGATGCTAGATGGAATAAATAAAGAATCCACGAGAGTGGTTTGTGAAAGATTATCCGCTATCCCATCGTCTTTTCGCAAAACACTTACGAGAGACAGAGGATTTGAGAATATGAGATACAAAGAGATTGAAGCTAGCTTGAATATCTCCCGCTTCTTCGCTCATTCATATTGTTCTTATGAGCGAGGATCAAATGAAAACTTGAACGGATTAGTGCGGCGTTTTTTCCCAAAGAAAACAGATTTTGCGAAAGTGAGCAATGAAGAAATACAACGAGTTGAGTATCTTCTCAACACTCGTCCGCGCAAAAGACTTGGCGGAAAAACTCCACTTGAAGTATTATTAGAGAGAACAGGTGTTGCAATTGATTATTGAATGT
>Ga0075916_115_pt1 | contig 46550 bp, 41 predicted proteins | sample RifGroA2_FD_68335 | JGI IMG/M metagenome (GOLD analysis project Ga0075916, IMG submission 68335) | Parcubacteria (OD1-vii) bacterium GW2011_GWA2_38_13b | reverse complement strand
GTGGTGGTAATCTCGGCTAGTTTTTCTTTTAAAACTCCTTGGGCAGAAGCAGTTTTCGATTATAAAATTCCGGTGTTGTCTACAGGAATTGCTAATAGGATTTTATTTATGGAAGCTTTCGGTTTATCGGTATTGTCGGCTTTTGGAACATCTTTATTGGTTGATTCGGATAATCGAAAACGGGCAATAAAAATAGGCTTAGCAGGATCTTTGGGGATAATAGTTTTATTTTTGAATACCATGATTACCAAGACAAGTTTGGGGGCGGCTGACCCTGCCAAAGACCCACAGCTTTATTTAATTTCCCTGCGGAATATGGCGTTGCCGTCAGCAGTTTATTTTCTTTCATTGGTTTTATTGGGAACCGCAATATGGAAAAACAGCTTAATAAAGATAGCTATAGCCGGTATGATCCTTATTAGCTTAACCCAAAACATTTATCAGTTCCGTAAATTCACGGCCTTTTCTGAAAAAATGTTTGTCTATCCGGTTAATCCGGTAATTGCCTGGCTGCAAAAAAATTCGGGTATAAACAGATTCATAAGTTGAAGGCCGGTTAGACTTAGATTTGCCGCGGTCGGCCGATGTAATTTTGGGAAGAAATTTGGAGAATCTCCGGACCATAAAATTAATGAAACTTTTCGGTATTAAATATTTAGTCGATCATCCGGAATGGCTGGACGCCGGACCTACAGCTGATAAAAAACGTTTGCCGGATGGCTCTCAGCGGCTGGTTTTTGAAAACGGGGATTGGAAAATCTGGGAATTTTTAGACGTTTTTCCCAGAGCTTTTCTGGCGGGAAAATATGAAGTCATTCCGGACGGAGAAAAACTGATATCAAGATTATATGGGGATAGTTTTGACCCCCGGCAAACCATTTTATTGAACCAAGAACCGGGAAGTGAGTTTTCTATTTTACCGGATGAATTAGCTCAAGTTAATATCTTGCAATACCGGCCAACAAAAATTGTTTTTGAAACCTTTTCTGCTTTCGACCAATTATTGTTTCTGTCAGATACTTGGTATCCGGGTTGGAAAGCTAAGCTGGAAAATGGCCGCGAGCTTAAGATTTTGACGGCCGATTATGCTCTGCGGGCAGTGCCGGTTCCAGCCGGCGACCATACTATCACTATGTGGTATTTTCCGGAGTCGTTTAGAACTGGGTTGATTACAGCATTATTTTTCTTGATTATTACGGTTATTATGATGAAACTGGTACGACAAACATATTGAGTATAAAGCGTTCGTGGCCATTGTTGACAATCTTCTTGATTTTGTTTCTGATGTTTTTTCCGGCCATTGTTTTCGGAAAAATTCCATTGAATGGCCGTAATCTTGTTTCATTTTTCTCTCCATGGTATTGGGAACGTTTCGATGGATTTCCTACCGGTGTTCCCAATAAACCCGGAATGCTGGATCATCTTCGACAGTTTTATCCTTATATGGCATTTACCCAGAGAATGTTTCGATCGGAAGAATTACCACTTTGGAATCCTTACAATTTTGCCGGAAATCCTCATGCCGGAGAATGGCAATCGTCTATTTATTATCCGCTTCAGATTTTACTTTTATTTCTTCCTCTGCCGGTATATTGGACGTTTTATCAAATAGTGGGGTTTTTTATGGCCTGGATTTTTACTTACCAGTATCTTCTAAATTTAAAGCTATCTTCAGTCGAAGCTATGTTTGGAGCAGCGACATTTACCCTTAGCGGTTTTATGAGTTCGTGGACGATGGGAGTGTCTGTTTCTCCTCATACGATAATTTGGCTGCCGTTGATACTATTATCTGTGGACAAAATTATTGGGAAAAAAAAGGAAGAGGGAAGCAGGAAGAAAGCATGGTGGTTGATCGGATTGATGGGAATAGTGCTTTCGATACTGGCAGGATTTTGGCAAACCACTTTCTATGTAATGGCCATATCCTTTATATATTTTTTGTATAGATTGGTAACTACAAAAACAAAGTTTATTTCGCCCTGCTCATTATTAATTGTTATTTTATTTCCTGTCGCAATGCTTATTTCATCTTTTTATATGTTACCGGCTATGGAACTATTTCAGCGAGGAAGCCGTGTAATTATTAATTCAGGAGAATCTTATCAAGATTTCCTTAGCGGGTATTTGTTGCCGCTGGGGTATTTGGTAACCTTATTTGCTCCGGATTATTTTGGTCATCCGACAACACAAAATTATTTTGCGCCGATTTCCGGAGGAAGCTATTATGAACAAGTAATATATGTAGGGACTATTCCGCTCTTATTGTTCCTGATTGTTTTTCTTTCTAGGAAGTGGAGCGATCCAGAAACATCAGTGGTGAAATTTTGGTTATTGTTATCTATGGTTGCTGCCAGTTTTGCATTTAATACTCCCTGGGCCAGAATTATCTATTCAGCAAGAATTCCCTTGTTGTCGACAAGTATACCCAATCGTATCCTGTTTGTTCCGGCATTTGGATTGAGCATTCTGGCAGCATTCGGATTGCGAATGGTCCGAGAAAACAAAAACCACAATTTAGTTGTACGATCGGTATTATTGTTGGGAGTTCTGGTAACAATAATTTTAGGAGTTACTACAGAAAAGACTTCGTTTAGGAATTTGGTTATCCCGGGAATTGTATTCATAACAGGATCAGGTTTACTACTGTTGATTTCCAAAACCAAAAAAAAATTCGTTATCCAGTCGGCTCTAATAGGGCTTTTAATTATCAACTCAGGGCAACTTATCTATCAGTACCATAAGTTTACTCCATTTACTGAAAAACAGTTTATCTTTCCGGATCATTCGACGATCTCTTGGCTTAAAGATTACGCTGGAATAAACAGATTTACTGGTTACAATGGAAAGTTTTTGCAGGATAATCTGGCAACTTATTGGGGAATTTATAGCACCGACGGATATGATGCTCTAAACGACAGAAAACGCTCACTGTTGTTGGCTTCATCGAAGACAGGAAAGCTTTCAAATAGTTTTATGACCTCAAGCGATGCTATTTTAGATAGCGACCTAACTAATCCGAAAACGCGCCGACTGATGAGTTTATTGGGGGTGAAATATCTGGTTGATCATCCTGAGTGGTTGGATATAGGCCCGACAAGAAATTTGCCGCGGCTATCAGAGGCCGAACAACGATTGGTTTTTACAGATAGGGATTGGCGAATTTGGGAATATCTTGAGGCATACCCAAGAACGTTTTTGGTTGGAAATTATGAGGTAGAATCCGATGACCAAAAAACACTAGACCGGCTTTATAGTCCCGGTTTTGATCCGCGGACGACGCTACTTTTGTCCTCGCCGATAAGTCAGGAGTTAAACATCGCCCATGATCCAAAAAGTATGGTAGAGATCGAAAGCTATACTCCAATGAAAATTGTTTTTAAAACAATTTCGGTGTCAGACCAACTTTTGTTTCTTTCAGATACATGGTTTCCTGGTTGGAAAGCAAAAATTGAAGATGGAAAAAGATTGCCTATCCTAGTGGCATTTACCGCTTTGCGGGCAGTACCTGTTCCGGCTGGAAATCATACCGTTACGATGTGGTATTTTCCCGAGTCGTTTAGAAACGGTTTGATTATATCTTTTATAATGATTATTACGATTATTCTTTTTATAAGAATTATCAAATTAAATAATGAATAAAATAAATTGGTTATTAGTCATTATAATCTTAGGAGGATTTCTCCGTTTTTGGGGGTTGGGTCAAAATCCTCCGGGGTTATATTGGGATGAAGTTAGTTTGGGATGGAACGCTTATTCTGTTTTGAAAACTGGATTCGATGAACACGGACGGTTTTTACCGGTCGATACCTTTTTTGCTTTCGGAGATTATAAGCCTCCTTTATATATATATGCGGTTGTTCCGTCAATTTGGATTTTCGGGCTTAACGAGTTCGCGGTCAGGTTCCCATCAGCGCTAGCGGGGACATTACTGATAATTGTGACATATTTATTGGCGAAGGAATTGTTTGCTCAGGCTGAACGTCGAACGTTGAACATTGAACGTAGAGAATCTCCAATGTACAGCGCTCAACGCACAACGTACATCGCTTTAATCCCCGCCGTTCTTATTTCCATATCACCATGGTCTGTCACATTGTCCCGAGTCGCTTTCGAATCCAATCTGGCGGTTCTGTTAAACGCCTTAGGATTTTTATTCTTTCTTTATGCTGTAAAAAAGCATCCTAAATGGTTGCTTCCGTCAGTTTTCAGCTTTGTTCTGGCAGCTTACACTTTTAATGCAAATAGGTTATTGACTCCAATATTTTTGATTACTTTAACAATAGTTTATTTTAAGAAAGCTGTTTCTAATTGGAGATGGTGGATAGGATCAGCTTTAATAGGAATTGTTTTAGCGTTACCGATGCTTGGTCATCTCCGCTCGCCGGAGGGAAAGCTCCGGTGGGATGAAGTGAATATCTTTTCTAATTTAGAAGTAATCAAAGAATCAAACAGTTGGAGAGAAGTAGACGGAAATACATTAATGAGCCGAATTTTTCATCACCGTTATTTAGGTTATTCCAGACTCTTCCTTGAACACTATCTTGAGCACTTCGACTTAAAATATTTATTCGTGCAGGGTGACCGTAATCCGCGGATAAATATCCCGGATATGGGCCAAATGTATTTGATAGAACTTCCATTTTTTCTCATTGGGCTCATAAGCCTTATGAGACCCATGAGGCTTATGGCAACCAGAGAAAAATTAGTAATTTTTCTCTGGTTTCTGCTTGCGGCAGTTCCGGCTGGTTTAGCCCGCGAAACTCCTCATGCCCTCCGCAGCGCCTCGACTTTGCCGGTCCCGCAGATAATTGTAACGCTGGGAATGATTGCAGTAGCAAATAAAGTACAAGAAAGTACAAGAAAGTACAAGAAAGTAAAAGAACGATTAGTTTTTACGCTTTGCTCTTTACTCTTTATTTCCTTTTTCCATTTCCAATTCGTCTACTGGCGTTATTATCCAAACGAATGGGCGGGTGAATGGTTAACCAGTTATAAGAGTCTGGTTTTGTATTTAAAACAAACAGACAACTCTTACCGGACAATTTATGTGACACCGGATTTGGGCCGGCCGTATATTTATTTTCTTTTTTATAATCAATATGATCCTAAAAAATATATTCAGGAAGCAAAAGATGGCGGTAGAACAGGGGATGTCTTTGGATTTTATAATGTAAGGTACTTTAATAAATATAAATTCTATGTTTCGGATTTAGCAATGATTACCTCGGACGAGTTAGTTGTGACCCGGGCTGATAATCCGCCGTCAGGATTTGAATTGTTAAAAACAATCAGCGATACGAATGGGTATCCACAATTCAATGTTATAAGGAGAAGGGAATAAATGGTTAAAATGGTTGGAATGGTTAAAAAGGTTGAATGGTTTCTCATAATTGCGGTTTTTGTTTTAGCCCTTGCGCTAAGATTTTATAAATTAGGCCAGATTCCTCCTTCTTTAGATTGGGATGAGGTCAGCTTGGCATATAATGCGCAATCTCTTTTACAGACAGGTAAAGATGAATTCGGCCATTCATGGCCATTATCAATTCAGTCTTTTAACGATTACAAACCTCCTGTTTACACCTATCTCTTAATTCCCGTTTTAAAGATTTTCGGAAAAACAGAATTTGCGGTCCGGTTTCCATCAGCGTTGGCAGGAGTGTTGACGGTATTAATTACTTACTTTCTTGTGAAAGAACTTTTTTACCATTCTAAACATTTTAACCATTCAGCCATTCCTTTACTTTCTTCTTTCCTCCTCGCAATTTCCCCTTGGCATCTTCAATTCTCCCGCATTGCTTTTGAGGCCAACGCCGGATTATTTTTCTTTATTGCCGGGATGTGGCTATTGATTAGGGCTCTGCATCACAATTCAGGTTGGGCATTATTTTTTTCTACACTTTTAATGAGTATGGCATTGATGTCATACCATAGTTTAAGGGTTGTATTGCCGTTAATGGTAATCGCCATACTAGTGATTTATAGAAAAGAAATTTTGAGTTTAGTAAGGCCTGGCCTTTATTGGATTCCTCTAATTTTATCGGCCTTTCTAACCATTCTAACCATTCTAACCATTTCCTATACAGTTTTCTTCCAAAAAGTCGGTCAGTCCAGATTTGAAAAAACCAGTTTTCTGACAATAGATAATTTGTTAACGGTTAACCGTGACAGACTAGAGAAATATGGAAAAAATCCGGTGGATAAAATCGTCAATATTAAATATTTCGTTTATGCTAAACAATATATTAAGGGCTACTTGGATCATTTCGATTTAAGATTTTGGTTTTTGGATAGTGATAGGATTGACCGTCACCGGACTCCGGATGTAGGACTTATATATTGGTGGGAACTCCCGTTTTTATTCATGGGTCTCATGAGTCTCATTGGTCCGATGAGCCCCTTGGCATCCAAAGAAAAAACCGTACTTTTTATTTGGATGATGTTGGCCCCAACCGCTTCTGCCATGACCGGCGGAACTCCTTCAGCAGTCAGAAGTCTAGTCTTCCTGCCAACTTTCCAAATATTTATTGCTTTGGGAATTGTAAAAACTATTCGAAGTATAAATATTATGTCCGTAAAACAGAAAAATGTTTTCAGCTTACTGCTTACTGCTTACTGCTTACTGCTTACTGTTGAAATCAGCCATTACTTCCACCAATACTACATCCATTCTTCTCTCGAATACGCTTCCTCTTGGCAATACGGATATAAGCAGATGGTGAAAAATGTAATGGAGGAAAAAGATAATTATGAAAAGATTTTAATAACAACTTCTTATGATCAGCCATATATTTATTTTTTATGGTACGGGAATTACGATCCTAAAACCTGGATAAATGACGGTGAATTTAATAAACGGTTTGATAAATTTGAATTTAAAAAGATTGACCGGTTAGAAATGTCTAGTCTGGAAAACACTTTGTTTGTTGGAACTCCGATGGAAATGCCAAGCGGAAATTTAAAATGGCGGATTGATTATCCAACAGGGCAAGCGGCGTTTTTGGCCACAGAGAAGTAAGAGTCATTAAAACATTAAACCATGAAAACATTAAAACAAAATGCTCTAATGCTCCAATGTTCTAATGTTCTAATGAAAAACTTTATCTTCGTATCAATCCTGATAATTTTAATCTTTGGTCTGCTCGGCGCAAAGGCCTTATTCCACTCCGGTTTTTATACCAGTCATGACGGAGAACATCAGCTAGTCAGGCAATATGTGTTTGAACAGGGATTAAAAGACCGTCAAATTCCTGTCAGGTTTAATCGTCAACTATATAACGGGTTTGGTTATCCGTTATTTTATTTCACTTACAGGTTTCCATTTTACATAGGCGAGGTTTTCAGAGTTATTGGTTTATCTTTTGCCGATAGTATTAAATTAGTCTTTTTTATTACTTATATCGCATCTGGTTTAGCAATGTTTTGGTTTGCAAGGAGATGGGGAAATTTTGCCGGCACAATAACTGCAATTCTGTATATGTGGGCCCCGTATAGGTTTTCGGTAATTTTCGTCAGGGCAGCTCTCGGTGAGCATATGGCAGCAGTGTTTGTGCCGTTGTTATTCGCCAGCGTCAGGAGTGGTAAGAAAGGAAATGTGAATGTTGTATTGGGCACATTATCTTTGGCAGGCATGTTTTTATCTCATGCCATGATGGCGCAAATGACACTGTTGGTGTTTATTCCTTGGCTGATTGCAAACTTCTTTCTAGACAGGGAAAAGAAGTCATTTATATCCGATCATTTCGTGACTATTAGGCAATTAATTTATTCCCCGTGGGGATATACGTTTTCCATGAAGGGAGTGGAGAATGACGGAATGTCGTTTCAGGTGGGGATAGCGCAGTGGCTGGCAGTGGCAATCGCGGTTATTGGTTATATGTTATTGGTTATTAGTAAAAAGCATAAGACATCTAAAATAAGTTTGTTACCGGCCATAGTTTTATTGTTTGTTTTTACTGCCTCGATTTTTTTGATGACAGAGCAGTCAGCTTTTATCTGGAACCGGTGGAAAAGTTTTATAAATATTGACATGCCGTGGAGATTTTTATTAATGACGACCTTTTCCGCCAGCGCTCTGGCCGGGATTGTTATAAAAGGCCCGGCCTTGTCTGGCAAAGCCGGGCCTTTATTGGCTATCATTTTAGTTATTCTTGCTCTTTATACCAACCGCAATCATTTACGGGCAAATGAATATTTTGACTATTCGGATACTAGACTGGAGACATATTCCGGAACGAGCAATAGCGACAATGAATACCGGCCAAAATGGGATGACGGAGGAATTGTTAATAGTATTTTGCCGGAAGCATTAATTTCTAAAGGGAATGGTGAGCTGAAAGTTGTTAATAGTAAGTCAAATTTATTGGAATTGGCAGTTAAGGCTGAAGAAAATATCAGGCTTGACATTTACATTCTTTATTTTCCGGGATGGAAGATTATTGTTGACGGTAAAGAAAATAAATTTAAATATACAGGAGAGAAGGGGATAATTAGAGTTGATTTAGAAAAGGGGTATCATATGGTGGAAGCCAGGTTTTCTGAACCGCTTTTGGCAGCGGTCGGTGATTTTATCAGCGTTACAAGTTTTATAATCCTTATAATAGTTATCAAAAAATTATGAAGAAACAAAAAATAATCGTTGTTATGCCGGCATATAACGCTGCCAAAACTATTACTAAAACTATCGGAGATATTCCGAAAGGATTGGTCAATGAGATAATTGTGGTTGATGATCATTCAACGGACGATACAGTTAAAGTAGCAAGGAAGCTTGGTTTAACGGTGTTTGAACATCCGAATAATCTTGGTTACGGTGGAAACCAGAAAACCTGTTATTGGGAAGCATTAAAAAGAAATCCCGATATAGTGGTTATGTTGCATCCTGATTATCAATATGATTCCAGCCTATTGGTAGACTTAGTGAATCCTATAATAAATAACAAGTATGATTTTATGTTCGGTAATAGAATTCATTCACGTCAGGAAGCGCTTGACGGCGGAATGCCAAAGAGAAAATATTTTTTCAATCGCCTGTTTACTATCATTGCAAATACTGCCTTGGGGTTAAACCATCCGGAATATTTATCCGGCTTAAGGGCTTATTCAGTTAAAACTTTGAAACTTGTGCCGTTCCAGAGATTTTCCAATGATTTCGCGTTTGACCAGCAGTTTATGTTTTCGGCAGTAAGTTTTAATTTGAAGATAGGCAGTATTCCGATTCCCACCCGTTATTACAACGACTCATCGTCAATCCAATGGTGGCCCGGCGTCAAATTCGGTCTGGAAAGCCTGTGGGTATTATTTAGGTTGTTTCTACATCAAAATGGCATATTAAAATCCGAATGGTTTCGTTAATATAAATTGATGCGGTAGCCGAGTGGCTCAGGCGTTCTGTCCGCAAGACAGAAATACGGAGGTTCAATTCCTTCCCGCATCTCCATGAAAGTACAGCAGTATTTAGAAAACCAACTAAAATTAGCCGGAAAATATAAGTTATCAGAAGAGGATAAGAAATTATTAGACCAAGGAGTGGTCGCTTTTGCCATGAGGAAACTTATGTCAAAGAAATTCCGCAAATGGAAATTAGATCCTGCGTGTATAGAACGCAGCCAAAAAGCGGTAGAACTGCAAGTAAGTAAAAATGAGCCAATTAAAGTCATCTATTTTCAAGGCGGTTACAAGCTTTGGCGTTTCCCTTCGTCTCCTGAAGTTGATTGGGCAGAGTTCTTTAATATCGCCTATGTTCTTAATTATTTAGCTCCGATTGCGACAGCATACAAACCGGGGATTGATCTTACCTACTATTGCCATACTTTGCTTATGGAAACTCATGACAATTTAACTACTAGAGAAATTAAAGCTTACATGGATAGTTTTCAAAGATTGTTAAATGAGTTCGGTGAATATACTCCAAAGAATATAAAAATGAGCATTTTGCGTGATGCTGATATTTATTCCCGAAAGGAATATTTTGAGGCTCTGGAAAAGGGTAAAGATAAGGCTTCTGAAGATATTAAGGCTTGGCCCGAAGCAAAAGTTAGAGACTTTGAGCGAATGGCACGTCTTAATATCAAATGGAAAGGTAAAGATGATTGGACGATATTGAGTGAGATAGAAAAGGAAGAGAAAATTCATAAGGCTGCGTTATACGAGCAAGCCGCTACAAGCAACCTACCTCGCGTTATGGATACTGTTAAAGCACCAAATATAGTACTTTTGTTCACCAAGGCAACGCCTATTTTTATCGGCATTGGCAGCACTTATGCATCTATCGCCAAGCATTGGGTCGGATACGGAGTTTTAGAGGTGCATAATGAAAGTTATATTCCAAGAATCCTTACTTCTTCCCAGTTTGAAAAGGTTAAAACTCAAGAAAAAGAAAAAGTTTCAATTTCTTTGGGATTAGGCAAAAACTTTTCCGTTATTAGCGTTTACCCCCAACATCTTACTTTAGAAAAATACTAATTTTAATGGGAAGTTTACGAAACTTCCCATTCCCCACTTAGTCTTCTTGATTGTGATCGATGGTGAACGGAGAAATTCTAATTGCTTCATCTGGGGCGATTCCGGCCTCGACGAATTTTACATATTCTTCCGGTCGGTTGCCAAAATATCCCAATAAAAAATCCTGTTGAACAAATGGGAAGTTTCGTAAACTTCCCAAATCTTTCGGAAAATAATATAGCTGGTAGTCGCTGTACGGCCAAAGCTCTGGTTGTTTTACTAAACCAGCAGAAGATGCGTTGAGATGAATATATCTTGCGACTTGAACTACATATTCATCAGAGTCAACTTGTTTAATTTTGGTTCTTCCCTGAAAAAGAGTTCCTTGATGGTTATTTCGATAATTGAATTTATGGGCAAAAGTAATTAATAAACGTTTAATGAATTCTGACACTGGTGGGAAGTTTCGTAAACTTCCGGTTGAGCGTTTGAGCTGGCCGTCAGGGTTTATAAGTCTGATCAATAAATGGAAATGATTCGGCATTAGAGAATATGCTAATAATTGGAGGTATGGTTTAAATAGTCCATTCCCCAACGGATCTGCCTTGTAACTAATTGGTAAATGAAGCTTATCGACAGTTGATCGTAAAAATTGAGAATTAGAATGGGAAGTTTCGTAAACTTCCCGTACCAAATTCGATTGATTGGGGCATTAATGGGAAGTTTACGAAACTTCCCATTAAGAGTCAAGAACTTTTCCACAGAATTGCTACAATATACGTTATCTATGGCTGAACAGGTGGTTTTAGAAGGCGTGGTGACTGCTTCCGTCCGTGAATTAAGATTTTCTTTTGGAGGAGTGGTTGAAAGCATTTCGGTAGAGACCGGAAAGACCATCGCGGCCGGAACAATAATTGTCCGGCTTAAAAGAAACGAATTGGAAAAGAGGCATCAGTTAAAACTTGAAGCCTACAATAAAATACGCGCTACTTTCGAACAATTGAAGAAAAAACTGGAGGGTGATGACGATCCGGACAAAAAATATTTAATGGATCGGGCTCAAGCCGATCTAAATTCAGGCGTTTTGGAAGTTGAGATTTCCCAAATGGAGCTGGATGGATCTGATTTAAAATGTCCTTTTAATGGTTTAGTTGTTGATGACGGCGGAATAGCGGCCGGAATGGCGATTTCTCCGGCGTCATTTCCAATTAAAGTCATTGATCTGTCAACTTTAAGAGTCAGAGCTGATATCGATCAGGACAAGATGCCTTTAATCGGTCCGGAAAGTTATATTGAATTTGAACCGGTATCACTTCAGGGGAAAGTTTATAAAGGCAGAGTTTTAGGTTTTATTCCGTCATTGACAACCGGAAAATCTGATAAGTTTATGATGCAATGCGTATTAGAAGATGTTGATAGTCTCCTGCCGGGAATGAAAGGAAACTTAAAAGTTTTCGGGAAATAAATGAAAATAGTAGTTGATACTTCACTTTTAAACTCCGAACATAAAGTTCGGGGAATCGGCAGATATACCAGACAACTGGTTGACAGTTTGAGGGGATTAGAAACTGATCACAAAATAGTTTTGACCAGTAAAGTCGATTTAGTTAAAAATCCCGACGTAATTCATTATCCGAACTTTGACCTGTTTAGAAAGTCTTTCCCATTTTTCCCTTTGGCGCCGGTTGAAATAATTACCATTCATGATCTGACGCCTTTACGGATGAAAGACTTCTTTAAGCCGGGTTTAAGAAGCGGATTTGCTTTGTGGATGCAATCCATTTTAGTGAAAAGAATGAAGGCGGTTATTACCGATTCTGAACATTCAAAATCGGACATAATCGAATTTCTATCCATTCCACCGGAGAAAATCAATGTAATTCCGTTGGGAGTTGACAAAGAATTTAAGCCGGTATCTTCGAATAAAATAAAGTCTATCAAAAATAAATATTCACTGCCGGATAAATATTTACTTTATGTTGGCGATGTCAATCCGAATAAAAACTTACCAGTGTTATTAAAAGTTGTCGCAAGGTTAAAAATGAATTTGGTGATTGTTAGCCGGGCATTTGAAAAGGAGTTGATGCCGGAAATTATAAATTTACGGAAAATGATTTCAGATCTTGGAATAAACAATTTAGTTAAGGTATTGCCCTCCGTACAAATGGATCCGGTTGACGATTTGGCCGCAATTTATTCAGGCGCTTATATTTATGTTCAGCCCAGCCTTTATGAAGGATTCGGTTTGCCGGTTCTTGAAGCGATGGCCTGCGGAGTCCTGGTGGTATCGTCCAACGCTTCTTCTTTACCGGAAGTTGCCGGTGATGCAGCTATGATGGTTAAGCCAACTGACATATGTTTGGCGGAAGGGATAAAAAAGTTGTTTTCTAATGAGACTATGAGAAAAAAACTAATTCAAAAAGGATTAGTCAGAGCTAAAAAATTTAATTGGAGAAAAACGGCTGATCTTACATTAAGAGTGTATGAAAAAGTTTTTAAATCCTGAAATACTGTTAGTTATTAAAATTACTTTTTGGTGGAGAATTGGCTTGTTTTTATTAGGGTTAATTTCCACCAGTTTGATAGGATTTTTATTTCCATACCCTAACTTTCAAAGGTTAATTGAATTGGGAAACGGAATTCCATCAATTTGGTCCTGGGGTGGATTCGACGGTATCCATTATTTAACTATTGCCGAATCAGGGTACGTGGCAAATTTTACCCAAGCTTTTTTTCCGCTTTTTCCGTGGATAATCGGATTAGTCGCAAAATATTTATCACTGAATTTTCTTTATAGTGCTTTATTGGTGGGGAATTTGTCTCTATTGTTTGCTGTCTGTTTGTTTTGGCGCTTATTGAGAATTGATTTTAAAAGCGATCAATCAAGACAAATAATCTTATGTTTACTACTTTTCCCAACTGCATTTTTTTTCGGAGCGGTTTATGGAGAAGCGTTTTTTTTGTGCTTAGTATTTGGCAGTTTCTTGGCAGCCAGAAGAAAAAAATGGGTACTAGCCGGTATTTTGGGAGCAATGGCCGCGGCTACCCGTTTGGTTGGAATATTCCTATTACCGTCTTTGGCGATTGAATATTGGCTACAACTAAAAGAATCAGCGGATTTTGTTAAACCCAGCAAGTCTTCCATGATTATTCCGATTTTATCTATCTTAATGGTTTCTTTAGGACTTATTTTTTATTTGGTTTATTTAAATAAGCATTTCAACGATCCATTAAAATTTATCCATTCTCAACCGGCTTTTGGGGCCAGCCGATCTGACAAAATTATTCTTTTTTATCAAGTTTTTTGGCGTTACTTAAAAATGTCAGTTACTGTTAATTTTTTCTCTGTTCTTTATTATCGGGTGATGTTGGAATTGTTTTCGGCAGTCTCATTTTTAATTTTAGGCTTGTTGAGTTTAAAAAAAACACGTTTGTCCTATGCGGTTTTTGGATTCCTGTCTTTTTTTGCCCCAACCTTAACAGGAACTTTTTCCAGTATGCCCAGATATATATTAGTGATGTTCCCGGTGTTTATAATGATCGGGAGCTGGCTGGATGGTGATGATCATAATGGACTTATGAAAATTTTAATTACAGGAGGTGCAGGATTTATCGCAAGCCATGTGGCAGATGCTTATATTGCCAACGGTCATGAAGTTGCCGTTTTAGATAATCTTTCAACAGGAGTCAAAGAGAATATTAGCCCTAAAGCCAAATTTTATCAGGGTGATGTCAGTGATTTGGGATTTATTGATAGGGTTGTTTCCGAATTTAAGCCTGAAGTTTTAAATCATCATGCGGCTCATATTCATGTAGGTAGGTCGGTGGATGATCCTAAATTTGACGCCACAATTAATATTTTGGGAACGATAAATATCATGCAATCTTTGTTGAGATACAAGTCATTAAAAAAAGTTATTTTTGCATCAACTGGTGGAGCGATGTACGGAAATAAAAAAACTCCGTTTAGCGAGGAAATGATGCCGGCGCCGCTTTCTCCTTACGGAGTTTCAAAACGAGCGGCAGAACTTTATTTAGGTTTTTATTATGCTCAATATGAGGTTTCGTTTGTGGCTTTAAGATACGCTAATGTTTATGGGCCCAGGCAAAATCCGCACGGAGAAGCCGGAGTAGTGTCAATTTTTTCAAAAAGAATATTGGAAAAGAAACAACCGGTTATTAACGGTGACGGTTTACAGACAAGAGACTATGTTTTCGTAGAAGATGTTGCAGCTGCTAATGTTTTGGCTTTGAAAACTACCGAAACAGGATCTTTTAATATCGGGACTTCTGTTGAAACTGATGTTAATTCAATCTTTGAACTGGTCAATAAAAATTTCGGAGCCGACTGGGATCAAGTCCACGGGCCTGTCAGAGCGGGAGAGCAGATGACCAGTAGCCTGTCGTATCAAAAAGCCAGGAAAATTTTAAATTGGGAGCCGAAAATAAAATTGGCAGAAGGAATTAAAAAAACCGTTGAATGGTTTAAATCGCATCCTGAAAGGGTTTAATGGGAAAACTTCTGGTAATCATTCCTGCCTTTAATGAAGCCTTGGTGATTGGAAAGACAATAAAGGGTGTCCGCCAAAGTTTGAAGGACGCAGGAGTATTGATAGTTAATGACGGTTCAAGCGATACAACCGGGATTGAAGCAAAGAGGGCCGGAGCGACTGTGATTAACCATCCGATTAACCGCGGACTTGGAGGCGCCTTGGGAACAGGGTTATATTGGGCCAAAGAACGTGATATAGACTGCGCCATAACTTTTGATGCTGACGGACAGCATGATCCTGATGATATTTTAAAAGTGTTAAAGCCGATTCATAGTGGAAATGCGGATGTGGTTATCGGGACCAGAACGAAATCCGGGTGGAACGAAATTCCCTGGGACCGTAAAATAGTTTTAACATTGAGCAATTGGTTGACCTGGTTTCTTTTCGGAATTAAAACTACCGATTCAACATCCGGTTTACGGGCATTTAACCGCAAAGCGATTGAAAAAATTCAAATAAAAACAGATCAAATGGAAGTAAGCAATGAATTTTTTTATGAAATCAAGCGGTGCGGACTAAGATTGGAAGAAGTTCCGATAAAAGTTTTGTATACGGACTATTCCAGGTCAAAAGGCCAAAAAAATAGCAACGCCATCAATGTCGGTGTAAAATTACTATTACGGTTATTTAGATAAAAATTATGAATGTTTTAATATTCCCAATTCAACTGGTGGCTATAGTATTTATGATATTTGCTTTTTCTAGAGTATGGCTGAGGGCAAGAGAAGGTTCAATCAGTCGGGGAATGTTTTTATTTTGGATATTGGTCTGGTTGTTATTATTAGTAGCAGTAGTCAGGCCGGAGCTGACAACTCAATTGGCCAAGAAATTGGGGATAGGCCGAGGTGTTGACGTTGCTCTTTATATTTCTATTGTTACTTTGTTTTATTTAAATTTCAGAAACAACGTCCTGATTGAAAATCTGCGCCACGAAATTACCAGACTTACTAGGATCATTGCATTGGGCCAAAAGTGAAAATCGTACTCCTGACAGAATTTTTCCCTAGGGACGGAAAATATTTTACCGGTGGTGTTGAGGTTAGGGTTACGCGCCTATATGAATATTTAAAAAAGGCCGGCTATGAAGTTACTGTTGTTTCCCGTTCTCGAAACTATGAGTTTAATTCATTTCTGACAGCGGCCAAAAGATTGTTTTTCTTTATTAATTTATTTATAAAAATTGTTTTTTCCAATATTCCGGAATCAGATGTGGTTGAAGGAACAAACTTTACAACATATATTTTGGCTTTTCTATACGCCAAGAAAGCTAAGGCAAAGGCATTTGCGTGGTACCCGGACGTTTTTTTAGGGAAGGCGGTAGAAAGATTGGGGTTAATAAATGGTTTGCTGACTGAAATTGCCGAAAGAATTTCGCTGAAACTGCCATGGGATAGGATAATTGCTTTATCGAAAGAAACAAAGAAAAAGTTGGTTGAAGCAGGAATTGCTGAAAATAAAATTGAGGTAATTTATGGAGGAGTAGACATTAAAAAGTACAAGAAAGTACAAGAAAGTACAAGAAAGTACAAAAATGCCACAATTATTTGCATCGCCAGGTTAGTTAAATATAAGCGGATACAGGATCTTATTCTAGCTGTTTATTTATTGAAGGAAAGATTTCTGGATATCAGGTTGATTATTGTAGGTGAGGGGCCGGAGCGAGACAATTTGAAATTTCAAATTTTAAATTTAAAATTGCAGATTAATATTGAAATGATTGGTAAAGTCTCGGAAGAAGATAAAATTGATCTTTTATCCAAAAGTCATGTTCATGTTTTACCGTCGACCGTTGAAGGATTTGGGTTAGTAACGATAGAATCTTTGTCTGTTGGAACGCCGGTGATTAACGCGGATATTCCGATTAACAGAGAAATATTGGATTGGCAGGAGGTTAACAGGTTATCAGGCTGTCAGGTTAAAGGAGGATTATTGTTTAGTTTTGGAGATTATGTCGATTTGGCGGAGAAAATAGAAAATTTGTTAACTGATAAAAAACTTTATGACCGGAAAGTGAAAGAATGTCTTGAACTGGTAAAAGAATATGATTGGGATAAAGTAAATAAAGAATATGAACATTTGCTATCTAATTGACGTTTCACCGGAGAAATTTAAAGGCGGAGGACAAATGCATTTGACGAATTTAATTCGTCAAATGCAAACTCAAAATTCAAAGCTCAAAATTCAAAGTTTCGGTGGACCAAATTCTAATGTCTTAATAAGATCGGTATGGATGATTTGGGTAATACAACAGGTTATTGTTGAGCATCTATTTCATCAGAGATTCGATTTAATCCACGTTCATTCAATTCCAGCGATGGTTTCTGGAAAAATCTTATCACTGATTTTGGGAATACCGGTTTTGGTTACGGTTCACGGGTATAACGTAAAACGCTGGATGGAGAAATTTATTTTAACTAAAATTAAATATGATGAGCAGATAACTGTCGCCAGAAATTTTTTGGCAGTTCCCAATGTTAATAAAAACGTAGTTTATATTCCAAATGGAATAGACTTAGAAAGGTACAAGAATATACAAAAAGGTATAAAAAAGTACGAGAAGAAAAAAGTTGTGCTCTTCGTTGGCCGCAAGAATGATCCGGTCAAAGGATTTTCAATTTTATTAAGGGCGTTTGAATTAGTCAAAAAAGAAGTTCCGCAGGCAAAGTTATTAGTTGCCGGTGGTGATTTATCTTCGGATGAAGTGTCACAAATGTACCATAGGGCAAATTTATTCGTTCTTCCTTCATTGTCAGAAGGTTTCCCATTGACACTTCTTGAGGCTTGGGCTACAAAATTGCCGGTAGTGGCTACCGGAGTCGGGGATTTGCCGTACCTGATTAAAGATGGAGTCAATGGCTATCTGTCCGATCCGGGATCAGCACAAAAACTTTCCGTAGCTATTATCAAAGCTCTAAAAAACAGGAATCTTGCCAAATTAGGAGAAAATGGATACAATCAGGCGAAGGAGTATACATGGGAAAAGACAGCAAGGGAAACAATAAAGGTTTACCAAAAGATTTGCTTGAAATACTAGCCTGTCCGGATGATAAATCTCAGGTCAAAGAAATAAGCCCTAAGGGAAAATATTCTCTCCAGTGCACTAAATGTAAAAGGGTTTTTGAGGTCCGCGAGGGAATTCCCATAATGCTTCCCAAAGACGATAAGTGAACAAATTATTAGTTTTAGGGATAATTGTCTTAGCCTCTTTTTTACTTTCAATCAATATAGGTAAACCGTTTATTGGCCAGCACGACTGGAACGGGGTGGTATATGGCCAGCAGGCAAAAAATTTTGTCAGATTTGGATATTTCCCTTTGAGATTCGGGGCGACTTTGGCGACCGCAGATACTTTGCCGGAAGAAAGACAGTTCTCGACTCATTACACTCCGGTGCTGCCGATTCTGATTAGTTTTTCGTATCGTTTCTTTGGTGTTTCAGAATGGAGTACTAGGTTGATCCCAGCGGCGGCTTCATTGGCATCTGTATTTTTGGTAATACTTTTAGGAATAGAGTTGGGTTCATTTAGAGCCGGAATAATAGGAGGGGTATTAATGGTAGTTACCCCGATGTTTATTTATTACGGAAAAAATTCGGTACATGAGGTGGTTCTACTTCCGTTTGCCATGTTGTCGTTTTATTCATATCAGCGTTTTTTTAAAACCAACAAGGGAAAATGGTGGACAATTTTGTTGTTATCTTTGACGGGAGCGATGCTGACTGGATGGTCAGGATATTACGCGGTGGGCTTGATATTTTTTCATGGCATTTTATTCCGATGGGAGGAAAAGATTAAATTTCTGCAATTGCCGTTGATAGCCGCGACACTATTGATATTTTTTTTCTTTCATTCAGCAATTTTAAATCCGCAAACCGTTGGTGATCTTCAAAATATTATTATTGCCAGACTGGGAGGGACATCGCTTAACGTAATTGATTTTTTGACTAAAGAACTGCGTTATTCAATAAATTTGTTTACGGCGGCCCTGTTGCTTCTATCGTCAGTTTGGTTAGTCACCCGTTCAAAAAATAAATCAATAATATTATTTCTTGGGTTGTTTGGCTTGCTTCATATTTTGATTTTCCGTCAGGCCGGATATTACCATGAATACCTATTGTTTCCATTATTACCCTTTATTGCTTTAGCCTCTGCCGGAACAGTTGAAAATCTCTTGAAAATATTTAATGGTTTAAAGATTAAAATATTAATTGTCGGATTTGTTCTGTTGTTAGTGGCTAAAGAACGTCTTGGATATTTACAGGCCTTGCTTAAAAGTGAGTATGTCAAAGGTATCTATGAGGAAGCAGTTGAATATGGGAAAATAGTTAAGGCTGATCCGAAAGTGCTCGTACCGGTGGAAAGAGACGTCTATTTTATATTTTATGCTGATACGGTAATGAATAAATGAATCTATCAATTTACGCCATCATGATTTTAGCAGTATTTTTCCGTTTTTGGAGAGTGAATGAATTAATGGTGTTTTCCGGAGAAACCAATAATTTATTTTATTATTTAACTTCTTATCTGGCCGGAGAAAAACCTTGGTTATTGGGGTTGGAGGCAGCCCAATATGTCCATCATCTATTCCATTTGCCATGGTATTTGTGGACTATGATTTTGCCGTTTGTTCTCGGAAACGGTAATCCACTGGTTTTTGCCGTTTTTCATGCATTGGTGGGGATGGTTGCCGCATATTTTCTTTACAGAACATTGACTCTTTTAGGATCGTCAAGATCAGGGCTGCTGGCAGCTTTTGGATATGCAGCGTTCTTGCCGATTGCTAATGTTGAGCGATTCATTTCTCCTGTCAGCTTTGTTCCTTTCGGGACAATAATGACTTTTTATTTTTTAGTTTTATCTCACCAACGGCAGAAGTTTGCTTGGTTTGTGCTATTGGGTTTTTGGACCGGAATTGTAGTTTCATTTCATTACGCACTTCTGTTATCAGCGGTGATTGTCATAGGGTGGGTTTGGTTGCGAAACAGAAAATTTTTTCCGGCAGTAATCGTCGGCCTGATCTTAGCGTTTTCCCCGTTGATTATTTTCGATCTCCGGCATAATTTTTTTAATTTAACCGGTTTGTGGTTTGTAGCCAGGTCTTTGGTTGGAGAAACAAGGCCTTACGGGTCTTCGCATTTTTTGTATCAGGTTTATCCGGCTGCCGTAATTTTCGTGGCCGCTTTGGCATCGCGTTTGCCCAAAAAATTGTTGGCGGTTATTTGCGGAATATTTTTATTAATTCAATTTAGAGAGCTGTCGCTATATGAGGTTCATCCTAACTTAAAAGACAGATATCAGATTATCAATGAATTGCTTTCTCAATGGGATAACGGAATAACGATTAATTTCCGCGGCCAATCATCATTTGATTATGCCTACCTGTTGCGCTTAGAAGCAGGGAAGAAAAATTTAGACTCAAATAAAATTGTAATTTATGAGCCATGGCAACCGGAAAATAACGCCGGCTTAATAGTTGAGAATGACAGGGTTAGGTTTGACCGGGAGACCGAATGAGAAAAAGAACCGGATTTTGGATTTGGTCGGCAACAGCTCTGGCGGTATATACGGGGTTAATGGCGTTTCTGTCAATCCGTAACCATGATCTTTACCAAACTTTCGGTTGGGATTTGGGATTTTTTGATCAGTTGATGTGGCAGGCAGCCCGCGGGAACTTAAATTTTGTGAGCACGATAGGGGATATTAATCTTTTGGGCGATCATTTCCAGCCGGTTTTATATCTTCTTACGCCACTGTATTGGATTTGGGATGACGTCAGAATTCTTTTGATTGCTCAAACATTTTTGGTTACCGCCGCGGTGATACCTCTTTACATCATTGCAAAGAAAAAACTACATAGTGAATTTGTTTCAATTTCTGTCTGCATTTCATATCTTGTTTTTTCAGGAACCCAATTTACAATCACTAATGAATTTCATCAGTCGGCTTTTATTCCCTTACTATTGTCGTTGGGATTTTATTGGATGGAGTTAGGGAAAATATTAAGAGGATTATTTACTTTCGTTTCTTTATTGCTTGTAAAAGAAGAGTCAGCGTTGTTGCTTATGGCGTTGGGAATAATGTATTCAATCAAGTTTCGGAAAGGCCCGACCTTGAGAAGAAAGGCCGGGCCTTTATTGATTCTCGTAGGGGCTATTGGTTTTTTTCTATTGATTAGGGCTGTTATTCCGGCAATTTCATCTCAGAGCCGGTATATCCATTATGGTTATGGTTCATTAGGCGAAACACCGGCAGATATAATGGTGTCGGTTGTCAGAGATCCGTTGGCAGGTATAAAAACCTTAATTGAGCCAAAGATAAAATTAGAACAGATAGGAGCTTCAATTATTTCGTTTGGTGGTCTGCCGTTATTATCGCCGGTAAGCCTGATTCCGGTTTTTCAAAATTACGCCGTTAGATTCTTGGATGATAGAAATATTCACCGCTGGTTAGATAATAACCATTATTCAGCTCCTCTCGGGCCATTATTGGCCTATGGGACAATTCTAGTGTTTGGAAGGATGCCATCCTTCCGTTTAGGCGGTTATCTTTTATTAATTTCCTTGGGAATGGCTATCTTTCTAAGATTGCCTGTTTTTTCATTATTTAAATCCCAATTATATTTCACCCCTCAATGGGCTAAAGACATTGATTCGATCGTTAAGCTGGTCCCTCTTGACGCTTCGGTCGCAACCAACAATAGCGTTTTTCCCCATCTTTCCCACAGGGATAAAGTTTATTTGCTACCGGAAATCAAAGATGCGGAGTATGTAGTTCTGGATTTGGAAGATGGTCCGAATAAATATTCACCCTTGGATTACCGTCGGACGATTTTATTGTCAGAAAGATTGGAAAGCGAATTTTGGGACAAATTTGCCGTATCGGGTAAATCAGTTATATTTAGGCGGCCGAAGGGCTTATAATAAAGCCATGAAGTTAATTGCCTGTTGCTACGGAACCCGGCCGGAGTTTATTAAGATTGCGCCGGTGGTTTTAGCCCTTAGGAAATATTCCAATCTCAGGACGGTGTTAGTTTGTTCAGGACAACACCGAGAGTTACTGGAAGGGATTGGAGAAGATTTTGGCTTAAAGACCGGATGGGGTAATTGTCCAGGGAGACGCGGCGTCGGCGGCATTCGCAGCCATAGCCGCCTTCCATCAGCAATTGCCGGTTTACTATATTGAGGCCGGTTTAAGAACTTATGATTTATTCCAGCCGTTTCCGGAGGAGGGATACCGACAGATGATCTCCAGAATCTCGTCAGTCTTGTTTTGCCCGACGGATATTGATAAGAAGAATTTATTGAATGAAGGGATTCCCGGAAATAAAGTTTATGTTGTCGGTAATACGGTAGTTGATGCGTTAAATATTATTTTAGCTTCAAAAGGCCCGGCCTTGCCATGGCAAGGCCGGGCCTTAACTGACAAAAAAATTGTCATTACTCTCCACCGCCGGGAAAATTGGGGAGTCCCGCTTAAGCGGATTTTGTCGTCTTTAAAGAAAATTAGAGATAATAATCGTTCATATAAATTTATTGTTTCGGTTCATCCAAATCCTATAGTCAAAAATGTTGTTGAAAGTTACCTGAAAGATGAGCAGGGATTTGAGTTGATAACTCCGCCGAATTACCGTAAATTTATTTCAATGCTGGGGCAATCTTACGGAGTTATTACTGATTCAGGTGGAATTCAAGAAGAAGCCCCGTCGCTTAAAATTCCCTGTTTGGTAGTTAGGGAAAAAACGGAACGGACTGCAGGCTTAGCAACCGATTGGTCAATGTTGGCAGGTACAGAAGAAAAAAGAATATTTTCAGGATTTGCATGGTTAAAAGATTGGAAAATTCCAAAAGGACATAATCCGTATGGTGACGGGAAGTCTGCATTGAGAATTGCCAAAATAATATATGAACAAATTTGATTCAGGATATTTTTTAAAACATTATCAGTCGGTTGAGGATAAAAATCCACCGCAGAAGATAAAGATGTATTTATCCTTAATACGGGATCAGGTTGCGGAAAATCATAAAAGACCGGGCCTTACAAGGCAAGACCCGGTCTTGCTAGATATTGGCTGTGGATATGGCAGGTTCTTAAAATCGGCTCAGAATCAATTTGAAACTTTCGGGATTGACCCGAGCGCGTTTGCAATTGCCAAAGCTAAAAAATATGCCGCACATACTAAATTTGAAATAGCTACGGTTTCATCATATAAACCAAAGAAACTTTTTGACGTAATTACAGCATTTGATATTTTGGAACATACAAATAATTTATCCGGTTCTTTACAAAAAATAAAAAGTTGGCTGAAGCCCGGAGGGTTGTTAGTTGTTGTCGTTCCGGTTTATGACGGAGTCTTTGGAACAATAGGAGGATGGTTGGACAAAGATGTGACACATGTCCAAAAACTTAGCCGTTGGGATTGGCTGAAATTGTTTGAAAGAAATTTTAAGATTTTACAAAAGCTGGGAATAATCCGCTATTCATTAACAGACAAGATTTATTTGCACTTCGTGTTTCCATGGCTGTTTCAATGGGGGCAGGCAATCCTTGTAAAGATGAAAAAAATATGATTCACATAGTTTTACCGGCGTTTAACGAGGCGGAGTCTTTGAAAGTATTATTGCCGGAATTGATAAAAACTCTGAAGACCGAACGCTTGCAACATAAAATCTATGTTGTAGATGACGGTAGTTCTGACGGAACATCTAAAGTAGTTAAGGATTTTTCCCGCCGGTTTCCACAAATCAAACTGATAACTCATAAAACAAATAAAGGTTTGGCTGAAACTGTTAATACCGGTTTTGAATCGGCTTTAGCGGGTAGTAAAAGCGGAGATATATTGATCACTATGGACGCCGATAATACTCATCTTCCTGGTTTAATAGTTAGGATGATCAGACTGATCAATGAAGGAAATGATATTGTAATTTCGTCAAGATTTGTTTCAGGTTCCCGCGTCAGGGGTGTCCCACTATCCCGTCGTTTACTAAGTTTTGCAGCCGGAACAATTTTTAAGATTCTCTTTCCGATACCGGGAGTTAAAGATTATACGTGCGGATTCCGGGCCTACCGGGTTGATCTTATTAAAAAAGGGATGGAAATTTATAAAGATAAATTCATCAGCGAAAAAGGGTTTTCCTGCATGGTAGATATATTGTTGAAATTGAGACGCTTAGATCCGATTTGTGCTGAAGTGCCAATGATTTTAAGGTATGATCTCAAAAAAGGTAAAAGCAAAATGGATATTTGGAAAACTATAGGAGACACACTGAAATTAATAGCAAAAAGGCTATGAGCTAAAGTCATTGCGAGACCCGATTATATCGGGGCGTGGCAATCTAGTAATTAAGTTAAATATGAAATTTAATTTTGTGTGGTTTTTATTAATAACGTTATTTTTATTTTCAAGATTTTACAACTTAGGAGAGCTGCCTCTGTTTTCAGACGAAGGATACGCGGTTGCCAGAGCTTGGGAATTAAAAAATACCGGTGAATTGCTGGGGATGGTGAAATATACCACCCAGCCGGTTTTTATTTGGCTGATAGCATTATTTCAATTTTTACCTCTCAATAATGTTATTAGCGGAAGATTAGTTTCGGGAGTATTCGGACTCGGGTCTGCGTTATTAATGTCAAAATTGGCCGGGAAATGGATAGGGAAAAATGCAGAAATACCAGCCTTTATTTTAATGGCAATCCTACCGTTTTCAGTCTTTTATGACAGGACAATATTATTTGAATCAACAACTCTGTTTTTTATGATTTTAGCGATTGATTTCCCATTGACGGTTGGATTAGCAATATTAACTAAACAAACGGGTTGGCTGATATTACCCCTGGTTTTAGCGTTAGGTAAAAGAAACCTAAAAGAGAGGGTAATAACAATTTTAATCGGTACTTTAACTGTTGTAGCAGTTTGGTATTTGGTATTAGAAAATTTTAGTTTAATTACCGGTTCAATGCTCGGGAAAACAGCCGCGCCGATTTCGGTTTTTGGAAATTTAAGGAATAATTTATTGCGTTCAAAATTGTGGTTGATTGACTATTTAACCTGGCCGGTGATTGGTTTATCGGTTATAGGCGGATTGTCTGCAATCATTAACGCAATAAGGGGAAAAAAGATATCTCCAGTTTTAATAGTGGGCGGATGGACTTTAGGAGTATTTTTATTCATCAATAAAACCGCGGTAATATTTTATCCCCGTTATCTTTATGCAATGTTGTTAGGAATTATTTTATTGGCGGTAAACGGTTGGGAGTTTATCCGGAGACGGGGGCTGAATAAAATTGTTTTATCCGGTTTATTCCTTCTGGTTTTGCTTCCGGGAATAATTTCAAGCAAGAAGATTATTACTACTCCAAAAGAAGCAAAAATTCCAAGTGAAGATAGATTTCAGTTCTTTGAAGACTGGACCAGCGGAGTTGGGAGCGGGGATGTTGCCGATGAAATTTTCAGATCTGTAGAAGGCGGCAGAATTAATGTTTATTTGGAGGAAGAAAATTCTTACTTTGTGACTTTGAAAAGCGATCAAAGGTTAAAAGAAGTTGAAATTGAGGCCGTTGCCTGGCTGACGGATCCGCTTACAGATATCCCGGATGAAGTAATGCAAGATAAGAAGACTTCATTGTTTATCCGCAACCGTCATCCGGATATTCCGGATAATTGGCCGGTAGAATTGGTTGGATCATATCCTAAAACAGATAAGCGGTCGGTATATTTATATAAAATTATCAAATGATAAAACTGGAAAGGCTTTCTATTCCGGTGGATTTTAATTTATCATTTCTTAAAATTCGCTGGTCTGATCATTTGTTGTTAAAAGATAGCGGGGAAGTAGCCGGAGAGGGTGTAGTTTATGGCGGCGATTGGGGTAAAGCAGAAAGGTTGGCGCGGCAAATGGCGGAAATGAAATTTGGGGCAGAGCAGAAAGGGCTACCGGTTTGTGAACAGGTATTCGTTTTAAGGAAGAAGGAAGAAAGAAGAAGGAAGAAGGAGATTGAAGAGATTATTAGCAGAGGATCGAACTTAAAACTGAAGGTAGGGAGAGATGTTGTAGAGGATATAAAAGTTATTAAGTTTATCCGGAATGATTTAAAATTCCCCAATCAGATCAGGATTGACGCGAATCAGGGTTATTCTTTAAAAGAATTACAGTATTTGATTCCGATTTTAAAAGAAGCCGGAATTGAGTATGTGGAAGAGCCGGTTAAGGTAAAAGATTTGCCGGCAGCCTGCGAAATGCTTCATAGCTATGGTCTCAAAATTATTCTTGACGAATCGCTCTTATTTAAAAAGTCATCGCGAGACTCCGCTAGGCGGAGTCGTGGCGATCTAATTTTAAAGATAGATTGCCGCGTCACTACGTTCCTCGCAATGACGGAACTTAAGATAGACGCTATCAACCTCAAACTTTCCCGTATCGGTGATATTAATGAAGCGCTTAGGTTAATTAAGCTCGCCAAAAAACATAATCTAAAAATAGTAATTGGATGCAGTGAAGAGCTGGAAAGGGGTATGGAGGCAATTTATGCCTTAGGTAATGAGGCAAAGAAAGCAGGGGTATTGTTGGAAGTTGAGGGTTTCGGCCCGTTTCGACTTAAACATAAATATCCTCCTGTGCCAAGATTGTTTAACCGAATAGAGAATTTTTCTATAATTATTGGTCATAAAATAAGGCAATTTTTGTTTGGAATATATTGGATAGTTTTGAAATTCGGAGTTTTGATTATGAAAAAATCAAAACTTGTTTCTTCTTTGTCGCTTCATCTGGTTAAATGGACAGGAAAATCCAGCCAAAAAATTCATCCCAAGCATTTAATTTTTCAAAAATACCCCCCCGAATTTTTGAAGTATCTGGATAAAAATGATTCTGTCTTGGATGTTGGATGCGGTAACGGCCAAAATAGTTTGTTGGCTGCCGGGAAAGCAAAAATAGTAGTAGGTTTTGATATTGATAAAGTTCAGCTGAAAATTGCCGGAACTGAAGCTGTCCGCCGTGGATTAAAAAATGTCCGTTTTGATTATGTTTCCGCTGAAGATAAATTTCCTTATCAATCTGATTCGTTCGATAAAATTATTTTTTTGGGAGTACTGGAACATTTATCCAAAAGGGAAAGTATCCTGAAGGAGATTAAGAGGGTAATGAAAACAGGAGGAGAATTGCTACTGGGGGTACCGAATGAAATGACTTCTTGGAAAAAACTTCAAATGAGTCTAGGCATACAGCATTTTACTGATCCTGATCATGAGCTTGAGTTTACAAAGCGGACAATTACGGACTTGTTGACTAAAACAGGTTTTGTTCCGGTTTCAATTCAACCGACTGCTTACGATACTCCCTGGGCAGGGTTAATTGACGTAATCGGTGGGTTATCTCTGAATATTTATAAGCAACTTTTATTTTGGAAATGGAATGCAGCCAAAAAGAGTCCGGAGGAGTCCATAAGTTTTTTTATTGTTGCTAAAAAAATCTAATATGAAATCGAAAAATCCAGTAGTGTCAGTTCTGTTGCCGGTCGGGAAAGACAAACGCTTTTTAAGTCAGGCTTTAGAGAGTATCAGGAGCCAAACGTTTGAAGGCTTTGAGTTGTTGTCCCGGGAAGACGACGGAAGAGGGATAACTCGGGTTTTGAGTGATCTGGCAAAAAAAGCTAAGGGTGAATTTTTGGCCAGAATGGACGCTGATGATATTTGTTTGCCGGAGAGACTTAAAGTTCAGACGGAATTTCTTTTATCTCACCCTGATGTTCAGCTTGTCGGATCTTGGGCTACTTTAATTGATGAAAACGGAAATAGGATTGGTTTACAAAAGATGCCTATTGATTGGGAGGAAATAAAAAAAGAGGCTTTTTTTCGTAATCCGCTGATTCATCCTTCCTGGATGATACGTAAAAGTTGGTTTGAAAAAATTGGCGGGTATAATCCCTCTTTCACTGTTACTCAGGATTGGGAGTTGATTCTGAGAACTGTTTGGAGGGATAGAGTTGAAAACATTGCGGAACCATTGATTAAATTAAGAATTCATTCCGGGTCAGTTTCATTTTCCAACAACCGGGCTCAAGTACATTTTGGCCTGAAGGCCAGACTAGCAGCAATTCTTAAAGGTGATGTTAAATGGTATAAAGCAATATATTTAATTCCATCCGCGTTGGCCTTGATTATCCCTTCAAAATTGAAATTGTTAACAAGGCTCAATTCCGGAATGACAGGGAAGACAATCCTGGGGATTGTCATGCCGATCGGCCAAAACAAAGATCAATTGTTGAAATCTGGCCAATGGAGTCTTTGGCAGACTGAAATTGAAGCGTATAAGAAACATTTTAGCGGAGTGGAGATATTTGAATTTAAGTATAGGAATTGGTTCAGGTTTCCGGAAGCGAAATTGATGCCATTGGTTGAAGGAAAAAGATTTAAGAGATGTTCAGTTCTGAAAGCGATTCATCTGTCGGCGGCGATTCCATGTTTAGTCGCAAAAGCGTTATACAAAACTCCGTATGTTTTAAGTTTTGGTTACCGGTATGATGAATTTGCCGGAATAGAAAAAAAATGCCTACAGTGGATTTCCATTAAATTACTTGAGCCATTGGCCATCAGGTTTGCTGATTTAGTTTTAGTTCCGACAGAAGGGCTTAAAAAATATGTAAAGAGCCTCGGCGCAAAAAATGTTGAGGTAGTTCCTAACGGTGTAAATCCGGAAATATTTAAGTACAAGAAAGTACAAGAAAGCACAATAAAGTACAAGAAGGGAAAATTAACAATATTATTTGTCGGGCGGCTTGAAGAACAAAAGAATCTTAAATCATTGATTAAAGCTGTTTCGAAACTACCCAAAGGGCGGATTCCAACGAAATTGTCGTTTGTTGGGGACGGAAGTCAAAAAGATAAGCTGATTGAACTGGCCAATAAGTTAGGGGTTAGTTTAGAAATTATAGACCGGGTCCCAAATGAACAACTACCGGAAATTTACCGTCAGGCGGATATATTTGTTTTACCGTCCTTGGCCGAAGGTCATCCAAAAGCCCTGTTGGAAGCGATGAGTTGCGGTTTAGCGTGTATAGCTACGGATGTTCCCGGACCAAGAGAGATAATTATTGACAATAGGAATGGAATATTGGTTCAGCCGGCTGTGAAAGATTTGTCCGCTGGTTTAAAAAAGTTGATTGAAAGCAAAGTGTTGAGATTGAGATTGGGGATGGTGGCAAGAGAGACGGTTATGAAGAAATTTGACAAGAACAAACTGATGGAGATAGAGTCAAAGTTGCTATTGGGTCTTTAAACACTATGAAAATTTTATTTGTATTGGAGAATACCATCAAAAGTCTGGAAGGCGGAACGGAAGTCAGTAGTTTCCATTTGGCAGGGATGCTCCGCCGGAATAATCTTGAAGTTGAGGAATGGGCTCCGTATCCGAAAAGGTTGCCAATGTACTTTTATACAGGCATATTCTCGCAAATAGGGATATTTTTGCTACTTCTGTGGAAGTGCGTGAAAAATAGGCCACAAATTTTGCACATACAGGGAAAATATCTTTTACCACCGGCAGTTTTAGTCGGTAAAATATTTGATATCCCCACGGTCGCAACGATTAGGGATTATATTGTGATTTGTCCGATAGCTCTATGTCTGTTTAAAGTAAGGGCTTTGTTTGATAGCCATCATGACTTCCTATTTTTTATAAAAAAAGAAATTCCCTTGTTTTTGTCAAAATATCATTCTTCAGGCAACGCTTTTACCAAAATCTTAAAATACATTTTCTTAATCAGAGGTTGGTTTGTTTCCCGTTGGCTACAGCTTTGGCTAAAACAAACTGATGCGGTAGTTTCGGTCTCTGAAGCGGTACAAAAAATATTATTTCAATACGGTATTTCATCCCAAGTTATCCATAATTCGTTTGATACTGGCCTATTGAATAGATTGTCACGATTAACGGTTAACGATTCACGATTAACGGTATTATTTGTAGGCAAACCCTCTTTCGGCAAAGGCTATGATATTTTTCAGGAGCTTTCGCGTAAGAAAGAGTTTGATCAATACAAATTTAAAGTCATCGGCGGAAGTTCAAAATTGGGATATGAAAACACTCTAAAAGAGATGGGTCAAGCCCTAACAGTGATTGTTCCCAGCCGGTGGCCGGAACCATTTGGCCGGGTAGCATTGGAAGCTTTGATGCTGGGAACGCCTGTAATAGCGTCTAGACGCGGAGGTTTAACCGAAATTGTCAGTGACGGCAAGACCGGGATTTTAGTTGAGCCAACCGTGAAAGATTTAGCCGGTGCATTGAGATCGATTATTAAAAATAATAAAAATTTCAGAGATGAAATCAAGATTAGAAAAGAGGAGTTGATAGAAAAATTTGAGTCGATTCCCTTGAAGTCACATGTTGGTCTTTATACTAGACTTTTTAATAAACAAGATAAAGTTTAAATAAAAATGATTATTTTAAGTCCTCAGCTCGGGATATCCCCAACCGCCACAACCGGCGGAGAAACTTATGACCGGGAGCTGTTAAAACAGTTTGTAAAAATCGGGCAGGCGATTAAAATTTTATTGCCTAAGAGTAAGCCGGCGCCCAGAGAAATCCCTGAAAACCGGATTGACAGAACTCCGGTTAGTCATTTTGTCCCTCCTTATACGTTTAATCTGTTTTCTATTCCATGGGCTATGCAAAAAGTACAAGAAAGTACAAGAAAGTACAAGAAAGTACAAGAAAGAATTATTTTGCGCATCCATTCTCCCGAGTACTTATTCTTCACAGGATATTTAATCAAAAGATTGTTTCTCAAGATCTGTTTGGTAGTTCACTATCATCTGGATCAAACCGGTTGGTTATGGACGAAAATGAATCGGATATTGTTGAACATGGCGGATGCGGTGATCGCTGATTCGAAATTCTTGAAAAAACAATTAATTGAAAGGGTGGGTATTAATTCTAAAAAAATTCATGTAATTTACTGCGGAGTTGACGTTGAAAATATAAGGCCAAGGGTTAAGGGCCAAGGGCTAAGGGAAAACTACAAAACAATTCTATTCTTGGGACGGTTTATCGAGCGGAAGCGGCCGGATCTGGCAATTGAAATTTTCGCTAAACTCCATGCTAAACATCCTGACACCAAGTTGATTATGGTCGGAGAGGGACCGATGGAAGATAAGCTAAGGTTACAGGTTACAGGTTACAGGTTACAAGATGCAGTGGAGTTTTCGGGACCTTTGTTCGGAAAAGAAAAACTAAAGAGTTACCATGAGGCGGATTTATTTTTGTTTCCGTCGGAAAAAGAAGGCTTTGTGTTGGTAGTTTTGGAGGCGATGTCAGCCGGACTACCATTGCTCGTTCCGGATTCTTTGGGTTTCCCGGAGGCAGTTGAAAACGGCAAGAATGGCTATCTGGCTGACCCGGGCAATATCGAAGATTGGGTCAAAAAAGCGGAAAAAATTCTTTATTCCCCGGCCTTGCAGATATCAATGAGAAAGTATTCCAGGTACTTAGCCGAAACTAAATTCAGTTGGAAGACGTGTGCCGGGGAAAATCTGAAAATTTATCAGTCCTTAGTATAAAATGACGGTGGATCCTAGCTTTAATTCTACCGTCATCCTGAGGAGCGTTAGCAACGAAGGATCTCAATATGTCTATAAATACTAAATCCATATCGGTATTTTTTCCATGTTTCAATGATGAAAAGACAATAGGTCCGTTGATCAGGGGAGCAAAAAAAATATTGGATAAAACAGCTGAAAAATTTGAGATTATTGTTATTGACGATGGCTCAACTGATAATAGCCGGGGAGAACTGTCAAAATTAAGTAAGGAAATCCGGAATTTGCGTCTTATATTTCACCGCCAAAATAAAGGTTATGGGGGAGCGTTAAAGTCAGGCTTCAAGGCCGCCAGATATGATTTTGTGTTTTATACTGACGGAGATGGTCAGTATAATATCGGAGAGCTTGAGTTATTACTACCGTTAATGACGGCTGACATTGATGTAGTAAACGGAATAAAAATGTTCCGTAATGATCCATGGTATAGAGTTGTGATAGGAAACGTCTATAATTTTTTTGTCAGGAACGCCTTTGGGATAGATATTAATGATACGGATTGTGACTTCAGACTTATCCGTAATTCGTCATTAAAGAAAATCAGTCTGAATTGTAACTCCGGTGCTATTTGCGTTGAATTGGTGAAAAAGTTACAGGATTCCGGAGCGGAGTTTAGGCAAGTGTCGATACACCATTACTCCCGAAAACACGGGAATTCCCAATTTTTTAACTGGCGTCGGATCCTTAATACAGGGATTGAGTTAATCAAACTAAGATTAGAATTATGGAATTGATTTATACTCTCATGTTTTAATGCTTTAATGACCTTATGAACATTCTCATCACCGGCGGTTTAGGATTTATCGGCAGCACTTTGGCAATTGCGGAAGTGGAGCGGGGGAATAGGGTGACGGTTGTTGATGCTCTATTGCCTGATTATGGTGGCAACAGATTTAATGTTAAGCAGATTGAAAAAGAAATTGACATAAAAATCGGAGACGTCAGAGATACAAAACTTATGGAGAAACTGGTAAAGGAGAAGGATATTATTTACAGTTTAGCCGGTACTTTATCCCATGTTGATTCAATGAAGGATCCGTTTACTGATTTGGAAATAAACTGTCTCAGTCAGTTGACTTTGCTTGAGGTCTGCCGTAAATATAATTCTGAAGCTAAAATATTATTCGCCGGAACCCGCAATCAATATGGCAGGGCTAAATATTTACCGGTTGACGAAAATCATCCGATGGAACCGGTGGATGTCAACGGCATAAATAATATTGCTGCCGAATGGTATTACCGCCTGTACCACAATATCCATGGATTGAAAACCTGTTCGTTGCGGTTAACTAATACCTATGGACCACGCCATCAGATGAAACATCCCAGGCAGGGTGTCTTAAATTGGTTTATCAGGCAATTGATTGACGGGAAGACAGTCGAACTTTTTGGAGACGGTAGTCAAATCAGGGATATAAATTTTGTTTCGGATGTTGTTTCGGCTTTTTTGTCAGCCGCGGATAGTCTTAATTCAATTGGTGAAGTTTTTAATTTAGGCGGGGATGCCGAATCGCTTGAGTCGTTCGTTAAATCAGCCGTTAAGGTTTTTGGGAAAGGGAAGCTTGAGACTATTCCGTTTCCTGCCGATAGAAAATCAATTGAAGTCGGAGATTATATCGCAGACAGATCGAAAATAAAGGCCAAATTAGGTTGGGAACCTGCGGTTAGTTTGGAATCAGGGCTCAAAAAAACTTTTGATTATTATCTGAAGTATAAAAAATATTATTGGGAATAAAATGATTCCGACTTTAAATCCAAAGGACTTATTTTTAAACTACAGGCCGGAGATATTAGAGGCGATTAAAAAAGTGATTGACAGCGGGGTTTATTTGATGGGAGAAGAGCTGTCGGGTTTCGAAAAAGAGTTTGCTGACTTTTTAGAGATAAAAAATGTTGTCGGAGTCGGATCGGGAACGGACGCATTGACATTGTCGCTTAAGGCCATAGGGGTTAAAAGCGATGAGGACGTGATTATTCCGGCTAACGCTTATCCGACTGCTTTCGGAGTAGCAGCTAGTGGCGCCCATCCCAGATTTTGTGATGTGGAGGAGGATACTCTGACAATGTCAGTCAGAACAATAGAGCAAGTCATCACTATTAAAACCCGAGCAATTGTGATAGTTCACCTCTACGGAATGCCTGTCGTAATGGATGAAATCATAAATTTCGCAAAACGGTTAAAGATTGTCGTAATTGAGGATTGCGCCCAAGCGACAGGAGCAAAAATCGGGAATAAATATGTTGGAACTTTTGGAGACATTGCTTGTTTTAGCTTTTACCCGACTAAGAATTTATCTACGATGGGAGATGGCGGGGCTGTGGTGACCAACGATATTAAAATTGCCGATAGGATAAGGAGATTAAGGATGTATGGCGAAGACATAAGATACCATTCACTGGAATCTTCAAGCCATAGCCGGTTGGAAGAAATTCAAGCCGCAATTCTACGGGTTAAACTCCAGAATTTAAAAGATGAATTAAAACAAAGGCAGACAATGGGACTAAAGTACCGTGGGTACATTAATTCTGCCAATTTAATACCGGAAATACTTCCAAAAAATATTACCCATGCCTATCATTTATTTGTTGTCAGATCGGAACATAGGGACAGGTTGCAAGAGAAGTTGGAAGCAGAAGGGATTATGTCTTTAATTCATTATCCACAGCCACTTCATTTCCAGCCTGCATTTCAAAGAATTGGAAATGTTACATATACAACAAGGCATTTTCCGGTATCGGAACAAGCATCAAAACAAATCCTGTCATTGCCTTTTTACCCAGAATTATCGATTGAATCTCAAGATAAAGTTTTAGAAACGGTAAAATTATGGATATAAAAGAATATTACCGGCTGGCAAAAATTGAGGATAGCCATTGGTGGTACCGGTCAGTACATAGATTGGTGATTGGAGAAGCCAACAAGGTGTCAACAAAAGCCGGGCCTTACTTTGCAGAGCCAGACCTTACCAGAATCCTCGATGCCGGATGCGGTACCGGCGGTTTAACTGAAAAATTAGCTAGCTTAGGGTCAACGGTCGGGATTGATATATCTGCCTTAGCTTTGGGTTTGAAACGCCACCTTAAAGCTGAATATGTTAACGGATCAATAAATAATTTACCGTTTGCGGATAAAAGTTTCGATTTAATTACCTGCATTAGCGTTTTTTATCACCGTCAGGTTTCGGATTTAAAAGCAGCCCCTCAGATATTCAGGGTTTTAAAAAGTGGTGGCAGATGTATATTTATATTGCCGGCATTTCAATGGGCATTCGGGAAACATGATAGATCTGTTCATGCGGCCAGAAGATACAATATGTCTGAATCTACAGCGTTGTTTAAAAATGTTGGCTTTACTGTAACCGAAGCCCGTTATCTTTTCGGAATGTTATTTCCGGAGTTTATGGTTAAGAGGTTTTTGGATAAAATAGGCATAATTGGAGATAGGGTTTCAGATTTGCAGGAATTTCCCGGATGGTTAAACGGAGCATTTGAAATGATGTCCAAGTTTGAAGACTGGCTGTCAAAGTGGATAAAGCTGCCATTTGGCAGTTCTGTATATATAGTAGTAGAGAAACCATGAACCTAAAAAATATTTTATTTGCCACACTACGAAGAAGATTAGTGGATGGCGACTTGTTTGCCTGTCATCATTTATTGACAGGTAAGGTATTGGATTTAGGTGGTGGCCGGTCGCGGGGGGATTTTCCTCATGGTCGGGAATTGGGTTGGACAATTTTGGATATCGATTTTAATTTAAAACCAACAATAATTGGTGATGCTCAAATTTTGCCGTTTTCTAATAATTCTTTCGCTTCAGTCAAGTGTAGTGAATTAACGGGATATTTATTTGAGCCATTAAAAATGGTGGCAGAAGTTAAAAGAGTTTTAAAGCCCGGAGGAATTGCGGTTTTTACCTCTCCGTTTTTAACTCCGTTTGATTTTGATCAGCACGATAGTATAAGGTTGACCAGCGCTTGGTGGGAATGGGCAGCCGGAAAAACCGGGTTAAAAATAGAAAAGATAAAACCTCAAGGGCACATGATGACGGTTTTGGCCGATGCCGAAAAATATTGGATTGGGCGCTGGTGGTGGTTTTTACGGATATTCGGTTATTTAATAATGGTTCCGGTTTACGAATTGTTATTTTGGTGGGAGCAGCACGTTCCCGTTCCGGATTATTTTAAGCGGTTCACCACCGGATTTTTGGTGATTCTGAAAAAGAATTAATGAAAAAAATAGTTTATTTATTCCCGACTAATAGGCAGAAGTTAATTAACGAAGTTAAAAATGGCACTGCTCCTGATAACAACTTATACGGTTTTAATCATTTGCAAAAGCATTATCAAGTTGAAGAGGCAGAAATTTCTCCTAAATTTGAAAGGATCTTAAACATATTATTTTTACCGTTTGTTTGGATATTCAATTCCCGGTATACAAAGTTGAATTTAGGTCGTGTCATATTAGCGCTTCCGCAATTTTGGCAGGCCGATGTGGCGATTACTTGTGTGGACTCAATTAATAAAGCTGCAGCATTTTTCAGGAAGTTAAATTTATTTTCCGGTCAACTAATTTGTATGGCAGGAAATGTGATGGATGGAACCGAGATATTTCCCCGATCACACCAATGGTTATGGTTGGGGGCAGACAAAATCATTACTCATGCTCAGGTGGATCAGGACAAACTGATAGGACTTGGTTTGAAAAACGGTGTTTGCATTCCGGTTGGATCTGATGAGGACTTTTATCAAAAGCGCGCGAATTCAGAATTAAGAATTCAGAATTCAGAATTAGTCGTCAGCGTTGGGGCGGACAGAGACAGAGATTACCGGACTTTATTTTTAGCTGCAAAGCATTTACCGCAACTAAAATTTGTCGTGCTTTGCGGACAACGGAATGTTATCGGTCTGAAAATCCCTAAGAATGTTGAAGTCAGAATTAATATTTCTCCTAAGGAAACAAGAGAGATATTGTCTAAGGCTGGAATGGTGATACTATCTTTACGGGAAACGTATCGGGCTAGCGGACAATTATCGATGTTAGATGCGATGTTGATGGAAAAACCCGTTATCGTCAGTAAAGTCAAAGGTATAGTCGAGTCCTATGGTTTGGAGAATAAAAAACAAGCAATATTGGTAGCGGTTGGAGATGTTGAAGATTTAGTACAGGCTATTGGGAAATTGAGGAAAGCCGGGAATATAAAACATGCTTTAGGTAATGCCGGAAGAAAACTAGCGCTTGAGTATACTACCGAGAAGTATGGTGAGAAACTTAGTAGAATGGTTGAAACAACCGTTAATTAAGTAAGGCTAGTATTCTACGTCTTGATTAGTATTCAGAGCCTCTATTTTAGAAATTCCCTTCACTTTACCTAATTGTTTGATAAACTCTTGGAGTCGACGGTTGTTTTTGAGATGGACTTTAAAAGAAAGTTCCATTTCCTTTTCTGAAATTGTTCTGGCGTTAAGCAAAATATTTTCCTTCAGGAATTCTTTAAAAGTATCTTGGTATTGTTGGTCCTCGCCGGAATTTTTGATTTGAAAAGTCAAGACTAAGTCATTGGCGGAGATAACGCCGAAACTGAGTTTTTGCAAAATAAATATTGTGGCCGAGATAATTATCAAGCCCACAATAGCTACCGAATAAATTCCGCTACCACTTGCCAGTCCAAGAGTCAGGGCTAAGAACAGAAAAGTCATGTCCCAGACATCTTTGACCGGGGTTCTGAACCTAATAACGGAAAAAGCTCCGATAAGTCCAAAGGCTAGGGGAATAGAATTGCCTATAACCATAATTACAGTAGCGGTAATTAAAACAATTAAAACCAGAGAGGTCATAAAGGATTGAGAATAAGTAATGCCCCGGTGTGTTTTTTTGTAAACCAAGGCGATGACAATCCCGAATATTAATGCTGCCAGCAGATTGCTAATGATTTGGGGGATGGAGAAAATTATGGTTGATAAATTCGTCAGTTGATTCATCTTATGGTTTGTATCATATCATTCCCAGCTTCTCTATTGCCAACCGATATTTGCTTAGGGCCTCCCGGACTAGAGAATGTTTACTGATTATGTTAAATATCTGCCATGGGAGTTTTCCGTCAAATTTAAGTTCCATAATATTAAGTCCGGGAAGAATTTTTTTAAACCATTTTGCTTTCTGACTGGTTATGAATTTTGCGGAAGCAGCGCTTATATCGGAGTCAAAAGTAATCCGGAGATTATTTTTGTGGTCTATCCACGGTTGACGATTGTATTTAATCCATAAAGTCGGCCGGAGATGCAACAATTTAGTTAAATACCTGATTTCAGTCTCAATCAAAGAGTCAGAAGGTCCGCCTGATAGAACCCTGTCTTTGTAGATTATGTCTTGATGTTTACGTTTGATTTCTTTAAATAATATATGTTGATTATTATCATAATGGCGGAACCGGATTTTTTTTCTTTCCGGTAGTCCAGCTTCATTTTGGCGGTAAAATGTTAAAGCAGGAGAATCTAGATAAAGGCTTGTAATCAGATACGACGAACCAGAAGCAACGAAAGGGTCCAGATACATAAACGGTTTAATTTGTTTGACGATTGCATTCTTTTGTTCGGAAGAGACCAGATATTTGAATTCAAATCGGCGGAAGTGTAATTTTATCCGGCGTTTAAGAATGTCTTCTTTGGGAAAAACCCGGGATAAATTTATCATTTGTTTTCGCCAGTGACGGTTGATTGTTCGTCAGCCCAGACATCGGTTTGATTGTTTGAAAAAACGTTGTTATCCAAATTGGCTATACCTCCACCGAAAATCGATTTCTTTTGATAAACTGCTAATCCCTGCCGGTTGTGGCGGATAATATTATTTACCAATGATATGTTAGACAGATCCTTGACGGCGATTCCGATGTCGCAGTTTTCAAAAGTATTCCCGGAGACCAATCCGGCAGATTTTTCCCCGATGCTCAAACATTTGTCTTTATTGTTTGACATAAAGTTATCTGAAATGCCTGAAGTATTCCAACTGATATCCAAACCATCTCCGCCGTTACCGCTGAAAACGTTATTTTTTATAGTTCCTGATACGGAGTCTAAATCTAAGCCATCAAAGTCATTGTCAATAAATTGGTTTCTCCGGATATCGGCAGTTGAATATTTAATATTGACTCCGTCATCCCCATGATTGTGAGTAAAAACGCTGTCAAGGATTTCACTATCGGCATAATGAGTTGCCAACCCGCCAGAAAATATTATCCCGTTGACTGTAGTCGGTCCGGCCTCTTCTACTAGTACATGGCTGAAAAAGCTTTTTTTGTCTTTGGTATTGACTATAGCAACTGTTCCCCAGGGAATCGACGAAGAGGCCGTGAACTTTATCGGAGAATTAACAGTACCCTCTGCAATGACCGGAGAATATGAGATTAATGATGCGCCCGGAAAAAATTTAATAGTAGTTCCAGGTAACATTCTAACTTCCTTGAGGGTTGCGGGGATGACGACAGTTTCCGGGAAAGAATATTTTCCAGGAGGAAGGAGTGCGATTGAATTCTTTTCAGATCCTTTATTTTGTAGAAGAAATTGCGGATGTTGTTTAACGAACTCAGCCGGAGATTGTGAAATATTTGGGAGATAACGGAAAGTCTCGTCGTTTATCAGGCGGAATTCTGATTCTTTAATTTGTTTTTTGGTTAGCGAATTTGTTAATTTTGACTCCATTGATTTAAATTGGAGAGGTTGATTTGAAATCATAAATAAGGTTAATTTTGAACCAGTAGACGAATCCTTTCCGGAAATTTGCAAATTCACGCCTGAAAATTTCAATGAGCCGTTTGTCTTGTCGAATGCAGAAGAGCTGATATATTTATCAGGAAGTATTATTCTTTTATCACTTTCAATAAATAAATCAGCCGTAGTATCGGTAGAAGTGTTAAGTTGAAAATGAATTTCATCGAGGATTAAAGAAGTAAGACTTAAATTATCAATTTCCAGCCGGACAATTTTAAGGTCGAAATTTTGTTGTTTTGGGTGAGTAATGATTGTTGTAGAAATTTTTGATTGTTTAATATTGTTTTCAAGTTTTTGCAAATTTTCGGTTACGGCAAGAGTAGCGTAACGTTGATGTAGAGAGTAGTCAATATAGCTCAACGGATTAAGATTCATTTTTAGTACATTATTCTTATGAGAGGAAAATTCCTGGGAAATTAAATAGGCAGGTTTTACTTGATTTTGATCAGAAATAAATTTCCAGATAAGTTTATTTGTTTCATCATCCAATAAATTAATGTTGTCGGATAATTTGTAATAGACGTCTTTTCCGGAAACGGAAAAAATAATATTTGCAGCTCTTTGGGCAGCAATATTGTCAGATTGATCTTTCTGTTTATCAATTTTATTGAAAATATTTTTATTTATAGTCTGATAGATCTTTTGATAGTTTTCTTCAGAAGGCAACAAAAAAGCTTTCCGAATTCCATTTTTCAAATTAGGCAAACGGTGAGAAATAGTTCTGTTCACGATATACGGCAGTCCGGAAGTTTTTAATTTCCATAAGGGCTGCCAAACAACCCATAAAGCGGCTATAAAACCGGTTGACAATATGATTCCTGAAACAATTAACCAATTTTTCTTTTTGTTCATCCAGGGATAAGATATCATAAGATATACTTTAGAAATTATTATGCGTTTACCATGTCCGCAAATTGATAATCCTGATTATATGACAATGGAATATTTGTCGCGGGAACGGTGGATCAGTTTTTGGTACCAGACCATGGAGGTTTATAAAACTTCCCCAGCCAAAGTCTTAGAAATTGGTCCGGGACCGGGCATAGTTTCAGAAATATTAAGAAGGATGAAAGTAAAAGTTACGATTTTAGATATTGATCCGAAATTAAACCCAAATATCTGTGCGGATGTGACAGCCTTGTCGTTTACTGATAAATCTTTTGATACTGTGCTGGCAGCCGAGATTTTGGAGCATATTCCGTTTAACGAAGTCCCAAAAGCGTTAAAAGAATTATCAAGAGTTTCCAAAAAGGCTATTGTAATCACTTTACCGCATTTTTCGCATTTTGCTCCGTCAATAGCTTTAAAATTATTTCCGTATGTCCCGCGATTTTCTAAAGTATTTCCTATTTCATTGCCAGTTAAGCACAAATTTGACGGCCAGCACTATTGGGAGATTGGGAAATCGGGGTTTCCGTTGTCAATTGTAAGACGGATGTTGGTTGAATCAACCGGAATGAAGTTAGTTAGAGATTATTTGATCGAAGAAAATCCGTTTCATCATGTATTCGTATTAAAATCAAGAATAAATTAAAGATTTATGTCTCAGTCTCAAACAGCAAAAATTATTTTATTATTATTTTTTTTGGTCAGTTTAACTTGGAGTATATTCACTCCGGTATTTGAGGCGCCGGATGAAACGACGGCTTATGAGTATGGCAGATATTACGCCCGGACATGGGATTTGCCGGTATTAACAAAATTACCTCTGCCGCAAGGAGTTCATCATTGGGAGCCATTATATTTTATACTTTTGGGGAGAATCGCAAAAATAGTGAATGCCCCCTTGAGCGATGATAGCCGTTATCATTATTCTGAAAGTTGGACCAGAATCAGGGAAGAAAATCCGATAAATTTATACCGCCACGAGGCTAGTGAACTTAATTTTACCTGGGATCATCTGGCCTGGTCACTTCATTTAATGCGGTTACTTTCGGTTTTTTTGTCAACCGGAAGTGTTTGGTTTCTTTATAAAACAGGGAGGGAGATTTTTCCACAGGAAAGCCGGATACCGATATGGTCAATGCTTTTATTTGCTTTCAACCCTCAATTTGTTTTTTTCTCCGGGGTTCTCAACGTTGTAAATATGATTAATTTCAGTTTTTCTTTATTTCTTTGGTTGTTAATTCGGTTCTTAAAGAATACTTTACATAGCTTTATAGATATTTCTTTACTTGGAATCATGTTCGGAGTCTCGATTTTATCCAAAATGACGGCTTTGGCAACTTTACCGGTGGTCTTTATGGTTATTTATTGGCAACGGATTAGAATAAAAAAACCGATTGTCAGCACGGTTGTTTTATTTCTGACTGTTTTTTTTCTGACAGGCGGTTGGTATTTGGTTAGAAATCAGGCTTTATATGGAAGAAGTCGGATTACTAAACTTTATTATTTCTTACCCAAAGACGCAATGGACGACTTTGTGGTCTGGATATGGCTGGATTACTATTTATTTGCCGTCAGTAGTACCTTTCCTTCTTGCTGTACTTTATTTCCATGGTCTGTGGGGATTTGTTGGAAATTTAAAGAAAACTAAAAATGTTATGAATTTACCAATGCAGCAAATACAGTTACTTGTATTGGCTTTAATTCCGCTTATAGTTTGGCTGGGGATCACCAGGGCTATTTTTATCATTGAGGTTTTTCACGGAAAGGATTTATTGTTTATCAGCGGGGCATTGGCAATAGTGGTTGTTTACGGACTTAGTATATTTTGGAATAAATTAAGTCATTGGGGTCAGGTATTGATGCGGACGAAGATTATGGCTATAACCTTTTTGACCTTTTTTTCCATGTTTTGGTTTCAACAACAGAACATGGCCCGTTTCGCCAAAGGTATTGCCGGAGTCTCAGATATAACTGCAATGGCGGTTATTGGAGTGGAGACAGTTTTTGGTACCCTATTTGTTTGGGCAGTCGCTAGCAATTTACGAATCAGGAGAACTACAGAGCGAGCTTTGTTTAAAAGTCCTCAAATAACCATAATCTCATTATTATTATTACTGACGTTGATTGACGCAGTTGTATTATTTGGATTGGTTGTTCCTTCGTTATATCATCAATCTTTATGGGATTTGCTGAAGATATTTAAGAAGTGAGACAAAGATGAAGAAAAAGCTTAGCCTAATTTCTATAAGCGCATTTTTAAGTTTTGTTGTGATTGATTCTTTGCTTTATAAATTAATTCAAAAGCCATGTACTACGGTGATGCCGGATAAATTGGTTCATCACAGTTTAATTCCAAATAAAGTTTGCCATAAGAAAACCAATGAATTTGAAGTTGAATATAAAGTTAATAGTTTGGGTTTAAGAGATAAGGAATTTCCTAAGGTGAAACCAAAGGGTGAATACCGGATATTATTTTTGGGTGATTCTTTTATTGAGGGGATAGGAGTTAACATTAATCAGACTCTTGTTAAAGAAGTTGAAAGAAGGTTAAAGGCATCAACAGGGGAAAATATCAAAGCGATTAATGCCGGAGTCTCGGCTTATTCGCCTCTTCTCGAGTGGTTGTATCTACGAGATAGAGGAATAAAACTGATTAATTATTTGGATGGTAGATCAGCCAGCTACTATCTGTTTAAAAAATACGAACGTCAGTTGTGGAAAACTAAAGGGAAAATTGTGGCCTGGTTTAGACATCAGCCTATGCCTGATTACACTAGAAGCGGGGTTGAGTTTGAGCCTGGTAACCCCGATCAGGATCCTTTTGCTATTACAAGAGAGATTCCGGAGGATGTTTTTGATAGTTTGTTTGAACCAACAGCAAATATTATTCTGCAAATGAAACGTTTTCTTGAAGGGCGGAATATCCCGTTGGTGTTGGCTGTAATTCCATCAGGTCATCAGGTGGCAGGCAATCAATGGTCTGAAGGCCGTAAAGAGCTGCATATCGGTGATGAGAAGTTTCCGGATACTATTTTTATCCGCTTACAGCAATTTTCTAAGGAAAATAGAATTTTATTATTTGATTCGACTAATGATTTAAGGAATTATATCAAGAAAAATACTGATGCCAAGCTCTATTTCGATACCGATGGTCATTTTTCACCATTAGGACATGAAGTTTACGGAGGCTTATTAAGCAAATTTATAGATACAAAATATGGGAAATTATAACGGGATTGAATCGCGTCAGGGAAAGGTTAGAGATTGGTTGAAAGAAGTTGGATTTAAAGGTGAATACTTATTAATAAGTACTAAGCCGGATTCTGTTTATTCAAAAAAGTTAGCACAATTAAATTCAAGTCAAGAACTTATTATTGACCTTTATACTCCGATTTTTTTGGAAAAAGAATTAACATTGTCAAAATGGAAACCGCAGGATTGGTTAACAAGATTCCGGAACAAGGAAATGATCAAAAAGTTCCTCCGGAGAGGAAACCATTATTTAGTTGCCAATCATCGTCAAAGAGATTATTGGCTGGAGACGTCAAAAAATTTAGGTGTCCCCCTCAAGCTAAATGATATTTCTGTCCTCCCAACAGGATCCGGAATCTCTCAACGTTCAACGCTCAGTGTTCAACGTTCTGTAGAACGTAAAGTCATTCTCTGGTTCGGTGGTATTTATCCCTGGATGGATCCGGAGCCGTTAATTGAGGCGTTCGGTCGGATCTGCCGGAAATATCCAAAATGGAAATTAAGAATTTTGGGAGGGTTACAGCCGGGAACCGGGTATAAGGATAGATATGAAAAGCTGATAAATAAAGCCAAGGCGTTGATTCCTGACTCTCAGTTGCAGATCGTGGATTGGCAGAAAAATGAAGATTTGGACGAATATCTTGAAGACGTGGCGTTTGCCGTTCATTTGGCAAAGGATTCACCGGAAGATTATTATTCTCATAGAGTTCGACTGCTGACATTGCTAAATTCATGGATTCCGGTGATAACATCAGGAAAAGATGTGATTAGTAAATTATTGGTGAAAGAAGGGGCGGGAAATAAAGTTTCTGACGGTGCGGATCATTTAGATAATATCTTAAGAAAATTGTTGAGTCTTAAAAAAGCAATATGGAAATTGCAAAAAAATACTGGAAAAATCCAAGAAAAATTTATTAAAAGTGAGCTGGATATAAGAATTAAGAATAAAGTATAATGACGAATCGTGAAAAATATTATTAGATGTACTATTTGTGGTAAGCGAGCAAGGGTTTTTAACAAGTCGATTAATTTATTCCATTGTGATAAATGCAATCATACTTTTACCGCGGTCAAGGTACCGGAGGAAAAATATTTAGAAGAATATTTTTTGGAAGTACATAAAAATTGGTTTTTACATCCTAATTATAAGCTGTTTGAATTTATCAGAAAAACGATTTTCCTGGATAATTACGTAAAGGTGATGAGGGTTTTAGATGTGGGTTGCGGAAACGGAGATTTACAGAAATATTTTATAGCAAAAGGCGAAAAAGCAGAATTAGTAGGAATCGATTTAGCAAAGAATGATAAGTTTCCGGGGATAAAATTTATACGGGGTAACTTCTTTACATATAAGATTAGGAAAATATTTAATGTTGTTACTACTTTGGGTACTATAGAACATATTGAAAATCCGGTATTATTCGTTAAGAAAATACACAGGTTGCTGAATAAAAATGGATTGCTGGTTATTATGACAATAGATAGTGACAGCTTATTGTATTGGTTAGCCAGATTGGCTAATTGGTTGGGAGTCAATGAGGCCTATAATCAACTATTCATTGGTCATCATCTACAGCATTTTACTAAAGATTCCTTAAGAAGATTGTTAGAAAACAACGGATATGAAGTTATTTATCAGAAGAATCATAATTTTCCCTTAAAGTCGGTTGACGTTCCTAAAAAAGGAACCTTAATGGAAAAAATATATTTGTTTTTAACCGCCTTAATTTTTGCGGTTTCTTCTTTGCTGAGCCGGGGAATGCTACAGACGGTTGTTTGCTGTAAAACGGCGCGGAAATCTTGACTAACAGAATGTCAGTGAAGAAAAAGTATTTGTTATTGCCGCTGGTATTGCTTTCATTTTTAGCTGTTCCCCATTTGCGCCGGTGGAAGGAGTTGGGGAGAAATTACACAACACTGTTGCTTGACGGTCAGGGGACAACTCAAACCTCGTTTGAGGAGACCTATGCTTATGCTTCTTTGGCAAACAGATTCAGATTTAATCAGCCCATAAATGATGTAGGAACTTTTGAATATCGTAATTCCGCGTCGCCTTTAATTTCAGAACTGATACCGGCCGTCATTGTGGGAACTATTGCGAAATTAGTAGATGTTTCGGAAGCAGTTATATTAGTAAAAATAATTTTTCCGGTATTTTTGGTTATGGTCTGGTACGCGATCGGGGTTGAAATAGGACTTTTACCGGTCAACAGTCTTGCGGCGTCGTTAGCCGCGGTATTTTTACCTCAACTATATGTTTTAATTCCTTATTTCCGGTCCCTAACTTACTTAACGGATCCTCAATTGGAATTTCAAAGGATATTCCATCCTTTAATTTCCGGATTGATGATAGCAGTCACAATACTTCTTATAATTTCGGGGTTAAAGTATTTGTCTAACGCCAGATTGAAAATACTGGCCGGAATAAGTTTAGGACTGCTTTTTTACACTTATATATTTTCCTGGACCTTAGCAATAGGAGCAATCGGGTTACTATTGATAAGCCTAATGGTAGAGAAAGATTGGAAAAAGTTTAAATGGCTGTTGATGGTTTTAGGAGTGGGATTGTTAATAGCTTTTCCTTATTTAATTAACGCGTGGGTGTTTCATAAAAGTGTTTTAAGTCCTGATTTTTGGGCAAAAAGCGTTTATCTGGAGAAACAAAACTATTTTTTTATTATAGCCAGATGTTTGGCCTTAATTATAACCATGGTCGTAATTAACAGGCAATGGTATGTCTCCGCACAGAGAAGGTTGCTGATATTTTTGTTGTTTTCAACGATAGCATTGCCGGTAATATCACAGATAATATTGGGGGTAAATTTAGAAGCCGACCATTGGATTGTCAGGTTTTTTTATCCGATATCAACTTTCTTGATGATCGGAACCGCGGGTGAACTGATTCTAAAATATCTTCCAAGATTTTCAAAAATATTTGTTGGTCTAACTTTGGCATTAGTCCTGATAAAGATTTTGTCCTGGGAATTTACGGAACTGAAAAAACCAATTGGCGATTTTCAGTTATCTCCGGCCAGAAGAGAGTTGTATGCATGGATGGATAATAATAT